>Ga0172379_10000644_pt1 | contig 84188 bp, 114 predicted proteins | sample GrowelOW334metaG_FD_119756 | JGI IMG/M metagenome (GOLD analysis project Ga0172379, IMG submission 119756) | Groundwater microbial communities from an aquifer near a municipal landfill in Southern Ontario, Canada - Groundwater well OW334 metaG | ecosystem: Environmental > Aquatic > Deep... | reverse complement strand
GTGCGGGGGGGGGGGGGGGGGGGGGGGGGGGGGGGGGGGGGGGGGGGGGGGGGGGGGCGGACAATGCGGCGGGCCATGGCGTCTCCCTGGATGACATTATCCTAGCTGATGACACTGGCTGTGTCAACGCCCCCATGAAGTTTTGTGATTCTTCATGAGGAACCCCGTGGAGAATCGAGTTAGAACCGGCGCGCGTACATCAGGCTCTCGAGTTCGAAGAACACCCGCAGCCAGGCCGCCGGGGGAGACGCGGGCCGGTCCCCTCCCGGGTCGGAGCAGTGGGCGCGAGCGATATCGTACGCTGCCTTCACGGGGTCATGGGCGTCGAGCACCCCGGCGCCGACCAGGCGGACGACCTCGTCGGACAGGGGACAGAATTGGATTGGGCGACCCAGGTGGGTTTCGATGCGTTGGGTCACCCTGGGAAACCACTTGCGAGTCAAGGCCAGCGCCGCGTATCGGTCCACCTCCACGTTGAAGGCGAAGAGGGCGCAGCAGCCATCTCGCTTGTCTGCCGAGCGGTCCCACAGTGCCAGCAGGGTCCAGCCTTCGGCGCACTGGCAGTGGGCGATTCCTTCGGGTTCCACTCGACCCTGCCAGCCGGGGAACGGTCGAGCACCCCAGGCGGCATCGGTGGCTTTGCCTTTCGAAATAGGGTCGTCGACATTGCCCCACGGGGTGTGAACACTCCCACGCGGTGCTAAGATGATAACCGCTTCTCCCGGCTGCTGTTCCAGTGTGAGGTAGAGGAAGTGCCCGGAGGCGCTCCCGGGTGCCACCCCGAAGAAGTAGCGTACCGTTGGCTCCGTCCGTCTCTGGATGCTGCTGAAGGTCTCCTGTTGGAGGAACACATAGTAGGGCGGCAGACCGATCCCCACAGGATCACCAGTCTCGTGGTCACCTTCCCTCAGTGGGAGGTGCCGGTCAGCGATGAACACCCTCCACACCAGGTCGGGGTTGTCTCCTAGATGACCGGCATAGGCCACCGGAAGTGCCCCCTTGGTTGGCCATCGCCCCTTCCGGGTGTAGAGCTTGCCCCACTCCTCCCCGTCGAAGCAGGGCACCTCGTCCGGCACGTCGAGGACGTGAACCCGCACCAGCACTTCCGGCGGCTGCGGAGGGTCATGGGTGAAGTAGTTCCGTTGCTCAGTTGCCCATTGCCGGAACAGGTCGGTGTCTTGGCCGCTCATGGAGTCTCCTGCGGTTTATGCGGGTCAGTTGAGGTGCCAGAGATGGGATTCGAACCCACACTCCCGAAGAAAGAGAGTTTCAAGCCCTCTGCGTCTACCGTTGAACTCGATCTTCTCTCCCGTCCTGTGCCTGCTGTCGTCGAGGCGCATCGCCACGACGTGCCATCCGTCGGGGTAGGGGTCATGACCCCCGCCTTCGAGCTGAGCCGAGACCACCTCGAAGAGCGCCGTCGCGCGAGTAGAATCGTGCGCTGACGTGTTGAGCACACGCTCCACGGTGCGCGTCCAGGGGCCCAAGGCGTCCTCGGCGGGTCGGGTCTGGACCTCGGTCCACCGAACCATGGAGCTGCCACCGTACGAGAACCCCACTTGGATGGGCTGGCTCCTGTCCAGGATATGCTGGCCAGATGGGTATTTCTTGGTTGCGTACCGGCCATCGGCGAACTCGGAAGACCGAATGATGTCGCCTGCCTCGGCCAAGCTCTTGTCGTTCATCGGTCCTCCTCGGGGACGTGTATGCGTGCTTCTAGTACCAGCCCGTGCGGGCAGCGTTCACGATGTCCCTGGCCTTGTCTGCGACCTTGGTGAGTGCGGCCACGACGACGGGGTCATCCTTGTGTGTCTGTATTTTGATAAGGATGTAGTCCAGGATCTCCTGTGCGGCACATTCCGCACCGACATTTCCAAGCATGCTCATCTGTATCTCCACACGTCTTTATCGGTCCACCTTGGGTGCCACACGGGCGTTGCATCTTCTGCAGTACTTGCTGTTCTCCCGGTTGCCACACTTCGGGCAGGTGCGGTACTCCAGCGCGCGAACCGGGTCGAGCCGGTCCCACAGGAGCGCGGGCGAAGGCATGTTGGGCAAGAGCACGTCCCCCAGCTCGGGCGGAGGCATGTTGGGCAAGAGCACATCCTGGACGCTGTTCTTCCGAATCTCCCGCTGTAGGAGCATCGGGTTCATCGGTGTATCCCTCGGCGCTACGACCGCGAGCGGTATCGGCGCACACCCGCGGTCCACCTTCCACACGGTGCCCTGGGTGAACCCCTCGGGCAGTGCGGCGGGCTCTTCCCCGCGCAGGAGCCAGGTGGTCGACTCGCCCTGCAGGAGGAGGTCATTCGCCTCCAGCCCGGCGCGAATGGCGTCATCGATCGAGGGGAAAGAGCGCGTCGTCATCGTTGTTTCCTCGCGTGATACAGCCTGTCGTGACATCGTGGATCGACCAAGCCGCACACGGGGCAGGGGGGTCCGATCTCGCGCTCGGTTTTTACGATCTTGATCACACCTCCCGCATCCACGCAGACCGTCTCTCCCACTTGCGACTTCCCGAGTGCCTCGTTCAAGCTCTGGCAGACGATCGGGTAGGATCCCCGGTCCGGGGTGGGGGCCACGACACAGACCGACACGATGTCATCCGATGAGGTCGCATGGGTTGTGACAAGGGTCGAAAAGTCGAGTGTCATGCTTGGGAGGTAGGTCGTCAATACAGCCTCCCGGTGGAAGAGTAGTCGCGACGACTGCAACCTGCCCCGTGAGCATAGCAGTACTCACGATCCAGCCAGTCATGGTAGCAATCCAGCGCGGAGTACTCGTCCACCCTGGCAAATCCATCTTCTTGGCATAAAGCAGGTTCTGCGCACAACCTCGCAACGCGCGAATGGAACTTGTGAGTCTGGACATCGGGCCCTGTGACCTTCTCGCGATCTTTGACCGCATCTTTCGCTCGTCGCAGCTCTTGCTCTCTGGTTTCCCTCGCGCATCGATCGTGCTCGGCACGCCTCATGCGTTTGTACGCGAGGTCTCGCTCGATCATCCTTCTGCGCTGGAGTTGCCGCTGAAGTGCATGGTTCGATTCGAGGTCTGTCGAGGGCACCTCCTCGAGGGAAGACCGGGTCTTGGTGGTCATCCCCGTCTCCGCGCGTGGTAGTTCTCGTCGTGGAGCCGCGGGTCGACCGAACCGCACACGGGGCAGGGCGGTCCTACTTCACGTTCGGTCCTCAAGATCTTGGAGTCGAGTCCCGTTCCGATCCAAACGGTCTCTCCGGCTCGAGCCTTCTGGATCGCTTCCTGCACACTCTTGCAAGGAATAGGCTCGGGTCTGTCGTCCGGCGGGGAGCCCGTCCCGTGGATGGACACCACGGAGCCTGGCGAGGTCACGCAGACCGTGGTGATGCTCGGAAGATCGAGCGCGGCCGTGTCGAGCGTGAACTCGGCGGCAGTCATCTCTTCTCCCCCGCCGCCTGCCGCACGAGGACCTCATGCAACGCGAACAGCAGCAGGTCTCTGTGCTCCCGCTGTTCCCATAGGCCCAGCTCCTTCACGTTCCACGCGCGGACGTTGAAGCCCCGGATGCCAAGGTGGGAGGGCGGTCCCCATCCACCATCGCCGTTGTCGAGCCACTCCCAGGATGGAGCGTTGAAATGCACTCTTTCCTTGGGGAAGAGCCTCGCGTACAGCTCGCGCAGCACGTGGTCGCGGACCATGGGGTCGCGAAGCTGGTCGACGCTCGGGACATGGTGTGAGGCGGGCGAGGCCGCGTCTTCGTCCAGGGCCTGCCGCGCCCGCTGGCCACGGTCGTCGTCCCACCGCGTGCCAGCGTCATAACCCGCGGCCGAGAAGTCCGAGGCTTCGTGGGCGTAGAAGTACAGCGCGTCCTTCCAGCGCTTGGCATCCTGGGACAGCATGGCGTAGCCTGAGGTCCAATCCTGGATCGAGGACTCGGCCCTCTTCAGGTCATCCTCGAGCCCTTTCACGCTGTGCATGCCTGCGTAGGAGACGCCCTTCAGCCCATCCAGCGCCACGTGTGCGCCACAGCGCCTGCAGCCCAGTTCCACGTCGGCGCCGCACTTTCGGCAGTACTGCTCCGAGGTGTGTGCCCCGCACGTGGGGCAGGACTCTCGCACGGTCTTGTCCTGGGCGAGCTGTGCCACCTGGGTCTGCAGCTCGTCGACGATCTTGAGCAGGTTGCAGACGTGGATGACGCCGTCGAAGATGTCCTCGCGGTGTGACTTGGCGTCCGACCAGTCGCAGGCAGCCTTCAGGAGGAGGATGTAGTTCATGGTGCGTCGATCCTCTGCGCGCCGATCGTCTGCAGCACGACCACCACGCGCCTCATACGGTTCTCATTGCGATAGCGGTCGCGGAAGGTATAGAGGTGGCGCCCTTCGGAGTCGACCCGCCCCCGATCGTCGATCTTGTGGTCGTTCTGGCGGGAAAGCTCCCACCAGGGGCCCTCGGTCGAGAGGAAGGGCACGCCTTCTTCCATCGGGGCGTCGGAGTAGACGCAGGCGGCGAGGACGCGTGCGATCTGCTCGAGCGTCAGGTGCGACCAGAAGTCGATCATGGCTCACCCTCCCTTTCGCGAGAGCATCTGCGCCACACCGAGCAGATCGGGCAACCCGGACGTGAAGCTGACCCGATAGCCCGTGACGTGCGGACCGCACGCGCCTGGCCCGCGGGGTTCGCCGAGGTCGATGAAGGTCTCGAACTCGATCGTCGAGACCGGCACGCCAAGCACCTTGGCCACCAGCGTCTTCATGTCCTCGGGAGTCAGTATGATCGCGGCATTCATCCTGTGCCTCAGGCGGTCTTGCCGCCGTGCCGGTACGGCCGGGTCTTGTTGTAGGCCAGCTTGCAGTCGAGCGCATGCAGGAAGAGCTGGGGGTTGAGACTGCCGATGAGATCGGCCATGCGGATCCAACAGTCCGCCAGCTCGACCATGAACCCCTCGGGCTTGCCCTCCTGAAAGCGCATCATGGCCTCGGGCGTCATCTCCTTGCGCGTCTCCTCCATCGCCTCGGCCAGCTCGGTGACCGCCAGCATGAGCGTCTCGCCCATGTTGCGGCCCTCCGGGGGCCACCAACCCTTCTCGATCGCCGTGCCGTGCGACTCGTTCACGAGCGACGCCACGCGCCGATGGCCCGGCGCCAAGATCACATCCTTGGCCATGACGATGTAGGGGCCCGAGGAGATGCGCTGCAGCTCGACCCGATCACCGTGCTCGCCATCCGCGTGCACACTGCACACCACCATCTCCTGGCCCTCGTACTCGACGATGTCTCCGCGCTCGAACATGCTCGTCACTCCGGTGGAAGAAGAAAAGGGAGAGGGAGATGCTACCGTATCCAATGCTACGCTCCGTGTCCACCCCCCCAGTGGATACGGCACCTCGCGGCGTAGGACTCCTGGCCGCCGACGAGGACGATCTCCTGGGAGGTCACGAGACGCTGGCTGAACATGGCCGGCTCGCCGCACTCGGTGCACACGGCGTGGAGCTTGGTGACCTCGTCGGCGATGGCCATGAGTTGGGGCATGCAGCCGAAGGGGGTGCCGTCCGAGGTCATGTCGAGGCCGGCGATGAGGGTCCGAACCCCCTGTTGTGAGGCAAGCCGCCGCGCGACGTCCACCAGGTCGTCTCCGAAGAACTGGGCCTCGTCGATGCCCACGACATCGGGCGCGTCGGGGTGAAGATAGTACGCGCGAAAGATGTCTTTGGCGCATGTCACGGGGATGGAGGTGAGGGAGCGGCCGTCGTGGGTCGTGATGTCGAGGGCCGAGTAGCGGTCATCGACCTTCGGCTTGAAGACCAGGACGGACTTGCGGGCGATGGTGGCGCGGCGAAGGCGCCGGATCAGTTCTTCGGTCTTCCCCGAGAACATGCACCCCGCGATGACCTCGATGCTGCCCTTCATGGCGCCGTCTCCTTCCTCAGCTCGATGACGACCCTCTCGACGCACGTGGGGCAGAGCGCATGCGAGCTGCCCTGCAGAACGATCTGGAGCGCGATGTCGAGGCTCTGGAAGACGAACTCCTCGTGGACATCGACGCGGCGATGGCACCACGTCTCGTTGGAGAGCATGGCGTGCAGGATGCAGACGACGTCGCGCTTCATCGGGGTTCCTTGAACTCGAACTTCTGGAGCAGGCTCTTGGGGAAGGACAGCGTATCGATGTCGCAGGAGAGGCGCACCGAGTTGAGCCCGACGATCCCCTCTCCATGGCCCGGAGTGGGTGAGAAGAGGGCTCCCATGGTCCACTCCACGTCGAGAACGCGGAGGAGGCAGCCGTCGACGGAGATGCGCTCTCCGATGCGAGGCACAGCGTCCATGCGTCCGGTCCATGTGATGCCGCCTTGGATCTGGATGCAGACTACGAGCATGTCTACTCCTGTGCGGTCTGCTTCGACTCTGCGATCTTCCTCTCGATGTCCGACGGATCGACGCCCGCGTGGGCGGCCAGCATACGCGCGGTAGTCTCGAGCGGGGTGGCATCCTCGACGACGTTCTTGACCATGGCGGCCATCATCCGTCCCGTGGCCGCGTTGGCCTGGCGGGAGGCCTCGATGATGTCGATGTAGCTCTGTTCCCAGGCACCCTGGGTGTAGGCGTGTTCGAGTGACGCGTCGATGTCCTCGAAGAGCATGGGGGCGTAGACCTTCAGCGCCTGCATGCCCTGCAGGCCGAAGATGTCCATGAGGATGGCAGAGAGGTGTGCGACGACGCCCTCTGTCACCGAGGGTCTCATCTCCGGTGGGGAGAAGCCCGGGTGCACGGGCGCGTAGAACTGCAGAGGGTGGCGGTGGCGGGGCTCGTTCATGTCGCTCTCCTTGGACTCGATCGGACGGGGGGGTCATCTCGCGAGATCAACCCGGTACTTCCATCCCCGCGGCCCGGCAGGCAGCCAGCGTGGCCTCGATGTCGACGTCGTAGTGGTTGGCGGCATCGCGCGGGACACGGCGCTCATCCTCGGTTCCGGGATCGCGAACGAACAGCATCTTTGGAGTGACGCGGGTCACGATCCATGTGGACGACCGCCCGTGCGGGTTCCGGTGCACGACCTGCACATGCGTAGCCAGATCGTTCAACCACGCCGCCTTCTTCCTGGCACGAGCCAGGAAGTTCTCGCTCCTGAAGGGGGAAGAGATCTGATCGATCCTGTCACGCACCGCCCGAAGACGAGCTTCGAGCGCCTTCTCCTCGACACGGAGCGCCCTGAGTTCCGTCTCGAGCGCGCTCACCTCGGCCTCGACCTCGACCAGCTGCGCCTGCGCCTCTTCTCGGGTGGGGATCGACATGACCTCTCTCCTGGATGTTGATAGCATATATGCTGACACGGATGGTGTCAAGGTGTCGGACCTCAAGGGCTCAACGGCGTGGCGAGCACGACCCGGGCGCGCTCGATCGACCGCCCGTCCTGCACCTTCGCCCCGCTCTTCAGCGTGCGCGGCTCGGGTACCTCGCCGAGGGTGGCCGAGACGATCCTGTAGACCTTCCCCTGCTCCACCTGCTGGTCGAGGTTCGTGTAGGGCGTGGTGGTCCGCCAGGTGACGCTCGCCATGTCGCTCTCGCGGATCATCGTAAAGAACCACGTGGTCCCGAACATCCCATCGAAGGAGCCCACGCGGCAGACCTTCCAGTCGCCGGGGACGTACCGGGCGATCTTCCCGGCCACGGCCTTGGTCACCGGGGCGTCGGGCTTCTTCGCCGCACGCTCGAAGATCTTGTCCTCCAGCTCGAGGTCGACCACCGCCTGCGGATACCGCTCACGCCAGACGAGCAGCTCGGCGTTCGTCGCCGGCACGGGCTCGGGCTCGTAGGGCTTCGCCGTCAGCATCCGCCTGCGCTCCTGCTCCTTCGCCATCGCCTCGGGAAGCCACGCCACGAGCCCGACGAGCCGCCACGCGCCCGTGTGCCACGCCGCGCGCAGGTTGGCCGCGAAGGCGTTGCCGTCGCTCTTCCACTTCTCCTCGACGAAGGCCGTGACGACCTCGAACTCCTCACGGCGACGCTCGGCCTCGGCCTCGAAGTGCAGCAGCTCCCTCTTGGCGGCGCGGACCTCGGCGACGAAGTCCGGACGCATGCTCGGAGTGATCCTGGTCCGGGCCAGCGAGAGGAACTCCATGCCCCGCTCGCGGGTCGACCGCAGGACGTGTTCCCGGGCCGACTTGCCGGACACGTACCCGTACCGGTTGCGCATCGACTCGAAGACCACGTAGAGCAGCGCCGGGTCGTCCCCGGGGTACTGCTTCGACGAGAAGGCGAACCCACCGAAGTCGTCCTCGTCGCCGTCGCCCAAGATCCAAGCGCGCAGCTCCTGGAGGTTCTTGAAGAAGCGCTTGACCTTGCGGGCCAGGTCGAGGTCGAGGGCGCAGTCGCCGCCGATCTGGCGGCGCTCTCCGGAGAGGTTCTCGACGATGTAGACGTTTTTCCTGGCGATCTTCTTGCCGCAGACGTCGCAGCGGCAGAAGGAGAAGATGCCGATCTTGTCCTGGTCCCAGTACGACTCACCGGGAAGATCGGAGAAGGTCGGAAAGCCCTCCTCGTTCACGGCGACTGCGATCACCCGCTCCTCATGCCGGGGCCTCTGGATGTGCACGTGCACCAGCTGGGCGGCTGCGATCTCAGCCCGGCTCTTGTGCAGAGGGCGCACGGCCTCGGGCACGTGCCAGTAGTCGAGCATCGTCTGGGGACGGACGTCCGTCGCCACCACCTCGAGCCCGAAGGATCTGGCCTTCGCCTCCACACGGTCCAGATGGCTGCGGTGGATGGTGAAGGATGCCTCCTCGGTCGCCCGAGACTCGTCGAACCCCTTGCGCGTCAGGAAGACGCGCACCACGTCGCCGTGCTCACGGCGGTCGAGCAAGCCGCGGGCCAGCAGATCGTCGTGGACATCGGCGCGGTAGGACGCCGAACCAACCTGGGCGATCCACTCCAGGTGGCGGCGCTGCTCGTCCGAGATCTCCTCGGTGGTCACCTGGATGTCGACGCACGCTTCCATGACGCTCTCCTCTTGGATGAGAAGAGCTTATCCGTTGACACGGAGAGTGTCAAGCAGAACGTGAGCGCTGGTAGTTCTCCCAGGTGACGTCGCGGGGGGAGTGCAGGCACAGCGCACGGAGTTGCATGGGCACGGGGATGAGGCTGATGCCAACGCTCTTTTTCCTCGTGCACTCCACAGAGGAGTGTCCATCGAAGTACACGGAGATCTTCATGCGCTCGACGTCGTCGTCCGGTGACGCTTGCAGGGGGCAGGTCTCGAGCAGGACCTGAACCTTCTCGGGCCGAGGCCGATACGCAGCGTACACCTCGATCCCCACGTTCGATCCGCCCGCGAGCACGACAGGTGTACGCAGCTCGTGCCTCCACATGCCCTGGATCGGGCAGAGCAGAGAGCCAGAGAGAAGGTTCTGGGCAATCTCGAAGCCCGGCAGGAAGGGCTGGACGTCGTGGGGGACCCCTGCGATCTTGGAGATCACCACCGTCGTGTCCGCCCATCCCATCCACGCCATCAGCACCCCACACAGCTGGCGCATGGCCGGGATGGAGAGCGGGCGGCGCCGCGGCGACAGGCGCTGGAGCGCCAGGCACTTCCTCCAGACCGGCCACGGCTCGGACGTGGGCGAGATCGTCGAGAGCCACCGGGCGCAAGCGCGCCGCGCCTTGCGGCGCTGGTGGGAGTTCATGGGGACTCCAGCTCCATGTTCAGGACGATCTTGCCCACGTTCAACGGTTGATCGCTGATGTGGACGATCTGTCCCCCGGAGAGGAAGTGCTGGTGGTACACCCCCCGGGTATCCCACCAGAAGAGGTAGGGGTCGGAGGTCCCGTAAGACCCGTCATCCTGAAGCACCTCGCTCGTCATGAGGCCGCCCATGTTGCCGATGGTCACCGGAATGCCGAACGAAGCGACACTCCCGTTGCCCGTACCAGCGAAGCCCACCGCCACCGTGGTCGGCGTCAGGCGCTTGCCCGAGGAGGTGACCTTGCCTTTCACCGTGCTGTAGATCAGCACATCCCCTGAGTACGCCGAGATGACGTACATGTGCTTGATCGATCCCGGCTCGTTGTCCATCAACAGCCGGTCACGGATGTTCTGCTGCTCCACGGTGAGCCCGTCGGACTGCACCTGGACTTCGACCCGGGCCTCCTTGACCCCCGAGGCCGACATGGGCGGCGGGGCGGGGAGGGGGGTCTGGCAGGCCAGGATCGAAAAGAAGAAGGCGAAGAAGATGAAGACGCGCACGGTTCACCTCGTCTCGTAGGGCTTGTACTCGCGGGGAAGAGCCTCAGCCGCGCCCGCCGGAAGATCTCCGGCGTTGCAGAAGGCCCAGTGGACCTTGACCATGTTGGCGTTGTACTCGGCCGCCAGAGAGTTGTAGCTGGCCTTGACGCCCGCCACCTCGGACTCCCACTGGGCCTGCAGCTGCCGGTCGTCCCGGGGCCAATCCTTGCGAGGCATGCCCTCGTAGGAGGCCTCGAGCCCCGCGAGCCGCTGGTCGTAGACGGAGATGTCGGCCTGCTTCTTGTCGAGCTGCGCAGAGACATCCTTGAACCATTCGTACTTCACGAGCAACGCGCGGGGCCCGACCTCCTCCTGGAGGACCTGGGCGCTCTCCCCGAACCACCCGAGGACCGAGCCCGTGGCTCCGAGGAGGAGCCCCAGAAAGAGAAGTCCTCCGGCGAACTTGAACGCGAAGCGTCCGGGGTGGTTCTCGAAGTCGTCACCCGTCGTATCGATCCAGCTCATGGTGGTTATCCTTGGAGGGAAGAGGAGAGGGAGAGGGAGAGGGAGAGGGAGAGGGAGAACCCACCGCGATGCGGCGGGTTCTACTCCCACCGATCCAGGAGCCACTTCGTCTCGAACCCCGACGACCCGACCACGCGTACCTGCGTCTCGTGGACTCCGGTTGGACCGTCGTTGAGCGCGATGCCCGACGCCGTGCCCCCCTGCATGTACATCGAGTGCGTCGAGCTGTAGGCCTCGATCGTGCTGCGGATCTCGTGCAGGTCCTTGCGCAGCGCCTCGGGGAAGAGACACATGCCCGGCTGCTCGACGTTGCGGCAACCCTCCAGCAGGAGCACCACACCCTTGGGGATGGGCAGCGAGGCCATGCCGTACCACTGGAACGGGAAGCGGCAGACGCCGGTCACGCGCACCTCGCGCCCCGGCGAGAGCGACCACCTCGGCGAGAGCAGGTTCGCGAGGTCCGAGTAGGTGTACCAGGAGAACGGGTTGCGCCGATCGGGCTTGTCCCAGAGGAAGATGGGCGGAGCGTCGGCGTGGACCGGCGCGGTGATGCCGTAGTACCGGCCCGTGGCGGGGACGGTAACCCAGATCTCACGCGCGTCCGGCATCACGTCCCGCTCGAACTTCGCCCACGTCGACCGGCTCGGCTGCGACCAGGCCAGCATCCGCATCGGTGCCGTACGGCGCGTGTGCAGATCGGCGAACAGCCCGGTACGGGGCCGCTCCGAGGCCGGAGCACCGCCCGGCTTCCAGATGGTCTGCACCTCCTCGACCCGCGCGACCCGCCGCTCGAACGAGCGCTCGACCCCGAGCATCGCCACGAGCGACTCGGCGCGCTGCACCTGTCCCTCCTTCGGCGCAGCCTGCGGGCGCTGGTACTGCGTGGGGTCGAGCATCTCGTTCCAAGCGTGGCGCACCTCGATGATGCCCTTGCCCTCGCGGATGTTGTCCAGCATCCGCCCGACGACGCTGGACGGGATGTGGCAGGACGCGGGCGCCTTGCGCGCCTTCACCCAGATGAGATTCTCAGCCTCGGGTCTCGGGAAGTTCCTCAAGATCTCGAGGCAGGACTTGATCCACTGCAGCCACTCGACCCCGTGCTCGGGCCGGATGAACCCGTAGCTCGGCGTCGTCAGGAACCCGAGCGCCGTGTTCACGTGCGCCACGTCGATCTTCACCAGCGCCGCGCGCAGCACCTTGCGGTCCTGCACCGCCTCGGCCTCGCGCTGCTCGAAGGTCTTCGTGCTCTCCATGGGCGTGCGCCACGCCTCGGGCACGTGCTGGACCGCGAGGTGTGTCCACCGCCCGCCCCTGGACCGAGGGTGTCCCCAGGTGGGGAGGTAGCTGAAGAAGGGGCCCACGATCTTGGACGCCTTGACCAGGACCTCCATCTGCTCGAACGCATCGGCGTACGGACCCGACCGGAACCCGTCGAAGAGCACCGGCACGAGCTTTCCGTCCTCGGCCACGGCCACGAGTCCGCCCCAGCTGCCCAGGAAGTCCCGACAGGCGTGACAGTGGTGCTGCTGCCGGCTGTGCGCGGGCAGGTTCTTGAGCCAGGCCTCGAAGAACCCCACGGCGTTCGTCCGGAAGAGCGGACCCGGGTACTTCCTGGCCATGTCCTGGATGTGCTGGCGGAAGGCGAAGAGCAGGTCGTTCCAGGCGAGCGCCCAGTCCACGGGCACCGGAGACGGGCAGGTCCCCGTGAGGCACGCCTCCGTGAGGGTCGCGTTGGACTCGACCACCGCGCCGTGCGGGTTGTCCTGCACGAGCTTCCAGCCCTTCAGGAGCGTCGCCTGGTGCAGACGCACGTCGTGATGGCCCCCTGCGACGTGACGGAGAGACACCGCGTCGATCTTGCCCAGCTCGGGCTGGACGCTGGTGATCTTGATCTGACGCCCCCCGGGGGTGCGCCGACCCTTCTGCTCCCAGATCTGACCGATCCGGATGTCGCTCGGATGCATCGCCATGACACTCTCCCTTGACCTATGAGACCTTGACGCCGTGGGCCTTCGCCCACTCCGTGAACTCGTCCATGAGCCCGTTCGGGACCTCGACGACCCGCGTCGTCACCGACTGGGTCTTCACCCAGCGCCGGACCGAGGCCACTCACGGTAGAACGCCAGGATGTCGGCTCCGAGCAGCTTCATGATCGTGTCTCTCCACCGATGGAGAGACACTAGCTCGTGACACTGGTGGTGTCAAGGAGGGGGGCCGAAGAAAAAAAACGGACCGACACACGTCACGGCAGGTCGGGGATCCCGGGTTCGCGCCGGAGCACATACATCGTGCCCCCGATCTCGCCCAAGGAGATCTCATCCGGTACCACTCCCTGGTCGTACCACCTCTCCCACGTCTCGGACCGGATCGAGAACCTGGACTCGGGACGGTTCCTCATGAATTTGGAGTAATCATGGAGGTAGCACGAGGACAAACGTTCCGCGAGGCCCTCCACCTGCAACAACATCCGCATCAGCACGATGTCCGAGAACATCTTGATGATCCCGCCCCATGCAGGACCGCGTGTCCATGTGCCACAACAGGCCTCATAGACCATCTCCCGCCACACGCCACGAACAGGACCAGGAGCCTTCTGGATGAACCTCCACAGCTGCAGTTCTGCTGTCTGGTCGTCCCCCAAGAGCACGAGTGTCTCGAGCGTCTCAGCCAGCTCGATCACCTCTTCGACCGTGGGCTCCGGCATGGGCTCGCTCATCCCCGTCCCCACGTGCGCCAGACCGTGACCTGGGTCAGCGCATACGCACCCGAATTCGAGCGGCAGGGAAGCCAGAGATCGACCACCCACGACGTCGCTCCCGGCGGCGGGCCGTTCGGGTCCCAGGGTATCTCCTCCAACACCGCCTTGCGCAGGTCGGACTCGTAGACACACGCCTCGAGCATCTCGGTGCTCCCATACGGGGGTGCCTCGGGCACCTTCTCCAGAGACGTGTGACCGCGAAGAGAGTAGACCTTCTGCCTCATCGACCAGGGGCCAATCCCACAGTCGAGACACTGCTGGCACCACGCCTCGACCTGCACGGACCAGCGCCCGTCCGAGAACACCGGGAACTCGCCGCCGATGTCGGTCACGCCCGATTCGGCCTCGGTCGCGACGCCCCACCAGGCGTCATAGTCCTCGGGGTCGAACGCGTAGGGCTCGATCTGCCCTTCGAGCAGCCTCTCTACCAGCAGCTGAACCAGCCGGCGGATTCTCGTGGGGATCTTCCCCACCATGGCCTCGAGCCCGGCCCCGAGCGCGACACGGTCGACATCATAGGCCAAGATCGGGGGGTCTTCGGAGTCCTCCCCGGGATTGAACCCCACCCTCGGCACCACCGCCACCACCCGCACCCGCGGCGACCACAGACGCCGGTCTCGACGCTTGCGCTTCGACTTCTTCCTCATGGGCCGGAAGACCGGGTCCTGCCTCACCACGTCGGCCACATCGGCGGCGACGGCGCCCAGGAGCGATGCGGCGACGATGGCCAGGATCATCGGCTCCCTCCTCGCTTCGAGTTCGTTCCCATGTCGCTCATCCTGCTCGCCCTACCTACCGAACGAACACACCTGAATATACCCCGATCTTCCCCCCCGTGACCGCCGGTCCGGAACCGTCCAGAATCATATCTGTCCGCTTCATCCGGCTCTCTTCTACTTCATCCCCATCGTTCCCGTGGCCCACGGTACGCACGGCGGCACCCACCCCGGATGCTTCGGGTCAGAATCGAGGATGCGTTGACGCCAGGAGTAGCCCTCCGGGGCGAGACATTCGTGCTCCCAGGTATCGAGTTGAACGATCCAGTGGAACAAGTCCTGACGTATGAGCGCCGAGGGACACTGCCTCCCGAGGTATGCATGCAGGGTAGGATGGGACGCCAGGAGATGAGCGTCTCGAGGGGCGTTGGCCATGACGTGTGCCCAACGGACCCAGGTGGTGAACACATCATCGACTCGACCCCCCGTCCCCGGGCGGAACGGGATGAGAGGCAGGCCGAGACGATACGACATCTTAAAAGCAATATGCTCTACAGCTCCTGGACACGTACCCTCGTGGGAATAAAAAGGACGATGTGTGAAGCTTGCAAATGCACTCTTCTCCTTCTCGAAGAAGACGGACGAGGAGTGAGACACGAGCGCTATGTCCGTGCGTCCCGTCATGTCGAGGTCGAGAGTCCGGTCCTCATTCATGAGAGGATGTCGGGCCAGCTCGGTCCAACGGTCCGACTTGACCTCATAGAAAAACCACATGAGGTCACGATGGCGGATCTCACATTCATTCCACCACACATTGCGAAATGCGTCCAGCATGCGCTGGGTTTGCCGAGTAGGTCGATCCAACACGTAGCTTGCGATGGTCGGGGGATTCTTCCGAACCTGGGCCCAGGATGGATCACGGACTATTCGATCGTATTCCTCCAGGATCATCCACGTGATCCTCTCCACTGCCTGTATCGTGGTCATCGATCGGATGGCCAGCACCCACTCCTCCAACAGCTCGGCCGAAGAGGGCTCGGATGGATCGAAGTCTGATTCTTCGGAGATCATGGCCTCACCTTCGGCACGCACGGCGGCACCCAACCCGGGTACTTCGGGTCGGACTCGAGGACACGCTGGCGCCAGGAGTAACCCGGAGGAGCCAGGCCCTGCTGTTCCCACTGGTCGAGGCTGATCGTCCATGTCATCAGTTGCCAGCTCGAGACCTGGTCGGAGAACTCGCTGAAGTACTTCACCAAGGGCTCCGTTCCCTCATGCGGGTACGTTCCGCGTGGCGACTCAGCCATGATCCTGGCTCGTCGCAACCAAACACCGAAGGCTGTGTCGATGTGTATACCCTGCCCAGGTATCCATGGGATGACCGGAAGACCCAATCGCTCCGACATGCGGAGCAAGATGGAGACCCTCTCCTGGCTATACGGCTTGATGATTTCGACGAAATGACGGGGGCTGTAGATGATGTAGTAGGGCGACGTGTCCGATTGAAGGAAACAGATGTCCTCCGGGGTCTGAATGAGGGCGAGGTCGGTGCGCCACCTCATGTCGAGATCCAGGGTCAGATCTTCACGTACGATCGGATGCCGAGCCAGCTCGGCCCAAACTTCGGTATCGACATTGTAGACGTACCAGGCCAAATTTCGATGCAAGATCTCAGTCTCATCCTGCCACACCTTCCGAAACGCATCTGACATGCAACGGATCTGGACCGTGGGTTCATCCTGCAGATATCCAGCGATGGCCGTCGGAGGATTCCGCCGTACCTCCTCCCAGGAAGGGTCCTCGATCTGCCGCCGGTACTCTTCGAGGATGAGACAGGCGATCCTCTCAACACCCTGATCACAGGTCATCGACCGAATGGCTCCCTCGTAATCGCCGAGGTACTCGAACAAGCTCGGCTCGGTCGGATCGAAGTCCTCTTCCTCGATCGATTCCCGAATCTTCACAGTGCCTCCTTCACCGGCCACGCCAAGTCCTGCCGCCCACCCCCCGTCACCTGCCGCATCCACCGCTCCCGCCACACCGGATGCATCCAGCGTGCTCGCCACGGTGGATCGATCTCATCGAGGCGGCTCATGAAGGCCCTCACCTCGCCGGGATCATGGAGTGGGGTCAATGTCGACCTGTATCTCTTGAATCTTTCGTTGGATTGCACGTCTCCCCACCTCCGGAGAAAACATGGAACATCTCCATGGGCCAAGGCATTCATACACGATGACATCTCGTCGGGTGATATGGCTGGACTCGGTTCGTGAATCAAGAGCCTACGTGTGGCGTCCAGATCTGGCCACAGGACGAAACCGCGCTCGGCAAGGATGGGTGCACAGAGAGATGCCCACAGGGACTCGAGCTTTTTGGCTCTTGACGAACTATTGCATGCGTCGGGATGAAAAACGAAAGTAAATGAGTCGCCACAGCACAAGAGATAAAAGCGACATTCGTTGGACGCGAACATGGCGATGTCGGTCCGGTTGGCCCAGGCATCGGGCAGAGGAGGATTGTCCATCAAGATGGGGGAGGGCACCACCAGAACGGCTTCGTGGGACTCGGAGTCGATCTCGATCCATACACCCGCGTGCTCGTAAAAAGCTATGCGCTTGAACGAATCCTCGCAACGCATGGCTTCCTTCAAGGCCTTCAACCGTGGGATTCTGGACCAAAAAGAGGAGTCGTAATGGTATATTTTGTCATCGATCTCGCTCGACGGCATGGGCCAGGGCCGCTGACTCCTCCACTTCTCCCGCTCCTCCACCGCGATGGCCAGCCACCGCAGCCTCGCCTGCTCCCACCCGTACCGCTGTACGAACAGATCCCACTCCCCGAGCAGCTCCTCGGATGTGGGCTCCAGAGGATCGAAGTCCCCTTCCTCGATGGGAGACTTGTTCACGACGCCTCCCTCACTGGCCACGCCAGGTCCTGCCGCCTGCCCTCCGTCACCTGCAACACCCACCGCTCGCACCACACCGGGTTTGTCCAGCGGGCGCGCCAGAGGGGGTCGAGGACGTCGAGGCGCCGGGCCAACTCCACGGCCTCCTCGTGGCGACAGGGGGGTACCATCGCCAACGTGAAACGGTGCTGCTCTCGGATGAAACCCCACACCTTCAAGAAGATGGCAACATCGTCCCGAGCCAGCGACATCATGGCCTCGACCATCTCGGTCGCGCGGACCCGATACTCCTGGTTGATCAGCGTGGACTCGACAAGGCGAGTGGCAGGCCACAATACGAAGCCGCGCTCGGCGAGGAGGGGCGCGCACCGGGGCGCCCAGAGGGCCTCCAGCTCCCGCAAACGCTCTTCTCCACCGATGCTCTCGTCGCGGACGAAGGTGAAGGAGTCGCCCATGCAGGCCAGGTAGAACCTCACCTGGCTCGACGCGAAGAAGACGACCTCGACCCTGTTCGCCCAGGCATCGGGCAGGGGGGGGTCATCCCGACAGAGAGGAGAGGGAACCGCCAACACAGCATCTTGAGATAGAAGAACGGGCTCGACCCAGATGGCCGCATGCTCGAAGAAGCAAATCCTCTCGGACTTCACCTTCCACATGGCGTGCTTCAAATCTTCCAGCCGCTGAAACCGGGTCCAAAAAGCAGGTGGATACTCATACAGGCTGTTCTTGAGCCTGCTCGAGGCCATTGGCCAGCCCTGGTCCTTCCTCCACCTCTCCCGCTCCTCCCACGCGATGGCCAACCACCGCAGCCTCGCCTGCTCCCACCCGTACCGCTGTACGAACAGATCCCACTCCCCGAGCAACTCCTCGGACGTGGGCTCCAAAGGATCAAAATCCTCCTCTTCAATAAGAGACCCGATCATGACCCCTCCCGCACCGGCCACGCCAGGTCCTGCCGCCCATGCCCCGTCACCTGCAATACCCACCGCTCGCGCCATACCGGGTGCGTCCAACGGGCACGCCAGAGCGGGTCAATGGCGTCGAGACCCACGGTAAGCTCTGTAACATCTGTCTCACGATAGAATGGCTCTTGACTTGACAAGTACCCCATGGTCCTCCATGCGTCCCGCCACTTCCAAAGGAAATCCACTACATCGTCATGAGCCAAAACACGCATACACTCAGCGAAGTCCCGCGGTAGAATGGGTCGATATCCATGCCGACCCCATTGGGCATACAGGGTCAAGCTCTCGTGTGACTCGGGGAGGAGTACCATTCCACGTTCGGCGAGCGCCTCGGCATAAGCATACGGGAGAGGATGAGGGGCCCCCTCCTTCCGCTTGCGGTGGTCGATCTGAAGATGTACGCCCAGGGTATTCAAGATGTTCTCTCGAACGATGGACAAGACGATACCATCCGCCCATACGTCGGGAATGAACACGTCTTCAACACACAGAGGGTGGGGGATCTGGATCGATTGCCCTCCCCGTCTGCAATCTTCGATGACGCATGTATTGTATGACAGAACGGGACGAAAGGTGGATGACGTGTATAGAATCTCTCTACATAGCGCACGAAGCCTCTCGTCATCCCAATAGAACCTCTGCATCGACTCACACCGCACCCTGAATTCGGACGCCGAGATGGGAAATGGAGAAGTGATGTTCTTTCTGTACTCTTCGCGTATCCCGAGAGCGATCACGTAGAACCTCTCACACGCCGCCTCGACGCCGAACCGCTGCACCAACAGACGCCACTCCCCGAGCAGCTCCTCGGATGTGGGCTCCAGAGGATCGAAGGCCTCCTCCTCGATGGGAGACCCGGTCATGGCCCCATCCTCGACCGCCGTGCGACCTCGACCAGCCACATCGCGAACAGCTCCGGAGACAGGTGGCGCCGGGACTTGGGAAGATCGGGCAACGCCTCCTCGCGCTCCTCCTCGGTCATGTGACACAGGTTCTTGGCCCGCGCGATGACATGCGTGGGCTCACGCGGGGGAGGCACCCCAGGCATGTCCCAGGGCTCCACACCGCACACGTACAGCCACGTCGTCTTCTGCGCTGCGTGACCCCACCGCACCTGGTCGACCTCGAGACTCCACCCCCCCCACGCGTCCCGGCCCTGTCCAGGGCGGGGCATGTTGTACGCCGTCCACAGGTGCGACTTCGCCGGGTGCTCCAACACGCCGCCCCAGCGCCGAACCTGCTCGAGAGCGCGAGGCGCCGTCTTCTTCTCGCGGGCCTTCTCGAGGTCTCCGGCGGCGATCATCTGCTCGCACCTCCACCGGAATGCCCCCCAGCACGCGCACGGCGGATGGGCGACCACCGGATGGGGGCCTTCGTAGAGCATGGCGTCCCGGTCGGGGAGCCCCCACGGCTCGACCCCCGGCAGCCCCGGATACGGGCCCTTCTCCGGGTCGATGTAGAGTGCAGCGACCGTACGGAGCGCGAGCGAGGTGCTCGTCGCGTCGAGCAGGATGGCGACCGTGGCGGCGACCCACATGGGAGTGAGCACTTCCAAGGGATACCTCAATCTCCGTGGATTTTCCATCGGCCATGTGTGTAGACCATGATGTGGTCCCCGTTCCAGAAGTGTGCCCCTTCACGGGGGGTCCCCTTCCAGGACCCTGGAGCGCCCTGCATGGCCTCCTCGGGCGTGTCCCAGTCTCCCAGGAAGAGATCTTCGCTCGTCGAGGTATCCGGGGTCTGGGGAGTGTCGGGGAGCACATCGATGATCTGCACCGGAGACGGAGGGGCCCGCCGACCGGTCACCGAGTCGAGGAGCGCTGTGATGTCGTCGTCGCTCACCAGCACTCCATGTCCCTCGAGCCAGGCCTTCGCGCGCTCGAGGTGCTCGGGCTTCACGTAGGCCCAAGCCACACCCACTGCGGCGAGGATGGCCCCGGCGTCATCGAGCCAGCCCACCCCTGGGATGACATCGGGTACGGCGTCCACCGGGGAGACCACGTAGCCCAGGGCCGTGGCGATGCCGATCTTGACCGCCAGCGGCGTGGCCGGGTCGAGCATGCAGTAGAAGAGGGCCAGCGCCTGCAGGGCAAGCGGGATCTTCCGCGCGTAGGGTCTCATCTTCTCCCCGCGCACTTCGAACCCGTACCCCTCGGTGCCCGAGACCTGCATCTCGCGCAGCTCCTCGGCCATCTTCTCCATTGCACCGGGGAAGGCCTCGGCGACCCGTCTCACCTGGTCGTCCACGGGGCCCTCCTGCCGCAGGAGCTGCGAGAGGCCGAACCCGCCGAGGAGCCCCGCGATGACACCGTACCAGAACATCCTACACCTCTAGTGTCTACATCCTATCCCTCTCCCCCTCCCTCTCCCCCTCCCTCTCCCTGTTGTTCTTTGTTCGTACGGTTGAAACTTATTTTCGGCCAAGGGACCTGATCTCGGCCTCCAGATGACTCCATCTATAAGATGACACCGTCAGTGTCAAGACTACATGTCGAGCGTCTTCAGCGCTCTGCGCAGGTCACCTCAACCGCCTCGCTCCACTCCGGAAGACGCAGGGAGAGGGAGAAGGAGAGGGAGAAGGAGAGGGAGAAACGACCTACAGTCGTTTCTTCAGCCATCGTTCGATCGTCCGGTTCCCCGCCCGGCCATCCGCGCTGTGTCGGAACCGCTTCTCGAGCCGGAGTGCGCTCGTGTGGGCATCTTCGTAGGAGAGGCCCTGGTGGCGCATCAGGTCATCCTCATGGGCCTCGTGCAGGACGGTCGCGGCCTTGTCCTTGGGGCTCATCCCGGCCTCGACCAGGATCGTGCCATGGGGGTTGTACGTGTACCGGCCCGGGTTACCTCCGGCGACGAAGTCGATGTCGACCTCATCGCGCATGACCTCGCCGTCGACTTCGATGACCTCGAGCGTCTCACCGCTGGCGTTGATGATCTTCCCCGCGCGCCGCACGACTGCCCGGCGCCAGACCGCCTTCGGGGGGCGGCGATGGCGGCGCTCGTAAGTGGAGAGCCGCTTGGGATCGTCATCCGGAGCGCGGGAGGCCACGGCCGCCACGCCGGCAGCCAGGAGGGCGAAGGTGAGGAGAGGATGAGCCATGCGGTGTCTTAACCGCCTTCCCTCTCCCTCTCCCTCTCCCCCTCCCTCTCCCTGTTGCGCCGTTCCATGTTCTAAACTCCACTATTCACAAAACTTCGCGCACATCAGAAAGTCGTTGACACGGAGTGTGTCATGAAGTACAACTCGTTCATGAGCGGGTGCGAACCGCGACCGAGGAGGGTCCCATGACGCGCCAGGACATCGAGTTCTACCGCTTCTCGCAGACACTTCAGCGCGACCGGCCTGTCGGCCGGCAGCTCGCCGTGGTGCTCGACCAGCACCATGCGCTGCACTACTACGGCGACGGCGGGACGGTCTACGCCATCGCGTCGCGTCTCGAGCACGTGTGGCGGGAGGTGTGTCTGGCGATGGAGGAGGTCGGCCAGATCATGCTGGTGGACGACGACGAGAACGAGGATGTGGCGGTGCTGGTGGTGCGGAGGCGCACGTGAACTGGATCTGGCCTCTTCTCTTCTTCGTGCTCGCGATGGTAGAGCCCTTCGTACAGGCCGTGGCAGGCCGGGTCTGGGCCTCTGGCCTCTACATCGGGCTCGGGGTGGGCTTGCTGGTGCTGGCCGTCGTGAGGGTCACGCTTCGCGAGCTACGTGAGTCCCATGGACTACGCGAGGCTCGCGATCATGACGCGGTCGATCCGGGCGAGCACTGACGAACCTCGACAGTTCGACGTGACGCGAGGTGCCGTCGATGCCCCAGGCATGCTGCTTCGGCCCGGATGGACCCGGATCTCGCTGCACTACACCATGGCGGCGGCGGCGGTGGACTACCTCGTGGACGCGGTCACCGAGGTCGCGAAGAAGGGCGCCGCCTACCAGAAGGGGTACGACTTCGACCGCGCGACGGGCGCGTGGAAGTGTCGACCCGGCGTGTTTTTGTGTTAGAACCGGGTCAGGAGAGCTGAATCATGGAACGCTCTACACGTCGCTCCCTCGTCAACTACGCGGCAGGCGCAGCCAGCGTGCTCATCGTCTTCGGGGCAAGCTGGCTGGCAAGCGAGATGACGGGCTACCCGATCATCGTGTTCTTCTGCGCGATCTACGCAGTTCTCTGCGGCGTGGCGCTCACGACGTGGTACGTCACCGCACGAAGGCCAGATCGACGCGGGTAGCACGGTCGAGGGCACCTCGGAAGAAGACGATGGGACCGTGGTGACCGCTTCCGCCGCCCGAATCGGCACCACCGTCGCTCGATGCGACGATGCCTCCGCCCATCTCCTCGCGCTCCTTGGCCTCGCGTTGGGCTTCGCGCTCGGCTTCGCGCCGGTCGTGAAGTGCGCGCCGCTCCGCTGGCGAGCCGAAGATGGTCACCATCATGCCTTCGGAATCCACGAGATACCACGTCCCGCCGATGATCACGACGCAGACGACGCCGCCCGCGACCCACTCCCACAGGACATCCTCGGCGAAGCCGCTCATGTCGCCGATGTCGATATTGAGCCGCTGCCAGAGCATGTCGCCCTTGTAGAGCCCGCGACCTGACTGCGCGCCGCCGTAGGTCGTGTAGCCCCCCGTGTTGAGCCGGTCGAACATCTCCTCGGCCTTGCTCTTGAAGTCCTCGCCGTACGGGACAGCCCCGTTCACGAGTCCTCCCTCGTGCGCCGTGGTCATGGAGACGACCGTGTCACCACTCCACGCCAGCGTTCGCGCCATCTCGACGACAACGTCTCGAACCGCATCGACGTCGAGTCCGCCGGGGTCCAGCCCGAGGTCCATCATCTCGACCGGGTTGACACCCGGAACGCAGGTGTTGGGGTACATGATGACCCCTACGCCTGCTTGAGCTGGATCTCAGGAACGACCTCGACCTCGCCCGCGTTCTTCACGGCGAGCCCGAACTGCATGAAGCTCTTGCCGGCCAGGGAGCCGGACGCGTCGAGCGTGCCGGACCAGTCGGCCGTCTGGTGCGCGGCGAAGTCGACCCAGGAGGACAGGCCCGAAGAACCATCCTGCGCGTTGGCCCCGCGCACGCACAGGGTCACGGCGGCGGTGCCGGACTGCGAGAGGAAACGCAGACGCCCGAAGAGCGCGGTGAGGTTGAGCCCGTAGGCCGGGACAAACCCCGACAGCTCGACGTGACGCGAGGTGCCGTCGATGCCCCAGGCATGCTGCTTGGCGAAGACCATGTGAACCTCCATGGAGTTGCAGAACGCACATCGGGTATAACCCATGGGCACAACGGTGCGAGACCCCAGGGTCACCTCAGCGCTTCACCATCACCCGACAGGGTACCTTCCCCGCCTCTTCGAACCCGAACCCCCGCAGCACATCCACCGTGCGCAGGTCCGACGCCACGGCCCAGATGGACTCGCCCTCGCCGGGCTCGTCCTCGAGCGCACGGTCGACCCCCCAGGCCCCGAGCGCCAGGCGGTACACCTCGTCCACCACGGTAGGATCGATCGGGAACCAGGGCCAGACGAGGTCTTCGATCCAAAGCCCCCCCACGGCTGCCTCGTACTCCCACCCGCACCGGGCGTGCACGCGCTCGGACAGCGCTGCAGCATCGAGCCGCTCCACCGTGAGACGCAACGCCGAGCAGAGAAGCCCTCCGTCTCCGTCCCAGGTGGGATCGATGGCCCCCACCTGCAAGACCCCTGCCTCTTCGACCGCGGCTACGCGGGCGCAATCGGAGAAGACCTGGAGATCGATCCAGCGCGGCACCCCCGCGGGCGACCCCATGTCGACATGCAGCCCGAGCGACGGCACGTACAACCACGCGTGCTCGACCACCCCCTGCACACCCGCCGTGCCCAGCACTACACCCTCACCCCACGCCGTCGCCAGCTCCTCCGCGAACCTCCGAGCCGCGGCCAGACCCGACCTGCCCCCGACACGCTGCGCCTTCACCTTCCACGCCAGCGCCTCCAACTCCATCCGCCGCGCATTGCAGGTGGCCGCCATGCCCACCTCCTGCCCCTCGTCGCACGACGACAACACCCACAGGCCGCCCTCGAGCACCCAGCCCGGCTGCCCGCTCGGGAGACGGACGCTGTCGATCTCACCCCGCCCCCGCAGCTCCTCCGGCACCACGTGCTCCGGAACCCGCACGAGCCTCGACCTCACCCAGCGCGCCAACGCAGGATCGATGTCCTCGAGCGCACCCGCGAAGATGCAGATGGAGCCCCGATCGCTCGAGCCCAGGAAGGTCGAGAGGGAGAGCGCGGCGATGGCGAGCCAGTGTACCATGCGGACAGCCTAACCGTTCGGAGGAGCCCACGCCTGCCCCGGCGCGCGGATGTACCGCGGCAGGATCTTCGCGAACTCCACCGTCGCCATCGAGAGCGGCATCATGTACTGCCTGAATCCATAACGATCGGCGTAGACCGTCGCGATGCGCATGGCCTCGTCCTCGGACACCACACGCGAGATGCGGTTCGACAGGAGCGTGGTGTGCCCACGCGACACCGTGGTCATCTTCACCGCACACGTCCCCGTGGACGACGTCGTGCACACCAAGATGTAGTGCGCCTTGTTCTGCGCCGATGGCTCGAACAGCTTCCACCCTTCGGGCGAATACCCCGGAACGGGGACCCTCATCTCCCATCCAGTGCTCGCGGTGCCGTCGAAGAAGACCATCTGTGGGAGTTCTGGCTCGAACCGATATCTCACATGCTGACACATCGATGCGTAGATGTAGTCGACGATACATTGATCTCCTGTTATGGGCCAGTACTTGTGGAAGAACATGGGCTGTAGCACATTCTCAAAATAAGAACAAGACTCCTCGATGTTCGTCCTGGAGAGCGCGATCTCCATCGCATCCAGGATCCCCAGCGCCAGCATGACCCTGGACTGCTCGCTTCCCGCGGGGTGCTGCATCCTGGCCAAGGTGAAACGGTCCCCGCCGAGCAGCTCGAGGGTCTCGATGTATCCCATGCACTCGGCGAGCAGAGCCGGGTCGGCCTGCTCGAGGGCCTCTTCCCAGGTGCCGGTCCAAAATCCCTGGCTCATGGAGACACCTTCTTTGGGTCGAGCCACATCCCAGTGGGATCACAGACATGGCTCCGGTCAATGGTCGTGCGCAAGTAGGACTCGTCTACTACAATATCATACAACATATATCCGTACCTTCTGGCATATTCAGCAGCTATATGTTTTACCTCCTCCACGCCCCACCTGAAGCGATCCGAGATGTAGTACCTGTGGACACGATCGCCGCGTTCTACCAACATGACGGAACCACCCATCGTTACCGTCACGACCGCGGTCTCCTTCGGGAGGTCGTAGAGCTTCCAGCCCTCAACCGAGTATCCTGTCGATAGAAGCATCTTCCATACGCATCCCTTCCGATTGCCTGGAGAGTAGAACTCGATGTTTGGGACGTGCTCGACGTCAGTCCAGTGCAGCCTCAAATGCCTCTGCACAGAAATAAAAACAGCTATAGGAGAATTCACTTCATGAGACAAGTGATAAATTCTTTCCAGTTGTAATTCGAACACCCTCCGGATGGAGTGTATGGGCTTGGACGACATGCTGTTGATCTCCAGCATGATCGCGCACGCCAGCATCACCTTGCAGGTCTCGGGATCGCAATACCTTGGGCGCTCCCTGCCTTTCAATCCGCCATCATCCGGGCCCCAGTGAGCGAGGTCGGACCAGGATCCCAGGAGCCCCAGGGTCTCGATGAGGCCCATGCACTCGGCGAGCAAGGCTGGATCAGCCTGCTCGAGAGCGTCTTCCCAGGTGCCGGTCCAGGTGCATCCACTCATGGGGTCTTCTTCATACCTGATGTTGGGTTTGGAAGTGGACGGCGAATGTTCTTGGGAAGAAGCCGAACGTGGTCCGGGTGTGTACTCAAGATCATATCATACACCATGTATCCGTACCTTCTCGCGTATTCTTCTGCTACCTGTTTTGACTTGAGTCTTCCCCTATCATAGGAAACGAAGATTGGATACCTGTTGAACACCTGTCCCGATACAAGCACCACGGTCCCATCCGACATCACGGCCACAACGGCGTCCTTGTTGAGATCATACAATTTCCAGTTCTCTGGAGAGTATCCAGGGATAACGAATGTCATATCCCAAGAGCGTACATTCATACTGCCGTTTATGGATCTAGATCTGTAGGTCAATGTGCATACACTTGGCGGATTCCAGTTGAAAGAGAGATGATTGCGCATTGAACTTATAACATTCAATGCGGCCCGAAAACGTAACCTTATCCCTACATTGGCCGGAGTTAATTCCTCAGTAAAATATTGACGTATCTCCTGAACAGGTTCAGACGACATGCGGTCCATCTCCACCATGAACGCGCATGCGAGCATGACCTTGCACGCCTCTGGGTCGACTTCCCGCAGGGGGCTTTCATCCAAGACGTCCTCATCTGCAGAACCCCAGGAGGCAAGATCGGACCAGGATTCCAGGAGCCCCAAGGTCTCGATGAGGCCCATGCACTCGGCGAGCAAGGCTGGATCAGCCTGCTCGAGAGCGTCTTCCCAGGTGCCGGTCCAGATGTTGTGACTCATGGAGCATCCCTACCCGGCGAAACCCAGTCTTGACCCGGCTGACGGATGTACCGTGGATCCAACCGTTCATGACGCGCAAAATGGTCGAATCCTCTCATATATTGTGGAATACCGTAGCGATCGCCATAGGCCATCGCCATGGATCTTGCCTCCTTCCACAGTTTTCCACGTACCGTCGCGATATGATATTCGTGTCCAAATATACTCGACGTGCCATGATCATTGCAAGCGACATAGAACTGAATGGGCCCATCTATGACCACACCCAGCACAATGTACGGCATACGCGTCATCTCTGTAATAGGACTGAAGATCCTCCAGCCGTCCTTGGAATACCCTGGGACAACCACGCTCATAATCCACCCGATGCCATCAGAGGACACATCATATAAGTACATTTCATGAGTACTTGCGTCAAGATGATATTGAACATGTGGCATAGAAAAATAAATATAGTCTACAATCATGTAGTTCTGTCTGTTTGGTTTTGTTCTATACTTGAAAATATGGTGCATGACAGATTCGAAGAAGCCCCTCACGTCTTCTATGCGAGTATAGACGCTCGCAACGTGCTCCACGGCGCTCATCATTCCAAGAGCCAACATGATCTTGGCCTGTTCACTACCTACAGGGTACTCCATGCGCGCCAGGGAAGGGCGGTCCTCGAGCATGTCGAGGGTTTCGATCACTCCAGAGCACTCGGCGAGCAAGGCTGGATCAGCTTGCTCGAGAGCGTCTTCCCAGGTGCCGGTCCACATCCCCGTCACTTCTCCTTCCCCGGTCTCCGAATGTTTTGTTCCTTGATCTCGAGTCTCTTGTACAAGTTTGCCACGGGGGTATATAATGGATATCCGTACCGACGAGCGTACTCATTCGCGACGGCCCATGTTTGGCTCCTGTCCAGGCCCACGCGAGTGATCTCATACTGATCCCCGACGTGGGGACCCGCGACTAATACAACCGTTCCGTCCGTCGATACCACCACGACCGTCGTCTCTCTCGGAAGATCGTACAGCCTCCATCCCTCCGGAGAGTACCCCGGAATATCCACGCGCATGGCCCATGCGACGGGAAGCCACCCGCCGTGCTCGTCACTGGGCTTGTAACGCAAGGTCCAAATGGCCCCACTCTCGTCCTGCGACGACAGGACATGTCTGCTCATGGAATAAATTACATTCAAGGCGCCACACTCGAACCCGTCTCTCACAGAGAACCTCGTCGTCGCCCGGGACAACCCGGCACAAACTGTGTACCGCACATCCTGAATGAGCATCGACGACAGACGGTTCATCTCCACAAAGAAAGCACAAGCGAGCATCACCTTGCACATCTCGGGGTCACACGATCGAAGAGGCTCTCCAGACTTCAAATCGCTATCCATGGAGCCCCAGTGGGCAAGATCTTCCCACGTACCGAGAATCCCCAGAGTCTCGATGTACCCCATGCACTCGAAGAGCATGACCGGGTCGGCCTGCTCGAGGGCCTCTTCCCACGTCCCCTCCCAGCCCGGCTGTAGCCCTGGATGCAACATCAGACCCTACCCGCCGGAACAATGTATCGAGAGTCCAATTCAATCTTGGACCGACGAATGTCCACCACTTTGTTGTAGATCCCATACCCATAATCTCGCGCATAGCCGCGCGCCACAGCCCATACCTCGGTGAAAGGAAGATCCAACATGGTGATTCGCCACCTCAAATGTTGGTCTCTACAGCTCACCAGCAGGACGACCCCATCGACCGTGACGACAACCAGGTAGTCATCTCTCGGAAGGTCATAAAGGTAATGTCCACGATCTGTGATTCCTGGAACAACGAAGTACATGTTCCACTTATTGTCGGCGAAATTCACATAACCCCTATCATCACTCGAATAGAACGACACTTGATATAAATCGGACACGCCAGGGGTGTGACGGTCGAATGGCCGTATTATCACATGTCTTCTCATGGAGTACAAAACATTCATGGCACAGTGATACTCAAATATGCCGAGATCTGTCATGGCTTTACGCATGAGCTTCAAAAATACCTCTCGAATACCTTGAATTGTGAGATTCTTGGACTTGTCCATCTCGAAGAAAAAGGCACATGCCAACATGACGCGGCACGTTTCCGCATCGTAATTCTTCAAGTTTCCTATAGAATGATCCAGATCCGACGGTCCCCAGAAGCACAGTTCTCTCTCCACCCCCAGGAGGATGTGCGTCTCGATGAAGCCCAGGCATTCTTCGACCATGCGGGGATCTGCCCCCACGATCACCTCATCCCACGTGCAGTCGGACGGGTACTTCTTGGAGATGTCCAGGCGAACATTCATGGATTGTTCTCCTGGTAGACCTTGTCGAGAGCATGTTCGGCATCGAAGCAGGAGGTCTCGACCACCTGGGGATCGACCCGAGCCCGAGCCATCTCGTAGGGGGAAGTCCACCCGATGGCCAGCGCGCTCCCCTGCTCGGCCTCGGTGGGCGTGGGCTCCAACTCGAGCCAGAACTTCACAGGGCCACCCGGCCACATCGCGTGTCCAGGCAGGGTCCACGAGAAGGAATTTCGCACATGCTTCAGGGTGTTCCCATGGTCGATGATGTAGGCCTTCCCGGGTACGCCCACGTGGATCCTCCGCACCCGACGCCGCAGTTCGGATGGGCGCAGGTCCTTGAACCACTCGGGTTTCATGTATGCCCGGAAGCCCATCTCGAAGGTACGCGAGAACGCGTTCACCGCCTCGCCCACCGTGGGGCCTTTCATGGTCCAACCGTCCTTGTGTATGGCCCTCGGCATCTGCGCCATGGCCACCTCGGGCGCACAAGGGGGTGCCTGGTGCCAGGGCGCCAGGTGCCCCTCGTCGGCCTCGGCGGGGTTCCTCCACGACCAACCCTGGTCATGGAGGGCGTAGACGGGTTCGAAGCTGGCCATGTCTCGGAAGAACATGGCGTGGTCGTCTCGGAAGAAGGTACACTCGCAGGCGTCGTACCGACCGCGCTCCCTGGGCCACCACCCGGTCGGACCATAGAGACGTCCCTTGAAGGGGGAGTAGTCGTTCCAGACGGTGTGGGTCCAAGCCCTCGGCAGGGAGTGGGCGGCGTACCAGACGAAGTCAGGTTCTCCTTTTCGGGACGAGAGCATCAGCTCGGACTTGTCGCCGATGACGGGGAAAGGGAAGAACGCATGGGGACGATAGACATGCACGTTGGGGTCTCGGGGGAAAGCAGACAGGAGGATCTCCTCTATCTCGTTGAAAAACCAGTCCCCTCGGCATTCCACCCCGGTGCTGCCCTCGATCGATCCAATGCTCAACCCGGTAAAATCATGGATCCTGGCTCGGGTGAGCGGGGTCTCGTGGCCCTCGGTGCGGATCAAGATCCTGCCATCCTCGTACCACTCGACGACATCCGTGCCGTACAGGGTCAACACCACCCGCTCCGTGGACTTGTCACGCCACACCTGAGTGCTCTTGATGCTCGGAATGTACCCTGAACGGGCCTTTTCGCGATAGATAGCGTACTCTCTGGCTTTCTCCCATGCCCAGGGGGCCTTGAGCTTGCGGATCATGTCCTTCTTGCCGCTGAACCCGCTCATCGCCCGGCCCTCCTCGCCCGCAGTCGCTTCTCCTTCCTCCGCGCGAGCCGACGCTCCATCTTCTCCAGCTCTTCGTAGTACTCGTCCGGATATCCTTCGACGTGGAACTCTTCGAGGTGATCGGCGGCGATCTCCTCGGCCATCGCCCGGTCATCCGTGTGCTCCATCTCGATGCGCCGCCCCTGGGCGAGCGCCCGGCGGTCGAAGCGCGACCGCGGCACGCCGCTCGACCGACCGCCGGGCAACACCTCGGGAGCCCAGGTGAGCGCGGCCACGCCGCCCGCGACGAGCCCGAACAGGAAGATGGGGTGCATCATGACCTCTGCTTCGATATAACCACGTCATGCGCAGCACGAGCACGACCGCGACCCTCCTCTCGCGTCCCTGGCCATGGCTCGGGCTCGGCGTCGTGTTCTCCGTGGTGCTGGGCATGACATGGGTCCTGCCCGTCCGCGGACGCCCCACGCTGCTCGTCGACCCGAAGGTCCAGATGACCCTCGAGGAGCTGCAGCAGCGGGTGAGGGAGGCCTTCTCCCACGTACCCGACGAGGAGTTGGTCGATGCATCGCTCGACCCCACGTTCCTGCCAGGTGTCGAGCGCCTGCAGCGGAGGGTGTTGCAGACACGCAACCTGGGGGAGCTACGGGAGCTGGCCCGCGACATCGATGCGCTCGGGGAGGAGCGCACGCTGACCTGGCTGTGCGCGAAGCGGTCCCTGGTGACCGACCACATCGTGGCGCTGGTGGTGGAGGAGGGCAAGAGCCGGACACCGGTCGAGCTGGAGGCGATGTTGCGATCCATCATCCTGCGTTGACACGGGTGGGGACAACCGATAGGGGGTCGCATCAGAGGCTTCGCATGGACCAGCTGTGGGATTTCCTGGTGTCGGTACAGGAAGCGATCACGAAGCACCCCGGCGTCCTGCCCCGTGCGATCTGGGAGGTCCGGTTCACCGATCTCGAAGTGGTCGTCTCGGTCGATGGCCAGCGCTGCATCTGCGCAATGGGCAACCCGTCCCGCGCTGACTGCTGGATCAAGGTACCGTTTTCCGAGGTCGACCGACTGATGCGCAGCCCGATGCGCGCCTTGTGGTTGAAGCTCACCGGAGCGCTGTCGACCTCCGATGACGGCGGGGCGCTGGCCCTGGGCAGGGCTCTGCTCGAGCTGGCCCGGCTCGAGGGCCGGCTCGGATGAGTGGGGCGTTGTGGGCTGAGATCCAACCCCAGCTGGGCAAGATCTTGTCCAAGGCCCAACCCGTCTCCATGGAGGAGGACGTGGAGGACATCGGCCCGGACACCCTCGAGAGGGTGCTGAGAGATCTTGGCGACTGCCAACGGTGCCCGCTGTGCGAAGGAAGAAAGAACATCGTCTTCGGCTCGGGCGATCCTCACGCGGACCTCCTGATCCTCGGGGAAGCCCCCGGAGAACATGAAGACCTCGAGGGGGTCCCCTTCGTGGGCAAGGCGGGGGAGATGCTCGATCGCATGCTGAGCCGGGTCCTCAAGCTCCGACGGGACCAGGTGTACGTGGTCAACGTGGTGAAGTGCCGGCCTCCCCGCAACCGTGACCCTCACCCCGAAGAGAGAGAGGCCTGTTCCACGTTCTTGCGACGGCAGATCTTCTGCGTCTCCCCCAAGATGATCCTGGTCCTCGGCGGCGTGGCCTACCGGGCCCTGTTCGGCGCCTCGGAAGGGATCGGACGCGTGCGAGGGCAATGGAAAGTCTGGAACAACCTGCCGGTGATGGCCACCTACCACCCCTCGTTCATCTGCCGCGCTTCGGGGAACCAAGAGCTGGAGATCAAGAAGATCGTGCAACAGGACCTGCTCGAGGTCCTCCAGCGACTGACTCCGTAGATTTTCTCATAGCGACCTGTTGACACCATCCGTGGCACTTGATACAGTCTCGTCATGGTGGCCGACCTCGAACGGGCGGCGACCCCGGAGGAGAACGTGACCGGGTACCAAGCGCATCCCAACCATACCAAGATCTTGCTCGTCGGCGGGGATTCGGGCAGGGTCAGGTCCGTGCAGGTCCCCGCCTACGAGGCGCTCGGCTTCCAAGTCGAGCACTGGGATTGGGAGCGCCACGAGAGCGCGCCCAAAGGTATCCAAGCCGTTGTGGTGATGACGGACATCGTCAGCCACGACGTCTTCCACCGCGCGCAGCGGGCGGCCGACGAGGCTGGCGCTCCCTGCATCCTGACCACTCGCAAGATGTCGCATGCCATCCAGGAGATGGAGCGCCGCGGCATCGTCGTCCCCCACGAAGAAGAGAAGGAGAGCATCACCATGTCCAGCGTCCGTCCCGCGGTCTCGAACCTTCCCGACATGCCGTGCAAGGTGCCCGTCACGCCCGAGGCCATCCAGAAGGCCCGTGCCACGTTCAGCAACGCCAACCCGATCGCCGAGGCGCTGCTGGACGAGATCGGGATGTGGACGATCCACCTCGAGGCCAACCTGCCGTACTCGCTGACGGCGCAGGCCGTGATGGCGCTCAAGCCGCTCCAGTCGGTGGAGTCCTTCGTGGGGCGCATCGCGCGGTCGGTGCCCGAGGGCTGGGTGCTGCACTCCGAGACCGTGGAGCGGGCGTGGCAGCTCATCCAGGGGCGTGCCTCCGGGCAGGAGACGGCCTGGATCTTCAATCTGATCAAGGCCATCCAGCCCGACGTGCTCTACTTCTCGACCAGCATGGGCACCATGCGCATCCGCCCGCCCACCCAGCGGGCCATCCTCTCGTCGGCCGGCGTCCTGGAGAAGCTGTCCAAGGAGAAGCTGCTCAAGATCCGCGCGTTCCTGGCGGCGGCCGGGCGCGCGACGCCGCGGGTCCTCGACTCCGACCTGCAGCCCTTCTTCGACGGCTGGCGCGGCAAGCCCGCCGACTTCATGGTCGGCATGGTGCGGGTCATGCTGCTGACCGATCGGAAGCCCGAGAACCCGATGGCCTTCTACAAGGCCTACCACACCCTGTACGGGAAGGGGGTCGAGATCCGCTACGCGAGCGAGGCCGCGCGCCTGCTCGACGCGGACTACCTGATCGCGCTGCTCGAGAACCAGCCCCCCCGCATCGAGGCCCCGACCCGCCCCGAGGTGGCCGAGCCCGTGCCGCCGGCCCCGCCCCAGGTCGAGCCCGCGCCGAGCCTCCCGCCGCCCTCGCAGATGACCGCGAGCGCGCTCCTCGAGCCCACCGTGCAGCCCAACCTCATGGCCCAGCTGGCCATGCTGGCGGACGACCTCGTCCACGTCCAGGAGGACATCGCCTCCCTGCGCGCCGATCCCACCGTCCAGACGCTCGCGTCGGACGTGAAGACGCTCGGCTCCACCCTCGGGAAGCTCAAGACGAACGTCGACGACATCTTCGGTGCGCACTTCGAGACCCGGATCTCGGCGATCGAGCGCCGCACCGATCCCACGGCCCGCCTCGATGCCCTCGATCGCAGGATCGGAGGGATCAAGGCCAACCTGGACAAGACGGCACAGGAGTTCTCCGACAAGGTGAACGGGGTGCAGGCCTTCTGCAGCGGGCTCAAGAACAGCATCGACACCCAGCAGCGCGAGTTCAAGGATCTGTCGGACCGGCTCGGTCACGCCATCGCGGCCGACGACGGCGACCTGCTCGCCCGCGTGCGCGCGGTCGTGGTCGACGCGATCGAGAAGGGGATGACGGAGACCAAGATCGACGAGCGCCTGGCCCGCCTCGAGACCCGCACCGATGGGATGGCCGACGCGCTGAAGACCCTGATCGACCCGGACGGCCCGTCGGCTGGGACGTCCGACCTCAACGCGAGGTTCAACATCATCAACGAGGTGATGACCCGGTCGTACACCGACCTCGAGACGCGCGCCTTCCGGGCCATCGAGGACCTCGAGAGCAAGATCGGAGAGGTCAAGGTCAAGTCCGAGAACCGCATCACCCACGTCGAGGACGTGCTCGGTCGGATCTTGGCCCGCGTGGAAGCTGTCGAACGCCAGGTCGACGTCATGGAGTCGAGCGCCCAGAGGTCGCAGGCGGTGTCGGCGTCCTTCCAGATGGACAACCCGATGTCCGTCACCGTGCCGGAGCACGTGCTGCGCGACGTGCTGCTCGGGCTGGTCAAGTCGGGTGCGCTGACGTTCCGGGTGGGGTAGAGATCGATCTCTCTCCCCCTCCATCTGCCAGCTACTCAGCCACAGGGAGAGGGAGAGGGAGAGGGAGAGGGAGAGGGGAACAACCCGATACGCCCCAGCCGTCTTGTTATGTTGGACCCAGTGGGGTTCGACCATGGCTGGTGGCGTGATCTACGGTGACAAGTTCCGAGCCTCGGACGCTGACGGATTCCAGATGGACGGAGTGGCGATCGGCTACTCCTGGATTTCGGTCCGTGTCGCGACGACGGCGGATGTAGTCGATCTCGCTGCGGGAGCACCTCTCAACGTCGATGGAGAGGTGTTGGTCGCAGGAGATCGCGTCGGAGTGGTCTCACAGGTCAATCCGATCCAGAACGGCATTTATCGCGTCGTCACTCCAGGGGTGGGCGCGGACGGTGCCTGGGTCCGAACGAACGACGCCGACGAGAGCGGTGAGTTCGTTTCGGGGAAGTTCTTCTACGTCCAGGACGGCGCGACCTGGGCGAGGATGTCGTTCCAGCTGGTTGCCCTCTCTCCGATCACGCTCGGGGTCACTCCCCTGGTGTTCAACTCCTTCGGCGGGTCGTCCGCGTCGCTCGAGAATGTGATCTACGTGGACAAGGGAGTCGATCCAACCCAGGACGGGTCCATCACGTATCCCTACCACACGATCGCGGCAGCGGTCACGGCGGCGAGCGCGGGGGACACGATCTGGATCATGCCCGGTTCCTACACCGAGACCGGCCTCGTGAGCAAGGCCAGCGTCACGTGGCAGGGCATCGGCGCGGGCCAGGTGGTCGTGACGGGGGCAGGGGTGGTGCTCGCCATCACCCACACCTCGCGCTACCGCAACATCTACTTCACCGTGACCGATGCCGCGGCGATCATGACGATCGCGGGGGCCATCACGGCTGAGTTCTACGACTGTGTCTTCTCGATGAACGGCAACAATGCCAACGCCATCGCGGTATCGGGCGGGGCCACGGTCGTCCTCGAGGACTGCAACCTGGAGCAGACCGCGGCCAACCTCACCGCGCTGACCGTCGACGCGACCGCGGGCAACATCATCTCGATGAAGGGCGGATCGAGCACGGGGGTCTTCACTGCGCTCGACGGCACCCTGTCCATGGAGGGGGTGGGTCTGACCGGGAGCGTCTCCCACACAGGAACGGCCGCGCTGACGATCTTCCGGTCGGACATCACAGGCGGCGCCATCGCCGTGAGCCATTCGGCGACGGGGGCGGGCAGCGTCGTCATCCTCCAGGGGAACATGATCTCAGGCTCCACCTACGCCGTGCATGCCACGGCCAGCCCGACCATCGGCATCCTGGAAGACAACCTCCTCATCGGGACCTCGGGCGACTTCGCGGCGGATACCGCGACCATCACGTACACATCGGTCCAGGGCAACACCACCGGGGTCGGATTCGTCCAGGTCGCCGGAGGCATCTTCAAGTGCGCCTCGGCGACCACGAAGAACGTCGGAGGGAACCAGGACGCCTGGGCGACCATCGCACACGGGGTCATCGCGGCATCGGTAGGGGACAAGATCGTCGTCCATCCAGGCACCTACGTCGAGAGTGCCATCGCGCTCACCAACGGAATCCTGGTCTCGGGAGTGGCGCGAGAGCTGGTCACGGTCAACGCGGGGGTCGCGACCGGAGCCTTCACGGTGAGCGCAGCCATCGGAGCCACGATCGAGAACATGAGCATCACGGGTTCTCTCGACGTGAACGGCAACGGAGCGGTCCTCTCGGGGCGCAACCTCAACGTGGTCGGGATGATCGACGTCCAGGTAGGGGACGCGACCACGATCGTGCGGATGCAGGATTGCAAGTTCGTCGGGGACGTGACCGATCACGTCGCGCTGAACATCGCATCGGCCAATCCGTTCATGTACTTCGACCACTGCTATCTCCAGGGAAACGTGGCGGATGCCCAGCCGGCGATCTACTACGCGAACGGCGTGACGAACGACAACCTCTATCTCCAGGGTGGATGTGTGGTGGCCCATGGCTCGCTCGCGGCCAACCCCCCGTTTGCCCGGTCGGCCGCCCAGACTCCGGCCTACCACAGCCACCACAGCACCTACAACACCGACCCGAACAACCCGCCGGGGCCCGGGTTCATGGTGAACCAGGTCCCGCTCGGAGATCAGTACGACAGCTTCCACGCCGCGTGCGTCTACTGGGTCTGGTAGTTTCACTCGAGTACATTCCTTCCGACAGCAGGAGTCTTCATGCCCACCATCGCCGAGCTTTCCGATCAGGTCACCGAGCTTCGCAAGGTCCACCGCCTGCTGACCTTCGTGGGCGAGTGTGCTGTGGGCACCAGGACATGGACCGTGCAGATCGCCAGGGGCAGCGACCAGGTCGAGCTGGTCATCGCCGAGGGCAAGACCTCGGGCTTCCAAGATCTGATCGCGCCCGACCTCCTCGCGACGGTCGACGCGCTCACGGCGCAGGTCGAGTCGGCCCTCCAGGCGATCGGGCTCGCGCTCCAGGGAGCGGACACGGCGGGATCTTCGGTGAAGCGGGTGGCCGACATCCAGGCCACGAGGGTGGTGGAGGTCGAGCCCCGGTAAGCCGGGTTCGATTCAGCAGTCCACACGATCGTCTCTGCGCTATTCGCATCCACGTAGAGATCACGAGGTAGAACATGGCGCGCGGTAATGTCTTTCTCGGCCCTTACGCCTCCGAGGCGCTCGCGACGACCGCCGCAACGACCACGTGGGGCGCGGGAGTACTCCCCGTGTCGGTCTTCTTCTGGAACACCACCCTGCTGACCTTCGAGCAGTGGGACGGCACGGTGTGGAGAATCAGCAGCTACGCCGCGGTTACCGGCGCGCCAACAGGGTTCCCGAGCCGTACGACCTCGGAGATCACCGGTGCGGTCGCGCTCGGTGTGGGTAGCGTCACGATCGCCCCGACCGGGGTCTCGTTCGACTTCTTCCAGGCGGGCATCGAATACATCAAGAGCGCGCCCGACACGCTTCCGCTCGCTGCTGTCGAGGGGCTCCACTACCTCTACTACAACGCGGGTGTGCTGACCGAAACGACACTCTGGTCCGACGATCTCATCCTCACGTACCCGTTGGCTTCCATCGCGTACTGGGACGCGACGAACAACGTGTTCACGTTGATCTGCGACGAACGCCACGGCGTCGTGATGGACACCGCCACGCACCTGTACGAGCACGTCACCGAGGGCATGCGCTACCGGTCGGGCCTGACGCCCAACACCTTCTCGGCGGACGGCACGGGCAACGACGCTGCGAATGCACAGTTCGGCGTGACGACCGGTATCGTGGCGGACGAGGACAACGAGTTCACGATCTCTCCCCGTGTTGCACCCGCGAACATCCGTGTTTTTTGGCGCGAGGGCGTGGGCGGTGGCTGGCGCATGCGCGCGGCCGACGACTACCCGATGATCTACGCCGGAGATTCGTCGCCGTACGCTGGCGCGCTGGTGCCCTGGAACGAGGACGTGGCGGGGACGTGGCAGCTCACGTCCACCACCAACGGGGACTACCTGCTCATCCACCTCTTCGCGAACAACGCGCTGACCGCGGCCGGGGCCGAGGACGGCCTCATGATCGTCATGGGGCAAGCAAAGTACTTGAACATCACCCAGGCACGCGAAGGTGCCACTACCGAGCTGGCCGCCCTCAAGACCAACGGGTTGCCCATCCCCGAGATGGTGGCCATCGCCACGATGATCGTGCAGGTCAACGCGCTCTATGCCAACGTGCCCAAGGCACGTATCCGCACGAACGACCTCGGCACCGACTTCATCGACTGGCGTGGCCAGAACCTCATCGCACAGGCGAGCGCCGCCGCAGACCACGCCGCGCTCAACAATCTCGATTGGGAGGACGAGGCGGGGCACACAGGCGAGCCCTACAAGACTCCCGCCTTCACCGACACGGGCGAGGCCACGTCGGTGCGAGCAGGGCTGGAGAACGTCGTCTACGTCGACACGGGCGTGAACACCGTCACCGACGGTTCCCAGGCGTTCCCGTTCCACGACATCCAGACGGCGATCAACGCGGCGTCGGCGGGCGATACGGTGCTCATCGCCCCGGGGACGTACACGATCACGGTGGGGGTCACCAGCAAGGCGGATGTCAAGCTCCAGGGTTACGGGTGCGGCGGCTTGGGCACCACGCCGACCGGGGCGGCAACGATCATCCGGCTCTCGACCGCCGCGACGAAGATCCTGACGGTCGACGACGCCAACTTCCAAGTCGAGGGCATCCGGTTCCTGGTCGACACCTCGGACACCGCCGCGCTGCCGCTGGTCACGACGGGCGGTGGCGGAGCGCTGTTCACGAACTGCGCCTTCATCGCCGGACGCGCCTCGGACTCCCCGGCTTTCGCGGTCGACGCCGCGGTCACGGTGACGTTCTCGAGCTGCGGCTTCTCGGGGAACGCTGCCTACGCCATCTTCTCGATGACGGCCGCGGGCACGGCGACGTTGACGTCTTGTCAGTCCACCACGTGCAACTGGAAGGCATCTGCGGGAAGTATCATCGGGTATACATCCATCTTCACCGTGACAGGAGGGGGGACCACCACGCTGATCCCTTCGGGGACCACCGCGCTGACTCTGACCGGATGCACCGTATCAGGAGGGGACTCGGGTATCGCCGCGTCGAACACATCGACCACCACCTTGACGGACACAACCGTCACGGGGGGAAGCTACGGTTTCAATGGCTCGGACACCGCGGCGCTCACGGCCTATGGTTCATATTTCCCCGGAGGCGTCCGTGGTATCAGCATCACGGGCAACCTGAATCTGGAAGCGTGTTTTTGCCATGGAGTCAGTGGGGGTGGAGGTACGGGGATCTACTTCAACGGTACGGGCAACCTCTATCTCTACGGTAACGTCATCCGTGGAGATGGGCCCGGTCACGGGCTCAACATCAGTCAGACACCCGCAGTCGGGCCTCGTGCGGTGGACAACTTGTTTGAAGGGGGGGTCGGGGGCATCACCGTTGCGACGGCGATCACGGCAGCGTTCTCCATGTTCTCCGGAAACGTCATGGCGAACGCCGGGATCAATCTGGTGGGCACGGGCAAGCTCACGTGCGCTGCTAACAAGATCAAGTACGTTGGGGGTTCCTACCCCGACCGCTACAACACCATCGCCGGCGCGTGGGCCTCGGCGCAGGCGGGGGATGTCATTCAGGTGGCGCCGGGCACCTACACGTCACAGATCATCACCACCCCCGCCACAGGCGCAGGCGTGACCCTGCGCGGTTCGGGGTGCGGAGGTGTGACCGCCACCACGACGGGCGGGGAGACGATCCTCAAGCTCTCGTCGGCGGGGACCCTCCTCACGGTGAGTGTGGCGGACATCATCATCGAGGGGATCCGGTTCGTCTGCGACACGCTCGCGACGGCGCTCCTCCCCACGGTCACTGTGGGTGCGTCGAACACGGTGTTCAGGGACTGTCACTTCCGGTCCACGGTAGCAGATGCGCAGGCCGCCGTGCTTCTGACGGGAGTCGTGTACCTGGACCGGTGCTATGCCTCGTCCGTTGGAAACGTGATCAGCGTCACGGGGGCCACGGTCTACGCGGACTACTGTAATTTCCCGGCCACTTTCACCGTCTCGGGTGGCCAGTTCTATGCGGCGTACACCGAGATCGCCACATTCGTCTCGGCAGGCGCCGCCGACGTATCCGCGCACCACAGCCGGTTCAACTCGGCGGCCACGGCGTTCACGTCGGGCTCCTCGGGAGTGTTGACGCTTCGGGAAAACGTCGTGTCGGGAGGCGTCTACGGAGTCAGCTTCACTGCGAATCCGGGTGTGGGATCGCGGGTGGACAGCAACACGATCTCCGGAACGACCTACGATGTGCGCGTGGGCGACCTGGCGGTCACGCTGACCTCGTTCAAGGACAACAGCCTCGCGGTGAGCGGCGTGTACCTGGACGGAGCCAGCTCCAAGCTGGTATGCGTCGCGAACACGGTCAAGTACGTCGGTGCCGCGTTCGTCGACCGGTACTACAACCTCGCGATGGCGATGATCTCCACGCAGACGGGCGACGACATCGTCGTCGGGGCGGGCACCTATGCCACGGCAGGGCTCGCGCAGCCTGCGGCGGTCACGGGTCTGACGATCCGCGGTGTCTCTCGAGAGAGGGTGGCCATCGGCACGGGAGTCGACACCACGGTGTTCACCGTGGGGGACGATGCGGGGCTCGTGTTGGAGGACCTCACCCTGACCGGTCCCATCGACGTCACGGGCACGGCAGCGTCTCTGATCGTCCGGAACGTAGTGTCCAATGGGATCATCGAGATCCAGAACACCGTGGATGCCGCGACGACGGTTCGGGTCTACAACAGCCGCTTCTCCCCGACGGGCAGCACCGGCGTGCACGGGTTCGCGTTGATCATCGCGAAGCCGGAGTTGAACTCGGGGGCCGTCGTATACTTGTACGATTCGTATTTCAAGGGAGACGGCACGGTCGCCGTGAGGTTCATCGCCGACACGGGAAATGCCGCGAGCGACCAGCTCCGCATCGCGCACTGCACCATGATGCACGGTTCACTCGATGGCAACAACCCCATGTCCGCGAGCGCGGACACACCCGACTATTATTCCCACCATACGACGTGGAACAGCGATCCCGAGGCCATCTTCGCATTCTTCAACCTCCTGAACCCCGGAAGCAACGACATCTTCACCCCGCTGGGCGACTACTAGGAATCCTCCATGGCGACCAAGCTCTCCCACATGCTCGGCACTGAGGATGGATTCGCGGACGATGCGGCTGTCGCGGCCTATCTTCTGGCGAATCCTCAGATCATCCTCAAGAAAGGGTGTTTCTATTTCAACTCCACGGCTCCGGTCTCCATCCGGTTTTGGAACGGCACCGTCTGGGTGGCCCTGGGGAGCGGTGGTTCTGTCCCCATCATCGACACGCTCGCCAACATCGAGGCTCTTGTCCCCGCGGTGGGAGATCAAGGCTTCCCCACCGATTCGCCCTACGTGCTCCGCTGCGCGGTCGCAGGGACGTGGCAGTATTCCTTCCCCGGCGAGACCGGGGTGATGACGCCTCCGAACGGGGCGTGCAACACGACATGGATTGCACAGAACAATTCGTTGCGGTTCAACATCGGGAAGAAGGTAGTGTTGGTCGCGAAGGACGCCATCGCCTCGACCCAACTTCGCGGCATCGTGGACAACGCACCCGGTGCGACATTCACCGTGATCGCCTACATCCGCGGAAATGCAGACCCCGTCAACTACCAGTTCTACGGGCTGTGGCTGCGCCAGTCGGGCGGGGCTCCGAACTACAACAGCGTGATGTTTTTCCAGAATGTAGGGATTCAATACTATACAAACGATACGACCTATGGTGGTGTCATCGCCATGGCAACCACCATTCGACAGGTGTGGATGAAAGTCGTGCTCGATGCGGTCAACTTGACCTACTACTCGTCCGTGGACGGATCGACATGGATACAACAGGCGCAGCACCTGAAAGGCACATATTTCAGTGATGGCGCACCCAACCAGATCGGGATCTGCTGTCAAAACAATGGCACACAGCCCGCTTCCACGACGTGTGAACTGCTCTCGTGGGTCGCGACGACTCCGTAATCCACATCTTCGTTTTACCCATCGTCTTCGGTGTTTTCATGGCCACCAAACTTTCCCACATGCTCGGCACCGAAGATGGATTCGCAGACGACGCCGCCGTAGCGGCCTATCTTCTGGCGAATCCTCAGATCCTCCTCAAGAAAGGGTGTTTCTATTTCAACTCCACGGCCCCGGTCTCCATCCGGTTTTGGAACGGCACCGTCTGGGTGGCCCTGGGGAGCAACGGTGGTGTCTACACCGACAAGACGCTTGCGCAGCTGGAGGCGCTCGCGCCCGTGGCCGGGGACATCGGCTTCCCAACGGATTCGACCTACCAGCTCCGCTGTCTCGTAGGGGGAACCTGGAGCTACTACGTGGACGGCGTCGACCAGGCGCTGACGAAACCACCTGTCGCCGATTGGTCGTGGGGCAATCAGCGCACGGCGGCCGTGAGCACCGCGGGGGGAATCCTCACGCTGTCGCGGCCGTTGGATGCCGTGACCCAGGCCGCGCTTTACTACCGTGCCATTCCCGGGGGAGGTGCACCGTGGACCGCTACGGCGCTCCTCCGGGCATGCGTACCCTTCGAAGGCGGCATCAACGCCGGTTTGTCGCTTTACACGAGTGGCACGGACAGGCTTGGAATCGCCGGCAATTTTGGCGTGGACGGAAGCGGACGCGTCCAGAAGTGGACCAGCCTCACGGCATTCTCCGCGGACTCGGCACAGGTCGCACGGTATGTTCCGAAGCTGACGTGGTGGCGCGTCGGCGACACGGGCGCCAACGTCACCTGGGAGATGAGCGTGGACGGCGTGGCGTGGCGCACCGTGCTCTCCGAGGCCCGCGGTGTCTTCATGGGGGTGCCCAACAATTTCGGGATTGGGCTCTATTCGGAACTCGCCGATGTGAAGATCGAAGTTCTCTCCCTCACCACAGCGTGATCCCATGGCCCGCGTCCTCGCCCTGTTCCTCGTCCTCGGCGTTTCGGTCTCCCACGGTGGCGAGCGGGCGCTCCTCCGGGTACAGACGCGCGCGATGGAGGCGCTCGTCGAACCCGCGCCCCTGGACGTCCTCCCCGATTTCGGGACCGAGTACTACTGTGATTCCGAGTCATTGGAGTGTGCCCCTGCGGGATCTTCTGGGAGATCGACGGCCCCACCCGCGGGAGATACGATGACCACGACGGAACTCGAGTAGGGGAGGAGCCCATGGGCCGCGGAGGCTACTATCTCGGATCGTACGCCTCAGATGTCGCGGCCACCGCGGCTGTTCCCCCGTCCTGGACGCTCCCGATCGGGGCATACTACAAAAATACAGGTTCAGGCTACATCGTTCGATGGAACGGTGTGGCATGGTATACCGTCGGCGGAGGAGCGGGGGACATCCCGGCGAAGGCCGCGAGCCTCTATGATGAGGCGCTCACGGGGCTCCCCACGGTGGACGGAGTGGGTTTTGCCGCAGGAGAGCGCATACTCCTCACCCGGCAGACGAACCCCATCGAGAACGGAGTGTGGGCCGTGGCCGTCGGCGCGTGGTCACGTCCCACCGACTTCCTGCCCGGCGTCGAGGCGTCCTGCGTCACATTCATCGTGGCCTACGGAGACCAGCTGGCCAACACGCGGTTCCTCTGCACCAGCAGCCCCGGCTCGGATGTCGTCGACACCGACGGACTGGCCCTGTACCGTCTCGACGGCGACCAGTGGGTTCTCCCCCCGCGCGTCACCGACTTCCCCACCCTGCGCGACCCCTGGAGCCATGGTACTGCGGGAATACAGGGGCAGGGCGCGCTGTACCTGGAGGCCACCACGGGCGCAGACGCGCAGTGGGTCATGCTGCTCCAGGCGGTCCCCGTCGGAGCCTCGTGGACCGTCACGTCGCGTTACCGGATGCCGGGCTATGCCGATGGAGAGATCACGCGCGCACCCATGGTGCTCTACAACACGGCCGCTGCGCCCGACCGTTTCGTGGCCTACGCGATGCCATGGTCCAACGCATCGTGCTTCCTGGGTTCACAGGCGGATGGAGAACGCGGGGCCAATCCGTTCGTGTACAACGGAGGCGTATTCGGAGGTGCCAACGATCAGTACCAAAGAAATCTCAACAGCATTGACCGGCGCATCTGGCAGTGGTCCTCGAGAACCGCCTGGACACGAATTTACAACGACGGAGTCAACCTCCACTTCTACGCTTCGATGGACGGTAGAAAGTGGCAAGAAGAGACGGGGGCGATTGTGGCCAACAATAGCGCGCTCGTAGGAGGGTCCATTCCAGATCTGATCGGTTGGGGCGTTGCGAATACCAACAACGCATACAGCAATCGGACACGGCGTATCGTCCTCGACTCCTGGGAGGTGACGTGATGGGGCGCGGGGGGCTCTACCTGGGTAGCTACGCCGATGACATCACGGCCACGGCCAATGTCCCCCCCTCCTGGACACTCCCCAAGGGGTGCTGGTACGAGAACACGTCCACCCAAAAGATCGTGCGGTGGAACGGGTCCATCTGGGTCGCGGGCGGCGGTGGTTCTGTCGGCATGACCTACAAGCCCGCGACCGCCGTCGCGCTCACCGACCAGGCCCTCTCGGGGCTTCCCACGCTCGACGGCGTCGTCTTCGTGGCCGGGCAGATCGCTCTGCTCACCCAGCAGACCGACGGCAGGGAAAATGGGCCCTGGATCGTAGCTCCGGGCGCGTGGAGCCGGCCGTCCTATTTCTCGTCGGGACTGGACGTGTCCGGGTGTGCCTGGACCGTGCTCGCCGGTGCACAATTTGCGGGGAGCATCTTCACGGTCACCAGCGCACCCGGCGCGGATATCGTGGGAACAGACACGCTGCTCATCCAGAGGATCGATGGAGAGCAGGTACTCACCCCGCCGCGCATCGGGGATTTCACGCTTCATGACCCCTATGGCGTGGCAACGATGACCGTGCAACCCAACGGATCTCTCTCGGTCAACGCTCCACCCAACGGCGATTTCACCTCTACCAAGTGGGCGCAGTACGTACTCCCGGCGCCGCCATGGACGGTCGAGGCGCGGTCCATCCTCTGGCCCAATCCCGATGTGGCCTATGTCGTGTGCGCTCCGTTGGTGCTGGTCAACACGACCCCCATACCCACCCGCTTCGTAGCATGGAACGTACAATCCGGACAGACTTCCTACTGGGATCACACATCGGAACACACGTTTTCCATGGCTCGCGCAGACGTAGGTACACCTGATATCAATTCGGTCATCCTTCGGGGTGGATTTGGAGACGGGTTCTCTTCCATGCGGGCCATGTGGTGGAAAGCCGTACACGACGGGGTCAACATCACGTGGTACGAGTCGTCGGACTGGCGACACTGGCGGTCTCTCGACAGTCGGTCTGCGGTAGACGCCGTCTACGGCGGCTCTTCTCCTAATCTGGCTGCTTTCGGCGGTCAGAACTATGCCGAGTTCGGCGCTTCGGTCGAGGCGAGCACCTCGTTCATGTGCGACTCGTGGAGGGTCTACTGATGGGACGCGGTGGGCTGTATCTTGGGGACTACGCCGATGATACGGCGGCAAGCGCCGCGGCCACGGCGGCATGGGGAGCCACGAGTCTTCTTCCCATCGGAGCGTATTACATCACCCCCACAGGGGCCATTCGAGATTGGGACGGGGTGATGTGGACGGGCGGGTCGGGGCGCTCGGGCTACCTGCCGGTCATGCGGGCTTCGGTCTATGACGAGACGCTCTCGGGTCTACCCACGGTGGATGGCGCCGTCATGACGGCGGGGGAGGTGGTGCTGCTCACGCGGCAGCTCTCCGCGACGGAGAACGGGCCTTGGGTCGTATCTGCAGGGGCCTGGGCACGTCCCACCTGGTTCACCCCGGGGTCCAACTGTGCAGGAGCCATGTTCCGGGTCTTCGCCGGAAGCCAGTTCACGGCTTGCATCTTTCAGATCCAGAACGCACGGGGTACCGACGTCATCGGCACAGATCTACTCACGATCCTCCGGCGAGACGGTGACCAGCTGCTCCTGCCTCCACGCACCACCGACTTCACGTACATCCCCATGAATCCTGTCGGTGGAGCGCCCGCCATCACGGGGCTGGCCGCAGGGGGTATCTACATCGACTCTTCGAACAACTCGTCGAACTTCTTCTTCCGTCGTTATACCCAGGCCATCTCGGCTGCACCCCCCTGGGCGATCACAATGCGCATGATCTATCACATCAGCGCAGAAGCTACGGTATATAGGGGCATGTGCCTCGTGAACACGACACCGGCCCCCAACCGCCTGGTCGAATTCACTGCCATGCAGAACCCCTCCCGGTCCGAAGCCGAGGCCTCGTGCCGCTTCCTATGGTTCAACCTGAACGGTACCAGCGCGATGATCTACGTGGGTGAAACACCGGATTGGGGCTTCTCACCCTTCTTCTCGGCCAGGATGATGTGGCTCCGACTCTACAACGACGGGGTCAACATCTACGGATACGCGAGCCTCGATGGCGTGCAGTGGGACAGCCGCTACTCCATCGCGGCTGCCGGAGCCGAGGTGGGAGGATCTGCCCCCAACCTCGTGGGATGGGGCCTCGATTACTACGGTTGGGGCAACACAGGCACGGCACCAGGATACTATAGGTTCATCCTGTGCGACCACTGGGAAGCCGTCTACGGCGCATGACGCGAACCCCGGTGGGCTGCTCACCGAGGACCCGAACACGAGAGAACCCCCGGGAGAGAATATGGCGTGCGGGGAGCCCTCCCGGGGGCCCACCTCCATACTAGCAAGAACCATGCCCGTCGCACATAGAATGAAAACACAGGTTCTACCGTATGGCACGCCCTTTTTTGTTGCGATATCGCAACACAGCGGTGAGCGCATGTTGCGATATCGCACACTTGGAGGGGGCAGCTCGTTTTTTCTGTTGCGATTCCGCTACACATGCTCCAACGGTATCTGCACAGAGCCCACGCAGACCTCGCACGGGTACACCCCCGTCTCCTTCCACTTCCTGGCCACGTAGGTCGCGATGGCGTGGGCTTCTCCTGGATCTACGCACTCAGTCATGCCGTGAGACAGTGGTTCGACGTGGCTCGGGCCGGTCTCGGGGTGGGTATCGAACTCGACGACCCGGCCCGTCTCGGGGTCGAAGTAGACGAGGCAGAGCTTCCAGCGGGTCATGTTCACCTCGACATCGTCCTAGCCTGTGACACACACGGTGTCAACACCAACTTCTTGCATCTCGTGGCCCGTCACGGTACGTGGAACATCTGGAGGCTCTCATGCGCGCTCCCTGGAATTCTCCGACTCCCGCCCGCGAGTTCAGCTGGACCACGCTGTGGTTGAATGTCGCGGCGTTCATCACCTGTGTGCGGTTCGCGGTGGGCGCGGGCATCACGATCGGCGCGCTGTCCTGGCAGCCCGGGGAGATGGACGCGGCGCTGCCCGGGGCCATCCTGGCGGCGCTCGGGGCGCTCTACGCGTATCGGCGCGGGCAGGACACGCAGGTGCTGGCGAGCGGCGATGCGGGCGGAGTGAAGGAATGAGCGCGCTCGAAGTGATGGGGTGGGTCATCCTGGTCGTCTTCATGATCGGGACCTCGGCGGCGGTGACGCAGTACGTGCAGACCCGGAAGGCGCCGGCCTGGGTCCTGTGGGCATTGGGGGGCCTGGCGACGATCGGCATGGGGGTATTCGCCCTGGCCAGGCTCTTTCGCATCCCCTCTCCCTCTCCCTCTCCCTCTCCCTCTCCCTCTTCATCTCCTCATTCGGCTCATCCCGCTGTCGACTACGTGCATCTCACGGAAGGAGGCGAGGAGGAGGCCCATGCTGCTGGAACGGCAGCCTCGAGTGGAACAGACGCGCAGGTCGCGGTGACGGGAGCGTCGGTATTCGATCCGGGGAACAAGCCATGACGGGTCTCCTGCTGCTGGCGTCGTTGGTGTTCGGAGCGGATGTCGACCGAGGTCCTTCGGGTGCGGTCGTGACGGTCCGGCCTGCGGCGGCGGAACGGGTGATCGTCGCCGGCACCTCGTACACGGCGGGGACCTGCGCCGGTCTGGTTCGTCCGGTGGTGCTACCGGCGGACGTGCCGGCGCTCTGGGGGGTGAACCCCGAGGCGTACCGCCTGGCGGTGGCCGCGGCGGTAGAGCGAGACGCGCTCGGTCAGCTCGCCGGGGAGCGCCTGGTGTTTCTCGGGGCCTGTCAACGCGATCGAGACGAAGTGATCCTGGCCCGAGACGCCTGTCTCGGGCAGTACGACATCGTGGCCTCGGAGCGAAACACAGCGATCGAGGACGTGGGCAGGCTGAAGAGACAGCGCGTACCCATGGTGGTGGTCTCGGCGGCGGGGGGTCTCGTGGTAGGGGTCCTCGCGGTGGTGGGCGTCGCGGCTGCGCTGTAGGGCTGCTGTGGAACCGATGTATTCCAGGTCCAACGTGACCTTCCGTTGAATGACCTCGGGCATGGGCTTGAAGATCCCGCCCCGTATTGACACCTGGGGTGTCACGAGCTAGGGTTGCTTCACGGGAGGACGACATGACCATCCGGCAGCACTTGGCGCGGTGGTTCTTCGGTCGGCTCGACAGGAAGCGGCACCAGAAAGACCCGGATGCATGTGTCGATCCCTCGGCGCCCGTGGTGGAGTGTGCGGTGTGCCGAGCCCCGGTACACACGTGCGAGCGGGACATCCCCACCGTGACGCGCGGGGGCATGGACTACACCTGCCCGGTGCACCAGGATGGGGTCGAGGCAGCGCATGGGATCTGGGTCTGCAGCTCCAAGTGCTGGGACACGTGGCAAGAAGAGCACGCGGACCACTTCGACTTCGGGAACGGAGACCGGCTGGGGGACTCGTGATGGCCACATGGAGATGCCGGGCTTCCAAGAAAGAAGAATGGGCAGAGGTCGAGGGCGCCGACGTGAATGACACCGCTTGGAGCTTCGCGAACGATCTGGGCCTGATGGTCCACACGTACGGGCCCATGGTCGACCAGGAAGGATTACACTGCAGCCTGAAGTTCGGGGTGGTCGAGGTGGAAGGAGAGGGCCCGCTCATCGTGCGGGCCTATGTCTACGGCATCACCCGAAGAGGAGGGGTCCGGCCCGACGCGCGGACCATGAGGAAGAAGCTCGAAGCCATCGCCAAGGCAGTGGGGTGGACAAGAGACCTCGAACTTCTGATCGCACCATGGGACAACGAGGAGACGTACGAGCAGGCGTGCGAGAGGGAGAGAAAGGAGAGGGAGGAGAGGGGGAAGAAAAGGGAGAGGGAGAAGGAGAAGGAGAGGGAACATCCCACGGGTTCGGAGCGTGCATGAGGCTCGAGGACATCCGGTACATCGGCATCAGCGGCATCATCGGCGCAGGCAAGACCACGCTCACCCGGCAACTCTCGGAGAGACTGGGTGTGGATGTGGCGTATGAGCCGGTGGAGACCAACCCGTACTTGACGGACTTCTACCGGGACCGGAACCGGTGGGCCTTCGAGATGCAGATGTTCCTGCTGGTGCAGCGGTACGTGCAGCACCAGGGGATCGTCTGGAGCGGGCGGAGGACGGTACAGGACCGGACGGTGTGGGAAGACACGATCTTCGCTGAGATCCAACACGAAGACGGCCACATCGATGAGAGGTCGTACGCGACGTACCGGGACATCTTCGAGGCCTTTCGACACCTCCTGGTCTTCCCGGACCTCTTCCTCTACCTGCGGGTCGAGCCCGAGACGGCACTCGAGCGGGTGAAGCAGCGCGGGAGGGTCGCCGAGCAGGCCAGCCAGGGGGTCGACCTCGCCTACCTCGAGCGTCTGTACGAGGGCTACGAGGAGTTCTTCAGCGAGATGAAGTGGTACACGACCGTCCTCACCATCGACTGGAACGGGTACGGCTCGGTCGACAGCGTCCTGGATTCCATACGCTCTGCCGCCGGGAACGCGGCGGTACACAACGGGAAGTTCGGAAGGACCCTGCGGAGGCCATGAAGGCAAGGAGACAGGTATGAACAAGCGTATCGCCAAGAAGATCGACAAGGATCGCATCCACTGGCAGACCGGAGACAGCGTCTACTCGAAAGAACAGCGCCGTCGCGCCGAGCGCATCTGTGATCGCGGGGGCGCGATGAAGGCGACCCTCTGGCTCGTGAACAAGCTCGACCGCATCCGGGAGGAGGTCGTGGCGCGCGGAGAGAGGACACCGAGCGACCAGGAGATCGAGGCTCTGATCCTGGGCTGGCGCGAGCGCGTCCGACCGAAGATCTGGAAGCGGGTCAAGAGCGAGTACTGGAAGACCTGCTCGTGGGACGGCCAGCCCTTCGCGACGAAGGGATGGGGTGTGCAGGTCGCCACCCAGCGCCGGGAAGAGAACGCGGCAGCGTTCGCCCACGGCGACGCATACTCCTGCGACCTCTTCGACCACATCGTCGCCGACCTGTCGTACTACTCCGACCGCTGGTGTGGGTGGAGGGTGGAGAGGATCGACGACGACATCCGGGCGCTGGAGGCGGGAGAAGGTTGGTGAGGCGTACGGCTTGGCACAAACGCCCCAACCAAAATAAGTGGTAGATACGAACTGGCCGCGCTATCGTATGAACGTCTTCATACGACGCTGTGAGCCATGCACACGACAGAATGTCATTTCTGTGGAAAGATTTTTACAACAGCTTGCCCAACAAGGGCAAAGTATTGCTCAAAGATATGCAAGTCAAGATCTCACTCTAATGCAACATACTCAAATCAAAAAAATAGATCAACAATTAGAAAGAAGGAGGCAATAAGGAAAAAAGGCGGAGCATGTAAGATATGCGGATACAACAAATGCATTGCTGCACTACAATTTCACCACATGGATCCATCTAAAAAGCTATTTCCTCTGGATTCTAGACACCTATCAAATCGTTCGAATTTGGCCATCACAGAAGAATTAGAAAAATGTGAGCTTCTTTGTTCTAATTGTCATGCTGAATTGCATTACAGTGAATTTTAACAAGGGAGGCCAACCATGAAGGAATGTTCATCCACCGCCAGTGAGGCCATCGCCTCGAGTCAGAACGCCATCCTCGCGGCAAAAAAGGTCTACGAAAACATCGTCGCGGCCCACGAGAGCGTCCTGGCCGGCATGCGGCTCCTGGCGGAGCGCGTCGTGTGGCAATGTGCACACATCACGGGGTATCCACGACCATACACCCAGCGTGTCTCGGATGTGAGCTTCGATCTCGACGAGTGGATGGTCCGGGTCACCCTCCAGGGCTACTGCGGAGAGGGCCACTGGGAAGACGAAGAGGACATCCTCTCCTTCCCCATCCGGTGGCTCGATTTGACAACTGGCGAGTACATCGCGGAGATGCAGACCCAGGTCGCCCACGAGAAGGCGCTCGAGGCCGAGAAGAGGGCCGCCGAGGCCACGGCCGAGGAAGACCGGCGGAGGGAGCACAGGCTCGAGATGTACCGAAAACTCAAGGAAGAGTTCGGGGAGTAGACCATGCGCATCGTCGAACCGTCCTGGGCCATCGAGGACGCCACACCCGAGGCCATCGAGCGCATCGAGCGCGTAGCCCGGACCTGCTACCGGAGCGAGGGGCGGGCGGGGCCCGGCACGGCGACCAAGCTCGTGCGCATGCTGCGCAGGCGCCGCCACTTCCCCATGTTCGACCACGTGTACGCGAGCGTCCGGATTGTGTGCAGCCGTGCGATCTCACACGAGATCGTACGGCATCGCATCGGCGTAGGCTATGCCCAGGAGAGCCAGCGGTTCGTCGGCTACGCCAACGAGGACAAGCACCCCGACGGCGTCGCGTTCGTCCTGCCCATGTTCTTCCGTGAGGGCCCGCGCTACCTGCGTTGGAAGCGCGCGATGGAGTCCGCCGAGGAATCCTACATGGGGTTCATCGCCGACGGAGCCTCACCGCAGGAAGCTCGCGAAGTGCTGCCCAACAGCACGCGCACCGAGATCGTCATCACCGGGACGTTCACGTTCTGGCGGCACTTCTTCGAGCTGCGCACCGCCGACGCGGCACATCCGGAGATGCGGCGGATCATCAAGCCGCTCCTCGCCGAGTTCATCGAGCGGTGGCCCGAGGCGTTCGACGACATCGGCAAGCCCTCCCTGCTCGAACGCGGGGCGCTCCTCATCGCCATGATCATGGGCTACGTCCCCGAGTCCAAGCTGCGCGATGACCTGGAGGCATGGCTCGACGAGGCGGCGTGAACAAGCTCGTGCCCCGACACAGAGGGCTCGTCGCTTCGAAGGAGAAGAAAGAGAGGGAGAGGGAGAGGGAGAGGGAGAAAAGGGTCATGAAAATCGTATTTCTCGACATCGACGGCGTGCTCAACAGCGTCGACTGGTACATCCGGCGCAAGGCGATGGAGGAGCAGCTGGGGGCGATGCCGAGGCGACATCGGGAGATCGACCCGGCGGCCGTGGAGCGCCTGAACCGGCTCCTCGAGGCCACGGGAGCCGAGGTCGTCATCAGCAGCACCTGGCGACGTCTCCATTCTCTACGGGAGATCGAAGAATACCTCCGCGCCTGCGGCTACCACGGGCCCCGTCTCCTCGACGACACCCCGGTGCTCTGTACGCTGCGGGGACTGGAGATCCAAGACTGGCTCGACCACGCGCGCGACGACATCACCCCCGACGACATCGTCATCCTCGACGACGACAGCGACATGGAACACCTGGAAGACCGGCTGGTCCTCACTCGGCACACCACGGGCCTTCTGGACGAGCACGTCGAACGCGCCATCGAGATGCTCCGGTCGAGTTAGTCTGTTCGAAGACGCTCGCCTCGGAGTCCCTCCATGTCGGCCCAACCCACCCGCCCCGTCTGCCCGCGCTGCGGCAAGCTCTACACCTTTCCCTGTGGAGACGAATGCCAGTGCCCACTCGAAGATGACCCCACCTCCGAAGAAGCGCCTCCCCCGTATCGCGGAGGGAGTGGAGGAAGCGACCTCGGCGTAGGCATGCTGGCGCTCACGGCACTGGCGATCGGAGCGATGGTGCTGCGGAGACGCCGGTGAAGGTCAAGCTCCGTACCGGAGGACAATGGCTGGATGCGATCCAGGGCGCCGGCCCCGAGACCGCCTACCAAGCCAACACGCGGATGCTCGAGCGCAAGCTCATCTGCCCACGAGGGCACCAGACCGTGTACGAAGTGCAGATCGCAGCGCGCGTCGTCCGCGCCCGCCTTGCGGGGACGGACAAGATCTTGGGAGGGCCCACCGAGACTCACCCCGTGATCGAACCCGTGCTGATGGAGGCGGGCTGGTGCTCAGAATGCAATGAAATCTGGACGTGGGACGCTGGAACAGCACAGGCCAGAGCATGGCCTGCAGGAAGGAAACTTCCAGAGAACGATGATGGTTATGCCATTTGTACAGACTGCGGCAATGTATACGAGGGAACATACAAGGAAGTATTTTTTGCTGAATATGAAAACGACAGTGTTCCTCCTGATAGATACTTCTCGGTTGCGACTACAGACGATGTATATGTAGAGGATGAGTATCTATCTTGCAAGAGCTGTGGAACGATATGGATTGTCAAGACCATCCCCATGAAAATCACTGGACGAACATGACTACCTTCCCCACCGGCCCCGATCTCTTCGAGAAGATGCAGAACGCCGTCCCCGAGACTGCGTTCCAGGCCAATTCTCGGTATCTCGAGAACAAGGTGTTGTGTCCGAACGGACACACCGGTCACGTTCTTCATCTCGACATGCACATCTCCTGGGCCTTCGCCGATCCCACAGACAAGGTAGTTGCAGGGATATCAGAATGGATCGCCGTGGCAGACCAGACCATCTCGGCCTGCGGATGGTGTTCCACGTGCGATGCCACGTGGATCTTCCCAAACGACCACGTCGCACAGAGGTTCTTCAACTGGCCCGATGGCAAGGTCCTGTTGATGAACGATAAAAATAGAGCGATGTGCGAATGCGGCCAAGAGTATGAGTTGATATGGGAGCAGGAACACTCATCCGTATACGAGTACAAATACTGCAGAAACCGTGGTCACTTCTATTGGGATGCCTATCACGACGGTGAATCCGGAGGAGATGAAACCTCGGCTCGACTCTGGTGCACGCACTGCAACATCGGGTGGTTCATCGACTCCATCCCTGCGGAGATCCGCGGATGATCCAAGACCCCAAGTGCCCCCACGGCCCCGAGCTGCTCAAGGCGATGCAGAATGCCGAGCCCCAGAGTGATCTCCAGGCGAACGTACTGCTGTTGGAAGGCAAGCTCCTTTGCCCCAACGGGCATGAAGATGTTGTCACGGCCCACCTCGATCTCTGCCTCTCCAACGTCTGGACGCCTCGCGGCATGGGCACCAAGCCCATCCACACGAGCGGCCTGAACCAACACTCGGTTCAGGACCACGTCGTGGCCGAGTGCGGATATTGCCTCACCTGTGGGACGACGTGGATGTGGCCTGAGTCCACGTTCACTCCAGTCCGGAAGTGGCCGAGTGACAAGAAGATGAATCGCGGGGTGAATGACAAGGGCCAAACCATCGCTGTATGCGACTGTGGAGCCCCACTCTTCTATCACTACACAGAAGGAAGAGTGGCATCTATCACCATGAAAGATGGAGAATGGGATCATTACAGTGATATGGACTTTTACAGTGAGGGAGACACGCTGGTAGTGTGCAACAAGTGTAATATCAACTGGATCTCAGACAGCATCCCCGAACTCCAACCCTGACCTCGAGGCCCCTCATGCTGCTGCACGAACGCATCCACGCCGAGATGAAGCGTCTGGGGCACGTGGTCTTCACTTCGGGCGAGTACAACCTCAACCTCGTCGGCCTGCGCGCGGCGAGCGACGAGGCCAACCTGTTCGACGACATGCTGTGCATCACGTACCGGGACGAGGCGGGTGCGTGGCAGGTCGAGCGCTTCCCGTGCACGACCGATCCAGGTCGGCCCTGGCTCCTGAAACCCATGCGGGAGGCTGGGTGCGCGATCGTGGTCCACGGACAGTACCGCAGCGTATGGACCTTCGGGCTGCACAAGGGGAAGTACGAGGCGCTGGTGCAGTGTGGGACCTTCACGGTGTGGCGGGACCACGACAAGGACGGACAGCTGGACCGGACGGGGCCCACGCACCTCACGAACAACTCCGGCATCAACCTACACAAAGCTGGAAAGGACAGTCCACTCGTGGAGTTGTGGTCGGCCGGGTGCCAGGTGCTGAAGCGCGAGGCGGACTTCCTGCGGGTCATGGAGCTGGCGCGGGCGCAGAAGGCGCACGGGATGGGGGACAAGTTCACGTACACCCTGATCGATGTCGGGATCGATGCGGCGCTGGCCGATCTCGCGAAGGTCGAGTAACGCCATGAAGTGTAAGGAGTACGCCGAGATCGAAGTCGATCGGTTCATGCAGGCGCTGAACGATGAGGAGCTGGCAGGGCAGGCCGAGGTGCTCTACCACATCCACGGGGACCACATCTGCCCGAAGTGCATGGAGTCCAACGAGTTGAAGGTCCTGTCGATGCAGGTCCACAGGTTGAGCTGCCCACGCAACAGGAGCAGGGGTAAGCTCGTCCACACATCGACGCTGGAGCAAATGCTCCAGAACAGCACACTATACCGGAACCCCAACGAATCTGTCGTCGCATCGGTCGTCGAATGTGCCCGGTGCAGCGTGCGGTGGGTACCTTGCCAGAATCCCATGCCTACCACCGAAGACCGGCCACGTGCCGTCCGGAAGGGCAAGAAGTACACCTGTCCCATCGAATACTGGCATCACACCTCGGTCAGCACGATCACACAGAGGATTGGGGCCGCCGTACTCCATATGACCAAAGTGGGAGTATACTGCTACGAATGTGACTACATGTACGGGTTCGAGGACCTTTACGAGGTTCCATCATGAAGAAAATCAAAGAATACGCAGAGAAGAACATAAGCCAGTTCATACAGGCAGTAAGCGACGACGAGCTGACCGGGCAGGCCGAGACGCTGTTCATGATCCACGGCCGGCATCTCTGTCCGAACTGCATGCGGGACGATTCGCTTTATGTCCTTCAGATGCAAATGCACAGGTTGAAATGCGTACCCAATCCGCCGGGAAGACCGAGGGAGAAGATCGTCCATTGGCCTACGATACAGCAAATGATCTCTGACATGACCTGCTTGAACGATTCGCAAGAATCAGTTGTTTCATCCGTCATCGAGTGCTCGAGGTGTTCGGTCCGGTGGAGAACCTTCCAGGAGCCCGTACCCAGCACCGACCAGCCCATACGCCAACCAGAAGACGACATCTCTGACTACCAGTGTCCCAAGAACCGTTCTCATACCATAAAAAGATGCAAAATCAGCATGAAGGCTGGAAACATACTGATGCACGCAAGAGAAATCGGGGTATACTGCGTCGAATGCAACATCATCTATGGACTCCCACGATGAAGACCCAAGCCGAGCAGCTCTTCGACGACATGCAGCTCGCCGCGCAGGACGAGGACCTCAGCAGCGCAGCCGAGACGCTGCGTATAGTGAATGGCAAGGTGACGTGTCCACGGTGCATGGGCGACAAAATCCGAGTCCTGACGCTGCAGATGTGGGAGCAGAACGCGCATCAGGAAGATGGGATCATCTATTCCCCCCCAGACAAATGCCATCATGACACGCTGGGAGTATACGGAACGCTGTGGCGGGCAGTTCGATGTATCGAATGTGGGGCGACTTGGATCCCCCACGGCCCCATGCGCCAGGAAGCACCACATCCGGGACCGTATTTGCTGAATCGACGTCAACAGCCCCTGTGTCCCAGGGGCCATGTGCTGTTCCGTATGGACATCAAGACCCAGACCGTCAGAGTCTACAAAAACGACTTCAATGAATTCGAGATGTCATCCATCAACGATCTATGGGAAGAGACCGTCGGATGGATGTGCGAAATATGTGGCGTGATGTACGACGTATCGGAGCTGGATTTTCTTGGCGGGTAGGTCACCCCTCCTCGTCGCGCTCCCGCAGCCGGCGCCGCAGGCGGTCGCTGATCTGAATACACCTCCTCACCGACGCCTTCAGCCCCAGCGCGTAGTCCAGCAGCCGGTCGCGCCCCCGACGCGTCCGGCGCAGACACCGCACCGCCTTCTCCTGCTCACCCGCCAGGCGCTCGTTCTCGGAGACCAACCGTTCGTCCTCCGCCACGAGCGCCCGGACGACCTCCACCCAAGCCGAGACATCCTCGGACCCGGGCCACCCGTCATCGTAGGCGTCCAGCTTCCGCCGGGCCACCTCGGCGATGCTCATGCGCCCTCCTTCCACTCCCGCCTCGGCTCGTGTTCGCGCGTGTCCTCGTAGTCCTTGCCGAGCAGATCGATCTGGTTGAGGAAGAGCCGGTGCGCGAGAGACAGGATGTTGATCCTGTCCGGGTTGTACCGATCTGGCCTCCCGATCATCGGTACCTGGCCCAACAGGCCGAGCGACATGAACCCGGTGTACTGGTCCTCAGCCTTGAAGAACAGCCTCCCCACCTGCACCCACCGGTCCTCCCGCGGCGGGTTGGGCAGCATGTCCTCGTCGACCCACCCGAGGTTGGCCTCGAGATCGAGACCCATCATCAGCACGCGCTGGATGGGCAGCCGCACCAGTTGGCTCACCAGATCGATGTCCCCATTGCTCTGGATGTACCCCATCATCTGGACGTGGCCCATCAGCCCAAAGCTGAAGAACCCCGTGTACTTCTCCCTGTCCTTCCTGAAGATCTTCCCAATCTCATCCCATCTCCTCGTCGGCCGTTCCATGGGTTCTCCTCTCTGGGATCGTCATCGTCTCTCACGCGCGTCCCCTAACATCCTACCGAGGTCTGTCAACCCTATGGACACGGTGAGTGGCATCAGATACCTGGGTGCCAGGAGAGCGACCGTGCCCGAACCCATCGTCCTCGTCGAAGACCAGGAAGCCGCCTGCAGCGCGCTCATCGCGCTCCTGTCCGGCCCCAAGAAGGTACTGGTCCTCGCGGGCCCGGCCGGCACGGGCAAGACCACGCTCATGCGCGAGCTACTGCGCCGCGCGACCGCCCTCGGGTGGAGGGTAGTACTCCTGGCGCCCACGGGCAAGGCGGCACGTCGTCTGCACGAGGTCACGGACGAGCCCACGGCGACCATCCACTCTGTCCTCTTCGGCTCCATCCAGGAGACGGAGGAAGGCAGACCACTGTTCTCGAAGCCGCGCCCGCCCTGTGTCGGCCGGTCGCTCGTGGTGGTCGACGAGGCATCGATGGTCGATGCCACGATGCACGAGGTGCTGGTCGGGCAGTTGCCCGAGGCCGCGAAGCTGCTCTACGTGGGGGACCGCGAGCAGCTGCCTCCGGTGATGGGAAGGTGGGGGCCCGACTTCGAGCATCCCGACGCGCTGCTGACGAAAGTACATCGCCAGGCCGAGGACAACCCGGTGTTGCACGTGGCGACGAAGGTGCGCGAGGGCGGGAAGATGCCCATGGGCCAGCTCGGGGAGACGTGGCATCGGAGAAACGGGTCGGCGATGGGAGTATCCGCGTGGGTCGCCGAGCACGTGCGCGCAGGGCACGAGGTAGTAGTCCTGTGTTGGACCAACGAGCTGCGCCGCAATTTGAACCGGATGATCCGCAAGGAACTCGGGCTCGAAGGCGTACTGGCGGAGGGCGAGCAGCTCATCGTGATGCAGAACAACAAGCAGCTGGGGTACATGAACGGCGAGATCATCCAAGCCAGGATCGTCGAACCCTTCGAACGATACGCGAGGGCCCGACAGCAGGGTCGGTTCAGCAAGGCCACCGAGGTCGAGATGCAGGCCCTGATGTTGCGGGTCGAGGGCCGGGCCAAGATCTTGACCCACCGCCTGCTCGTCGACTGCGAGCCCGAACAGTTCTTCCGTGTGACGCGGCGCGGCGGGCTCTCGGTGACCGACGCGTCCGAATGGGTGTCGATCGCTCCGGGATACGCCATCACCTTCCACAAGAGCCAGGGGTCCGAGTACGATCACGTCGGCCTGGTCCTCGACTCCAAGTTCAAGAACATGGCCAGAAACGACCCGGCCTTCGCCAGGAGACTCGTGTACACCGGGATCACGAGGGGGAGGAGCGTCGACGTCTTCGACTTCTGATCTGAGCCGTGGTCTTCCACAAGGCACTCCCTCTCCCTGTTGCACGTCTTTGTCTTCATCATCGTCTTCATCGGCAATTCCATACGAGAGCCACACACTCGGACACAACATGCACGAAGCAAAGAAAGAGTCACATCTCCATCCATCTTCCAGCACGAATGTTGTGCTGGAACATGTAGAGGGAGAGGGAGAGGAAGAGGGGAAGAAGGAGACCCTCATCGACTACCTCTACGCCGGAGCCATCACCCTGTTCGGAATCGCCCTCCTGGTCTTGTCCTTCTGGTACACCGCCCACCCCTGAGGAACCCATGTGGACCCCCATGTACGACCGCGTGGCGGTCGAGCTGATCGATGACCCCTCGACGCTGCCCAAGCGCCTCGTCCTGCCCGACACCGCGAGTCGCACCTCTCACCTCGCGCGCGTCGTCGCCGTGGGGCAGGGGGTCGTGACGAAGAAGGGTGTGGTGGTCCCGCTCGAGGTCGCACCGGGGGATGTGGTCTTCCTGCGGGCGCCCGAGGTGCGCAGCCTGGGGACCGAGGTGGTAGTCCACGGCAAGAAGCTGGTGCTGCTACGGGAATCTCAGATCTTGGGCGTGATCGAGGAGGAAACCCGATGATCTACATCAGCTCGAGCTGGAAGCAGCGAGAACGAGTTCGCAAGCTGGCGATCGAACTTCGCGAGCACGGGTACTCCGTGTACGACTTCACGGACCCGAGCTGCCGCTCGACGCCGGAGATCCCCCCCGAGAAGTTCCCCGAGCCCTTCGACCCGGACAAGCACGACTACGAAGCCTACCTGTGCAAGAATCCCGAGTGGCGAGCCGCCGTGGACTGCAACCGCGAGGCGCTCGACCACACGAACATGGTCGTCCTGCTCTTGCCCTGCGGGCTCGACGCGCACGCCGACGCCTACTACGCGCTCGGACGAGGGGCCCGGCTCATCATCTCCGGCGCCCCCGTGGCTGGGGAACGGGCCCCGGTGCACCTCTGGGCCAGCATGATGGTGGCCACGGACGACCGTGTCTTGGATGCGGTGCGACAGGTGGCGGCATGGAGCGGGCCCATCGCCGAGTCCTTCATCTGGAAGTAGCCTGCTGGGTTTGACACTGCTAGTGTCACATGCTACACGTGGAGCATGCAAGGAGCGGCGTCATGAAGATCGAGCAGGAGCGGCAGTGGACCCTCGACCACCTCGACGAACTCGGCCTGAGGATGATGAACACCCGGTCCGGGCAGCTCCGGGAGTGGCTGGCGAGTCGAGTCGCTCTGGATGATGACGGATGCGAGATGGAAATCCCCAACTTCGGCTTCATGTCGATGCGGTTGGTCATGATCGGCGTCGTGCGCCAGGTATGGGACGACCCCATCGCCTTCGTCCAGCGTGTGTCCGACGTGGATGGCTCGGAGTGGGAGCTGACCCTGCACGGGCCTCGGGTGCAGGAGCGGATGAAGACCTCGTGGGGCGAGACGAAGCCACAGGACAAGATCTGTGTCTACGGACACACCGAGCTGGAGGCCTGCATCAAGGCGCTCGAGATGCTGGAGACCGAGGCCTGATGGCGGCGACCCGGGACAGCCAGGGGAAGGTCACCCTCAGACCCGAACAGATCCTGGTTGCAGGCCGTCACCTGCCCGACGACGACACCTTGCGCCGCAACGCCTCGGACGTCTTCTGGTTCGGAGGCGAGAAGACCATCACCATCCCCTGGCACCTCCTGGGCCGTGCCATCGTCTACGCCACCGACACCGAGACCGTCGAACGGCTCATGGTCGATGCCTGCCGCCAGGGGTACATGATCTTGAACGGCTCCCGCAACGAGCGCCGCGGCGTCACCGGCTACACCGTCGGCATCGGTGCCTGGGGACACCGTGGCAAGGTCGAGGTCAAGGCTGCATCCGTCTGGGCCATGGAACCCGAAGAGGATGAACCCGGGGACGTCGCCGCGGCCCGCATCCAGAAAGGGCTGCGCGACACCTGCACCCGACTCAACGAGGAGAAATGCCCCTTCCGAGCGACAGGCGTCGGCTACGTGGCGAGCCTCTACCGCCGCATGCACCTCGAACCCACCGAGGACTTCGCCGAACCCCTCCCCCGCGAAGTCGAGGCGATCTGCCGACACGCCCACGTGGGTGGCCCCATCCTGCAGGTGCGCTCGAGCCTGTCCCCCTGGGTGTCCATCGACCGCGACCGCGCCTTCGGCACCGCCATGATGGAACCCCTGCCCTGCGGAAAACCTACTCGCGTCCCCTTGCGCAAGAACGGGCTCGAACGCTGGAACCCCCGAGACCTGATGGCACGAACGGGCTTCGCCGAGGCCACGGTGCAGATCGAAGCCGGCCCCGCCGTGTCACTCCTGCCACTGCTGCGACCGCATCCGATCTTGGGCAAGAACATGGCGATCTACCCCACCGGTACCCTGCGAGGTGTCTGGGCGCTCTCGGAGCTGGCCTTCCTCGAACAGCACGGACAAGGCTACGTTACCGCCATCCACCAGGCCTTCACCTTCGACAGTCGGCCCGTGCTCAGACCCATCATCCAAAAGTTGAGAAAGATCGAAAAAGAACTCAAGAGCTATGGGATCCAGGCCAAACGCCTCGAACACATGCTGTACGGATGGTGCTCGCGACGCAACTCCATGCACCGCTTCGCGTCGAGCCATGGGGGTGAAGGGACGACCGTGAGCGATCTCGTCGCCCCCCACATGCTGCGACGGCTCGGACCCGATGTGACCCTCTCCAGAATGCGCTTCCAGGGCAAGATCCCAGGACACCCCCTATACCAGGTCAAGGGGAGCCTCACGGGACGACCCCCGCCGGGTACCATGGACCGACCCGACCGATCGGCCTGGATTACAGCTTCGAACCGAATCGCCATCGCAAAGATCCTCCAGACGCTCGACCCCATCTTGAGTGAACGCAGGCCAGGGGACTATGTCGGCAGGATCTATGTCGATGGTATCGACATCCAAGCATCGCCCGATCAGATCCCCAAGCTCGATGGATGCTCCATCCGCGACCACGGTACCCGCATGCACATCTACCGGGCCGGCACCGTGTGGGCAGAACGCGCAGATAGCTCGAACTGGCACGACGCTACCGGCATGTCCATCCCGAGAAACTGCACCGAGAACGACCTGCGGGCCATCCTCGCACACGATACCGACCCCTCGGGCGGGCCTTTCGCCGGTGGACGCGTATGGCTCCCCTCCGAGTCCGGTAACGATCCGCGATGGGAACCCGACATGGTCAGCTCTCCTCTGCATCTGGACGAAGAGATGATTTCGGCCCTGGGCTTCACCATGCCTTGAGGTGATGTCCATGAGGTTGATCCGTACATTGAAACAATCACACGCCCTTCTGTTTGACACGTCGTACGGATGTGGTATGTCATCCATGACGCCCTTGTTCCAGCGTGCGGGCGCGAGGGGCGGGCCCCGACGTGAGCGGCCCGCCCCTTTTTATTTTGGGGTCCACGGCAGCGGGGCAACCCAGAGAGAGCGTCTGTATCCATAAGGTCCTTTCCATGCTGGACGAGGGGAGGACGGGAGAGAGGGAGAGAGGGGGGAGGGGAGCTTCGTTCTCCTTCGTGTTACGGGACTCGAGAACGAGGGCATCATGTCTCTTCAGGCCATGCACTTCCGGCAGCTGTCCGAACTGTTCCAGAAGATGTACGAGCTGTCCAAGAAGAACGTACATTTCCCGATCATCGTCTGGGGCGAGGCGGGCATTGGAAAGAGCGAGGCAGTACGGAACGCGGGGGAAAAGATCTGGGGCGTCCATTGGAAAGACCACGTCATCGATCTGCGGCTCGGGCAGATGGACGCGGCCGATCTGATCGGGCTGCCGACGGACCAGAAGGTGTTTCCCTGTCCGTTCTGTGCGGCCGAGGGGCTCGACCGACCGTGGACGCGCAGCGGGATGTGGGGTCATCTCAACGAAGCGCATGCGGCCTGGGTGAACCAGCAGAGGGCTCTTCCTGGCGACATTCTGGACGTCGTCGTGAAGAACGCAGCCGATCGGTTCCCCGAGCTGTGCGATCTGCGGACGGCGTACTCGGTTCCCGAGTGGTTCCCGAGTCCAGGGAGCGATGGGATCTTGTTCCTGGACGAACTCAACCGCACGCGCGGCCAGGTGTTGCAGGCGGTGTTCCAGCTGCTCCTCGACCGGCGCATCCACGAGGCGTTCCTGCCGAAGCGGTGGATCATCGTGGCAGCGAGCAATCCGTACTCCGAGTCGTACCGAGTGGACGAGCAGCGCAGCATCGTGAACGATCGCGCGCTGCAGAGCCGGTTCATCCACCTGGCGATGACGGTGGACACAGAGGAATGGCTGTCGTACATCAACAAGATCGGGGTGGCCGAGAACATCCAGGTCTTCCTGTCGATGGCGAAGAACATGATCCTGCCCCAGTCGAGCGACGCAAAGGTGTACCTGCCCGAGGCCTTCCCGACGCCACGGAGCATCGAGATCGCAGGAATCCTGCTCGAGGCGGGGCTGTCCGAGGGCTCCCGGACCCAGGACTGGCTCATGCACGTGTTGCGGGGCACGATCGGGGCGAGTGCTGCGGACAAGATGTTGGACGTAGAGAAGATCGAGGATCTCCACCGTGTAGAAGATCTACACAACATGTCTCACATTCGGAAGATTCTCACGGGGCTAATCTCCAAGAAGAATCTTGGCGCAGTGAGGATCCTCGCTGACGATCTCGTGGACATGGCCCGGGATGACGAGCGACGGAGGCTCGGCACACCCACGGTACGATCGGAGGCCAGCGCCCAGAACCCGCTTCGGATCGAAGACATGGCGAACATCTTCGAGGAGATGGCGCATTCGGACCTGCCGATGGTGTTGTCGGTCCTGGAGGACCGGCTCAGGCCGAACGCTCCTCAGACCTTCGACCAGATGGCGAAGCTGGTTCTGGCGTCGAGTGGAAAGGGTCTGCGCGTTCTACGAAACGACGTTTTCAGCAGGATCTCGCCATGAACGCATGGAAGTGGGTACTGGGCACCGCGGCGATCTTCGCGGGAGGTGCCATCGTACAGGACCACCGGCGTCCTCCGTCTCCGCTCCGGAAGACCCCGGAGGGTCCCATCGTACAGGGCATGGACGGGTCCGAGATCGTACTCGAGCTGGAGAAGCTCGAGTGGGCGGCACCCCTGTTGCGGCTGGGCGCGGGCAGGCCTGCAGCGACGGTGATGATCGACGGAAGGTTGGAGCAGTACACTCTCGATCTTCCGACGCTCGTCCTGGTTTGTCCGTGTCTGATGAAGCTGACGATGGAGGACGAGGGGGTGGACGTCTGGGTTCATCCGGGTCAGGTGAAGAGGGTCGAGCCAGACTTCGTTCGGATCGCCGACGGCAAGGTGACGACGAAGATCGTGTTTCGGAGCGGAAGCGAGCTGAGGGTCGCGCAGGACATCGAGACGGTGTGTCGAGCCATGGGTCATGAGGGGCAGCGATGAACCACAAGAACCTGAAGATCCTTCTCGAGCATCTCTACCGCACGGGTGTGGAGCGCGGTGCGTACATGCCGCTTCTCCTTTGGGGGGAAGCCGGGGTGGGCAAGAGCCAGGCGATCAAGGAAGCGGCCCGGAGTCTGTTCGGGATTCCCGAGCACGACGCGCTTCGTCTCAACGATCGTTTCCGCGATGTGCGTGTCGGGCAGTTGGATCCTGTCGATCTCATCGGGGTGCCTCGCGAGCGCGAGGTGATGCCCTGTCCGTGGTGTGGGGTTTCCGGCCCTCGGTTCAGCGATGGCGAGATGGTACAGCACGTGAGGATCCGGCATCCCGAACGTGTGCAGGGCGCATCGAACCTCAAGATGCTCGATCAGATCAAGGGCATGGTGCACTCCACGATGCCGGGGGCGGTCGAGCTGCGCATGGTGTTCACGACTCCGACGTGGTTCCCGCAGGCCGAGCAGCGTCCGGGGGAGAAGCCGGGGGGGTTTCTGTTCCTGGACGAGACGAACCGTGGCAACAAGGAGGTCATGCAGGCGATCTTCCAGCTGCTCCTCGACAGGAAGCTGCACAAGAGCGAGCTGCCGCCGGGTTGGATCGTCGTCGGCGCGGTGAACCCGTCACGCTCCTACGCATCGGCGCAGACCAAGGACGAAGAGTCCACCGCGGACTATCACGGCGTACAGACGGACATTCTGACGGCAGACAAGGCGATGCGCAGTCGGTTCATGCACATCGCGTTGAACCCGACGGTGGACGACTGGCTGAACTACGCAGCGAACCGCGGGTTGTCCCGGCTGGTGCGCATGGCGGTAGCGAACGATCCCGAGCTGTTGGGTCGTCGCGTCGCGCGCATCCCCGCCGGGATCGCTCCCAACCCGCGCACGTGGGTGTTGTACGACAGGATCAGCAGGGGTCTCGAGGGCCACGAGGACGTTCTGATCGAGGTCCGACGCGGGATGCTCGGCGAGAACGCATCGGGAGAGCTGACTCGGAGCGTAGCGCTTCCGATCAAGCCGCTGGCCATGGAAGAGATCTCGACCTACATCTCGGACCACCAGGTGGTCACGCTCGCGAACCAGCGCCGGGCCATGCAGGAGAAGAAGGCGCCGGCCATCGAGATCGATCCCGTGTACGCACTCGAGCTGAGCCTCTCGACCCCCGCGCGCAAGCGGCTCCAGGAGATCTGCCGCAACTCCGACGACCCCTACATGAAGGTTGCGCTGTTCTTCTCCATGCGCAACCTGATGAACTGGGCCGAACGGATGAGCGAGGAAGAGAACTGGGAGGCCCAGGTCCGCGTCACCATGGACGTCAAGGACGAGAGGCACATCGTCAACAGCAATTCGTACAAGCAGATCTCCGAGATCATCTGGGATCTCTACATCGACGGAAAACAGCCCGATCTCCTGATGACCGTGATCATGGGATACCTCAAGCGTCTCCCGACGCTCATGTCCGTCTTCTCGAGGGGTCCCAAGCTGAGGCCGGTATTCAAGAAGGTCATGGGCGAGTCCGAAGGAAAGGACGTGCACATCTTCGACAAGGACTCGTCGGACGAAGAGAAGAGGCTGGCGGCCATGCGCAGCAAGCTCTCTCAGATCCGGGGCATGCTCAAGCGGTGACCACGGCCTCGTGAGCCCGGCAGCGGGCCAGGCCAGATCACCGTCGCAGGCGTCGGGACTGACGTTCCAGCTTCGCCAGGTAGCAGCAGAAGACCTCGGCGGTCTTCCGCATCTCCTCGTCAACGGGCGCCATGGCACCGTCCCCGAAGCCATCCGCACAGCGCGACACGGACTTGACCACCAGGTTGTGGACGGGGCGCTCTCCACGGAGGAACTGGGAGGGGTAGATGTGTCCCACTACGAGGCCGGACTTGCTGATCCTGGCCACGAAGTTGTTCATGCGCGGCTGGTGGACCCTGGCGAAGAGGAAGACGCGCACTCCCTGGGCCACGTCGAGTGCCCAGGTCGACGTGGGGATGCCCGTCAGGGGCTCGAGCATCTCGAGCGCCTCGACGTTGAGCGCCTCGTGGATCTTCCATCCCTGACCGGAAGGATCCGAGAAGTACTGGAACCGGGCGTTCACCATACCCGACCTCCCATGCGCCAGTACTGGGCCTTGGCGAACTCTCCGTAGGGAGCCCGGTGTCCGGAAGGGACGCGCCACGACTCCATGATCTTCTCGACGAGTCCGTACACCTCGGTGGCTCCATAGGTGTCGGGATCGTTGGACAACAGCATCGCGAACGCCTCGGAGAGCATGGCGTAGCTCCTCGCGATCGATCGCCACCCATCACGATCGACGTCCGGGCTCGCCAGCTCCGCCTGGTGGGCAAGATCTGAGGACTCCTGCGCCGCGGCCAGGATGGGCTCCCGGTCGTCCAGGATAGCGTTGCGTACCTCGAGCGAGACCCCTGTCGACGACACGAGGATGGACGACAGCAGCTCGAGGAGCGCCTCCATGGAGACCTCGGTCGACCGCGCCAGCACATCGACCGTCAGACCCCCCGACTCCTGACGGAGCGCGGCGTTTCGCTCGCAGAACGCCCGCTTCGCGACCTCGTCGAGACGGATGTCCGCCGTGAGCGGCTTGCCGAGCACCTGCACGAGCGCGCGGACGAGGGGCTGCTGGATCCAAGCCTCGACCCGCAAGGGGTGCGACTGCAGGGCCTCCCGAAACCCCACATGCTCGAAGGGATCGCTCCCCGAACGCACGATCTCCCAGAGTTCCAGATCGGACACGAGCCATCGAGGTTGACCCCGAGAGTCCGCCACCAGAGCAGAGATGAGAGCCAGGGACGCGGCAGCCAACATGGCGACTCCAATAGCCTTCATGTCGGTCTAACCCGTTCTGCCCCGCATTGCCTGAACGCACCCCTTGACTTTACCCGCATGACATTGTATACGCATTCCATAGGAACGCGTATACAAACTTGGGGCACACCATGAAAAAGACCAATCCAATAATTGTTTCAGATATAACAACTGAAGAGAGAGAAAAAATAGAGAAAGCTTTGAGGAAAATGGTACAAAACATAAATCCAGTATCTGGCTGCTGGGATACATACAAGAATCCCGGAAGCATTACATATCGAGGAAAACAAGTGTCAGCTGCAAGGATGACGTGCGCCATCAAACATGGAGATATGGAATCTGGAATTGTGGCTAGACATCTATGCGATTGTCCTTTCTGCATAAACCCAGATCATATTGTACCTGGTACACAAAAAGATAACGCACAAGACAGGATATCTCATGGAAGGCGTGTACCACCCGGCTCTAGAATGCCAATAGCCCCGTGGGAAATGGCGGACATGCCAAGATCAGATAAGGCTTCTATGATAGTTACGTTTAGGTTACCACAATATCTATTTGATTATATACATTCTGAAGCAGACAAGCATGGAACTACACTGTCATCTATTATGAATGATCTCACTCAAGCTGCTGCAGATGGTCGTTTATACGTCAAACCACGATCAGGCCCACAGCCCTTTCCTGGTGACGAGCCGATCTTTCCCCCACCCCCCACCTCCAAGGACAAGGAGTCCACATGTTGACGCTGCAGGCCATCTCGACGACCACCCACCGGCCCTTCCCGGTGATCTTCCACGAAGGACGGCACTGGATCGCAGCCGAAGAGGGTCAGGAGTATGCGATCGAGGTTCACAACGCCTCGGCAGAGCGGGCCGAGGTCGTCCTCTCGGTGGATGGCCTCTCGGTGATGACCGGCGAGGCGGGCAGGAAGAGCGACCGCGGCTACATCGTCGCGCCGTGGGACACACTCCGCGTGACCGGGTGGCGGCGGGACGACCACGAGGTGGCGGCCTTCCGCTTCTCGGCGACCGGGGAGTCGTACGGCGCCAAGGCGGGCAAGGGCACGGAGAACTGCGGGGTCATCGGGATGGCGTGCTGGGCCGAGCGGATGACACCGCAGGTGCAGACGGTGCGCGAGAGGGTACCCTACTTCCCGGTCTCGATCCCGGTGGTACCGTACTTCCCGGTCCCTGTCTGGCCCCACCGGTCGAACTGGCCGTGGTGGGAACCTCAGATCTGGTGCACCACGAACACCTCGCACGACGTCCAGCTGTCCACCCCGCCGCAGCGGACCATCAAGAGCGCCATCCTGCGCTCCCACGTCCAGCCCACCGAGGGTGCCGTGGCCGAAGAGGCCCCGTCCTTCGATCTCGGCACCGGCTACGGCCGCGCGCTCGAGTCGAACGTGCACAAGACCTCCTTCGAACGAGCTGCCTCGAGCCCCTTCCACTGCGACACCCTCCACTACGCCTCCAGGGAAGCCCTGGAACGCATGGGCGTGCCCGTCCCGAAGGCTGCCGAGACACCCAGGATGCCCACGGCCTGGCCCGGGTGCGTCGCTCCGGCAGGGTGGTCCAGGACGGGTTAAGCTCGACGCATGCTGGTCCTCGCCGTCCTCTTCCAGAAGATCCTCCAGTCCGACGCTTCGCTCGCGAAGAAGACGGATGGCCTCGCCCGCCCGCTCGAGCAGATGATCGCCCGGAAGATCCACAAAGAGACCGGCGACGTCCCCTTGTGCATCTGGGAGGATGGCGACTGGGTCGAATCGACGCTATCGCTCACACGGCTCCGTCAAATCCGAGAGCAGACCGACGACTGGGATTTGAAGCACAACCTGGACCAGTGGATTCAGGGCCAGGTGGAGTGCGAGCAGGAGGTGTGCGAAGATCCCGACCCCATGACCACCGATGACGAGTACCTGCCCGTCGTCACCTACATGGGCTACTCCCGTTCCCGCCACGGAGCTTCACGGAACCCAAACCTGGCGCGTCCACAGGTCGTTCTCTACATGGATGACGGACACGTCTACCCGCAGATCGCCATTCTCGACCCCGAATCTCTCCCCGATCACGCCGCGCGCAGGATGCTGTGGCTCCTCCATCAGCCCGAGTTCTGGGGGTACAGCATCGACTCCGACAACTACTGGCCCTTCTTCCAATCTATGAACCGCGTCCCCGTCTACGAGGGCACCTGGGAGATCATCCAAGCGCTCCTGGCGATCGAAAATGCGAAGAGCCAGGATCAAGCAGACAAGAACTGGAAAAAGATGCCTGAACACGCAGAAGAAGATGATTGGTACGAAAAGTGGTTTGAACTAGATAGCGAAATATCTACATATAATGAATACACTGAGCTGATGTATGAAATCGGCGGAGACGAGTGGACCGATCCAGACGTCATCCGTGAACTCGAAGAAAGGGGCATGGAAATCAACGAGATTACCGAGCATTACGAGACGCCAAGAGACTGGATCCAATCCGAGTTGAGTTGGCTCTCCTTCAGGGAGGTCATCGAGAAGGAGGCCGAGGCCACCAGCGATGCCATTCCCTGGAACGCGTCGGTGAAGGAGCACAGGTCACGCGACGGGTGGTCCTGGTATCTTCAGGACTCGAGCGAGCATGTGTTCGCTGAGATCCACGTGGAAGACAGCGGAAAGATCACCTGGAGCGCCTCCACTCCGTCCTACTATGGCGCGACCCGGGAAAGGCCGTTCCACATCGAGCCCTTCGCCGGGGTGATGATGGAGCTGGCCCGTTCCGGGTACATCACGACGCTAGAGCACGAGATCGAGATGGCGGGCCAGCCCTCCTGGTCTCTGGGCGCGCTCGAGCCGACCACGGAGGAGATGTTGGAGCACATGACCAACGACGAAAAGCTGCCCTCGTACATGTCTTCCCAGGCCATCCCCAGCCGGGTACAGGAGCAGCTGCGCAAGAAGCTCGTCGGGGAGGTCTAGTCCTCGCCGTCTCCCGCCTCGGGGGGCAGCGCCAAGGGATGGTCCAGGATGGCCCTCTTGAGCGTTCCACCCGCTCGGAACACGGGAGACAGTCTGGACGGCACCGGGACGGGCTTCCCGGTACGCGGGTTGCGGCCGATGTAGGCCTCGCGGTGAGCCACGGTGAAGGTGCCGAAGCCTTGCAGGGTGATCTTGTCCCCGCGCAGCAGGCCCAGCGTGACCTCTTCCACGAAGGCGTTCACCGCCTGGCGCGAGGTCTCAGAGGAGACCCCTGCCCGCTCGGAGAGTCTCTGCACCAGCTCGTCCTTGTTCACGAAGGCACCTCATTCCGGAGCGCGAGGGTAGCAAGATCCAGCACGTACTCGATGGGCATGGGGTCGGCCACGTAGTCTCGGGGGGCCACTTCGACCCACACCAGGATCTGCCCTCCCATCATCGGGGACAGCTTCTCGAAGCAGAGCGCGATGCGCTTGCGGGTGCTGTGGATGGCGATCGGATCGAAGACGTGCAGCATCTCGAGCATGTCGTAGGAGGACAAGATCTCAGCCGCCTCGTCCTGACGACCCAACCGCAGGAAGTCCATGTACCGCAGGAGGTCGTCTTCGATCTCGGCCGAGAGCTGGAAGACGTGGATCTCACTCTCGACGGGCATGGAGAGCGTGTAGCCGTACGCCCCATCCGCATCGAAGACGTGCAGTGCCGACCGCACGGTGTGCATGAGAAGCTCTGGATCGACGTGCCACATCATCGCGAACTTCGATCCGCGACTGACCTCGGTCTGCATCCACGGGATCACCAGAGCATCCACCTTGATCTTCTCCAACCACAGGATAACCACACGGAGAGACAACGTCGAGCATGGAAGGTGTTGCATGGCGCTCCGCGACCTGGTGAAGAGGTGGACCCACGACGCGAGCCACATCGCGGCCAAGAAGATCGCCACGGGATCGTTGGCCCTGGCCGACATGGCCGCCGAGCTGGCCGAGCAGGTGCTCGACGAGGTCGACCCCGACCGCGAAGAAGGTTGCGATCCGCTCATCGACCCGTACTCGAACGATCCCGATATCGACGACGACCACGACGATGACGATGGCAACGACGAAGGCATCGGAGACTACGAGGAGGGCTACGACATCGGGTGGTCTCATGGTCGAGACGACGACATCGACTACGATGAGGACCGCTGGCAGCCCACCGAGAAGGCCGATCACGGCCCACGGGCAACCTCTCCCCTGCTCGGTCCCAAGCTCATCCCGGTGCCGATGGTGAACGTCATGGGCATCGTCCCGGTGCTCGCGGCAGACGGCATGACCCTCGAGGAGTTCACCGGGACCACTTCCGAGAAGATGATGACGGTCATCGGGAGGATCTCCCCGACCGGTCCGATGCGGCTCATCGGCGTCACGGCCACCGAGACCTATCCGGACGACCCGAGGACTCGGGTCATGAACGATGCCGATCTGAAGCGGCTCCCGTCGCAGGCACGGCGTCAGATCCAGGGCATCCTCTACGGGTGGGAGCGTGTGCGCCCCGCGATGATGTTCAAGGACCTTCGGAAGGTCACGCGGGGTCTCGACCGCGGCGAGCCCATCGATGTCCGGCGCGATGGCCGGGAATGGCAGCTGTTCGCCCACTACAAGTCGCGCATCGATCTGCTCGAGGAGATCATCCTCGAGCCCGGCGACAGCGTCGAGGCGAGCGTGGCGGCGGTCGGGCGCGGGCACGCGCTCGGCACCCTGACGCTGTGGATGGAGCCCATCCGGCTCGAAGACCCTGGCAAGATGGAGTAAGCGTGGAACTCCTGCTCCTGGCTCTCCTGGCGCTGGGCATCGCGACCGCGGCCCAGAGCGATCTGCACAAGAAGCTCGAGATCATCGAGCCCGAGCGCGGCTACGCCGTGGCGTTCCTGTGGAAGAAGGAGGCCCTCTCCGAGGAGCAGATCGAGAAGATCCGTTCCTGTTGTACTCTCGACGAGGACCTGGTCGCGGTGCTGCAGCGGGCGACCCTCTGCCGGCCCTTTCCGATCCAGCAGGCTGAGATCGTCTGGGCCCCCGTACGCTCTCGCGCCGGGCATCTCGGGGAAGACGAGGTCTGGATCGCCATCCTCCTCGACCCCAAGGAGAAGATCGACCCGGAAGACCTGTGGCCCTCCCTGCGCAAGGCCGCGTGCGCGGTCGTGCCCCTGCAACTGAGGTTCGGGGCCATCGGGGGGGCGGGGATGATGGGAACAGCCTAGAGCAAGGCAGGGGGCAGAACAGGGAGAGGGAGAGGGAGAGGGAGAGGGGATGCCTTGACAACCCTCGCCTCCCGTGATGGAATGAGCTTCGCCCGCACGCCCGAGGTTCCACGTGATCATCGATCGAGAGGTCGGCACCCATGGCCGAACCTTCGCTTCTATACGGCTGTCTTCCGCCTGCCCACGACCCCATGCCTCCGCCTCAAAAGAGTTATTGACACACCCAGTGGCAGACGATAGGATTTCTCCACCAAGACCCCGAGGAGAGATCCATGTTGTCCCACGCCGTGAAGTTCTGTCTCCGCAGCCGATCGGGTGAGCCCTTCGCGTGGATGCTGGCCGAGCCCGTGAAGCTCGAGCCCCCGAAGCTCACCAAGAAGATGAAGCATCACATCCTGGTCGTCGACCGGTCGGGCTCCATGTGGAGTGACATGGAGATGATGAAGACGGTGATCGAGCAGGTCCTCGTCGTCCAGGGCGTGAAGGACCCCATGCTGAAGGTCACGCTCATCTCGTACTCCTCGGCGGGGGACATGACGGTCCACTTCGAGAAGATCACCGCCGAGCAGCTCCTCGACCCCCGTTTCGGGCACGCGCAGAAGATCCGGTCCATCCGCGCCACGGCCCTCACCTGCATCAGCCAGGCGCTCGAGACCGCGCTCGACCGGGTCACCCCGGGCGAGACCACCTGCATCTCGCTCCACTCCGACGGCTACGCCAACGACCGCTCGCCCACCACCGAGAAGCGGGCCATCGAGGCCCTGCTCGAGAAGTCGAAGAAACTCGGCGGCATCTGCATCGACACCCTGGCGTGGCGCGACAGCAGCGACTTCCTGTTCCTGCAGAAGATCGCCACCGCGATGAACGGCAAGTGTGTACTGGCGCACAACGCCCAGCAGATCGAGAAGATGCTCCGCGAAACCACGGCCCGGCTCGCCGGGCTCATGACCCCCGCGGTCACCGCGTCGATCCGGGGCTGCGAGTGGCTCGCGGTCTACAGTGAGAGCGCCGAGCGCGTCAACGGTCTCGACCGCGACATGGTCATCGACGGCTTCTCCCCCAAGGACGACGTGCAGATCTGGCGCTACAGCTCCAGCGACTGGTTCGCGTGGAAGGCCATGCAGGTGCCCGAGGTGCAGTCTGGGGACGATCAGACGCCGGTCTATCTCTACGCGGCCTCCCGCATCGCCTCGGGCGATCTCTTCCTCGGCAAGGGCGCGATGATCGAGACCCGAGACGTCGGCCTGCGCGGCCACCTGCGCGCCATGACGCCGGCCGCCCTGCACGCGCTCGGCCTCGAGCTGCAGACGGCGATGCGCAACCCCGTGGGGCGCACGGCGTTCCTGGACTACGCGGTCGTCGACACCGGCCCGAGCCTGCTCGAGACGCTGCAGGCGCTGGGGAAGGTGAAGGACAAGCTCAAGATCGATCTCGACCACCCCGCGCTCTCGACCTCCTACCGCAAGCGCAGCCTCGCCAGCATGTCGGGCACGTGGACCGAGGACGGGAAGCTCAAGCTGCCCAAGACCGTGCTCAAGGTCAAGGCGATGCCCGCGCACATCTCGGGGCTGTCGGTCAACCAGACCGAGGCCACGGTACAGCTCACCACGTGGCGCCCCGCGAAGCTGCTCTCCTGGGATGGCACGACCGAGTACGACGAGGTGGCCGGCATCGCGCTCGACAACCTCAAGATGTTCCGGGCCTACACGATCTTCGCGGACGGCGAGGCCTTCGTCGACGGCGTGCCGCTGCGCTGCACGCGCGCGGCCTTCGACTACCTCCAGCCCTACTTCGGCCACGAGGTCGGCGAGTTCTCGCCGACGGAGACCTACGTGCTGCCGCTCCGCGGACGCGCGGTGCTGCACAACGAGGACACGCTGGGGCTGCCATCCAAGGCGATGGTCCAGAGGCTGTACGAGTGCAAGATCGTACTGAAGGTCCTGGCCGCGCTGCTCGGCGGCGACGCCCCGTCGGCGGAGTACACGCCTCTGCAGGTGCAGATCCTCAAGGAGCACTGCCTCACGCCGCGGCTGTACTACTCGGCGCCCTCGACCACCCCCTGGCCGGGCGAGAAGAAGCAGGAGGCCATCGCGAAGGGCTTCATCGACTTCCAGACCCGCTACCACGTGGCGATCGGCCTGCCCGACCTGCGCAACCCCGACGCCCTGTACTCCGGCAACGAGCTGCTGCAGCGGCATGTCGCGGTGGAGTTCGAGGGGAAGATCGACGGCAAGGCGAAGTGGAGCGCCCTGTGGGCGCCGGGGATGAAGGTGTCGATGAAGGCTCCGAGCACCCGGATGAAGCTCACCTCGGCCGACACGTTCGCGCTGCCCTTCGTGCGCGGCCTCGTCCAGACGTGGGACAAGGACACGCTCCACGCCGAGACGGCGATGCTGGGGGCCGTGGTGCACGTTCCGAGCTGGAAGGGCATGAGCGAGGCGCTGCGCGTCGAAGCCCTCCACGACGTGCGCAAGAAGATCGAGGCCTACGAGGAGGAGGTCTTCTCGAGCTGGTTCCAGGCGGTCGTGCTGTGGGTCGGGAGCACCGGCCTGCTGCCCGGCGCGCTGCAGCGCGAGAAGATGAAGACGGCTGAGCAGATCGAGCAGGACCTGTCCATCAAGGTGACCAAGGCCGAGAAGGAGGGGTCGTTCTACGTGAGCCGGGACGGCGTGATCATCGGCGTGTACGCCGAGAGCGACGCGTACACGACCGAGGTGGGGTACGCGACCATGCGGGAGATGAAGAGGGGGAGCACCGAGTAGAGATCGACCTGGGCGAAGGCGCCTGGGCCCAGACGGTTGCACAAGGTAGTGGGGCGTTTGCTCCCGTTCCTACGCATGATCTTGTGCAGCCTTCTGGATTCAGGAGACGACCATGAGCTGCGAGATCCAGGAGCCCATCGAGAGCTATCCGCTCAAGCTCGACGACCTCGAGGTGGGCGAGATCTTCGAGATGTACAACTACACCGGTGTGTACCGGGTGGTGAGGTTGCCCGAGGAGTACGACCTCGGACCCACCCGCATCCCCTTGATGCAGGAGATCGAGCTGTCCCGCGCCAACGGACACGAGCCCAAGATCATCCACATCTCCCAAGACGGGGACGGCATCCATCGACCCATCGTCGGAGAAGAGGGGAAGGTCTTCTTCATGGCGGGGACGAAGCCCGTGCGCACCGTGGAGCCAGAGGCCATGATCGAGGCCATGACCGAGGCCAGGAAGAGCCGGCGCAGGGTACAGTGGCTCACCGACGAGGTCGTGCACCAGACCGGTTGCACGATCGAAGAGATCGAGACCTGCATGCGCGCTCCGGCGCGCATGCCCGTCGTGAACAAGAGGATGGGCGATGTCCACCGGGCGCGCTTCCAGGCCGAGAGCGAGCGGGATGCCGCACTGAAGGTCATCGAGCAGTGGGCGGTGGAGCGCATCTGGACCCGGGCCAAGATCGAAGACGCGCTCAAGGCGCTGCGACATGCCCAGCCGGCGGATGACGACGCGTTCGTGCTACAGGTGCTCGTGGACAAGATCGTCCAGATCCTCGAGAGGCATTGACACGAACCGTGTCATCAGATAGGTTCTCTCCATGAACGAAGGGAGCCGGTCATGGGCCTCGTCGACAAGCTGTCCGCCCAACTGCACGTACGGCTGCACCGTGCCATCGACTGGGGTGCACACGACGGAACGCTCGTCTCGGCCGCGGCCGACAGCATCCAGGCGCTGATCGACGCCAAGGTCGAGGAGGCGGTGCGGGCCGCCGAGGAGCGCATGGAGAAGAGGTTCGAGGAGATCTTCCGGGCACGACAAGACCAGCAAGGGGCATGACCATGTGCGATCCCAACCACACTCCTTGGCTCCAAGAGCTTGTGGAGGCCACGGCACACGAGATCTTGGTCGAGCGGCACCCCGATGCGTGCATCAACGGGATCCCGGACGAACCGCCCACATCGCAGGACCCAAGGTTTCACTACAAGTGGTTCTCCCACGAACCCGACAAGACGCTGACGGAGAGGTTCCACCAGGACCAGGTCTCGCTCCGCGATGTCCTCGTGCGGTTGATGGGGGACAGGCCATGAATCTGTACATCCTCTGCCGAGACTTCGGAATGATCCCCAAGGACCGCGGCTACGATCCGTTCGCGGTTGTCGCGGCAGCGTCCGAAGCGGAGGCCGGTGAGCACGTCCAGAGTTGGATGCACCGCGATTGCGCGACCATCCGACAAATCGGCACAACAGACGAAGAACCCGGGATCCTCTTCCGCGGCCCCGAGGGCGGATGGGACCGCGAGGTCGCGCCGCCATCGCCGGCCACCGTCTACGCGGCCGTCAAGCTGGAGGACGAGACGGACGGTCGCCCATGGACCAAGGCCGACCTCGCCAGCCTGCATCTCGACGCGACCCACAACGGGGGCACCCTGACGTTCGACGGCAAGAAGCTCAACCCGGACCCCGAAGACACCCCATGACCCCCTGGGCCTTCATCGAGCCGTGCTGCGGCTCGGGCGCGGTCTCCCTCCGCCTGCTCGGCATCTCCCGCCCGGCCTGTACATGGCAGGGCAGCAAGGCCCGGCACGCCGAGACCATCGTGGAGATCTTCCGCGAGTGCGGCTTCGAGGACAAGCCGGAGGAACTGTGGCTCTCCGACCCCTCTCCCTGGGGAGAGGTGTTGCCCACACTCCTGAACCCCGGCTTCCGGAAACTAGTCATCGACGCGCTCCGCCGCATGGCCGGCGAACCGGCGCACGAGGTGTTCGTCCGCCTGCACAAGCAGGTGGTGTCCAAGGACCCGGCCGAGCGCGCGGCGGAGTTCCTGTTCCTGCAGCGCCTGGCGCACTCGGGCAAGGCCGTCTCGTGGCGCAAGGGCAGGTGGAACAGCCCAGGGTTCAACCCCACGAGCGCGTACGGCAAGGCGGAGGTTGAGGGGTTCGGCGCCATCCGTCCGCAGGTGCCGGCGATGATCGAGCACCTCGCCTCGTGGCCCGAGGCGACGGGCGACGTCTTCGCCTCGGGCTCACGCACGACGTTCACTCCCCTGCGCTGCTCTCCGCTCCCTCGCCGGGTCGTCTACATCGACCCTCCCTACGTTGACTCCACGGCCTATCCCGATGGCTCGCTCGGGCGGAACGAGGTGGTCGACCTCGCGCTCGCGTGGGAGGAGGCCGGGGCGATCGTACTGGTGTCCGAGGCCGAGCCCGTGCAGGAGCTGCTCGAGCTGGAGCTGGGGTGGACGGCGCGGAAGATCGGAGAAGCCAGGAGCGCGAAGAACCCGTTCCATGCCAAGAAGGAAGAGTGGATCACCTTGAGCCCCGTGGAGGGATGATGATCTGCCACCGCACCTACGTCGCGCCCACGGCGCTCTACTCACCCAGCGCCTTTGAAGTCGTCGTCCAGTCTGTGCCACCGAAATCTTGCATCGGCTCCCAGTGCCCGCTCTGGATTCCCATGCAGGAGGGTGTCATGGGTGCACCCGCGGGTGCCATGGGCCACTGCCACGACAACCCGATGCATCCGCCCTGGCCCGATGCTGGTCTCTACCCTTCTCCCGAACCAGAAAGAACACTCTCGACCTCGTCGGTTCGGCCTGGAAAAGAGCGCTATCCATGAGCACCGGCCTCTACCGTTTCACCGCATGGTGGGTCCTGTTCGGTCTCGCGCTCGAGGCCAGCGACCAGGGTCAGACTGCCATGGCCTGGCAGGCCCTCGTGGTCGCCGTGATGCTCTGCACGTCTCAGCACTTCCAGCCGAGCTTCGTCCACAAGATCTTGGCCCGAGGTCCTGGCCACCACGTGGCCGTGCACGAGGCGGGGCACGCCATACTGGCGTGGAGGCTCCCAGTCGTCACCGAGGTGACCCAGGCTGAGATCGATCTGAGCCTGGACACTCTACAGGGCTTCGTGCTCTACACGGCTCCCACCGATCCCCCGCTGTTTGGGCAATGGCAGCTCCTGACCATCTGTCTTGGAGGCATCGCAGCCGAGACCGTGCAGTCGAAGTTTTTCAAGAGCGGTCGAGCCGAGTCGGATCTTCTCCAGGCACGGAGTCGTATCCGTACGATCTTGTCTCTCGACCCTACTGGTGCTTGTCCATGGGTCGAAAGCGCGCTCGATCCAACACGAATCGACCTCTCTACGGCATTCAAGGATCCACTGAGTGAGCAGGAAGCCCGGGTGTTGCACCTCGGCTACCGCGCCGCGAAGACCTTGATCCGCAAGGACAAGATCAAGACCCGATTGCTGGCAGAACGGCTCCAGAAGGTCAAGATCTTGCGCGAGAAGGACCTGGAGGCGCTGTTGGGGCCGAAGAGGACCTGAAGCCCTACCACCTCCGACCCCACGGCATCGCCCCGAAGAACTCCCGTACACCCTCCTCGACCGCGTCCTCGGCCATCTGGTCGATCGGCGTCGGGAGGTCCGGGTCCGCGTCGAACGCGACCTGTTCGGCGATCCTCTCGGACCGGCTCGAGGAGGCGTAGTCGTGCCGCCACATCTGCGTGGGGTCCTGGAACCTCATCTTCCAGGTGACGGCTCCCATGCGTTCGATCTCGGACTCGAGCGCCGACAGCTCGTCCGTCCCGAGCGAGGCCTCGATGGCGGCCAGCTCATCCGGCTCGTCCTCGAGCGAGGCCTCGATGGCCGACAGCTCGTCCATCTCGCCAAGGGGCTTGCGGCCCTTCTTCACGGGAGTCTTGGACTTGGACTTGGACGGAGCCGCATCCTCCTCATCCTCCCAGCCGGCCTTGGCACCCCGGGCACCCTTGCGGAAGATGTTGCCAAGGGTCGAGCCCACAGTCTTGCCGGTCTTGGCCTCGCTCGCACCCTGGGCAGCACCCTTCATGGCACGCGAGATCTTCCCTCCCGAAGCGCGATCCGCGAGAGCGCCCGACAGCGCCGCACCCGCCAGGGTGCTCAGAAGTACGAAGCCGAACTCTTCCGAGACTTCCTCTCCGATGGCGTCTCCGAACGCTTCGAGGTCGAAGGAGGCCGGGCTTCCGTAGCGGTCGGGGCGTCCGTACATGAGATCACCATGGGGATTCGAGGAGGACATAACCCAGTCGGGCCCCGTTGGAGCGGGTCGCGCCGCGCCAGGTGAGGTGACGGCCTCCGCCCTGCGGCAAAAGGGGAGCGACGCCTCCGTCCGTAGCCGTTAAGCCGTCTCATCGGGGGGCACATGGATCTACGCCAGGAGCGAAGTCGCGACAAGAAGAGGCTTCGGTACGTACTCAAGCGCGACGGCGCGTTCTGTCACTGGTGTCGCGATCCGATCTTCCTGTACGACGACCTGAAGCGTCGCAAGGAGCGCGGGGAGGACGTCTCGGGGCTCCGGGAGGCCACGCTCGATCATCTGGTGCCGGTGGCGTATGGCGGCGCCGAGGAGATGAAGAACTTCGTCGGGGCGTGTGCCGACTGCAACATCGAGAGGGCACGGCGCAAGATCTTCCAGGATCGCAAGGACGAGAGGGCTGCGAACGGCACCGTCGAGCGCCCGGACGTCGCGCGGGTGGTGGAGAAGATCCCCTGGCGCATACCCCCCGACGTCCCTCGGGCGCCGTGTCTGGTACTGACGACGCATCCGAGCCACTGGATCATCCGTCTCGCCTCGGTCGGCCTGCGCTCGGGCCAGCCGGTGCTCATCGGCAAAGCGGGCATCGTACTGTTTCCCGACCTGTGGTGGTGCAACATCGAAGATCTTACTCGAACAATTGACACGCATCGTGGCAACAGATAGGGACTCTCGTCTTCAAGAGAGGCTCACGATGGCCCGTCCGCTCTCCGCCTGGTGCAACCGCGCCCGCAACGCTCGCGCCTCGGGTGACATGACCCGGTCGATGGCGTTGAAGATCGAGGACGCGTTGAGCTTGCAGGACCAGGCCGACGCACTGCGCAATCTACTGGCCTCCATCGAAGAACCGTCGATACGAAAGGCCATCGCCGGGTTTTGGGCCACTGACCTCGTGCGTGCGATCCAGCTCGACGAGAAGATCTCGCCCTCGGACCTGGGCACGCTGGCCACCCGCCCGGCATGGAAGAAGGCCATGCGCGTGGACAAGCTGCTCCAGTTCTCCGAGCAGACCGTGGAGTCGGCCCGCATCCTGGTCAACACGACCAGTGCGGCGTTCGCAGATGCCGAGAAGCACAGCTTCGAAGCACAAGCAGATGCGCCCAAGCGTAACCTGGGCACTGGGGTCAGCCGCGGTGTACCGCGCCGAGACACAGAGGATGGTGGGTGGGACGGTTCCAGCGAGGCGTCCGATAGGGAGGCCACGCGCAAGATCATGGCCGCCCACAAGGCCACCCAGGACGCGCTGGGCGCCCTCGAAGCGTCCAAGCTGGCCCAGCGGGCGCTCGACCGGGCCACCACGATGGTGGCCATCTGGAAGGCATGGAAGGAGGCCTGAGCATGAAGATCTACAACCCACCCTCGACCCCCGAGCCCCCTGCGGTTCTCAAGGAGACCCGCCTCGACGCGCTCGAGCGCCTCGCGCTGGTGGTGCAGGGTGTCCTGTCGGTCTACGACCACCCCGAGCACGGCGAGCCCCTCGACGAGGCCATGCTCGACCTGCGCGAGTCGCTGCGCCTGCTCGAAGAGGCGCGTTGACCCACCTCGATCTTGTCACTAGCTGTAGCGACAGATACGTTCAAGTGCACACAAGGAGAGCGTCATGGCGCTGTTGACCCGCAAGACCCGGTACGAGACGATGGTGCAGCACGAGTCGGAGTCGAACAGGGCGTTCTTCCCCGAGAGGCCGGACGACATGGTCTCTGGACTCGAGGAGGGGGCGTTCAAGAAGCACTCCTGGACGAGCGGGGAGACCAAGCGGGCCGGGTTCTGCCGGCTCGACAGCCTCCACGAGGTCAGCTTCGAGGACGTGAACATGTGGTCGGACCACGGGTACGCCGCCTTCGGACTGCGCATCGACAGCCGGAAGGTCCCGGGCCGGCTCATCAAGTCGGAGATGGACAAGGTGATCAAGGCCTGGAAGCTGGAGCACGACGTGAAGAGCGTGCCGCACGTGGTGCGGAGCGAGCTGCGGCAGCAGATCATGGAGGACCTGTTCTCCCGCGCTACCCCCGTGCCGAAGATGGTGGAGATCGCGGTCGACTTCCGCCGCCAGCGCGTGCTGATCTCCGGCGCCAGCAAGAACGACCTCGACGACGTCCGGCGCATGCTCGCGCGCCACCTGAACATGTGGACGACCCGCTCGTGCGTCGTGGACGAGATGAAGGACACCTGGACCAAGGCCAGCCCGACCACCGTGTTCTCCCACATCGTCCGCAAGTCGATCGAGGACGGCCTCAACGTCGACATCGACGGCATCGGCAACCTGAAGGTGGTCCTCGGTACCCGCGTCCAGCTCATGGACGCCCAGGGCCAGGACATCACGCTCGTCATCTCCGGCGAGTCGAACGCGCGCGACTGCGCCGACGCCCTCGACAAGAAGATGTCGCCGGTGCAGGCACGGTTCATCTTCGCGGTCGACGGCGACGAGATGTTCTTCCACGTCATCGCCCAGACCGACGACATGAACCTGCACGAGGTGGAGACCCCCCCGAGCGGCGGCGAGACACTGATGGAGCAGATCACCGTCAAGATGATGCTCCTCGAGCGCGCCGAGACCCTGTGGCGGGCGGCGATCGAGAAGGCCGTCGACCAGGTACAGGACACCCTCCTCGAGGGCGCCATCGCATGAGCCTCTCCTCCGAGCAGTGCCGCGAGATCATCGAACAGCTGTTCATAACGGCACTGCTCGGAGGCCGCATCGAGAGTGACCCGAAGTGGAACGCACGACGCCTGCGCGCTGCGTGCTGGTTCATGGGTATGGACGAAGCCAGAAAGAGAGACTGGAGGAAATACACCGGAATAACGCACACATCTTACATGTCCCAGATGCCGTGGACGAAGCTGCTCGAGACGCTGGGTAGCGAGGATGATACTGGGAAAACCATCTTTACACCAGGTGCAGTAGCTGGCAAGATTGCCGATATGCAGAACATCGCCAAGGAGGCCAGCGAAGACCCAATATTCCAGATCACCTTCAGCCAAACCGTAATATGGAACAAATGGGAAATAACAAGCAGATCCTACACGCAAGAAAAATGTGAAACAATATACTGTCTCAAGTTCGATGGCAGCGATGTGGACAAGGTGCTCGGCCGCGTCGAGGGGTGGAGGCAGTCCTGTTGGCAGTGGACAGAGAACTGGGCACGCGCGGTCGAGGTGTTGTACGTGCTCGACGGGCTCGGTGAGGATGTGTTCAGGAGGAAGGGGTGAACGTCTGGGACCAGCAGTTTGCGATCCTGCACGCCCACAAGACGGCCATCCAGCGGAGGGGGCCTTCGGCTCCGGTACGGCTTCTTCTGGAGCGGGGTTGGGTTTCGGGCACGGTGTTGGATCTGGGCTGCGGGCGAGGGGCGGATGTCCGGCATCTATCGGGGCTGGGCTTCGACGTGACGGCGAGCGATTCGTTCTACGTGCCGTTGGATCTGGAGGGCCGGGTCTTCGACACGGTGTTGAGCATCTACGTGCTCAACGTCCTGCCTGTCGAAGTGGAGGATGAGGTCCTGACCGACGCCCGGTCCCACGTGGCCCCGGGCGGCTCGCTCTACATCGCGACGCGCAACGACGTGAAGGTGGACGGGTTCACGCGGTCGGGCACGTTCCAGCGGAGGGTGAGGCTCGAGGAATCCATGGGGTATCGGTCCGTTCGGCTGACGGGGCGATTCAGTTTGTGGCGGTGGTCGAACCGCGGCTAGAACTCCTCGGCGTCTTCTGGGAACTCGGGGACGGGGAGAGTTCGGATCTTCTTGCTCTTCTTGAGGTCCTTCTGGTTCGAGCGGTTGCGTTTCTGGCGCTCTTCGATCTTGCGGCGGAGGGCGCGGAAGGAGGCGGTATCGTTCTGGACGCCCCAGAGGTGGGTATGGATCTGGATCGCCGCCGCCAACGCGTGCATGAGGCTCGACTGAACGATCAGGATTTCATTGAGCGTAGCGGCAATTTCGAGATCGACCTCCCCCTGTGCCCGGACATCGCTCATGTGGTCGAGCACCTCGAGGCGAATCTGTTCGGAGCACATGAGGCTCTCGAGGACGTACCCGATGCCTTCCATCGAGGCATCGGTGCCGTTCCATGTGTTCCTCTCGGGGGCCTGACGTCGAGCAACCCAGACATCCAGCGCTGCGGCCAGGTCCACGCCCATGGAGAGCAGTCGGGCGCGCAGGGATGGGACGACACCCTGGGAAGTTCCGGGGACAAGGCCCGGAGGCCGGGGAGGGGTTCCACCGGGGCCGGCAAAGACGGGCTCAGCCCCCGGTGTCATCCAGGCTTCTCTCTTCCGCGGCATCTTCGACTCCGAGTGAGGAGGTGGGCGGGGGAGAGGGGATACGGGAGGCGAGGTCTTCGAGGACGGCGATGAGGCGGGCCGCGAGCCTCGAGGCGCCGAACATGTCGGCCAGCTGGGCCAGTTGAACGACGAAGTCGAGATCATCCGGCCGCACGACGAGGCGAAGATCGCAGCTCGAGCCCAGGAGGGGGAGAGGGTCTTCCGAAGCAGGCAAAAGCCAACGCGACCAACTCTCCGACGGGACAAAGCTCTCGGGGACGAGCGCATCGAGCATCGCGAGCGGCGACTCCTCGACGGGTTCTCCTACGACCGGCGAGGGGCCCTCGGCATCGTCCAGGTCCGAGTCGAGGTCCCGATCGATCTCAGCCTCCATGTCCCGGCCGCGGCTCATCTCGTGTTCTTTT
>Ga0172379_10000643_pt1 | contig 84237 bp, 71 predicted proteins | sample GrowelOW334metaG_FD_119756 | JGI IMG/M metagenome (GOLD analysis project Ga0172379, IMG submission 119756) | Groundwater microbial communities from an aquifer near a municipal landfill in Southern Ontario, Canada - Groundwater well OW334 metaG | ecosystem: Environmental > Aquatic > Deep... | reverse complement strand
TTTTCGTTGGTGTTTTGATTTTGGTTCTGATTATTATTTTGATTTACTTCTTGATTGGTATTTTCGTTGGTGTTTTGATTTTGGTTCTGATTATTATTTTGATTTACTTCTTGATTGGTATTTGCTTCTGGTCTATTTTTACCCACAAAGAAAAGAACTCCAGCAATCACTGCAATTACAACTAAAATCAAAATTGCACTTATCAATAATAATTTTTTGCTATTAGACCCTTTATTAGCACCCCCTCTTTTGGCACTAGTGCTAGCTAGTTCACTGGCTCTGGCGGCCGCTACAAATTTACCAGGCATAGAATGCACACTAATAGCTTCTTTTTTAGTGCCCATCTCGGCTCGGAGTTCTTCCATACTGGTCTTTTCATTGTCCAAATCCACACTAGTTTTTGGTTTGACATCACCTGATCCAGATAAATGGTTAATTACTTCTTTGTTTGATTCTTGTTCATTTAACATACTTTTATAAAGCTTCGTTAGTATTTAGATTTGAAACTGTAGTGGTGCTTAATTTGCCATTACCTAGTGGATTATAGCCATTTGTCACCTCTGCTCCATCTTGATAAGTATCTCCATCTGAATCTGGGTTGTTAGGGTCTGTTTTGTAAATAATAATTTCTTCATGATCACTCAAAGCATCACTATCACTATCATCAATTAAAGGATCAGTATTATACAATTCCACTTCATCTTGATCAAAAACTCCGTCATTGTCCGTATCAGATTCTAGTGGATTGGTACCATATATTTTCTCCAAACCATTGCTCAAACCGTCAAAATCATCATCCAAGTCATCTTCATTTATAGCTGGCTCCGTATTGATATTATTATTGACATTTTCGTTCACTACTACATTGGTATCAATATTTTTATTCTGATTCGAATCTAGCTTTATATTGTTACCTCGCAAAAAGAAATAATATATGCCACCGCCAACAATAGCTAGCAAAACAATAACTAAAATAGCAATAATTATTTTTCTCATAGCCCCGCCGGAGCGATCGTCTCTGACTACCATAGAATTATCAGAAGCAATACTAGGCATAGCCATCCTCTGAGGAGCCGGAGCCGGTACAATTTGACTACTGGTCATTTGCGGAGTTGGCACAGTAGTTTGAGAAACTGGTCTTATTTTACCTAACTGCACTGCGCTAGGCTTATTTGGATCAACTGGCCCATGACTGGCTGCCACTGGGTCAATATCACCAAACATATCATCTACACTAGATGCTTTAGAATTTTGGCCACTTGGAGGAATTCCTCCTTGATTAGTATTACCAGACGGACTAGAGACATTTTGATTATTGTCTTGTTTTAAATCGTCAAACATTTTTTATTATTTAATAACTATTTAAATTTTATAGCACCAAAGAGCAGTCCATATGACCATCACCATCTCCATCACAGAAAGTAGAATTAATGACATTGATAGTTTGAGCCAACCAGCCACTAGTAGTATTGGTAAATAATCCGCCTGTGTCATTAGCTACGGCTTGACCAACTGGTGCTAGCCAAGCTTGTCTCAATAAAACTGGACTAATATGAACCATTGGATCCATAGCTCTAGCTTCTGTCACAGCATCAACTAAAATATCCGGTAAAATAGCAGCATTATAATCTTCATTAACATCATTGCCAGTATTACTTCCACAATAAGCTGCTTCATCAGACACTGGTACTATCACTCTGTGATAATCTGGTCGCCAATTATAATGACTAGCTACTTCTCTAGCGGCATAACCCCAATTTTCTAATCTGCCACCATAATCATAAGAATCACTACAAGCTGGATAAGTAGGCGTATCACCATTTATACTGATAGTACCTATATCATTGGTGGCATTATCATAAAAACTCAAATAGCGTACATTTGGAAAATTATTGCTTGGGTCACTATCAATATTATTTTGATATAATGGACAATCTGTCACCAAAGCTCTAAATACTTGTAGAGCTTCATCTACCCAATCATTATTTGAAAAACCAAATAATTGATTTATATCATCGTCAGTAGCGGGCGTTAAAGAAGTAATATTACTTAGATCATAATCTCCGCTATCTTCATTAAAATTAGGGTCATTTAATACACCACCATCACTGTCACCTAAAACCATAATACTAATTCTATAAGCTATACCTCTAGTATCTAAATCACTAGCTACCGCCTGAGTAGAATTACAAAGGGCAGTAGCATCAACTGCCATAGAGCCAGACATATCAAAAACATAAACTAAATCAACATTTTTTTCTATGACATAAGCTGGATCAAAGCCGCTATCACACTGCTCATAAGGAGTAAAGACTCCGCTTTGGGCTGTACATTCTGCTTCACTACAATTTAAATTACTAGTATAAACTCCGGCTACCAAATTGGAACAATTGGCTGTGCAAGCTCCATCTACCACGCCATTACCACAATAACCACCAGTATTCATACAAGAGTTGCAAACATATTGATTCATGGGGTCTGAAAAATTAACTCTAGAAAGACCTCTTGGCCACGGCCAATAAGCTGAATCTTCTGGGTCACCCCAATCACAACCTTCAAAATATGTTTGATTGGTATCACCATCCCCACAATAGCCACCACCCACTGCTCCACCCCCACAATCATCAGCACAGGCATAAGTATTATTCTCGTCAGACAGAGCTGGAGTTGGTCTTTCGGGATAATCAGCCCCATCACAAATTTCATAAAGCTCGTTGGCATTACCATCACCACAATAACCGCCAGTGAAACCAACACAATCAACATCACAAGCATATTGATGAGCTATATCTGTATCTTCTGGAGCTAAAGCTGGAGGATTGGCTGGGATTAAATCCCAAGGTGCCCCTGGATCACAATCTTCACCATAACTACCATCAATGGCACCGTCGCCACAATAACCGCCAACTTGATCATTTCGACACTCGCTATTACACTCATACTGATTATAAATATCTGAAAATATTGGTTCTGGTGCTTGATAAGTGCTAATTTCACAAAGCTCACCAAAAGCATATTGTTGTACTCCATCTCCACAGTAGCGTCCATCAAATGCACACTGAGTAGTACAACCATAAGTTTGATTTATGCGTGACATGGCTGGACTGGGGACAGTATAATTTTCATAATCACAAAGCTCACCAGAAGGATTATATGTGGCATCACCGCAAATGCCTTCATATGGTGCTCCAGCACTGCAAAGTCGCTGACAACTATTGGAGCAAGAAATACTACCGCCCAATGAACAATCCCAACCAGTTAAGCCAGTTGGACTAGCGCTAGGATCACACTGTTCTGTACCCTCTGACCAAATGCCGTCACCACAAAGAGCAGCTGGATAAATATTTCCCGCATTATTGCATAAGACCTGACAACTATCAGTACCACAATAAGGAGTAACTCCAGTTTCTCGACAATGATAATCTCCTGATGGCATAGCCCCGTCGCAAGTTTCATAATATGATTGTAAAGTTCCATCGCCACAATAACCGCCACATTGTCCAGCTGTAAAAGCTGGATCTGGTCTATACCATGTACATTCTATTAAATTTCCAGTGGCATTAATTGCTCCACGAGGATTACAACCAATGGTCTGCTCATTCCACCATTCTTGATTACCAACTGTCGGAATAGCTGGAGAAGCTGTAGCTGGAGACTCAGAACAAGCATAATTCCAAAATTCATTATCACACTCTTCAGCTGTTATAAATTCTCCCCCAGCTAAATTGCATGGTACGGAACCACCTGGTCCAGAACAACCTGGACAAGGTATTGTACAATAGTTTGTATCTAAAACTCCATTGCCACAGTAAGGGTTATTGGGCAAACCAGGTGCTCCCACTGATGTAGCATCACAATGAGGGTTATTAATATTAAAATCAATATTGGTCGGTGGGTGATCTAAATCAGCTATAAAAGTGGTGACTGGAGTAGGAGTGTACATATCATACTCAAAATTGGCCCCCAAATAATAATCTTGCCCCGTACCTAAAATATTATATATATAAACTAATGAATTAGCTGGACAAGAAAAATCTCTATTTACTTCATCCCAACAAGTCTCTGAGTTATAAGGAGACGTACAGCCATTAAATAAATTTATTGGATCATCTGATATAGTGGTACCCAAATTATTAGCCAAAGTTTCCTGCCAAGAAGGCCAACTACTATTTGATAAGCCATTAAGATAAGAGCCAGCATTTAGTGGCGGAAAATAGCTAACACAAGTCCCAGCGCTAGGACAATCTGAATTTTGATTACAGGAAATTAAACTGTTATTAGAGCAAGCTTTATGATTTTCTCCATAACTTAAAACAGCTTTTTTGATACTCATTAAATCACCCAAACGTTTAACATCTCGACGTATTTTGAGTCCTTGTGAATCACAATAACCAACTGGGCAATCAAAATCACTACTACAAGTTATGGTATTATCACTATGACAAGTATTAGACATAGTAGCTGAAAACATGTCTATATTGAGTTTGAAATTATCTACCATCTGCTCATAGATATTAAGCGTACTAGAGTTAGCTCCAACATTATGAGCAATAATATAAACATTAGTATACAAAACATCTGACCAAATATTTGTAGCTGAAACATAAATAGTACCGCCAACTTGTAAAGCCTCATAGCCATCTACTTCAAAAACTGTGCCTATTTCTTCAGGATTAGGAGCATTTTTTCTATACCAATCCAAAACCGAAAGATGCTCTTCATTTTTCATTACTCTAAAACCAATAATATCCACTAAAGAACCGCCAGACGAAGTATTAGCTATTAAAGTTGGATTACTTTCTATTGGTTCAATACCAGTCGGTGTACAATTATTATTATGAGCTATCACTCTATATCTATAGCTACTATTAGCAGCAACTGTATTATCAGTGAAAGAATAATCGCCTGCTACATTTGGTACACGCACTAGAAGATTAGCCTTAGTAACAAAATCTGTATCCACACCTGACTCAAATCTTTGTACTTCAAAATATTCTGGATCTTCTGTTATGGCACTTACCCGACGTGGCTGTGTCCAACCAAATACTAAAGTATTAACCCCATCATAAGTATAATTTAGTTCCCTTGGAGCAATTGGCGTACAGCCCATGGCCTGACTATTAGCTTCTTCTGTCTTAAATAAAACACTAAGTTTTTCTCGCCAAGAGCTATCTTTCTTTTCTTCTGGCTGAGCATAAGCTAAGCTACCAAAATAAGGATTTTTTTCATCCAAAACCGTACCATAATAAATAGTACTGATATATTCTCTAAGTATATTAGGATCTGGTGAAGGAGTAATATGAGGAACATCAATATATGGTAATGATACTTCAGCTGGATTACCATAATTTTGACAATAGTAAGTAGAAAAATTCATATCTGGAATAGCTGTATCATTCCAAGGGTAAGTAGCCAAAGACGGCCATGGAGTTTGACAAGTGTTTACCTCTACTGAACTACTGTCGCTGACAATATTAGATGGCTCTGAAGCTAAGTGAACTTGAACACTCAAATTTGTCGAACCGTTTGTTCCAGCTGTACCCAAAATAGATTGACTGATAGTGGCAATAGGGGCAACTATATTATTATCTGCCGATACCCAGTTGTAAACCAATGAAGCTGGAATCAGTACCTGACGACGAATATCATAAGTGAAGCTCTCATAAAGATGCTGATTACCTGTATTAGCGCCTGATACATCGCCAGAACAGCCAGAAGGATTGATACAAGTAAATAAATCCTCCTCTGGGTCAATCTCAACACTATGAGCAGAACAACTTTGATCGGCTGTATCAAAATACCAACCCAAGTCATTAGCACCAATATAATTCCAATTGGTAAAACCAGGATCTGGATTATTATTCACTATTGGATTGCCATTTTGTCCCAAGACCTGACTAGCATCATCAAAACCAACAAAGTAACGAGTAAAATTGGATAAGATATTTGACTGTTCATAGACTGCTGTCAAAAGACCGGGAGTTGAATCTATAAATCTAATAGCCCCAGGTACCAGACACCAATTAGAAGCACATTGTTCATAAAGACCAAAGTGACTAATCAAACTATTTCTATTCAAATCGCCGCCTGAAATATTAAAGACCACATATGGTGCTACGTTATTACATATATTAAGGGCCCCACCAGCTGGATTATTTTCTATCAAGCTGACCTCTTCTGTCAAAGATGGACCTACATTTATTCCTAAAACTCCGTAGTCTTCAAAAAGAGTACCTTGATCTAAAACATCTACTTCTATATTGGTACTGTTTCCAGTAACTACCGTTGGCGCGGTGGTAAAAATAGGATTTTTAGAAATTTCACTATTAAAATCACCCAGATCGTTGGTCCAATCACGCCAAGAGTAAGTACAGCTATCACAATAAACTGGCAAATCTCCACAAGACACAGTATTAGCCAAAGTGATAGCACTATAAGTAATAGGCTGACTAGCTGTGGCTATTTGGATAGCTGGATCTACATCGACACTTTGTACCCGACAATCAGCCTCGCCAGTAGTAAATACCCAACGTAAAGCATTAATAGGAAATGCTATATCCTGAGGAGGAGGATTTTGACCATAAATATTGGCTATAGATGTCCTGATAGTTACTCTATATTGATGCCCTAGTATAAAAGGATCATGTTCAATGATTAATGTCTTACCACCACCAGTTAAAGTATAACCAGTGCTGACCAGGATAGGCGGACCAGTAATATCATAAATCAAATAAGCACCAGCTATAGTAGTCTCATCTATTGGCGAATCAAATCTAACTCCCACTTGAGAATTGGTACAAGCCCCATCACAATTTGGCCAATAGTCTACTACATTGAGTGGTATACCACCAATAGTTAATAAGCCATCTGTGACTGGTAAAATATTAGTGCCTTCTTGAGCATCTAAAGTTACTATATCAGATTGTCCAATAGTCACTGTGGCTAGAGTTTGGAAAACCGCATTAGGAGTAGTATCACCACTAATAATTGTACCCAAACTATTATCCTGCCAATTGTAACTACAAGTACTGCAATTTATTGGTGTGGGACCACATGAAGCAGCATTATAAGTAGTGACTGCTCGATAATTAAGTGACTGACTAGCACTAGCTGTAGCTGTAGCTGGATCAACCCATACGGCGTCAGCTAAACAACCTGCATTTTCAATTGTAAATGGAGGTGACTGCCAACCGCCGACTATATTATCATTAGCTATATTTAATACAGCATCGCTTACTTCCAACCTGTATTGTTTTCCTAAATCAAATAAACCGTGGTCAATACTAACATGTCGATTGCCTATGATTGGTAAAATATTTATAGCATCATATACTCCATCTGTAATATTATAAATTCTGATACTAGTATCATTGACTGTGGCCGCTTGTAAATCAGAATTAAACCAAATCTCTGCCATAGAGTTGGTACAAGCACCACAATTTGGCCAGTAGCTATCAACAGATAATTCGGTAATGACTGATGTGGCTCCACTGACATTCATAGTCAAAGGTGTACTGTCTGAAACAGTGCCATAAGACATGGAACTACCATCAATAGTTAAGTTGATATTGGTAGAACCATTAATACCAGCTGGGGTGGCCAAAACATTTTGAGCACCCGTATCTATAGAAGCTATAGTGCCACCACTAGATTCAGTCCAATCCCAATCGCAAGTATCACAATGGATAGCTTGCTCACCACAAGAGCCCCCATTGGCTATGGCATAACCATTATAAGCAATATCATTGAAAGAATAAGCTGTGTAATTATCTGGTAATATATTAGCACTGGTCATTTGACAATTTTCCGTGCCCACAGTAAATGTCCAGCTACGCTCTGCTAAACCGCCACCCAAAGGATAACCATAAATATTAGTAATTCCCGCATCAACAATCACAATATAAGATTGCCCACCTACTAAAGTTGTAGTCAAACCGTCCAGCTCTACTCGACGAGAAACACTAGTTGCATCTATACTGCTAGTCAGATTAGCTGCTGACCAAGTGCTACAAGTAGCGTCATCACATTGATGTAATTCAAATTGGCTAGGGGCCAGTGGTAATTGTAATTCAGTATTAAAATCAACCCAAATCTGAGCATTACCACAAGAGTCATCACAATTTGGGACTTTATTTTCTATTCTAAGAATTGGTGCCAAAATTATTGGATAAGACTGACCTACTCCAGCTGCTGGATAATCCAAGTTTGTAGCTTCTACTGTTACAAAATTATCATCTGCAGCTGGCAATAATTGTGTGGCTCCTGGACCAGCAGTCAATCTAGTAAAACCATTATTAACATCAGCATTAGCTAGTGGAATATGGCTAGCATAATCGCTGACTGGCCCGGGATTATGACTAATAGACCACTGCCAATCATAAGAGCCTCCACAGACATTACAGTTGGCAGCCAAAGGAGAAGAACTAAAATTCATTTCTTGACCGGGATATATATTGGCCTGCGGGCTTTGTGGAGTAACTGCTATAGAAGACACTTCACACAAAAGACCACTATCTCTAGTTTTAAAAGTCCATTCGTCTAAGGCTGGATCAGGAGTCCAAGAATCAGCCCCAATAGCGGCATGAAAAGTGCCAAGCTCTACTTCATACCAAGTGTCTGGATTTAAATTTCCATCTAGAGTACTTGGATCCGAGTCTGAATCTGGATTAAAGACAAAACCCTCTCTATCAGTATTTGAATTGATAATTTCTATTATACCTGGCAAGGGACTAGCAGCTGTATAAGCTGTACAAGTATCATCAGTACACTCATTTAATGTAATATTTGCATTATTAAAATCAGCATCAAGAACATTTCTAGTAAACAAGGCTGTTATATTGGTATCTACAAAAGCATCTAAAGATAACTGTTGAAAAGAAAAACCACTAACATCTACTCCCTCGTGATTATGTGGCCATGGTGATGGTGACTGCAGACCAGCAGCACAACTATAAGTATAGTCTAAACCAAAAGGTTCAGCTTGAGTGCTGACATCCCAATAATATTCACAAGCATTGGGAATAACTCCACAGCTAACAGCACAATAATTACCGGCTACTCCGCTACAGCAAACATCTGCTCCACACTGAAGATTATTAGTACAAGCACCAACATTAAATATTATGCCATTACTATTGTTGCCAGCGACATCTTGAACTACCACTGGGCCAGTACTGGCTCCGACTGGCACTTCTACTCCAAAAGCCTGATTGGGGCTCCAACTAACTATAGAAGTGGCTGAGACTCCAGCTGCACCATCATAAAATAATACATCACCACTAGCACCAAAAGCCTCACCGGAAATAGTCACCAAATTACCTACTGGACCATTGTCTGGACTAACTGAACAAATTTGTGGTCCAGGTGGCACATTAGTTACTCTAAAATTAAAATCATTACTAACTGCTCCGTCGCCATTTCTTTCAATTCTAATTGGATAAGTATTACCTATGGTCCAAGGACCAGCTGGTACTTTGACTATAATATGATCATTAAACCAGTAATCTCCACAAACAGTTGGGAAATCAAAAGTACCTGGTACTTCATTACCATTAGTTGGATTGTTGTCTGGATCAAATAAAACCAGACCAACGTTATCTCCAAAATTGGAACCCATAATAGTCACATAGGACTCTACTGGACCGTTGTCTGGAGACAACTCAGTAATCACTGGTCCTCCGCCAGTAATAGCTAAGGCTGAGAAAGGAAATGGGTTACTGTCTATACTACTAGGACTTCTCATAGTCACACCCAAATTTCCTACTACATTTGGCACTTCAGCCGTGGCGTTATTAATATCTGCTATAGTGGTTTGATAACTGGCTACGGTATCAAAACGAGCTGTAGCTCCGGTAAAATTAACACCATCTATGTCTATGTCATCGCCATAAGAACCGTCTGTGGCACTTAAAGCACAAATACCTGGACGAACTGTATCATTTCTATCAAAACCAACATAAGGATCACTAGACTCTCCTCCTAGAGCGGCTGCTTCTGTCACTACCACATCAAACACGGCATTGGATCCATCACCAGCTGGTACTTCCACTATTATATAATTGTCATTCCAAATATTACCGCAAACAGGTGCCAAAGCTATATCACTACCAATAGTGACTGTACCAGGATTAGCACTATCACCAAAATTGTAACCAAAAATAGTCACTAGTGTCCCAGCCTCACCATCCTCTGGAGATATAGATTGAATCACTGGTGCATCTGATCCGGGGATTATAGTTGTGCCAGTACAAATATTTTCTTGCACACAAGAGCTAGCACTACAACAACCAGACACACACTGCCCTTCTGTTGTAGCATCACAGCTAATATTTAATCTATCATAATCTGTGTCACCAAAAACATCAACAATTACATCACTAGAAATAGCATTGGTTGGTATATCAACATTAATTTGTAAATCACTCCAAGTATTTACATTCAAATTTAAAAGCGTTGTTCCATCTACACCACCGGACATAGTAACTACTGCTGGAGCGCCTCCAAAACCTTCTCCCAATATATCAACTGTTCTTGGTAAATTTTCTACCGAAACTGGATTGGGATTAATACAATCTACAAATACGCTAGTGGGGTCATTGTTAACAGTAAAATCAAAAATTTCTGTCGGGAAAGTAACATTAGTAGATATATTTGTATCGTTGGTCAAAACTACTTGATAATTTCCAATAGCTAGAGTATCTGGGACCCTGACTCTGACCATGCCATCTTGCCACATAGCGCTACTAGCACACTCTACTACCTCCGCTTCAGTAGCTACTCCAGTAGCTGTATCAACTAATTCTACTTTACCCACACCATTTGGACTACCATCGGGAGTGTTATCAAAATTATAACCATATAAAGTCACCCGACTACCCACTGGGCCAGCTGTTCTGCTGATAGAACAAATTCTTGGATCATCTGGATTAGTTGGTGTTGAACAAGTACTAGGGATAATAATAATAGGTGGTGTCGTAGTACCGCCGCCACCGCCACCGGTAGTGTCATATAATCTGCTCAATATAAATCTAGAAATAGCATAAGCCGATAAGATAATTACCAAACCAATAACCGCACTAGCAATAAGTAGTTTGGCTTTTTCTACTTTCTCAGAGTTGCCACGAGAAGTCATCCAAAGGTAACCTCCATACAAAATAAGCAGTGTTGCTAAAATACCCAAAAAACCCAAGAAGATATTAATAATGCCAGCAATAGTATCTTGAATAGACCTAGTACCCAAAGCTATTCCTCCATTGGCTAGCTCATTTACACCTAAGGCATCTTGAGCCAAAACTTTATTAGCCAATGTCATGGCTAAAATAAAGTTGCTTATTAGTACGAAAAATACTTTTTTCATTTTTATATTTTTATATGAAAACAATTTTTATCTTTATAAATCAGCTCCCACACAATAGCCACCAGCCGCACAAGCCGGAGCTCTAACTGGATCATTATTACTACAGACACAAGATGAATCACCAGCTGCACAAGCGCATGGATACCAACAATTTTGTCTCAAGTCTTTGATACCAGAAGTTAAAGTCGGTGTATAAATACTAGAAGGATCTAGTCTATTGTGGCTAATACTAATAGTACGACTATTTAAGTCCAAATCTGAACCATCCCCTGACCATAAACTCATCCAATAATTCATTGGTCCAGCTACCCCCACTAAACTAATATTACTTGAATTAACTGAACTAGCTAATAAAACTTTGTCAAAAGTAATTTCTATAGGATCATCCAAAGAAATATCATTTGGATCTTGCATATGGGAGACTGTTGGTGGCACCAAATCAATAGTATTGGTAGTAGCAAAGGTCCAAGCGTAGTTTCCACCAGCCGCATCATCATTATCACCATCTAAGATATTGTCTGACATATCAGCTATTACATTGCCAGCCAAAACTGTCCCCGTGCCAGACACCAAAGCACCAAAATCATCAGCACTAAAAGCATCACTAATAGGTAAACAGAATACATTACCACCACAAGAATTTACTCCACACAAATCAGTAGTAATTAATTCTACCGTACGATATTGATTAGATATCTTATATTCTCCTGACACTAGTGTTGGGCCAGCTGGATCATCATTGTTGGTGATACTAATATTGCTAAAGCCAGTAGCGGTGTCACCAGATGCTAAAATTGGATTGACAGCCTCGGAAAAATTAATCTGAACAGTGGTATTTCTGGGATGCCCTGTACCAACTGGCACAACTGATAAAATTTTTGGTGGGGTAAAATCAAACTCTGTGCCAGTAGTAAAAATCCAAGAATAAGTATTGGCATAAGGAAAAGCCACTGAACCATTTTGAGTCAGTAAATCTCCAAGCTCCATACGATATTGCACATTAGCGGTATTACTACCTAGATTATCTGGGTTACTACCATAAGGGTTGATTTGAAAAGTTCTAAAACCAGTAGCTGGATCGGTGCTATAGTTGATTATTAACTCACTACCCGTAATAGATGAGGACTCACCTTGTTTCCATAAATCAACAAAACCAGTCCTAGCCTGACAATTAACTCCTCCACAAGCTATTGGATCAACTACTATTCTAGAAACATCCATTGGTTCTTTGAAAGTCAGATAAATATTGGTATTTCTAGGCACATTGGCGGCATAAGGCGCTGGATAATGACTTTCTAAAGCTCCGGCTCCCAGACCGACACCGCTGGTGTAACCTCCACTTGGCCCAGTAGGAGTGGTGCCAAATATACCATCGTAACCTGTACGTAAGATAAACCTAGCAATAGCGTATGAGGATAAAATAATAATTAAGCCAATTACTCCATTAATCAAAATCTGTTTAGCTTTTTCTACTTTATCGGCATTACCACGAGAAGTCATCCAGATAAAGCCTCCGTAAAGTATTATTAAGGTGGCTAGTATTCCTAAAAATCCCAGGAATATATTGATGACACCGGAAATAGTCGCTCTTAAGTCTCTAGTGCCAAGATTGACTCCGGCGTTAGCCAAATCATTGGTACCAAAGGCATCTGTGGCCTGAGCTAAAACTAATTCAGGCAACAAAAAAATAACTGCCAAAAGTATAATAAACAAAACAGTTATTTTTTTATTAGTAAGCATGGGGATTTTATTTAATTATAAATTTAATTTTTGTTTGACTTTCTCCTGAACAATCTTACCATCTGCTCGACCCTTGGTTTGAGCCATTACTTCTTTCATTACCAAACCAAAATTATCATGACCGGCGGATATGATATTGGCTATTATTTTATCTATTTCCTCTTCACTGAGCATTGCGGGCATATATTTTTCCAAGATTCTGGCTTCAGCTTCTTCTCTGGCTAGTAAATCATCACGCCCAGCTGATCTAAAAGCCTCAATGGAATCTTGTCTTTTTTTAAGCTCACGCTTGACAATAGACAAAACATCCTCATCTTCCAGAGAACTAATTCTTTTATCTATTGCCAAGTTTTTCAGAGCACTCCGAAGCATCCTCAAAGTGGATACTTCTATTTCTTTTTTAGCTTTAAAAGCTTCAATATAATTTTTTTCTATCTCTTTTTCTAAAGACATCTAACAAATATCTAAAAAATAAAAAATTATCGCCTTTTGGCATGACTTGATTCAAAATCGTCTAATTTACCTATTTTTTTCAAATAATCAAAACGAGCTGTAATAGTTTTACGACGTAAGGCTGTATCTCTTAGTGCTTTTTTACTCTTCTCTTTAGTAAAAAATCTAATTTTTTTAGCCTGCAAAATTTTGCCGCTTTGGATTGTTTTTCTGGTAAATCTTCGAATTAAGCTTTCAAACGATTCTCCATCTTTACGCTTAACTTCTAGCACAAAATCACCTCCGTTTCTTGTTAATTAAATTCCCTATAAAGTGTCAAAAGAATAATTGCTTTTAGCTATTATTCTCGTAATTATAATGACAGATTTTTAACTAAAAGTCAACAAAAAAAATATCCCCAGTTAGGGGATTATTTTTTAAGCTTTAAATTTTTAGCAATATTCTTATCTAGTCTTTTTCTAATTTCCATTTTTATCTTTCTGTAGTCCACAATTTCCTGAACACCACTCTCCATATCCCTAATCAATATGGTATCGTCAGATATTTCCTTTTGCCCCATAATCAAAGTATATTTAGCATTTTTTTTATCAGCAGCCTCCAATTGATCTTTCAAACCTTTCTTAGACATATTCTCGGTTACAGAAAATCCTTGTGATCTAAGCTCTTCAAAAAGACTGATAGCTTTCTTACGAGCTTCATTACCTAGCTGAGCAACATAAATATCAAAACCTTTATTTTTATTAAGCTCTACTTTAGCTTCTTGCATTTTCATAATTACTCTCTCTACCCCAATAGCAAAACCAATAGCTGGAGTAGGTCGGCCACCCAAGGCATCTACCAAATCATCATAGCGTCCACCGCCACCCAAGGCATTAAGTTTACCATCTTTAGAAGAGCACTCAAATATTTCCCAAGCGGTCCGAGTATAATAATCTAAACCTCTGACTATTCTAGGATTGAGACTATACTTAATATCCAAACTATCCAAATATTCCAACACCGCCATAAAATGCTCCTTGCCTCCTTCTGACAAATAATCAACTATTTGTGGAGCCTCTTCAGCTAACTCTTGGCATTTTTTGCTTTTACAATCCAACAAACGTAAGGTATTTTTATTTAATCTTAAGTTGCAATCTTTACAAAGTAATTTTTTCTTATCTTGATAATATTTTTTAAGCACCTTGATATATTCTGCTCTGGAATCACTATCTCCAACACTGTTGACCTGAATTTCAATATCTAAACCTAATTCTTTGAGAATATAATAAGAAATAGCAATCAGTTGAGCATCAATCACTGGATCATCATCACCAATGGCCTCAAAACCAAATTGCCAAAACTGCCTATAACGTCCGGCCTGAGGATTATCATGACGAAATTGCGGTCCAATATAAAAAAGTTTTACTGGCTGAGGTAAGTTGAGCATACCATGCTCTATATAAGCTCTGACTACAGAGGCGGTATTTTCCGGACGGAGAGATAATTTGTCGCCACCAGGGCTGACAAATGAATACATCTCTTTACTCACCACATCAGTATCTTCTCCGACTGTACGCTTAAATAAACTAGTAAATTCTACTATCGGCGTATCAATACGAGAAAATCCGTAATTTCTAGCAAAATTTTCTACCTTTTTTCTAATCAAATTCCAATAAAGCTGTTCATCTGGCAAAATATCTTTCATGCCTTTAACCAATTGCATTTTGACTTTTTTCTTTTTAACTGCCATATATCTTAATTATTTATTAACTCCTAAAACTTTACTGACTAATTTTTTTATACTCTGGAACATTGAAAGTATTAATTCTATCTATCGGCCAACCTCTAATCCAAACTCGTCCAATAATGTAATCTTTATGAATTGGTCCTAATTGTCTGGAGTCTAAACTATTAGTTCTATTATCACCCATTACAAAATATTCATTTTCACCTAAAGTAACAGCCAGATGCGTATCAGATGAAAAATTTTCTATATAAGGCTCATCAAGTTGTTCGCCACCAACAAAAACCTTGCCATTCTCTACAGAGACTGTCTCGCCTGGGAGCCCAATAATTCTTTTTATAAAATAAGACTTGGTGTCTTTAGGATTTTTAAAGATAATAACCTCACCTCTCTCTTTAGCATTAAAACGATAGGATATCTCATCTATAATCAAATATTCATTCTGATAAAAGTTTGGCTCCATTGATGCCCCTTCCACATAAAAAGGCTGCACTAGAAATAATCTAATTGGCAAAATAATAGCCAGAGAAATCAAAACTACTTTGACTATTTCAAAAATTAAAATACCAAATTTTTTCAACCAAGAAAAAACTAAACTATCTTCATCGTCCTCTGAAAAATTACTCATATCCATATCACTCCTTTCTGGTGACAAATCATCTGAATTAATATTTTTATCTTTTTTCATAAAAAATGTAAAAAATTATATAATTTATAGGATTATTATACACAATGCCAAAATTAAAATCAACTACATAAAGCCCTATAAATTATGGGCTAAAAGAAAAATAGATGGTTGACTAATAGTTCTTTTATTAGTATAATTGATACACTTTATGAATGTAAAAAAATGGATTTTAATAAACGTAAAATAAACCTTTTAGACGAAAATTTGAATTATGCTTCTGCTAAGCCACCTATAGAAACTGACGAACAGGCTGACAAAAACAAATACAAACAAGACTCTAAACAAGAAATAAAAGCTAATTCCAAACAAACTAGAGGGAAGAAAAAACTCCCCTTGTTTTTTATAATATTGATAATACTATTTTTTATTTTAGCCAATATACTATCGGCAGACAATAATGGTTTTTTATCTGGGGTTAAAAATTCTTATCTAGTTAGACAAATAACTCATATTATATCTAATAAAGAAAAATATTTAGATGGTGAAAAAGAAGATCGGATAAATTTTGTCCTAATGGGTATGGGTGGGCCTGGACATGACGGCCCATATCTAACAGATACTATTATGATTGCTAGCTTCAAACCATCGACCAGAGAAGCAGCTGTATTTTCTCTACCCAGAGATATGATAGTACCAATTGATGGTTATAACTACCGTAAAATCAACTCTGTTTACACTATCGGGCAAAACAATGGTGTTGGTGGTGGAGAACTAGTAAAAAAAGTAATTAGTGATACTTTTGACATACCTATCCATTATTTTGCCGCCGTAGATTTTAATGGCTTTGTAGAAATGATAGATTCTATAGATGGTGTTGATATAGATGTAGAAAAATCCTTTACCGATAACCAATTCCCGACTTATAATGACAAATGGAAGGCCGTATCCTTTGAAGCTGGTAAACAAACTATGGATGGTTCGACAGCCCTTGACTATGCTCGCTCTCGCCATGGCAACAACGGTGAAGGTTCTGATTTTGCTCGTATCAAAAGACAGCAAAAAATAATAGTCGCCGCCAAAGAAAAACTCACCTCTTTTAATACTTTGATAAACCCTGCTAAAATCACCAGCCTTTTTTCATTATTTAATAAATATACCAAGACAGATGTCGAACCATGGGAAGCCGTCAAACTGGTACATCTGAGCAAAGAGTTAGATACCCAAAAAATAATTGCCCAATCTATTGATGATAGAGCTGGTGGTTATCTCAAATCTGGTATTTCTGTAGACGGTGCTTATATTCTCCAACCAGTGGCTGGAAACTATAATCAAATTAAACTACTAGTAGCCAATATCTTTAATTTACAAAAAGCTAGTGAAGAAAACGCTAAGATTGTCATACAAAACGGCACAGCTGTCCCTGGTCTAGCCCTCAAGGCAGTTAATTATTTAGACCAAATAGGGTATAATATAATCAGATATGGTAATGCTGAAATTCAAGATAAGATTAGCACTGTTATATATGATTATACTGACCAAAACCCTAAGACCAAAACTTCCTTAGAAAATATTTTCCTTACCACCATCAAAAAAGATATCCCCCTAGACTATTCCAGCTCAATAGTAGCCTCAAAATGGGGAATAAAAAATGAAGAGGGTGATTTAGAAAAGATAGATTTTCTAATAATTTTAGGTCAAGATCAAATAATAGACGAAACAATAGAAATAATTACTACCATCGATCCAATGCTACTGACTAGTTCTACAGCCAGTAGTTCTAGTCCTACAGCTACGAGTAGCGAGGAAACAATAGAATAAACATATGGCTTTATACAAAATAGCAATAGTTGGCAGAGTAAATGTAGGTAAATCTACCTTGTTTAATCGTCTAATATCAGATCAAAAAGCCATTACTTCTCATGTGGCAGGTACAACTAGAGATAGAAATTATGCCATATGTTCTTGGAAAGATATGGATTTTTCTTTAATTGACACTGGCGGACTAGAAAGACAATCTGATGATGATATAGATGCACAAATTATCGAGCAAGCTCAAACAGCTATTAAAGAGGCTGACCTCTTACTTTTTGTAGTAGACACCAAAACAGGTATTATGCCAGCTGATTTGGAGCTAGCCAAAAAATTCAAAAAAATTCAAAAACCAATAATATTAGTAGCCAATAAAACAGACAATAATAGATCCCGTCAATATTTATCAGATTTCTACAAATTAAATTTAGAACAACCATGGCCAGTCTCAGCTATTAATGGTGTAGGGACTGGTGATTTACTAGACGAAGTAGTTATTCAACTCAAGAAAATAAAAAATAAGAAAAGAAGTAAAGAAGTACCAAGTGATGAAAAATCAATCAGAGTAGCTGTAGTAGGTAAGCCAAATGTTGGTAAATCATCTATTATCAACGCTATTTTAGGAGAACAAAGAGTAATTGTCTCAGCTATTGCTCATACTACTAGAGACTCTCAAGATATAGAATTTATTTTTGAAGGACAAAAAATTATTTTTGTAGACACGGCTGGTATAAGACGTCAGAGTAAAAAATCAGCTGATGCTTTTGAAAAACAATCGGTTGATCAAAGTATTGAGACTATCAAAAAAGCTGACATAGCAATACTAGTAACTGATGTCAGTGAAAAACTAACTTGGCAAGACAAACACCTAATAGATGAAGCTAACGCTGCTGGTGTTGGTCTAATTATCTTGGCCAATAAATGGGATTTAATTCCTGAAAAAACTACTGACACTAGCAATGATTTTGAAATGTATTACAAAAGATTTTTTCCTTTTATCAGATGGGCGCCAATTATATTTTCATCCGCTACCAAAAAAATACGCATTAAAAAAATACTAGACAGCATTATTTCTATCTACAATGAAAAAAATAAGGTATTGCCTGAAAATACTTTAGACAAATTACTAAAAAGTATAGTCAAAAGACACAAACCATCTCGAGGTAAAGGTATTAAGCATCCTTATATTTATAGTCTAAAACAAATTCGCACCAATCCTCCAATTTTTGCCATTAAAATTGATTTTAAATCTTCCCTGCATGACTCTTATCTCAGATTTATAGAAAATAATCTACGCTACAAATTTGGTTTTGAGGGCACCCCTATTCACATTCGAGTGATTAAAAGCCAAAACGCTAAAGATAAATAAAAAAACAAAAATTATGAAACTTATAATTGGACTTGGGAATCCAGATAAAGAATATGAATTTACACGTCACAATTTTGGCTACTTAGTTTTGGATTCTTTGGCTAGTAAAAAAGAACTCAGCTGGACCAAACATAAATCAAGTAACAGCTTAATAGCTAGTTGGCAAGGGAAAAAAGAAAAAATTGTTTTGGCTAAAGCTCTAAGTTATATGAATAATTCTGGCCAAGCAGTGGAAGCTTTAAAACAATTTTATAAACTTCCAGTTAACAAAATAATAGTAGTGCATGATGATATAGACTTACCATACGGCAAGCTAAGAATATCCAAAAATCGCGGTGCAGGTGGACATAAAGGCCTAGAGTCAATAATAAAACACCTAACCTCAAAAGATTTTAAAAGAATACGCTTGGGTATTGGTCCCCAAAATGGCAAAGCAGAAGATTTTGTACTTAAAAAATTCTCCCCGACTGAAAAGAAAAAACTAAATGAAGTGTTGGACACTAGTCATCTAATATTAGAAGAAGTGTTGGACAAAGGCTTTGATGAAGCCGCTAATAAATATAATTAAAAATCAAAAAACCGCCGCGTCAAACGCAACGGTTTTTTTGTTTTATACTAAATACTTTTGAGCCAATCAAGCATAGTGCGCACTCCAAAACCTACTCCACCAACTGGAATATATGAATTCATCTCTTTTTCAGCGTAAGCTGGGCCAGCAATATCAATATGGACCAAAGATGCGCCGTCACTGATAAAATCCTGAAGAAACCAAGCTGCCATAATAGAACCACCCAATCTAGAACTACCAATATTTTTAATATCTGCTATTTTACTTTCATTGGCCTCTTTATACTCCAAAGCCATAGGCATTTGCCACATATTCTCCCCTGTTTTTTGAGCTGATTTGAGAATACCTTGAGACATTTTTGAGTCTAGACTAAATAATCCAGCATATTGTGAACCCAGAGCCACCATAATAGAGCCTGTTAGTGTAGCAATATCCACCATTTTTTTAATGCCTTGCTTTTGAGCATAAGCCAAAGAATCTGCTAAAGTAACCCGGCCTTCAGCATCAGTATTGGCAATCTCAATAGTCTTACCTTGCATATTAGTCAAGATATCACCTGGCTTAATAGCTGAACCTGAAGACATATTTTCACAAGCCGCAATAATACCATGTACTTCTACTTTGGGCTGGATTTTAGCTATAACTGAAAAAACTCCAAAGACTGTAGCCGCTCCACCCATATCTATCTTCATCTGCAACATTCCCTCCCAAGGTTTAACATTTAAACCACCACTATCAAAAGTAATACCTTTACCAACTAAAGCTATTTTGTCTTTGATTTTGCCGGCTGGTTTATAGATTAAATGTATAAACTTGGGAGCTTGATTGGAGCCTTGGGCAATGCCCAAAAAAGCCCCCATACCCATAGCTTCAATTTTTTCTTTATCAAAAACTTTGACTATTATATTTTTATTGACCTTAGCAATAGCCATTGCTTCATCGGCTAAAAAACTAGGGGTCATGTGTCCAGCTGGTTCGTTGACCAAATCTCTGGCTTTGATAGTGCCTTGAGCCATCAACAAACCAAGTTGCCAAGCCTCTTTAAATTTATTTTTAAATTTATTATCAATATCAACAAATAATTTTTCAATATTTACTTTTATATTTTCTTGATCCTGTGTTTTATATTTATCAAAATTATAACTAGCCAAATATAGCCCCTCAGCCAATGATTGGGCCAAAAGACTGACCTCACTAGTTCCTCTGAGCCAATGTTTAGCTACTAGACCAATGTTAGTGGTCTTGTATTTTTTCAAATGAGACACTATATAACCAGCTAGTAACCTCAAATCTTCAGCTGATAATTTCTTACTTGGTCCAGCCCCAATAAAAACTACAATTTGTTTAGCACTATGGACAGCAAACAATTGACCTTTAAGACCTTTAAAATTTTCCTTACTAAGACGAATTAAAATATCTTGACTATTTGGAAAATTGAAAGACCTAAGTAGAGCTATAATAGCTTTGTCATCTTGAAAGGCGGGCACAAATAAAGCCTCTGCTTCTTGATTTTCTTTTATTTTAAATACTAATTCCATATATTTAACTCCATAAATAATAAATTAATTTAATACAGCTAATTTAACATAAGCCTTAAAATATGGCAAATATAAATGTTGACAAAATTATCAGTAAATTTTACCATATAAGCAAGCACCTAAGAGACGACAAAATACCCAAAACCGAAAGGCTTAATATGAAGTCTATAAAGGTCGCCCAGACCAAAATCCCCCGGGTAAACTGCCAACAATGTATCGGCGCTATTGCTAATCCCTCTACACCACTAAGTGCTATCGCCACAGTTATCGGCCGCACCAGTGGCTGTCTGAACGACTGTGACATCAGGAGACAACTCAAAACGCTAGCCGGTGTTCCCTCGGCTCGTCAACGATTCACTTCCTAGGAGGTCTTCATGCCCACACTACTCCTGTGTATCGGGGGCTGTAGGCGGACATTCCGTCAAGACAGCTTGGGTCGCTTGACAGTCTTGAAAGGAGAGCCTAAGACCAAAAGCGTCTCAGTACTTCACCCTTTCCGCTGTCGCGACTGCCCACCAGTCAGTCGGCCCAACAATCCCCGCCTTGCTCACCTGCAGCTGCTCCGACAGAGAGCTCGTCTTGGCTTGCGTGGTCGCTAAACTATCGACCACGACACGCTGTTTGAACCCGCCGCGTCTGACGCGGCGGGTTTCCTTTTTTTAAAAATATTGACATATTTTTTTTATATGCTATACTTTACTTAACTAAAGTGATTAATATGAAATACGATAAAAAAATAATTAAGCTATTTGATGCTATATTAGCTTTAGACAATCAAAAAGAAGCCAAACTATTTTTGCGTGACCTTTTGACAGAGTCAGAAATCACAGAATTTTCTAATCGTTGGCAAGCTGCTCAAATGCTAGATAAAAATATTCCCTATACTCAAATAGTCCAAAAAACTGGCCTAAGTTCTACTACTGTGGCTCGTATTTCTAAATGGCTTAATAATGGTATGAGTGGCTATAAATTGATGCTAAATAAACTAAATCATCATAACAGACCTTCCCGCGGGAAAGGTTTGCGTTGATATTTGTTTTAAAAATATAAGCCCAACCCCTTCCCATTTGGGAAGGGGTTTTAGGTCTACCTTTAAAGACCTGCTCTTTCAAAGGAGGTTTTGTGATGAATCGGCAAGATCTACTGAAACAAATCATTACTGCTTTGTTTATCAAAGCTCTGTGGGAACTCCTCAAAATCCTCTTTTATCTAGCTACTAGATAAAAAGGGATAGGTCGTAAGACCACCCTAGTTCTTGTGACTAGGGTTTTTATTTAAACAAAAAACCACCCTCTCGGATGATTTTCTATTTACTAGTAGTAATTAATTTATACTTACCTTGATACTAGGCCCCATAGATGAAGAAACAAATAAGGATCTAATATAAGTGGCTTTGACAGTTGGTGGTTTAGATTTTTTTAGAGAGTCTAAAAATGTTTTAAAATTCTCAATCAATTTAGCATCATCAAAAGATACTTTACCAATACTCAAATGAATATTAGCGGTAATATCATTTTTATAAGATACTTTACCTTTTTTAAGTTCACCAACCATTTTAGCTAAATCTGGACTAATTGTACCAGTCTTGGGGTTAGGCATTAGACCTTTTTGACCTAATACTTTGGCTACAGCTGCTAACTTAGGCATCATTTCTGGCACAGTAACCGCAATATCAAAATCTGTTTTAGATGTTTTCTTGATTTCAGCAATCAATTCTTCGCCACCTACCAAATCAGCCCCAGCGTCTTTAGCTTCTTTGACCCGATTCTCTGGTACAAAAGCAGCTACTCTGACTGTCTTACCAGTACCATTTGGCAAGACCACAGAAGCTCTGACAATTTGCTCACCTTTTTTGGGATCAATACCCAATTTGGCGTGCACTTCTACAGAAGCATCAAATTTTACTGCGCTAGTTTCCTTGACCAACTTGATAGCCTCTTCGATACTATAAACCTTTTTGCTTTCAATCTTGGCTTTAGCCTCTTTTAATCTCTTACTTATTTTTGCCATATTATTTATTATTACGAGGTTCAAACGCTCGGCCGACTAGCCAGAGCTCCCTCTTGTCCTCCATAGCCTTGGCGAAGGAGGGACAAAATTATTATTCTTCTATCTTTACTCCCATTTGACGAGCCGTACCAGCAATTATAAGTTTGGCTTTTTCAACATCCTTAGTATTTAAATCCGGCATTTTAGCCAAAGCAATTTCAGTCAATTGTGCTTTAGTTAGAGTAGCAATTTTTTGTTGCAGTGGACTACCAGAACCTTTTTTTAGATTAAGTTTTTTCTTAATCATATCAGAAGCTGGGGCAGTTTTTAAGACAAAAGAAAAAGTTCTGTCTTCATAAATTGCCAAATCTATAGGTACTACTTCACCCATACGATCTTTGGTGGCTTCATTAAATTGTACACAAAAAGATTGAATGTCTAAGCCATGTGGTCCAAGCGCAGTTCCTACTGGAGGAGCTGGAGTAGCTTTACCAGCTTGGAGTTGCAACTTAACCATTTGTTTGATTTTCTTTGCCATATTATTTATTATTACGAGGTTCAAACGCTCGGCCGACTAGCCAGAGCTCCCTACAAAATTATTTATACTTTTTTAATTTGTAAAAAATCTAACTCAATTGGGGTTTCGCGACCAAACATAGAAACCAAGACTTTGGCTTTGCCACGAGCTTCATCAACTTCGGAAATCTTACCTTCATAATCTTTAAATGGTCCATCAGTAATTTTGACTACTTCACCAATTTCTATATCTACTTTAAATTCTGGTTCTTCAGCACCCATTCTTTGCATCAGAGCTTTTATTTCTGATTCGGAAACAGGTGTCGGTGTAGTACCACTACCCACAAAGCCAGTGACATTTGGTGTATTTCTCACTACATACCAAGAAGCATCAGTTACTATCATAGAGACCAAGACATAGCCAGGAAAAATCTTTTCTTTGACGGTTTTTCTTTTGCCATTTTTTATCTTAATTTTGGTTTCAGTTGGTATCAGGACATCAAAAATTTTATCCTCCATATCCATGGATTCAATACGTTGCTTTAAATTACGAGAAACATTTTCTTCATAACCAGAATAAGTATGTAATACATACCACCTTCGACCCTGTTGTGCGGTTTGTTTTGGCATATGCTTATATCTTAAAATTATTTAATCAAGTTTTCTACAACTTTACTAAGCCCCAAATCAACTATCCCTAAAAAAATAGCTACTGCTACAGAAACACCAATCACCATTAAAGAATGATTAATAGTGGTTTGTCTTGATGGCCAGATAACTTTAGATAGTTCTTCTTTGGCCCCTTTAAAATAATTTACTATTTTGTTCATATTCTCAAAATAAAAGTTTTTTAAAACAGCGCTTACGGCTGTTTATAACGAAACTACTATAGCACAAAAAAAATATTTTGGCAAGAGGTAAACTAAAAAACCCTCAAATTTGAGGGTTTTTGCATAAAAATAGCTAATTTTAGTCTAAAAGATATAAAGACGTTATAATTTTCTTCACTGTTTCGTCCCAAGCATCTTCATTACCACTATTGTCTGTGAAGGACATCCAAAAATACGGTAAGCCAGAACCACTATCCTCACTTGCAATTATTTGATAAGTATCTAAATTATTATTCTCTCCATTATCAACCAATTGCTCATCACTTACAATAAGATGGCCATTTGATTTTTCTAATTTAAAAACTTTATCTGGAAAATGAGGACCAAAACCATCTGGATTTACTATGAGCCTCATGAACTGATTCTTTCCTGCGACAATTCCTACTGACATATCAAATTCACTATCTGATAAAATCTGCCATTCTCCAGGATACTTAAAAGTAAAGTTTTGTTTTTCATTTGTATAAGTCTGCCAATCGGCTGTAATATAATCTAAAAACTTAAAAGTCCCTACTAATTCACCAAATAGCTCTCGATACTTTTGTTCATCAGCTTGTTGTTTTATCTCCAGCTCAATAGAATAAATATAATTATCTTTTTTTATAAAATAATTAACTGGTGACCAGTAAGAAGTTACATCATCTGCCGGAAGTGAATATTGATTAAAATCATACACTTCTTTTATGGCTTCTAAATTATCTACTTTAACATCATAATAATTATTAGCGTGCCAGCCTACTTTTTTATTATCAATATATGTTTTTAAATCCAACTCGTTTTCACTTCTTTTGATAGTTATAGTAATATCAGAACCTTTTATTCTGTCGCAAGCAGTTATTTCACAACCCGGATACTCATTTTCTTTCACCAACCAACCTTCTAAATAACTTATAGAATAGCCATATTCACTATTACTATAAGTCTGCCAATTATTGGTATTCTCACTCTCAGCCAAAGAAGCAGCTTTTTCTAAATCACTTATTTTTTCTTGTAAAATTTTTAGCTGATCTTGAGATTGTTGCTCTAATTGACTAGTTTTATCACTTATTAATTTACTAACTACTTGCTGTTGCCAAAAATAAGTAGCCCCGCCAACAAGTATGGCGGTCATAATGATGCTTAATAAAATACCAATAAACCCTTTTTGGTTATTCATAATTTTTATTTTATTTTTTTCTTAAAAATATTAACCAATTATCTGCATTATATACTTTGTCCCAATATTTATCAACAATTAAATTTTTTGGCAGATGTATTTGAGCTTCTTTACCACCATTGGGAAAATTGTCATTCCAAAAATAGAAAGTATAATAATCATTTTGATTATCATCGCCAAGTAACAGACTATCTATTGGCCAAGGCTGCCCTTTATCTATAATGCTTAAAAATTCTTCTGGATTTTTAGCTTGCGCCATGGCTTTTACTTCAGCTATTCTCTGTGAATAAAGAGAAGCATGATGAGAAAAATGTATGCTATTGGCTATATAATATGATAGCGGCAAATAAGCAGGCAAATCCATAGAGCCAGTGGACAACCACAAACGCTGTTTATAATCAGGAATTTGCGTTTTTATAGCTTGGGCTAATTGAACTACTGATTGAGGCTTTTGTAAATCTTTTTCTATTTGATAAAGTCTGTCCTGGTTATCTATAAAATTGACAAAGGGTAATCTAGTTAAAAGTAGTAATACTAGCAAAAACAAAATCCCCCGACGATACTCTATTTTTAAATTTTGAATATATTTTTTGTAAACATAAATAGCCAAATAACTAAAAGCCAAGGCTATAGCTGCTGTAGCTAAAAAATAAAGATGCTTGGAAGCTTGCATTGGCTTAGCACCAAATAAAAAAGCCAAAATATTTATAAATTGATAAAGATAGGAAAAGACCAAGATCAACAGAGATGATTTGATAAAACTTTTTCTGCTAAATATAAATAAGGACAAAAGACCAAAAATGTATATCAGTGATCTGATAGATATCTCTTGCCAAGGCATGAAAGAAAAAAAGTCTCCATAGACAAAATGTATGGCCTGCGCATTTTCTATACCATATTTTATATAAGAATAAATTAGTGGCCCTATAAAAACTGAGCTGATAGCCAAAATAATTAGCCCACTATATATAAATCTTTTAAAATTTAAAAACTTCTGTGTTTTGTTTAAAAAAATTAAAGCTAGCAGCGTCGGAATAAATATCACCCACCAAAAATAATAAACTAAGAAAAGTAAGCCCCCACTAAGACCAATAAACAGATAATGATATTTGGTCCATTTTTTTTCATAAGAGGCTCTAGCTACTATAGCCATTAGTAAAACACCAAATAAAGCTGAAATAGCTTCATAAGGCTTAAAAATTATGCTATCAAAATCCAAAGCCGCTAAATAAACAACTGGAAATAAAAACCAAAACCAATTTGATTCTACTATATTATTTTGATTCTTTTTACTACTTGATATTTTATGCCAAAATAATTTTTGCCAATAGTAAGTGCCAAAAAACCACAAAAGCAAAGTACCAGCCAGACCTATTTTAGCTGCTACTATAGCATTGTTGGCCAAAGGTCTAGACAGTAGTCCAGTCACCCAAAAATATAAAGGCGGATAAAAATTTGGCAGCCAACCATAATAAAAATCGTGAGCTGGCCCATCAAACAAAACCTTGCCCAAAAATGCGGAAATAAAAAGTTCATCCCCTATATTACCACCCCACATTCGCTGGAGGGGCCAAGATAAAAATATATAAAAAAGCGTAATACTTAATCCCGTCAAAGATAAATACCAAATCGGTTTTTTATTTTTATAAACAAAAAGGAGCATTAAAGCTCCATAGAAAAATAAAATCACCTTAGATAATGCTAAAATATTTAGAGTTGTATAGCTAAGTTCCATAGCTATAATTTAGATATCCAGATTCTTGACGGATTTGGCATGAGTCTGAATAAACTTTTTACGAGGAGCTACGTCAGCCCCCATCAGTATCTCAAAAGTCTGATCAGCTTTGGCTGCTTCTTCAATAGTCACTTGTTTCATCAAACGAGTAGCTGGATCCATAGTGGTTTCCCAAAGCTGACTAGGATTCATTTCTCCCAAACCTTTGTAACGTTGGACATTGACCTTGGCGGCCTTTTTTTCTTTGACTTCTTCGCCCTCATCAGTTTCTTCCACTTCTTCTGGCACTAAATCTGATTCTATAATACCATATTTTTTCTTGAGTGTTTCTAAAGCTTCTTCGTTATAGACATAATCAACTTCTTTACCCTTCTGAACTCTAAATAAAGGTGGTTGAGCAATATAAATATGACCGTCTCTGACTAACTCTGGAAAATGACGATAGAATAAAGTCAGTAGTAGTGTCCTGATATGAGCACCATCTACGTCAGCATCCGTCATAATCACTATTCTGTCATATCTTAGATTCTCTGCGTTAAATTGCTCTCCAATATTTGTACCTAAAGCAATAATTAGTGATTTTACTTCATTGTTGGCCAACATTTTATCCAAACGAGCTCTTTCCACATTAAGAATTTTACCACGTAGTGGCAAAATAGCTTGAAATCTTCTGTCTCTGCCCTGTTTGGCTGAACCACCGGCTGAATCACCCTCTACCAGATAAAGTTCACATTCTTTGGGATTACGACTAGAGCAGTCAGCTAGCTTACCTGGCAAAGTCAGACCTTCTAAAGCTCCTTTACGCAACACTGTTTCTCTAGCGCTGCGAGCCGCCATACGAGCTTGAGCAGCCAATAAACATTTACCGAGCATCTCTTTGGCATCTCGAGGGTTTTCTTCCAAAAATGTATCCAGAGCGTCAGCAAAGATAGCCTCTACTACGGGACGCACTTCGGCATTACCCAATTTGGCCTTAGTCTGACCTTCAAACTGTGGATCTGGTAATTTGATACTGACAATGGCTGTTAAACCTTCTCGGACATCCTCCGCTGTTAAATTTTGATCTTTTTCTTTAAGAAAATTATTTTTACGAGCGTATTTATTTAAAACACGAGTCAGAGCTGCTCTAAAACCTATCAAATGACTACCGCCTTCGGGGTTAGAGATATTGTTGGCGAAGGTATAAACATTTTCTCTAAAATCAGCTGTGTACTGAAAAGCTACTTCCACATCTATATCATCCTTATCTTTGTGGACATAAAAAACTTTTTCTTGCTTAACCTCATTGCCATTATTTAAATGTCTGATATAAGAAGCTATACCACCTTCAAAATAAAATTTGTGGGCTTTTTTATTTTTAGGATCACGCTCATCATAACAATTGAGTTTAATACCTTTGGTCAAATAAGCCTGCTGACGGGTATGATCAATAATAGTTTGCCAGTCATAATCAGTCACTGTAAATATAGAGCCATCAGCTTGCCAAATTTGAGTAGTACCAGTGCCAGTAGCTTTACCGACTGCTGTTACCTTACCGGTAGGCTTACCAATTTTATATTCCTGAGCCCAAAGTTTACCTTCACGTTTGACTTCCGTGCGCATCCAAATAGATAAGGCATTAACCACTGATATACCAACGCCGTGTAAACCTCCAGAAACTTTATAGCCACCATCACCAAATTTACCACCAGCGTGTAAGGTAGTCATGACTGTTTCTAAAGCAGATTTTTTTGAAACTTTATGTTTTTCTACTGGAATACCACGACCATTATCTGAAACAGACACTTTGCCTTCTGGTAGCAAACTAATAGAGACTGTATCAGCATAGCCGGCCATAGCCTCATCAATACCATTATCAACTGCTTCCCAAATTAAATGATGAAGACCAGTTGAAGCAGTATTACCAATATACATTCCTGGTCTTTTTCTAACTGGAGACAGTCCTTCTAGAACAGTGATTTGCGCAGCACCATAAACATCTTTGTCTTTAGAACTTTTTTTAATATTTTCCTCTGTCTTTTTGACTGATTTTGTAGATTGGTCTGTTACTTTTTTAGGCATATACTCAAGCTTTTTAATAAGAAATTATGTCTTTATTTTAGCATAAAATCACTTAAAAAACAACCTAGAACCTAGATTGTTTTTATAGATATTTCTTAACTAATATTAGCGCAAAATTGCCGCAAATTTTTTATTTAAAATTGCCAAAATATCTTCCATTAATTTATCTACCTCTTCAGTCAATAAAGTCCGATCATTACTTCTAAATTCCAAATGAAAAGCCACTGATTTTTTATTTTCTAAAATACCCTGACCAGAAAAAACATCAAATGGTTCTAAGTGACGAATAAGCGACGAAATCTTAGCTATCTCAGCCTCTAAATCAGCCCATTTTAAACTTTTATCCACTACTACCGCCATATCTCTATAAACTGCTGGAAATTTAGCTAGAGGACTATATTTTTTGACCTTATTAATATATTTAATCAGTAAACTAAAATTTAACTGCCAAAAAGCCACATTGACTTTGACATCGCTATTATCAAATAATTCTGACTTTAATAATCCGAACTGACCAAGACTAATGTCTTTATATTTTACATTATAAGCTGTGGAAGCATAAACAATCTCTAGGTCTTCAAAATCTATCTTAATATTTAGATAATCCATCAAAGCTTCAAACATTCCTTTAACTGATAAAAACAAATCAGCCTTAGTCTTTTTACTGACCTCCACGCCAGCTAAATATTTATCTTGCTTTGGTAAAAATTTCTTTTTGGTATTATCAGTGTGATAAATACTTTTACTAGTTTTATCAAAGACCCTCTCCAATTCATAAATCTTAAATTCATCAAACCAGCGCAGATTCTCCTCTGCTCTGGCCAATAGATTTGGCAAAAGTGAAATATTTAAATAGGCTTGTTCGGGACTAAAAACATTTTTTACTTTAAGGTGATTGTTTAATTCTAAACCAAGTTTTTTGGCCCAAACTTGATTAGTAAAAGAATAGTTGTAAAGCTCATAATATTTTTGAGTGAAACTGAGCCATCGCCTGATATCTTTGGCAGCTGCGTGGCTTAAATTGATATCTGGGCTCTTAATATTTACAAATGGCAATTCAAATTTTATATTGTCATAACCATAAATCCTAGCCACCTCTTCCACAATATCTTCGGGAATAGAAATATCTTTGGTCGCTCTAAAACTTGGCACAGTAATAAAAAATGTTTTAGCTTTATACTTTAAATCAAACTGTAATCTTTTCAAAATATCTTTTATCTCAGCTGTTGGAATAGCTAGCCCAAAACGATTGTTGATTAAATCTTCTGGTACTTCTAAACTAATTGTTTTAAATGGATTGTTGTCGATATCCACTAAATTACTAGCAATATAAGCCTCTGGGCATAATTTTAATATTAACTCTGCTGCTCGCCTAATAGCTAGACCAGCTAAAACTGGATCCAGTGACTTTTCAAAACGAGCTGAACTCTCTGAACGCAAGCCAATACTTGTAGAAGTGCGTCTGATGTTAGCAGCTCTAAAATTAGCTGACTCCAGTATGACTTCGCTGGTATCGCTACTAATTTCACTATTTTGACCGCCCATGATTCCGGCTAAAGCTACATATTTTTTAGCGTCAGCAATCATCAAAGAGCCTTCTGATAATTTTCTGTTAACTCCATCTAAAGTCACAAATTTTTCGCCTTTTCTAGCTTGTTTGACCTGAATATGATGACCTTCAATATGTTTGGCATCAAAAGCGTGCATTGGCTGTCCCAACTCATACATGACATAATTGGTCACATCCACGATATTATTTATCGGCCTAATACCAACTGCTTCTAGTCTTTTTTTCAACCACCAAGGAGAATCATTGACTTTAATATTTTTTATGACCATCCCCAAATAACGAAAACAATTGCTTTTATCTTCTACTGTTACTTTGAGTTTGACTTCATTTTTGGCTTTGAGTTCAAAATCTGTATACTCTCTCAACTTGAGTTTATAAATAGCTGCTAGTTCACGAGCCAGACCATATTGACCCCAGAGGTCAGGACGATGATTAATTGATTTATTATCAATATCAATAATAGTATCATTTAATTCTAAAGCTTCAGCCAAAGGCTGACCAACTTTTAATTTTAGAGCTGAAAAATCAAGAATTTCTCTATCTGACTTTTGAGGAAAGAGCTTTTCCAAACCAATCTCTTCAGCAGCCGCTATCATACCACTAGACTCTAAACCACGAATTTTGGTCTTGGCTATAGTCACCAAATCACCCTGCCCGTGCCATTTGACACGCGAACCTACTTTGGCTACTGCTACTAGCATGCCTTTATTTAAATTTGTGCCGCCACAAATAATTTGTTCTACTTTTTCTCCAGTGTCAACTTGGCAAACTTGTAATTTGTCAGCATCTGGATGTTTGGTGATTTCATTGATCTTACCAACTACTATTCCTGTCAGTGCCTCTCCTCTCTCAATTACTTCTTCCACTTCTACTATAGCCATAGTAAAATCCAAGGCTAGCTGTTTACTAGCTAAATCTTTTGGTAATTTTATCCAATCTTTGACCCAATCCAGTGATAAATACATATTAAAATTGTTTTAAAAATCTTAAATCGCCCGACTGAAGAAGCCTGATATCATCAATTTTATATCTCATCATCACTAGCCGAGTAAAGCCCAAACCAAAAGCAAAACCAGAATACTGTTTGGGATCAAGTCCACCAGCTCTAATCACTTCTGGATGCACCAAACCGCAAGGCATAAGTTCTACCCAACCAGATTGCTTACAGACACTACAGCCATGTCCATCACAAATCAAGCATTTTATATCTAGCTCAAAACCAGGCTCAACAAATGGAAAAAATCCTGGTCTGAGCCTGACATCCACCTCTGTATTAAAAAATGTAGACAAAAATGATTTCATGACCGCAATCAAATTGCCGATATTAATGTCCTTGTCTACCATTAAACCTTCTAATTGATAAAAAGTATGATCATGACTAGCATCAGTGGCCTCATTTCTAAAAACCCGACCTGGGAAAATACCTCGAAAAGGTGAACCGTATTTTTCTAACATCCGCACTTGCAAATTTGAAGTTTGGCTCCTTAAAAGCAGACCCTGCTCTAACCAAAAAGTATCTTGGCTATCTCTAGCTGGATGATCAGCTGGAGTATTTAGAGCGGTAAAATTATAATATTCTGATTCTACTTGCGGTCCATCATACACTCCAAAGCCCATTTGAGCAAAAATATCTTCTATTTCATATTGCACTATAGTAGATGGATGTAAATGTCCGACTTCTTCTCTAATACCAGGCATAGATGGATCAAAATCTATCTCATCACTTTGGGCATTTTTTAGTAACTTCTCGGCTTTAATAAAAAAATCTGCCAATTCTGTTTTAACTTCATTAGCTAATTTACCAATCTTTGGTTTTTCAGCAGCCGCTAAGTCTTTTACTTCTTTAAGCACATTAGTCAGCTCACCTTTGCGTCCCAAATATTTGGTCTTCAAATCTGCCAAAAGATTACTATCTTTGACTCCGTCTATTTCTTGCAAAAACTTTTTCTTGAGCTCACTTAATTTCTTTTCCATCCTATTAGAAATTATTTTATTAAACTTTTATATCTCTAGTACTAAATAGCTAATTACTTTTTTATATCTTCTTCATTTTGACGAAAAACTAATATCACAAATTCTAATACCGTGGCTAAGACAATCAGTAGAGTCATATTCCACCAAGTCAAGATGCGTCCGGCTTGAAGCATCAAAGCTAAGATTAAAACAGCGGAAAATATAATGGCTTGACGGAAAGACTCAATAGCCAAAAGTCTAGGCCTAGATTTTTTGTGATTAAAAATACTACGAGACAAAAAACCAATCAAAGACAGCGTACCCAAAATGCTCAAAAATAAAATACTATAAAACATTGCATAAACCAACCAAGAGCCTTCGGTAGGATCAAAACTGTTGATAATTATAAAAAATCCCAGCCACGCTAAAACAGTGGCTAGTAACATTATAATATTGTAAGATCTGATATTCACCCTCTTTAAAAAATTAATATTTATTTTACTGCCAGATAGTCTTTTATGATATCCATTGATATGAATAATACTAAAAAAAGCCTGAAAAATCAATCCCACTCCTCGTAAGTAAGTAAATTAAGCTCCAAATAAAATACTTTTAGTAGGAGGCGAAGCTGGGGTTTGAACCCAGCTTCGCCACTGTCATCAGCCGAGCGTTGCTATCTGCTATACCAAGGCCATCGTCTCTTGGCAGACTGTTGCCTCAAAAATGAGACGGATACTAGAGCGATCTTGCTCTTCTGGATACTTCTCTTTGAGCCATTCGGCCAAGAGTGGGCGCTCCGCGTTGATGATGGGCAGAGCATCCAAAAGATAGACGACGTAGTAGCCAACTTGCTGACCGTTGGGGGTGATGGTCGGTAAGACCAAGTCTTGAAACTCATGACGCGCGAGCAGGTTTTCCTCTCCCGAAGGAGTATCAATGATTTTGATGTAAGCGACGGCTTCAGACATGACTACCTCCCTGTGCGAGTGAACAGTGACGGACAATTCCTTCTAAAAATATTTTATTTCAAATGAACTTAGCTCAAAAAATTTAACTTAACTACTATTTCCTCTCCCAATTTACTATTTAAATTAGCTATAAATAAATCTTTATCATTTATCAATTTCTCTAAAAAATTATCATCTAAGGCGGCAATTGTCAAAACACCCGCCTTAAAATAAACAGCGCTCATTTTATCTTTAGACTGATCAGACAAAAAATCAACTAATAATCTATTAGCTGATTCCAATACCAAAGACTCTTGAATTTGTTGGCTAATCCCTTTTTTACTAACAACCTGATTGGCTAAATCCTTAAAACTATTCCAAGACATATTATTTATTCAATTTAGCATAAGGGCAAATTGACCTAAAATCACAAGTGGCGCAGACATGACCTGGTGTAGCGGTAAAATCATGACTGTTAATATTATCAATAGTCGTTTTTATCCAATCTTTGACTTTAGTTATTTCTTTTTCACTACCCACAAATGACACTGCACTGTTGTTGCTAAGATAAAAAAAAGTAAGTTCTTTGACAGGCTGTTTAAATACTTCTTCAGCTGCAATCTGATAAATGAGCAGCTGTTTTTTATCTTCAAAAGTCAGTTTATCTTTAGCTTGACCAGTTTTGTAATCAATTATTTTCCAAGCAGTCTTGTCAGTATCTACTCTATCAAAAACACCCCGCAGACTATAATCTTTTATTTTGATAGTAAAACCTTTTTCCAAAAACAAAGGTATGGGAAAATTATCTTTATACTGCTTATAATAATCCTTCAGAATACGAATACCATCTTGATAATATTTTTGTTTTTGGCTGTCGCTCTCATACCAATCATCAATCCAAGACTCTTCATAAAAAGCCAATAGCTCTTTTTCACCCGGCATGACTATTTTTTTATCCTTAGAAAATAAGTCGCCTTGTCCTAGTTCAGAATTATTGATGATTAATTGATAAAATTTCTGTAAGGTAGAGTGCATAGTCTTACCAAAACTAAAATGCGCACTACCTTTGGTCGGTATCTTGGCTATAAAATTATAAAAATACTGCCAAGGACAAGCTTCATAAGCCCTTAACTGAGAAAAAGAAAATATTTTTGGGATAGGATAATTAGCTTTACTTTTTTTGGTATTAATCTTACTTGGTTCTTTAATAGGAGTATTTATTTCTTGACTCAAAATAGCAATTTCATCTATAAAACGAGATGGTTTTTTACTAGTAGCTCCGCCATAATTTTTAGCCCAAGTCAGATAGACTTTTTCTTTGGCTCTAGTCATAGCCACATAAAACAAACGACGCTCTTCTTGTAAATGAGCATCACCTGATGGTAAATCTTCTTTAATGAAAGTATCAGGCACCTCTATTGGATCACGACGCTCAGTCGAAGGAAATCTCAAATGGACTAAATTGCTAATAAAAACATATTTAAATTCCAAGCCTTTGGCTCCGTGGACAGTCATGACTTTGACTACATCCGGCCCAGCTTCAGCATCAAACTGCATTGCCCCCATTTCTCCTGATTGGATTTCCATCTCCAGTGTCTCCAAAAAATTATGAGTAGAAGTATCTTCAATAGACTCTTCTTCCCAAGCTCTTATTTTTCTATAAAATTGATTGAGGAAATGCAACTGGTCTTTATTATATTGATTTTGCTCCAAAGTCAACATATTGAGATAACCACTATCCTCTAACCAATTGTAGACTACTTGGGAAACGGGCTGCTCTTTGGACAATTTGGTGTGCTTATCAATATCTAAAATTATTTTATCAATTATTTTTTGGTCTGCCAAGGGCAAATTGATATGTTGGCGAAAAACTTTGGCCGTATAATATAAACTCCAAGCTTTTTTGCCAGCTAAGTGATTGAGATTAATAATAGTCTCAATATTTAAACCAGTAATAGGTAAAGATAATATTCTAAAAAAAGCGGACGACTCATGATAATTATCCAATAATTTCAAATAAGCCATAATATCTTGGACAATATCCTGAGCATAAAGACCACGGGAAGCCATAAATTGATGAGGAATACCTATTTTTCTCATCATAGACACAAAGCCTTGAGCTTGATCATTGGCTCTGACTAGTATAGCAAAATCAGACCAAGTAGCTTCTTTGTCTTTTTGTTTTAGATCTATTATCTTGGCCAAGATGCCATCTATTTCTGCGTTTTTATCCACAAAGGAAATAACATCTACTGAACCATCACTAGTGCTATGACTCTTAAGTTTTTTATTGAGCGGAGTTTTTTTCTTTTTATATTGATATTCCAATCTATCTGGATCATTTTGCTGAATGAAATTATAAGCTGTATCCAATATCTTCTGACCACTGCGATAATTGTCATTTAAAAAAATCTCACAAAGCGCCGGTTGAGTCTTTACCGAAGCCTTAGCAGAGGTGGACTTCCGACTACTATAATCTTTTTTAAAATTTAAAATATTTGATATGGCTGCTCCCCGAAATTTATAAATAGCTTGATCATCATCACCAACCACCATGACATTATTTTTTGGAGCAGCTAAAATCTTTATCAGTTCATACTGAGCCCAGTTGGTATCTTGAAACTCATCCACCAAAATATATTTAAATTGCTGCCTAAATTTTTTCAAAATCTGCGGACGCTTTTTGAAAAGTTCCAAAGTATAATTTATCAAATCACCAAAATCCAAAGCATTCTTTTCCAAAAGTAGCTCTTGGTAAACATGATAAGCATTGGCTACTTCTCTCACTCTAGCTACTTCCATAGCTCTTTCCTCTCTATCACCAGCTTGATCAGTATCTAGATGTAAATCTTGAGCATATTTGAGATACTCTGCTGGATAAACTACTTCGTCTTTCAGCCGAGAAAAATGACTGAGCAAAGCGTGAATAAATTTGGTGGGATTACCCAAAGGGGCGTAATAATCCAAATCAAACTTGTCCAAATTTTCTCTAAGCAAAACCCAAGCGGCAGTTTGATCTAATAATTTGAAATCATTGGACAAACCAATTTCCAAAGCATAGTTTTTCAAAACCTTTTCCGCAAAACCATGAAAAGTATGAATCCATAAATCACTATAGCCCAAAGGCAAAAGCTTATCTACTCGCTCCGCCAACTCACCAGCCGCTTTTTCAGTAAAAGTAACAGCTAATATTTCATCTGGCTGAGCTTTTTTTTGCTCTATCAAATAAGCAATGCGAGAAGTGATAACTGTAGTTTTACCAGTACCAGCCCCAGCTATTAAAATAGCCGGCCCCTGATCATGGCTAACGGCTTGTTTTTGTGCTTTATTTAAGTAATTTAAGTCCATTGGCATATACATAATTTTAGCGCATAACAATAGAAAAATCAAAAGTAAAAAAAACTCTCGTCTGCCCTCTAAAGACGAGAGTCCCCTGCCCGCGCTTGGGCAGAAGTATAGAACTGGGCCACCAGTGATAAGGGCGGTGGCAACAAAAATGAAAAGGACATTGTAGGTCAGAGCACTTGCTCCACAAAACACTCTTCAGAAGGTTCCTTGATGCGCCGCGACATATCGTACGGCTTGATGAGCAGAGCTTGGATGATTATACCGCTCTCCAAAACGGTCTCCAAGTTCTGCACTTCATGCTCGGGAAGTTTTTCCTCCTTGAGGTAGTGTTGGATCCCCATCGGGACGTAATCATTAAGAAAGCGAACTGCTCTCTCAATATGCTGGCGCTGGAGTGCTTCTTCTTCGGACAAAGAAAGCCCAAACTTCTCGTAGGCGGCACATTGAAGGTGGGTGCCAATGACGATAGTTCTGATACCATGCTTGGCGACAGAAACGCTGACGAATCTGCCGGCAAACTCATGAGCCGAGAGATTGGCTGTTCTGAGGGTTTTGGCACCCCCAGGTTGAGGGAGTAAGTCAACAAGCCGACCACACATGGAGATTACTTTCGCATGAAAAAGCGGAAAATAATCTCCATCCATGCACGGGGCGCCAGTGGCATCGTAACACTTATTCAAGAGCCAACCTCCTGTAGAAGACAGTCCTGTCATGAATTGAACTAATTGAGCTGACTAGCAGCCCAGATAAAATAATTGGTAATTTATTACATCTTATTTTAACTGAGCTTCTAATAGCACATTCTATAATGAAGGAAAATTGTATCATACCTTAGCCAAATAGTCAATATATAAAATTTTAAAAACCCCCTAAAATAGGGGGTTTTTATAAAAATATAAAATTTTTACTATGTCTAACATGACCTCTTATACTAACATCTACAAATCATTACCCGTATAGGACAAATTAAAACTTTTATTAATCAAAGGAAAATCTGGTACTATATTATTTACACCAACTTTACCCAAGACATTCCAATTCAGAAAAGAAGGATCACGAGGTACAACTCTACTAATCTGCCCTTGCGCGTCGGTGGTGATAAAATACAAAATCTCTCCTCGCCAACCCTCTACCAGAGCTATAGCACAAGCATTTTTTTTGAGAACAATAGTATCACTAGTTTTGATGAGTCCCTTAGGTATAGCTTTCAAAGCACCATCAATTATAGCTATGGACGCTCTGACTTCTTTGATGCGGACATAAAATCGTGCGCAAACATCACCAGTGTTTTCTGTTTCAATTCTATCTAAAAATAATTCTTGATAAGCGGCATAAGGAAAATCAGCCCGCGTATCACATCCGATACCAGTAGCTCTAGCCGCCACACCAACTACGCCATGACTTTTAGCAAAAGCCTGAGTAAGCTTACCAGTGTCTTGAAGACGATTGACTAATGATGAACTATTTTCAGCAATTTCTATGACTTCAGAAAAATCTTTGGCTATTATCTCTAAGCTTTTGGCTAGCTGGCTTATTTCAGCCTCTGTTAAATCTTTTTGCACTCCACCAATAGTATTGACTGAACGCAAAAATCTACTACCAGTCAAACGCTCGTTAATTTGCATAATCATCTCACGCAATCTTGATCCTTGCGCACCACCAAAATTAAATCCCGTGTCCAGCATAATAGCCCCAATATCGCCAAAGTGATTGGCTAGACGCTCTAGCTCAGCAAAAATGACCCGCAAATAAGCAGCCCGCTTTGGCAATTTCAAATCAGCTAAACTCTCTATGGTCTGACAAAAAGCCAAAGAGTGACTAAGAGAGCTGTCACCAGAAATTTTTTCAGCCAGTCGCACACTATCGGCTAATGAAAAATGTTCAAACAACTTTTCACTACCTTTGTGTGTGAAACCCAAACGCGGTTCTAATGACACTATAGTTTCTCCAGCCACGCTAAAACGAAAATGCCCTGGCTCAATAATACCAGCGTGAATAGGACCGACTGGTATCTCATATATCCCCTCGCCCTTGACCCGATTAAATTGATAAGTCCCTTCGACTACAGCTGGTCTGGATTGCCAGTCAAAATCTTTTCTCAAAGGGAAAATATTAGCTGGCCAATTTTCATGCAAAATAATAGACCTAGGATCAGTATGTCCCACTGGTACTAAACCAAAAAAAGTTTGGATCTTACGCTCATAATTCAAAGCTTCTTGGCAGGCCAAAGCGACCGAAGGAAATTCCAAAGTATCTTCTAATTTAATAAAAGGCACAATAAATATATTTTCTTTAGGTAGGCCAAAAACATACCAAATTTTAAAACAATGACTATCTTTGCGCTCATCGGTAGCTGTAACCAACTTCAATGAAAGATTTTTGTCATTACGCAAAAAATTTACTACTTCTTTAATATTGGCTGTAGCTATTTCAAAGACAGCGACGTTGGCAAAAAAATTCACATCAACATTGTCTGGTAAATATTGTTTAATTATTTCTTTATTCATATATTAATACCCTTTAACTGCTTCATTAATTAATACTGACAAAAAATTTGGCAGCTGAAAACTCAAAAAGAAAATTGTTAACAGTAAAACCAATGATGGTAAAATCAACCAAATATTTTCTTTTTCTTTCTTCATCTCAGCTGACGGCTCACCAAAAATCATAGCTCCAGCATGCTTAAATAAACCAACAAAAGCCACGGAAAATAAAATTACAGCGACAATACTAACAATAGGATAAGTAGACATGCCTGCACTGATAATAAATAATTTAGTTAAAAAAATACCAAAAGGCGGAACACCAGCAATAGCAAAAATCCCCACTAGAAACAGGACGCTAGCCAGAGGCATAACTAATAAAGCACCACGCACGTTTTTAATTTTAGCAGAGCTATACTTGAGTAAAAAATTACCCGATAGTAAAAATAGAGCTGATTTTATAAACGAATGATATAGCATATGAAGAATAGCGCCAAAACCACCAAAGCCACCAAAGCCAAAACCAAGTGACATAATCCCCATATTTTCAATACTAGAATAAGCCAATAGTCGCTTGTAACTTTTTTGGACCAGAATAATCATGGCTGCTATAAATATAGACAACAAGCCAAAGCTAATCAATATAGTACTTGAGAACGTCCCTCCGACAGACACATCTGTGATAATTTTAAATTTTAACACCGTAAAAAAAGCAACATTTAAAAGTACCCCCGAAAGAAGCGCACTAATTGGTGCTGGTGATTTACTATGTGCATCAGGTAGCCAAGTATGCATTGGGGCAAGACCAACTTTAACACCATAGCCGATAAAAACAAAAATAAAAGCTAGTTTGGCAATCAGAGGATCTAGATTGTGAGCATTAGTCAGTAAAGCGCTCCAAGTAGCAAAAGTACTATCACTATTTATTCCTAATGAAGTCAAATATAACAAGGTCCCAAAAAATGCCAATAACAAGCCAACTGAATTAATAATTAAATATTTCCAAGCTCCTTCAATAGATGAAGCTTTATTGTAAAAACTAATCAGAAAAGCCGTTGATAAAGTAGTTAGCTCTATGGCAATCCAAGTCATTACTGGATTGCTAGCGGTCACGGCAAAAAACATAACGGCCAAAAACAAATTCAATAAATTAAAATATTGTCTAACTCTAGTAAAGCCAATGATACCTTTAGCACTTTCCTGGCGCAAATACGGAATAGAATAAATACTAGCCATCAAACCAACACAAGCAATAATAAGCATTACTATAGCCCCTAGTGCATCAACAGAAAAAATAGGCCAAGGACTATAACTGTCAAAAGCAGCTACATTTTGAGCTATTAAAATAGTTGCAATAAAAGCAAGACCTATAGCGACACCAGAAGTAATTTCAATAAGTAGTCTTTGTCTGGATAGCAAGCCCACTAAAACCGCAATTAATAATGGTAAAAAAATAAATAGTAATTCCATATGCGTTAATCTTTTAATTGCTTCATTCGACTGACATCCAAAGAATCATAGTGGCGATAAATCATAGACATAAATACAATAGCAATAATAATCCAAATAAAAATATCAAATAAAATACCTAGCTGCAAACTATGTGATTGCTCCAAACCAGCATAAAAAACAAAAGTCACTATACTGTTTTCTAGCGACAACACACCAATAATCTGAGAGAGCACACCTTTGCGATTGACTATCAAAAAGAGAGAAAGAAAAATTGAAGCTAGAGCTAGATGTAATAATGTCTGATGGCCAGGCATGAGATTGGTTAAAGGCACAAATTTTTGTGAATAAGCAATAGCAGTAAAAATGGCGATCATGATCAAAGTCAGAGGTGCATTGAGGTAAGAACTGACCGAATAAGTAAGTTTATGTTTTTTAATCAAACGTGCTAAAAACATTGGCGCAAAAATAACTTTTACTATAAAGATAACTAAACAGACAATAAGTAAAAGTATATCTCTAGTCTCCAAAAAAGAGCTAAATGTAAAAGCTACTACCGCTAATGACTGCAATCTATAAGCAAGCACTGCTCCCATATTTTTTTTGGCACCATGCAAAAAAACAATCGTGAGAAAAATAATTGCTAATAAAAATTGTGAAATAAATAAACTCATAATATTTGGGTGAGGCTGATGGCCATCACGCTAAGAATAAAAGAAATAAAGAGTAAATCTGGCAGACGAAAAAATCTAAATTTCGCCATACTGGATTCAATCAAAGCTATGACTGCACAAAAAATAAATATTTTTAAAATAAATATTATTAAACTTAATATCAAAACACTGACTCCTACACTAGTAGCCAAACCCCAAGGGAAAAAAATATTAGCACCAATAGCAATAAAACAAATCAGCTTATTAGCAGCCGACCACTCCATTAAAGCTAATCTTTTACCAGAGTATTCTAAAATCATAGCCTCGTGAACCATAGTTAGCTCTAAATGAGTAGCTGGATTATCAAAAGGAAAACGAGCTGCTTCTGCGAGCAATACCACAAAAAATCCAGCTAAGGCTAGTAGTGTTGGTAAAAGATGTTGATCATAAAATGAAAAACCAAGAGTAGACATCTCAAAAAGATTGCTAGTGCCGACATTTATAGCTACAGCCAATAAAGAAAAAATCAATCCCCCCTCAGCCAAAGCTGATATGGTCATTTCACGACTAGAACCGAAACCACCAAAAGCTCCACCAATATCTAAGCCTGCTAGTGCCAAAAAGAAAGTACCAAAAGCAATCAAATAAACAATCGTCAATAAATCGCCAGTCATAATATTATTCAAAAATGAGGCAAATAAAGGAAGGCTGCCTGCTAAAATCAAAGTGATAGTAAATACTATATAAGGCGCATAATAAAAAATCCAAGAAGCATCACGACTTACTACTTCATCTTTGTGCAATAATTTCCAAATATCCTTATAAGGCTGGAAAATACTTGCTCCTCGACGATTTTGTAATCGAGCCTTGATTTTATTAATTAGACCAATGGCTAACGGAGAAATAGCTGGCACCAAAATAATTTGTAACATCCAAATAAAAATCATCATACTTATACAAAAAATAATAGAATAATTAAAGCAATAAAAATATATAAAATGTAAAGATTAACATTACCATTCTGAATTTTTCTGACAGACTGTGCAAATGCAATAACATTTTTGGACAAAGGCTGATAAAAATATTGCTGATATACATTATTGATACCTGACACCACTGTAATAGTTTTTGGTAAATAGCGAGTTTGCGAATCATGATATTCAACCTCACGCTGAATACTAGGTCTCAATACTCCTTTAAAAATCAAAATAATTGATCTTGCAAAACCAGTAGCAGTTATCTCCATTCGCGGAGTCAAATCAACTCCACAATCCCAAGTAGCACCAACTTTTATTTTTTGTTGGCGATGAATAACATATTTGAATACCAAAAGCACTAACACCAAGACGATAAGTAAAAAAGCTAGAATACCAGCGGCCGATACGGAAGCAAAGTTATTGTCGGCAACCAATATTTGATTAGTTGGCGATGATACAAAAGAATTAATACCTTGAAAAATTCTTAGACCATTAGCCACTCTGGTAAACCAAGATACTAGCGAGCCAGAAAATAAGCCAAATAATAAGCACAATATAGCTAATGATGCCATACCCACACGCAAAGACCAAGCTGATTCTTGAGAGTTAGCTGCTTCTTTAGTTCTTGGTCTGGCCAAAAATATCACACCAAAAGCTTTAACAAAGCAAGCTAAAGCTAAACCACCGGTAAAAGCCAAGGCACCTGCGGCCAAAAGAAAAATTGATTTCTCCATCATGGCAAAATGCATAATACCTTGAAACAAAGCCTGAAAAGTGAGCCACTCACTAAAAAATCCATTGAAAGGAGGCAAGCCGGAAATTGCCATTGAGCCAATCAAAAAGAAAACTGCTGTCTGGGGCATGTACCTAATCAAACCACCATAATCTTCCATGTTGCGCGTGTGCGTTTGATTGATTACTGAACCAGCACTCAAAAACAATAGTGATTTAAAAGTAGCGTGATTTAAAGTGTGAAAAAGCGCGGCTACTAACCCCAATAAAGCGAAAGACGGCATCCCCAAAGAATAAAAAGTTAAGGCACTACCTAAACCCAATAAAATTATACCAATGTTTTCAATACTATGATAAGCCAGTAGTTTCTTGATATCATGCTCAGTCAAAGCGTAAAGAACACCTAGTAAAGATGACACTGAGCCAATTACTAGTAAAGTAAGCCCCCACCAAGCTGGCACTGGCTGTAATAAATCCAAAAAAATTCTAATCATCATGTAAATACCAGTTTTTATCATGACACCAGACATAAGGGCGCTGACATGCGAAGGTGCAGCTGGATGAGCACTAGGTAACCAGATATGAAATGGTATAATACCGGCTTTGGTACCGAAACCAATTAAGGTCAACACAAAAACAGTATTTTTTAACCAGAGAGGAATCAACTCGGCATTAGAGCGAATTAAAGCAAAATCAAATGACCCAGTAAATTTATACAGTAGTAAAAAGGCCACAATAATAAAAGCTGTAGCAACATGAGTCATAACTAAATATAAAAACCCAGCTTTTACATTATGCGTATCATGTCGATCATAAACTACCAAAAAATATGAGGCTAAAGACATCATTTCCCAGGCTAGCAAAAAAAATAAAGCATTGGCCGCTATAACTACTGAAATCATTCCTAAAATAAACAGGTGGTAGAAAAATCCAAAAGCACCAATGTCATATTTTTTATAAAAATGTTTGATATAACCAGCCCCATAAATAGAGCAAAATAAGGCAATGAGTGAAATAGTAAAAATAAAAAAACTAGCTAACTTATCAATATGAAATGAAAATGACAAAAGTGGAAAAATACTTGAAGTCAAGGAAAAAATAATTTCCCGGTTGAAAAAGAATACCAGACTGGCAAATAATATACCCCAAACAGAGCCGATAATAGCAAAAAAACTACTCCAAACATTAGCTGGCTTATCTGTTCTCAAAAATAATGAGCCTACTGCTCCAACAGTAAATAACCCTATTAAAATGACCAGACCAATAGAAGATGCTGCTAGTTCTAACATATTATTTCTTTTTGAATGACTGATTTTCTAATTCCTTCATAATACGAAGTAAGTGACCAAGAATGACTTTAGGTGATGGCGGATCTCCGGGGATAGAAAAATCCACCGGCAAAACATCACTAACCGCACCCACAATAGCATAAGAACCTTTGTATATACCTCCACTGATAGCATCATCACCAACAGCCACTACAATCTTTGGGTCGGGTGTAGCCTCATACGCTCGGCGAAGAGCTTCAGCCATATTGCGTGTCACTGGACCAGTGACAAAGAGCATATCAGCATGTTTAGGGGAAGCTACAAAATGAATACCAAAACGCTCCAAATCATAAAAAGTATTGGATAAAGCGACTAGCTCTTGTTCAGCTGAATTATCTGAACCAGCATCTATTTGTCTGATAGCCAAAGATCCACCAAATAAATGTGTGATTTTGGATCTCGTCTTTTTACCAAGTGATTCAAATTTTATTCCATCACTATCAAACTCATCAACCTTAATAGTATTTTGGGAAGTTTTGATTATTTTTAAAAAAAGTTTAATCATCTTATTACTACTCGCTAGTTTTTAAAACAATATAGTATACTAAATTCATCATTTAGTCAACCAAAAACATGGCTTTTTAACGTATTTAAAAGACTTTATTCTACTACAATGTAATCCAAACCTTGAGGCACTAATTTGGAATAAGCCATAATAATTTCTAGATCATCTGGCAATTCTTTAAGTAGCATCTCTCTGACTGTTTGCAAATCTTTGATATAAGTTTGCTCTTCCACACTACTATCTAAAAAATTCTTACTACTACCATAAACATCGCTGTCCCAATTCCATAAGAGTAAAAGTTTTTTTACATTATGTAGATTTTTGGAAATTGCTACAATTTTTTCAATAAAAGATACTTTGAAACCATTATTTTTCAAAACATCTTTGGCACTACCTGGCCAAGCATACAAATCAAAATCCTCAAAACCCAAACCTTTAACTACAAATTCTTGATCAGATTCACGAAATCTAAAATCAACACACTTGATAACTGCTAGTGGGCATTCATGTTTTCCTAGTTTATCATTAGGCACTGTAAAATTCATAAAAATTTCTTTAATTAGTCAATTCTTAATTACCTGGATTTATTCTTTTATTTTTATGTTTTCTAACGACTTTGAGTCGAGCTAATTCTTTTTCTATTTTGGCGGTAAACATAGCAAAGCCTTCGGCGTCAGCCACTTTGGTCTTCAAAATCTCTTCCGCCTTCTGACGAGCTTCTTCGGCCCGAGCTTCATCAATATCCTCTGCCCGCTCAGCTGTATCAGCCAAAATAACTACTTGATCTGGCAATACTTCTATAAAACCACCAGAAACAGCCATAAAATCTTCTTTACCTTGCTCAGTTTTAATAACTATCTCTCCTGAGGCTAGCTGAGACACCAGTGGTATATGATTTGGTAAAATAGTAATCTCACCCATAATTGTAGAAACAGAAATCTGAGATACTATATCTTCAAAAAGTATCTTCTCTGGAGTTACTATTTTTAACTTAATTTGTTTCATAATATTATCCTAGAACACAAGACTATTTTACTTCGTCAATCGTCCCCTTCATATAAAAAGCTTGCTCTGGTTTATCATCGTGCTGACCAGCTAAAATTTCTTTAAAACCTCTGACAGTTTCTTTAAGTGGTACATATTGTCCAGGAGTACCAGTAAATGTTTCAGCCACAAAGAAAGGCTGTGACAAAAATCTCTGCACTTTACGAGCTCTCTGAACTGTCAATTTATCTTCTTCTGATAATTCATCCATACCCAAAATAGCAATAATATCTTGAAGATCTTTGTATTTTTGGAGAACTTGCTGCACCTGACGAGCCACATCATAATGTTCTTGACCAACTACTTCTGGATCCAAAATCACCGAGTTGGAATCAAGTGGATCTACTGCTGGATAAATTGCCAACTCAGCCAAAGCACGAGATAGGGTCACTGTAGCATCTAAGTGACCAAAAGTAGTAGCTGGGGCTGGATCAGTCAAGTCATCAGCTGGCACATAGACAGCTTGAACAGAAGTAATAGATCCTTTTTTGGTAGAAGTAATTCTTTCTTGCAATTCACCCATTTCTGTAGCTAAGGTTGGTTGATAACCAACAGCTGAAGGCATACGACCTAGCAAGGCTGACACTTCAGAGCCAGCTTGAGTGAAACGAAAAATATTATCCACAAAAAGTAGTACATCTTTTCCTTCACTATCACGGAAATGCTCGGCCATAGTGAGGGCTGTCAAAGCCACTCTCTGACGAGCTCCTGGTGGTTCATTCATCTGACCAAATACTAGAGTAGTATTTTTCAGTACCCCTGATTCTTTCATTTCATGATAAAGGTCATTACCTTCACGAGTACGCTCTCCCACACCAGCAAAGACTGAAAGACCATCATGCTCAGCCGCAATATTTCTAATCAGCTCTTGGATAACTACTGTCTTACCCACACCAGCTCCTCCAAAAAGTCCAACTTTACCACCTCTAGTAAATGGACAAATCAAATCAATAACTTTGATACCAGTTTCAAACACTTCGGTTTGAGTAGCTTGCTCTGTAAAATCTGGAGCGGCTCTGTGGATTGGTAGTCTGGTACTAGTCTTTATTTCTTCTTTACCATCAATAGCTTGCCCTAAAACACCAAACATACGACCCAAAGTTTCTTTACCCACTGGGACAGAAATTGAAGCTCCAGTATTTTTGACTGCTACTCCTCTAGCCAAACCATCAGTAGTTCCCATGGCCACAGTACGCACCAAATTGTCACCCATGTGTTTTTGTACTTCCAAAATCAAAATACCATCGCCCAATTTGATTTCCAAAGCATTATTTATCTCTGGCAAATTCTTGGCAAAGTAGACATCTACCACTGGCCCGATAATTTGTTTTACTATTCCAATGTTTTCCATATGTTTCTTATATTAATCTTCACGTCCCCGCAATTGTAAATTTCTAACGGGGTAAATATTATTATTTTATTATTAAATTTATTCTAAAGCGGCACTACCAGCAGCAATTTCAGCAATCTCAGCAGTAATATTGGCCTGACGAGCTTGATTATAGGCCAAGGTTAATTCGCTGATCATCTCACCAGCAGCGTCAGTAGCATTTCTCATAGCAAACATGCGAGCACTGTGCTCTGATGCTTCTGATTCCAAGACTGATTGATAAATTTGTACTTCCAAAAGTCTTGGCAAAAAAGCATCTAAAATACTTTTCATACCTGGTTCAAAAATAAATTCTGCAAAACTGTCTACATTTATTTTGGCTACTTTATCTTTATCATGACTAATGTGTCCTAATCTAGCATCTATCTCAGCTACTATAGGCAATAATTGTTTGACATGAGGTACTTGCTTTAAAGAAGACATAAAATCAGTATAAGCTATAAAAATTTTATCATATTTAGCACTTATAAAATCTTTGGTAATCATATGAGCAATTGGCCGTATATCTTCTGAACTAGCTGTAATATCTTCTTTATGAAAATCAGCTACTAGATTTACTTTATGTCGTCTGACTTCATCTCTACCTTTAGTACCACAGGTAATAATATCGGTCTGGACTACTTCGGGATGATGGAGTTTAATAGATTCTATTACTTTATTTACTAATTGGGTATTAAAACTACCACACAGACCTCGATTGGTGCTCACTATCACTACGGCTACTTTTTTGACTTCTTTTGGTTCTTTAAAAAATAAATGTTTATTGGTATCAACTTTTTTGACCAAATGAAGCACTGTATCCCAAACCAAATCAGAATAAGAACGAGAAGCTAATACTTTCGATACAGCTTTACGCATTTTAGCGGCTGAGACCAATTCCATAGCCTTGGTAATTTTTTTGGTATTCTTGACCGATTTTATTCTTCTTTGTATATCTCTACTTGCCTGGGGCATATATTTATTTCTGTCAGATGACAAATAAATTAATTATTTTTTGTCTTCTCCGACTTTTTCTTCTAACTCTACCAAATCATTAATTATATTTTTTAATTTTTGTTCATCCGCTTCGGATAGTAAACCAGTTTTTTCAATATTATCTAAAACGTCTTTGCCTTCCGCTTCCATTTTACTAAATAATTTTTGTTCAAAAGCAGCTAAATTGGCTACAGGCACTTTATCTAGATGACCATTGGCAGCAGCATAAATTATAGATATCTGTTTGCTTTGTAAAAGTGGTTTAAATTGACCTTGCTTCAAAATCTCGGTCACTCTAGCCCCACGATCAAGCTGTTGCTTGGTGGCTTCATCCAAATCACTACCAAATTGAGCAAAGGCCTCTAACTCTCTATATTGAGCCAAATCCATTTTCAATTTACCAGCTACTTTTTTCATAGCTTTTTTCTGAGCGGCACTACCGACACGAGAAACTGATAAACCAGTAGATAGAGCTGGTCTGATACCTTTGTAAAACAAATCTGTTTCCAAGAAAATCTGACCATCAGTAATAGAAATCACATTGGTAGGAATATAGGCTGAAATATCACCAGCTTGAGTTTCAATAATAGGAAGGGCTGTTAGTGATCCACCACCTAGTTCATCACTCATCTTAGCAGCTCGCTCCAATAATCTAGAATGCACATAGAAAACGTCACCGGGATAGGCTTCACGTCCTGGTGGTCTTTTAAGTAGCAATGAAATCTGACGATAAGCTACAGCGTGTTTTGATAAATCATCATATATCACTAAAACATCTTTGCCTTTGTCCATAAAGTATTCTCCCATAGAACATCCAGCATAAGGAGCAATATAGGAAAGAGCAGCTGATTCAGAAGCACCAGCTAAAACTACTGTGGTGTAATCCATTGCTCCAGTCTCTTCTAATTTAGCTACGATTCTAGCTACTTTTGATTCTTTTTGACCAATAGCCACATAAATACAAATAACATCTTTGCCTTTTTGATTGATAATAGCATCAATAGCTAAAGCCGTTTTACCAGTTTGACGATCACCAATAATAAGCTCACGTTGGCCTTTACCAATAGGGATAATAGCATCAATTACTTTGATACCAGTTTCTAGTGGCTGAAAGACTGACTGACGAGTAATAACTCCAGGAGCAATTTTTTCTACTGGATAGAACTCATTGGATTTTATATTACCTTTACCATCAACTGGTTGACCTAAAGCATTTACTACTCGGCCAATCACAGCTTCTCCAACTGGTACTTCCAAAATACGCTTGGTTCTTTTTACTTTGTCGCCCTCTTTTAAGGCTCCATATTCACCCAAAATAATAGCCCCAACGGCAAATTCTTCTAAGTTCAAAACCACACCATAGATTTTATCTCCGGCTTTGGTCTCAAATTCAAGCATCTCAGAAGCCATGACATCTGATAGACCAGATACTTTGGCGATACCGTCACCTACTTCAATAACTTCACCAGCTGTTTCTTCTTTGACATCTGATTGCCAATTTTCCAGTTGTTTTTGCAAACTTTTTACTAAATGATCGTAAGACATATTATTAATTGCTTAATTGTTTTGCTAAATTGTTTAATTGATGCTTGATGGACATATCTATAATTTTGTCATTATATTTTACTACTACCCCACCAATAAGTTCTTTATCTATTTCTGTTTTAACTACTACTTCTTTTTTGGTTTTAGCTTTTATCAAATCAGAAATCTTTTTTATTTCCGCCTGAGCTAGTTCTTCACGACTAGTTATCTTGGTAGCTATGATACCTTCTTTTAAAAAATGAATATTTTCCAACTGCCCTAATATATTAGGAATCATAGGCACCAAACGGTGCTGACTGAGGTAAGCCGAAAAATTGGCAATCACTTTATCTAATTCTTTGCCTTTTTTATCACCACTAGCTTTATACAAAGCGGCAGCCAAAATTTTTGCTTGGTCTTTTTTCATTATTTTAAATCTTTTAAGGCTTTATCAATATACTTTTTGTCTATATCTTTTGTCAGCCCACCTGATAAAATCTTTTCCAAAGCCACTACTACCATACTAGATACTTCACCTTTGATTTCCACTAACATATTATCTTTTTCGCTAGCAATTTGTTCTTTAGCTTTGACAATCAATTTAGCGACTTCTTCTTTGGTTTTGGTCAAGTTTTCTTGTTTACTTTTTTCTGATTGTTTTTTAGCTTCTTCCAAAATACCAGAGGCTAGACCTTTAGTCTCAATGAGTTTTTCTTTGACTTCCTTTTCAACTTGCTGCAATCTTTCTTCAGCGGCTTTGGCGTCTGATAAGCCTTTGAAAATTTCATCATTTCTCTTTTGCATAGTCTTAGTCAATGGTTTTAAAGCAAAAAACCAAAGTACCAAGATAACTATAATAAAGTTGACTAGCTGAGCTGTCATTAGTTTCCAATCGACTCCAAATAATTCTAAAATTTCCATATTATTTTCTTCTATCTCGAACTATGTCGAGAGATTAATTGCTTAGTCGTGCCCTCATATATAGAGAGCACTCAAAACAATCGATTATTTGATTGAAAAAGCAATAATCAATGAATAAATAGCAATAGCTTCAGCAAAAGCTGATACCAAAAGCATAGGCACTAAGATTTTGCCAGCTGATTCTGGATTTCTACCAATTGATTCCATAGCTTTGGCACCAATTTTGCCGATAGCTAAGGCTGGAGAAATACCACCGATAGCAATAGCAGCGGCTTTGGCAATTAATGTTAGATCCATATTGTTGTTTCCTTTCTGATAATAATAGGTCGATCTTTACCCCTGTTGAATAGCGACTCTGTCGCTGCTGCTTTGCAGCATTCAACGGGGTTAATTTTTTTATTATTTTACGTCGCCTATGATTATCTTTGTTAATTAATAATGACACTTGTCATTTCGACCGAAGTGGAGACCTGCCTGCCGGCAGGCAGGAATCTAGCTAGACCCCTCAACTGCGCTCGGGATGACAGGAGATTAATGTTCATGCTCAACTGAAGCAATAGTATAATAAACCAAAGTCAGAATGGAAAATATCAAGGCCTGAATAATTCCGACAATTACTTCTAAAAACATAAATGGTAGCGGCACACCATAAGCCACTAAAGCTGAAATAGAAGCAATCAATACTTCCCCAGCAAAAATATTACCAAACAACCTAAATGATAGTGAAGCTACTTTGGCCACTTCTGACACTATCTCAATTAATCCTACAAAAAAAGTTATAGGATTAACCAAAACAATGGTTGGTTCGTGCCTAATTTTACCAGGTATTTCTATTAATGCTTTTATGTTTACAAATTTATTAAAATAATTCCAACCACCGACTACCAGCATACCAAAAATATTGGCCGATACTACGGAAAACAACCCTAAAGCTAATGTGGTATTTAAATCAGCTGTACCCCCTCTTAGTAAGGCTACTCCATTATAAGTAATGGAGCCTAAACCCGGTAACAACCCCAACCAGTTGTTGATAAGCACAAAAAGAAAAATTGAAAATATAACTGGAAATACTTTTTTACTTTTAGCTCTATCATTGGTCACTAAATCCATCATACCCAGTGCGCCATCAATAATTATTTCCATAAAACTTTGGAAAACTGATGGGATGCGACTATTTTTAGCTCGAATGACCAATGACAAAATAATAATTAAAAAAACTGCTACCCAAGATGTCAGCAGTGAATTGGTGATTGGAAAATCACCAACCTGAAAAACTGTTTCGGCAAATAAAGTATGCTCGTGCTCCTCATGCTCAGCTCCTTCAGCTGTATGAGCGCCAGCTTCCTGATTTAAGTCTTCACCCAAAATTTCTTCAACTATGCGCGAAGTATCTTCTATATTGTTTTGATTGCTATTTATCGTTTCTTGGCTCATTTTCTTGTTTTTTCTCCTGTGTGGTTTTGTCTAAGCTATTTGATTTATTATTTTTCTTCCCAGCTTCATCTTTTTCAATTCTATTCATATACTTTACGCCTGTCATGCCTATACCCACAGAAGAAAGTATAAAAGCTAGAGCTGTAATACTTAAAAAATATAACTGCCCTGTGCCTTGTCTTTCATCTAGCCATTGACCTAAAAACAGAGCTCCTATGACTGGGAAAGCGATCCAGCCGGTACTTTCGGCAAACATCATCATTCCTTGTCTTAGCCACTCATTATTAGCCTTGTTTTTATTGTCATTTTTGACTACTGGCATAAATTTATAATAAACAAAAAGCGGCTACATTATAACCGCTAAACTTGAAAAAGTCAATACTTTTTTAATATTATACTAGCTACTATATACTACTAAACATTGACAAAATAAACAAAATATGCTATAATTCTATATTAATCTAGCTCTTTCACATTAAATATCAATGGGTAGCACAGTATTTTTCAACTAATGGAAACTAATGTGCTGCTCATTGAATTTGCTACGAGCAGCATCCACCCCCTGACAGTTCAACCCTGTCACGCCCAATCAGTGCGATAACTGATGGAGGTTGTCATGAACACCCAGAATATCCAGATCAATCAGCTGCCCTGGTTCCAAATGGAAGAAGACATCACTTCTACTTACACCGCAAGGGACAATATTTATCCCTTTGATATCGCTATCTTCCAAATGGATGACGGAAGAGCCACCTGGCGTGGCGTCAACCAGTACTTGCCGAAGGGCACACTGCTCGGCATTGCTACTCTCATATTTGCTGGAGATAGCGAAGGTGATGAATGGCCACTAAACATCAATCCGGTGGCGGTAGTAGCCAGCCCAATGATGTATGATCTGGTAATGCGGAGGGGCTTCCAATGGCAATGGGAAACCCACAGCATCAACTGGGCCAGTGATGGCCTGGGTCGGCTGGTGGCAGCTCAATTCTGCCACGCGTAGCACAGAGCATGACGGCGGGATTGCCACCAGGCAATCCCGCCGTCCCAAAAAAACCGCCACTTGAGGACGGTTTATTTAATTTGCTATTAAAAAAATATAATTATTCTAATCTTGGTTTTTCTACATCTTCCAACTCAAACTCTCCTGATTTTCCGCTGATTTTTAGCACATCCTTATCAATCTTATTAAACTCTTTATTGGAAATATTGTAAGTGTTGGCTAGAGTAGAGAGTTGATTGCCCAATTTTTTATGATAATCACCATAGGCCAATAAATGCTTTTGCAGCATTTCAACATTCTTTCTAATCTCTTTAGCTGATTCTTCAATTTGTAAAGCCTTGAGACCTTGTAGTACTGTCTGCAGATAAGCGGCAAAAGTGGTTGGTGACACAATAATTACTTTTTTTTCATTAAAGGCATAATCTATCAAACTCCTAGTATTTACTTTGACTGCCCCGACTTCATTGATAAGTAAATCATAATAAATCCCTTCAGCTGGAATAAACATAAAAGCAAAATCCAGTGTATTTTCATTTGGTCTGATATACTTTGATGTTTCATCAATCCTCTTTTTCAAATCATTTTTAAATTCTTTTTCTAAAGTGGCTTTTTTATCTTTATCATTTTCACCAATGATTCGACGATAATTTTCCAAAGAAAATTTAGCGTCTACTGGCAAAACTTTGTCTTTTATTTTAACCACCGCATCTACTGCCTCACCATTTTTAAAATGGTATTGCATTTCATAACTTTGTGGCGGCAAAATATTTGACAATATTAATTCCAAACTGGCCTCTCCTAGATTGCCTCTGGTTTTGGAATTGGTCAAAACTTTTTCCAAATTTTGTAATTGGTCAGTAAAACCTACTACTTGTTTATTGGTTTCTTCCAACTTCAATAATTTTTCTGTCACTTCTTTGGAAATACGGCTAGTTTCTATAAATTGATCTTGGAGCATCTTGGAAGAATGCCTAGTAGTATTATCAATTTTTTCACCTAGTTGATTTTTCAAATCATTTAACTGTTGCAACAACACGGCTGTTTTATCATCTTTGACTTCTTTTGGTTGATTATTTTTTATCATCAACCAAATAATGATTGCAAAAGCTACTACTATTAATATTGTGTTTAAATATTCCATATATTTTATATTATATTTTATCTGGATAATTGGAAAATAGACCATCTACTCCCATATCTCTCATTCTCTTTATATCATCTTTATCATTTACTGTATAGACAAAAACTTTTAAGCCCTTACTATGAGCATCCTCTACGAAATCTTGATTAATAAATTCCAAACTTAAATTTATTGAATATGCACCCAACTTTACTCCATAATCACTATAGCCAATTGGAATCCCAGTAATTAAAGCACCAATTCTTATTTTTGGCTTAAATTCTTGAAATTTTCTTAACTCATAATGGTTAAATGAAGAAACTAAGAAATGCTCCTCCGTCCAATTTTTATCACTTATATATTGTTCAATTAATCTGGCTACTGGTAGAGCAGTTCCTTCCCCCTTTAATTCTATATTGATAGGAATTTTTTTATCTACCAGATCAAATACCTCATCCAAAGTTGGTATTTTTTCACCTTGGCCAGCATTAAGAGATCTCAACTCATCAAAACTCTTATCCATTACATAACCTTGCCTATTAGTAGTTCTATCTACCTTATCATCATGGATTACTACCAATTCACCAGTTTTTAAAGCATAGACGTCCAACTCAATCATATCTACACCCAAATCAATGGCTTTTTTAAACGAACGCAGAGTATTTTCTGGTTCATAGCCCATTGCTCCACGATGTCCAATCTTCAACATAACATTATATCTTATCTATTAATTTACCAAGGCCGTCTAGATCAAAATCTTCAGCTTGCTCGGCCAATTGTTTAGCCAGAAAATCATCCCCCGATTCAAGTATAGCTTCTACAATCTGCTGTCTATCTATATTTTTAAATTTTTCCAAATTATCAGCCAATAATTTTCCTTGCCCAAATTTAATTAACTCTAGAGCTATTTGCTGATGAATAGCGCTTTTGACTTCATCTAGTATGCCAAAGTCGCCATTTTCCATGTCTAGAATATAATTGATAACAATACTTTCTGGAGTCAGTTTAGAAAATTGAAAATTATCATCTGGCATCATCTGATATTTATTATTGCAAAAATTTTAAGCAATACAATATTATTTTAAATTAAATAATTTTTTAGCATTTTCTCCAGTAATTTCTATAATTTCTGCTACACTTTTATTTTTAATCTCTGCAATTTTTTCCGCTACATATTTGACATAAATAGGCTCATTGCGCTTACCTCTATAAGGCACTGGTGTCAAATATGGCGCATCTGTTTCTATTAGTAACTTATCAATTGGTATCCATCTGGCGATTTGTTCTAGTACACCTGTTTTATCAAAAGTGACAATACCAGTAAAACCCAAATAAAAACCCAAATCCACAAAAGCTTTAGCTTCTTCTAAATCACCACCATAACAATGTATCACCCCTCTCTTCATTCCTTCGTCTTTGAGTACTCGATAGATATCAGTATAAGCTGTTTTATCTTCTTTACCATTACGTCCATGAATTATCAAAGCTAAATTATTTTTTTTAGCTAGTTTGATATGAGAGCGAAAGACTGCTTCTTGTTTAGCTTTTACTTCTTCTATTGACTTGGCACCCTTGGCTAAAGATTGCCAAAGATGAAAATAATCAAAACCAGTTTCTCCCATAGCTACTATTTTACCTTCGGCAGAATTGATTAAGTCTTGATAATTTTGCTCTTCAAAATTTTCATCATAAACATGGATAGGATGAAGACCAATAGCACTATAAAAGTTTGTTTCAGCCAAAGCCAAATCAACAGCCTTTAGACTACTTTTATAAGCTGCACCGACATTTATAACTGCCATTACTTCCTGACGGCAACGACCTATCACTTCTGACAGGTCATCTTGATAAGCTTCAAAATTTAGATGGGTATGGCTATCAACTAACATTTTCAAAAATTGATTTTAATTCTTTAACTGCCGCTGGTATAAACGGTTTGACTATAAAAGCAATATTTAAAGCTATATCAGCTAGTCGGGAATTCAAAATATTGTTAGCTATAGTATCACTAATGGGTAAAAGTGACATAATATAAACTATAGAAGATACTGCTAGTGCCCCTGTGATGATACCAACTAGTGCTCCTAATAGTTTATTCAAAATATCAATAAAAGGAATAATGTGAAAAACCCGATTAATAACTGAAACAATAATGCCGACAGCAATATTGACCGCCAAAAAAATAGCTAAAAATCCTATAATGAAAGCTAGATATTCATTATCAATATCTATCACCCTCATCAGCCAAGCACCGACTTGTTGCATATAGTGTGAGCCGGCCCAAATACCAAAAAATACTCCAAACAATCCCCCAATAGCGCCTACTAAACCAGCTCTAAAACCCTTCCAAGTAAAGATAAATAGCACTACGATCAAAAAAATGTCAAAAAGATTCATATTTATTTTTCACTCTTTAAATAAGTTTTATTCAAAATATAAAACTTAAATTTAATTTTAAAATATATATAATAACTAATGATTGTTTTTACTATAATACACTATTGGCTGTTTTTTCTCCACTATAGATGATTATAATCTAGGAAACAGTGGCTTTTCTGGTTTCTTTATCTTATCAGCTGTAACTATATCCAAAATCTCTTTAGACTTCTTTGGCATAAATGGTTTAAGGGCTAAAGCGATATTATAAAGATCCAAAATCAATTCCTGAAGTATTTTTTCTATCTGCCCCAGATTTTTTTCATCTTTAGCTAGCTCCCAAGGCTTAGTCTGATCAATTAAAGAATTGTCTTTGGCTATTACCTGCCAAATAGTCAGTAGCGCCTCTCTAAAATGTAGCTGTCTTATTTCTTCCTGACCAAGCTGAGTATATTTAAAATCTACTTTTATTTTTCCATCTAAATACTTTTCTACCATGTTGGTCACACGGTTAATCAGATTACCTAAACCATTCACCAAGTCAGCATTGTATTTCACTGGAAAATCTTCTATTTTTATATCTGCCTCCGATCCAAAAGAAAATTGAGATAATATTAGATATTTGGAAATTTCTGAACCGTAGTCCTCTACTAGTTTATTTGGGTCAATAACATTACCCAAAGTTTTACTCATCTTTTTACCATCAATAGTGAAAAATCCATGAATATATAATTTTGGCAAAGGTAAATCCAAAGCCATAAGTATTGCTGGCCAATAAACTGCATGAAATTTTAAAATATCCAAAGCTAAAAATTGAGCATCAGCTGGCCAAAACTTTTTAAAATCTTTCCCCTGGGGATAAGCCAGAGCACTAATATAGTTACTAAGAGCATCAACCCAGACATAAGTTTTTTGATTGGCATCAAAAGGCAAATCTATACCCCATGGCACTGATTTTTTACTACGAGAAATAGAAAAATCTGGCAATTCCTGTTTATCAATCAGTCCTAAGACCTCCTTTTTCCTTGACTCTGGATAAATGGATAATTCACCAGTTTCAATCGCTTTTTTTATTTTTGGTAAAAATTGCTGGAGTGAAAAAAACCAATTTTTTTCAATCAATTTTTCTGGTATCTTGTTGTGATCTGGACATTTATTGTCAACTAACTCACTTTCTAAAATAAATTTTTCACAACCCACACAATACAATCCTTGATAATCTCCCTGATAAAGAACGTCAGCCTCTTTTAATTTTTTTAATATCTCAATAACTATGTCTTTGTGTCCTTTGTCAGTAGTACGAATAAAATGGTCATAACTAATATCCAAATTTTCCCAAGTATCTTTAAATTTTTGCGATACTTGATCGGTAAAAGCCTGAGGATCTAAACCCTCTTTAGCGGCGGCCTGAGCTACTTTTGCTCCGTGTTCATCAGTGCCGGTCAAAAAGAAAACATTTTCTTTACCAATCTCCTCACGATAAAAACGAGCCAAAACATCAGCTACTATTGTAGTATAGGCGTGGCCAATATGCGGTTTATCATTAACATAATATATTGGAGTAGTAATATAAAATTTTTCTTTTTTGGACATATCTTAATTTAAATCTATTCTCATGCAGACATCATGTTCTTTAAATCCAACTTTACTATAAAAATTTACTAATTCTTTTTTACAATCCAAAATTACTTTATAACAATTATTGGTTCTAGCAATTTTGATAGCTTCTTCTAATAATGCTTTGGCTAGGCCATTACCTTCAAAACCTTGGCGAGTTACTACATCCTCAATATGCCCTGCTAAACGGCCACCATGAAAAAACTTTGGCTCCACTAACAATTTGACTGTAGCCACAATTTGGTCTCTAGAAGCCTCTTCTTGTGATATAGCCACCAAAAAATAAACGCCTGGCTGGCTAGCTTGTTGCCAAAGGTCTTTTAGTTGAGACACAGGCAAGCCACTAATATCATGCATATTAGCCATTGTTTCTACAAAGCCACTAGCGACTGTAATGTCAGCTTCTTCTAATTGTCTAATAATAAAATTCATTAATCAGTAATAATAATTTTTTTGGCTACTGCCCCATAGATTTTGTCTAGTTTTTTGGTCAAATCATTTATTTCCTTGACTGTACCTTCTACTATTAAGGTAATAACTCCTGTACAATTTTTAAGGCAAGTACGAGCCGGATTAATGCCCATTCTAGCCATAATCAAATGGCCGTTGGCTGTCAGCACTTCCTGTACTTCTAGCGCGTAGCTATGTCTATCTTTCATCAAAATAGTGATAGTGCCTAAATGTTTTGTAACTGACATATTATTATAAATAATTTTAGCTTATACCTTTATACTTAACAAAAGCTTTTTTAATAATTTTATCCAAGCCCCTTACAATATACTTATAATTATCTATTTCATTTTCACTAATCCAAGTCAAATTGCTATGTTCATTTAAATCACAAATATCGACTATCTGATCAGATTTTATCAAAGAGACAACTATACACACTGGAGTAGACATTTCCTTTCCGCTGGAATTCTTGTAAAAAACCAAGTAATCAACTAGGCCTAAATTTTCAAAATTGTCTAAATTTAATTCCTCTTTGAGTTCGCGTTTGAAAGCACTTTCAGCCTCTTCACCTTCATTGATACGACCACCAACTAATCCCCAATACCCTGGTCGTTTACGTGCTTCTAGTATCAAACATTTTCCGTCTTTAATCCAAGTAGCTGATTGTGACACCCAAAACTTTTGTATTTCTTTAATCATTATTTTTTATCAACCAATACCACAAACTCACCTTTTATCTGACTTTTATCTTTTTGTAAGCTCTCAAATATTTCTTTGGCTTGACCACGATAAATCGTCTCAAACTGTTTGGTCAGTTCACGACCGACTATTAATTGCTTGTCACAATCTGATAACTGAGTAAGTAATTTTTCTATGCGATGAACTGATTCAAAAAATATAACTGGGATTTTACTCTCTTTTACTTCTCTGAGCATTGTCTCTCTACCTTTTTTATGAGGCAAAAACCCCAAGAATAAAAATTTATCCATAGCCACACCTGCCACTGATACTATAGCTGTCAGAGCCGAAGCACCAGGAATAGGTACTATCTTTGTGTCTGGAAAATCAGACAAAACTAATTCTATCAATTTACCGCCAGGGTCAGAAACTCCTGGACTACCAGCATCAGTAACTAAGGCAATATTTTTACCGTCTTTGAAATATTGAGCTAGTTTGGCAAATTCTTTTTGATCACTATGTTGATGCCAAGAAATAAGTTTGGTATTTATATGATGGTAACTAAAAAGTTTTCTGGTGACTCTAGTATCTTCAGCTAAAACAATATCCGCACTTTGCAAAACTTCTAAAGCTCTGAGTGTGATGTCTGATAAATTTCCAATTGGTGTAGCTACTATATACAGCATAATTCTATCTTAAAAAAATATAAATTTTATTTAGCTAATTTATTATCCCTCTTTTTTTTCTCCCCAATTAAACTCTCTACATAAACTGCTACTGCTAAGGCCACAGGTACAGCTAGTAGTGCCCCCATCACCCCGCCCAAACGAGCACCTATCATAATAGCAACTAATACCACTAGTGGATTAAGCCCAGTGCTTTTACCCATTACTTTTGGCACAATTAAATTATTTTCTAATTGTTGAATAACCAAATACATAATAGCTACCATCAACGCTTTGCTAGGGCTATAGGAAAAAGCAAAAAATACACCAGGAATTGCTGCAATCCAAGGACCAATAAATGGTACTATCTCAAAGATACCAGCCAGTAGTGCTAATATTAAAGCGTACTTGATACCTAGTATAGCCAAACCAATATAGACCATGACAAAAACAATCAAAGATAAGAGTAGTTGTCCTCTTAGCCAATAACCCATACGATGTTGTATAGTAGTTATCAATTTAGAAACATAAGGTTGATGTCCAACTGGAGTAAGAGAATTGATAAAACGCTTGATACTATTTTCTTCTACCGTCAAATAAAAAGTAATTACCAAAACCATAAAAAAACTAATCACTCCACCAAAAACCGAGCTAAGCACATTGAATATTCCACTCGTTGCTTGACCTAAACTCTTGGTAATATCTGCAAAACTAGCAGAAATGGCGTCTTGGTTAAATAAATTATTCAAATCTATCGCTCCCCCTAAATTTTGATTAATTTTTTTATAAAAATCTGGAAAAGCATTGGCTATATCTACTACTTGAGCAGCTAGCGGCCCTGATAAAAGATAAATTGACCAAGTAACAAAAGATAAAACTATTGCATAAATGCCCACAATACTAAGAGCACGAGGAATTTTGAATTTTTGTAGCCAATCAACTGATGGGTCAAAGGCGGCTGACAATATTATAGCTATAAATAATAAAGCCAAAACATCTTTTATTAAGAACAAAAAACTTAAAAACAACAGCACTAGTATTGTCCTTAGTATTGTTCCGGTGGTGATGGAGATTGATTGTTTAGACATAAAATTTTTGTTTTAAAATTTCAAACTTTTTATTTTTTTAAAATATTTACAAATTTATCTTTATTTTTAAATGGACCAATAATAGCCAAATTTGACTGTGACCAATCAACAATTTTTTTGGCCAAATCATTTACTTGTTTAAGACTAATTTTATCCAGTTCAACCAACTTCTCATCCAAGTCTTTAATGTTTTTGCCAATCGCCTCTTGGGAGATTAAAAAATTCAAATGCGCACTAGAGCTTTCCATTCTTAGTATCATATGCCCTTTGATATTTTCTTTGGCTTGCAATAATTCTTCAGCAGTGATGCCATCTTTTTTTATTTTATTTAGTTCATCTTTTATGGCTTGAAGCGCTTCATAAATTTTTTCTTTGTTTAAGCCAGCGTGAATAGTAAAAGCACTAAAGCCTTCATAACCACTGACTTCTGCCCGAATAAAATAACAAAGCCCTTTTCTTTCTCTGATATTTAAAAACAATCGTGAGCTCATAGTCCCACCCAAAATATTGGCTAAAAGCTGATTAAAAAGAAAATTCTTATCCGTGACTGAAGAAGTACGCCAACCTAGCATCAATTGCACTTGCTCCAAATTGCGATCTATAATTTCTATTACTGCTTTGGTCTGCTTGATAGCTGGCAAGGCTTTATTTTTTATTCTAGCTTGACGAGAACTAATAGGGAAAAGTTTATCTATTAATTTAAGAGCTTGCTGGGCATTAAAATTACCAGCCAAGCCAATAATAGCATTGCCATGATAATAGTATTTTTGATGATAACTATAGAGCGCCTGGCGAGAAATAGTCTGAATATTTACTTTTGGTCCAGCAATAGGACGACCTAAGTTGGTGCTATTGAACAATATATTTTCAAAGACTTCCTCAATGTACATCATGGGATTGTCTTCATACATATTTATTTCTTCCACAATCACGCCTCTTTCTCTATCAATTTCTTCTTTATCAAATTTGGAATTATGAAGCATATCTGAGAGCATATCTATAGCCATAGTCAAATGACTATTATTAACGGTGATGTAGTAGCCTGTATATTCTTTGCCAGTAAAAGCATTGTATTGCGCTCCAACTCCGTCTAATTCTCTAGCGATATCTGCTGTGTTTGGCCTTCGGCTAGTACCTTTAAACATTAGATGTTCTACAAAATGAGAAACACCATTATTTTTATCATTCTCTTGCCTGGAACCCACTTTATAAAGCACCTCAAAAGTAATGGCTTTGGTATCACTTTTAGGGGCTAGTATTATCACACTGCCATCACGACGAACAATACGTTTAAACATATATTATAAAAATATTATTTATTAAATTTTTCTTGAAAATAATCTGATAATTCATCAATAGCTATACGCTCTTGAGCCATAGTATCTCTATCTCTGACTGTTACTTTTTTATCATTAATTGTTTCAAAATCTACTGTCAAACAATAAGGTGTACCAATTTCATCTTGGCGACGATAGCGTTTGCCAATTGAGCCAGTCTCATCATAAGCCAGACGATACTTGGAAACTAACATATTATAAATATTGTCAGTCTGATCAGATAATTCTGTTTTTTTAGATAAAGGTAAAATAGCAATTTTAATTGGAGCTAGACGTTTATCCAATTTAAGCACTACTTCTGTTTCTTTATTACTTTCGGTAGTAGTACTGCGACCACCATCTATTTCAGTATAAGCCTCCATCAAAAAGGCCAAAGTAGCTCTATCTACCCCGCCAGAGGTTTCAATAACATTGGGAATATATTCCTGATTATTTTCATCTTTAACTGACAATTTTTGTTTGGAAAATTTCTGATGTTGACTAAGATCCCAATTGCCACGATGATGAATACCTTCTAATTCTTTGAAAGTCTCATTAGTTGAGAATCCAAAATTATATTCAATATCCAGTGCTCGTTTGGCATAATGAGCTAGTTCGTCTTTTTCATGCTCACGAAAATGAAGATTAGCTGGATTAATACCAAAATCTTTATACCAATCCATACGCAAATTTTGCCACTTGGCAAAAACTTCTTCTGTTTTATCAGGGTGAACAAAATATTGCATTTCCATTTGTTCAAACTCACGCATACGGAAAGTAAAATTGCCAGGTGTAATCTCATTTCTAAAAGCTTTACCAATCTGGGCAATTCCAAAAGGCATTTTCATACGCATGGAGTTCATGACATTTAGAAAATTGACATAAATACCCTGAGCAGTTTCAGGACGCAGATATATTTGATTGGCACTATCCTCTAGTGGCCCCATAAAAGTCTTAAACATCAAATTGAATTGTCTGACCTCGGTCAACTCTCCACCACACTCTGGACATTTCATATCTCCCATGTCAGGAGATTTATCTTTACCAAAATCTGGCTTAATACCTTTTTTTTCTAGTAGATGATCAGCTCTAAAACGCGATTTACATTTTTTGCAATCAACTAAAGGATCGGAAAAACCATCCAAATGTCCTGAAGCTTTCCATATTTCCGGATGCATAAGAATTGAAGAATCAAGCCCGACTACATCACGCCTAGCCAACATAAAATCAAACCAAGCCTTTTTGAGGTTATTTTTCAATTCCAACCCTAAAGGACCGTAGTCATAGATAGAATTTAAACCTCCATAAATATCTGAGGAAGGGAAAATAAAGCCTTTAGTTTTAGCCAGATTTACCACCTTATCAAACTTGCGCAATTCTTTCATAAAAGATAATTATTTTAATACTTCAATAACAAAATTATACCCGAAACGACCTTAAATTTCAAGTTATTTTAAAAACCCGCCAAGCTTATCCTGACGGGTGAATAAATTAATAGCCTGTTGGTTTTTTGACGCTAATCTTTCCACCAACATCATAAACTACTACATCTCTTCTACCAAATTTTCCCGTGAGCAAGAAATCTGCCAAAGTATTATCTACTTGCTCTTGAATAACCCGCCTGAGTGGCCGAGCACCAAAGACCGGATCAAAACCAGCCTTGGCCAATTCATGCTGAGCGGGAACAGTTACTTCAAATAAAATACCTTTTTCTTCTAATCTTTTTTTGACTTTATTAAGCATGAAACCAGTAATCTTGAATATTTCTTCTTGGGTCAGTGGACGGAAAACTACCACGCCATCAAAACGATTGATAAACTCTGGTTTAAATAAATCTCTAATTTCTTCTTTAATCAACTGATCTTTAAATTCATGCACCTGACGACCAGCATTTATCTGATCCTGAATAAAAGATGTACCAGCATTTGAAGTAGCTACAATAATCAAATTGGTAAAATCAACTGTACGCCCTAGAGCATCAGTCAACCTTCCATCTTCCATGACTTGTAAAAAAATATTTAAAATTTCCGGATTAGCTTTTTCTATTTCATCAAGTAATAGCAGAGCAAATGGTTTATGTCTGACTGCTTCCGTCAACAGTCCTGGCGTAGCATTTTGAGGAGAACCAATCAGCCGTGGTAAGGAAGTCTTATCTTGGTATTCACTCATATCAAGACGGATCATATTGTTTTCATCACCAAAGTATTTTTCAGCTACTGTTTTGGCCAATTCAGTCTTTCCCACACCAGTCGGTCCTAGGAAAAGTAAATTGACAATTGGCCTATTTTTATCCCGCAATTCTGCCCGAGCACGTCTTAGAGCTGAACCAACCAACTTGACTGCTTCTTCCTGACCAACAATACGCTCATGAATTTCCTCTTCTATGTTGAGCAACTTAGCAGATTCTTGAGTAGTTACCTCGGTCAAAGGAATATTGGTTTTATGGCTAACCAAAGCTTCTATGTCTTCTGCCTTTACTAAATTATCTTTTTGCCCGCGCTTAGAGACCAAAATCCCAGCTTCATCCATCAAATCTATGGCCTTACTAGGTAAAGCCTTATCTGTAATATAACGATTGGACAATTCATAAATAGTATCTAAAGCATCATAAGTAAAATATACTCTGTGCTTACCCTCTACCATCCCCACATGAGCCTCCATCATTTGAATAGTCTGATTTTTATCTGGCTCATTTATATTTATTTTTTTGAGCTCTTGGCCCAAGCTAGTACCTTCTAAATATTCTACATATTCTTTATTATTGGCCGTTGATATGACTATAATATTTTTCTTTCTGATTTCACCAGCCAAAATTTCCGCCAGAGAAATACCTTCAGCGCCTTGAGATGAAATACCTACTAATTGGTTGATATCTTCAATATATAAAATAATATTGCCTGAAGCAGTGGTTTCGTTTAAAATGGCCAAAAATCTTTCCTCCAATCTGCCAGCTCCTTCAGCTCCTGAAACTAGCATTGGTGTAGATACAGAGACCAAACGTTTATCTTGAAAAAGTTCAGGAATTTCCTCAGCCATCATATAATTGGCAATTCCATCTATAATATTTCCTTTACCAATACCAGGTGGCCCCACCAAGACCACACTAGATAAGCTACTCTCTACTGTAGATATAATTTCACTAATTTCTTTTTCTCTGGCTACAGATAGCCCCAAAGCTCCAGCTTTGGCCATCAATGTCAAATCCTGAGAAAAACTATTTAAAACTGGTGTAGCAATAGCTGTATAAGATCTATTCATACCGCCTTTTGGCTTAAAAATAGACCGAGATCTAAATCTTTTATATCTTTCCAATAAATCTTTATTGATTTTCACCCAAGAAATGACATTATCTATTTTTTGTTCATCAATATCCATATCATAAAACATATTCCGAACTGCTTGGCTAGTCGTCACCACGCCATATAGCAAATCTACTTCTAAAATATATTCACCATGTCTGTCTAACATATGAAAATAAGCATTGAGCAGGGCGTCTAAAGCTGTTTCATCTAGCTCTGATTTATCAGCTTGTGCAGCTACCAAGGTGCTGATATTTTCATCAATACCTTTTTTAATATTATCAGCTCCTACTCCTAGTCTGGCCAAAACCAAACGGATATCTCTGTCATTTAATAAAGTAAAAAGTAAATGCCAAACACTAATTGGAAAAGTTTTTTTGTATTTACCAAAGAGCCAGGCCTTATCAATCATATTAGCTACTTCTTGGCCCAAGTGATCGGCAATATTATGTTTAACATTTATATCTTTATTGGCTAATTTTTTTTCTTTTTGAGCTTTTTTAATACCGGGTATAACTAGACGATAATACAAAAACATATCAGCTAAAATCAAAGCCCATAAATAAAGATTTTCAATTTTTGGCGTGCTTAAAAAAATTAACAAATTTCTAGGTTCAAACTGCACAACATTTAGTATGCGATAAGTCAGATACAATGAAAAAAATACTCCCCCTAACAAAAATATATTGATAATAATATCAACTGTTTTTTTGAGTTCTCTGACAAAAATATAAATATAATTGACTGGACGGACAAAATATAAAAAATTATTATTAGAAAAATAATAATTTCTGTAGCCAAGACAAGTTGGACAGTTTGCTCCATTTAATTTACCAGTACCTTGACAGGCCTGACAATTTAAAAATTTTAGGCCTTCCATAAAGTATTAAAATTATTAAAAATACCCCAAACTACTAAGACTGGCAAAAATATCCAAAAAACTATCATCAGTAAATAAAGACACAACAAAATCAAAAAAACTATGGAGCGAGCAAAAGTCAAAATCAGTCTAAAGAAAAAACTAATTATTCGCCCCTCTCTGTCATATTGACCAAACATTGGCTTAAACAGACTTTTAAACATTAAGCCGACAGCCAAATTACGATTAGTATTTTTAATAGAGTTAAAAACATAAAGCACTGTCCTTTTTAGTCCCTGACTATACCACCAAATAGGGAAATAAAGAATTTCCCCTATTAAATCAATCAACAAAATCTTACTAGCTTGTATTATTATGTTTTGTGTCATCAAATAAATTATAGCATAAAATCAAAAAACCGCCGAGTTATACTAGACGGTTTTAAAAATAATATCAGTCCTAAGGCCCTATGGCTCACCCATACAGGCTGCCACACAGCTGTCACAATCCGAGGAACATAATGCATAATTTTTACATGCTGTACTATATACTACTCTATCATGATATTGCGAACTAGTAGGCCAGTCAAAGCAGCCACCTGCTGCATTTGAATCACAGACTTCTGACGTATTAATCACAATCTGGGCCGTACAAGTAGAATTACAGTAAGTGCCGGCCAGATCTAGTGCTCCATTGCGACACCCCTCAGTAGTGACATCTCCATCATCACAGACTTCAGCTCCTTCAGTGGCACCATCGCCACAAGTTGAGCTATAGACGCCTAAACTGGCTTTAGCAATGTATTCTATAGTTGGGGCTTCATAAGTATCACAAGCCCCAAAAATCATTTTATCACCACTCCTACCAATATAATAGCCAGTGTCAGCGGTACTAGTTTTAGTTGGATCAACTGGCAAACTTCCTCCCAAATAATTGACAAAAAAATCTGTATCATTTAATACCAGACAAGCTCTAGTTTGACCATCACAGCTAAGTGTAGCCGCTGATGAACAAAGCACTACTTTATGCCCAACATTAACATTAGCCGTAGCCAAAGTAGTAGGTAAAGCATCATTATCAATTTGATAAAGCTCTACAGCTTTGGCTAGAGCTGTTACATCTTCAAAACGCCTGGCATCATTGGTCTGACCAATACGCTTAGTAGGATTAAGTACCAAAAAAGCTGAAGCTGAAAGTATCAAAGCCACAGCAATAACTATTGTCAATTCTACTAAGGTGAATCCTTTTTTTTGTTTTATACAACAACACATAATATTTATTTCAATAATATTATTATACTATATTTTTATCAATAAACATATTTAAAAATTCTATGCTGGAGGGGCTGGACATGTTTTTACACAAGCACTACAATCTGCATTACAAAAAGGAGCGCTAGGGCAACCTACAGCACCAGTATGAGGAGCAATAGGAGCTTCACTACAAGCAAATCCTGTATAATCACAGACTTCACTCACTGTATAATTACCATTACAAGTAGCATTACAAAAAGTACCACTTTGTTTTGCTCCATCGCCACAGCTTTCAGGACCATCATCACAAGTTTCAGTCAAAACTATTTCCTGACTACAATCTGCATTACAGTGGTTACCTGTTTCTAAAATATCATTATTACAAATTTGAGTTTCAGTGGTGGTGTTACCATCATCACAGACCTCAGCTCCTCCAATATCACCATCACCGCAAGTGACAATATATGGAGCTAAAGCTACCTGTGTAGCTATTTGTATATTAGCACTTTGATAAGCATCGCAAGCTCCAAATGATATAGCATCACCACTGATTCTAGTAATATAATAGCCTGTATCAGTAGTATTGTTTTTGGCTGGATCAACTGGTAAATCTCCTCCTAAATAAGTAGTTAGAAAATCTGTATCATCTACTACTAGACAGGCTCTAGTTTGACCATCACAGCTAAGTGTAGCAGCGGATGAACAAAGCACTACTTTATGCCCAATATTTATGTTAGCGGTCATAAAACCTGAAGGTAAACTAGCATGATCAGATACATAAAGTTCCAAAGCTTTACCAACACCAGCTAGAGCAGCCTCTCTCAAAGCATCGTTAGCTTGACCTATTCTTCTATTGGGGTTAATAGCTGTAAAAGAAATAGCGGCCAAAAGAGCTATAATCCCTACAGCCATGATTATTTCTATTAAAGTAAAGCCTCTCCCATTTTTCATTATTATAATTTATTTTTCTTGACTGCCAATCTAATGTTGGTCATTAAACTAGCATAAAAATATAAATTATTTAAAGTAGCCAAACTTAGAGCTAGCGGCTCTTGAGTTTTAAATAGATGATGCAAATAAGCTTTAGAATAATTTTTCAGATTACTATTATTAATTGAGCTGCTATCTTTGACAAATTTAGCATTATTGATATTTATGGTTTTATAAAAATTCTTTTTAGTGACATCTGGCTGACCATTCCATAAATACAACTTGCCGTGCCGAGCTTCCCGAGTGGGAATAACACAGTCAAACATATCAATACCGCGCTTGACTGCTTCTATAATATTTTCTGGATAACCTACTCCCATTAGATAGCGAGCTTTGTTTTCTGGCAAAACTGGCACGGTATAATCTAAAACCTTATACATAGTCTTAGTTGACTCGCCTACTGCTAAACCCCCGACCGCATAGCCATCCCAGCCAGAGGCTGGTCCGCCTTTGGCGGAAAAATTACTATCTATTACTAACAATTCTTGAGCAGAGCGCAGACGCAAGTCTTTAAAATCAGCTCCTTGCACAATACCAAAAATTAATTGTTTTTTTATCTGGCTTGATTTTTGATTTAATTTATTTTTATAATCAAGTGCTATCTGTGCCCAGGTAGTAGTTCGTTCTAAAGCCTCTAGAGCTTTGGCTCGGCTAGTCGGTAGTCCGACACATTCATCAAGGACCATCATAATATCACTACCTAGGGCTACTTGAATATCAATCACTTTTTTTGGATTTAAAATATGACGTGAACCATCAATGTGCGATTGAAATTCAATATTATTATTTATAATCTTTCGAAATTTAGCCAAAGAAAAAACTTGATAACCACCGCTGTCCGTCAAAATCGGCAAGTCGGTATTCATAAACTTGTGCAAACCACCAAACTTTTTAATCACCTCTAAACCAGGTCGAAGCAGATTGTGATAAGTATTGGAAAGTATAATTTCAAAACCCAAATCTTTTACCTCTTGAGCTGTTAAAGATTTAATAGCCGCTTTGGTAGCAATAGGCATAAAAAAAGGAGTACTAATTTCTCCTCTAGCAGTCTTTAGTACCCCTAATCTAGCTTTAGATTTTTTTGATTTTTGCTTTAGACTAAACATAATTATTCTACAATACCAATAGGCTCGCTACTATCTGACATGACATCAGAAGTTTTTATAATTTTAGAACGCACCACTACATCTTCTACACCGCTAGCTTTCACTGTGGTGGTATTAAGTATAGTCATAGCTTGCCCAATATTTTCCTGACCAGGAGTAAGTCTGACTACAAAAGAAGCTGTGGTGGGCAGATTAATATCCGAAAAATTTTCCATAGACCAAACTAAACTACGCCCCTCTAAATCAAACTCCAAAGTTCCTTCTTGAATATCCATTTCCGAAATAAAATCTACTTGGGGTGGTAAATTGGTGCTGACAGTCACCTGATCAAAAGCACCAGTAGCCTGAGGTAAAGACCAAACTACCAAATACTCTGTACTTTCATTGACCTGAGGTGGTAATAGACCAGAGCCTACTCTTCGACCACCCAAATCCCAATATACTCCATTATTAAAGCTAAGACTTTCACCAATAGTTAACACTAAAGGAGAACTAACTTGCTGCCAAGCTTCTAGGCCAGCTATCTTTATTTCAATAATATTTTCTACCATCCGATCTGGTTGAGGATCTTTAACTACATTTACTTTCCAAGTGAATGTTCTAGCTTCTCCAGCTGGCCAACTACTCAAATCGGTATTTTCATTTTTGGTCCAAGTAATTTTACCTTCATTATAATTTCCAACTGTATCCAAACTATTCCAATCAAGGGCCAAACTATCTATAGTAGCTATAATTACTGCGTCTGATATAGCTTCCTGACTACTATTGGTCACTTTTAATTGGTATTCTAATGTATCTCCCCAATTTATAGATTGATCACCCTTTTGGCCATTGATAGTAAAATCCATATCAAATTTTGGATTGATAACTATAATATTTTTTTCTACTCTGGCCAATCGACGAAATTTTCCATCAGCCATATTACCAATTTCAGCTACCAATAATTGCTCGGCTTTACTATCAACTGTAAAAAATCCATTAATCAACATGGTCTTACTTTGCTTAGCATCCAGATTTAATTTGAAATAATCTCCTTCTTTGACAAAATCTACTGCAAATTCTTCTTCTCCTGGGTTTACTAAGGCTGTATCATCAGTCTTTTGAGTTATTTCAAAATCATCAGGATATAAAATATCAATATAAAGTTCTGTTAAATTTTCTTCTGTTAAATTTGTAAAATTAACTTTCATTTCCTGATTAGTAGCCACCAAGGTTTTATCAACAGTTTCAACACTAAGTTCAATTTTGGCATCAGATATTTTTGTATTGATACTATCTTTGACTTTAAAATCTGAATTAAAATTTTCTGGTTTATAAGACAAGGAAAAAGAAGTTGTCAGCTCTTCATCTTTTTGACCAACTAATTGTCCTTTAATCTCCAAAGAAGCCTTTTGACCAGGAGCTAAATCTGGCAACAACCAGGTAGTAGTATTTTCATCGACAGCTTCTACGTTAGACTCATCAAAGTAAAATCCATTGGGCCAGCGTACTGCTAGTTCCAACTGCTGCATAGTGACTAGGTCTATATTTTCATAAGTTATTTTATAAGTAGCTTGATCGCCTGAAATTATTTCTTGAGGACCCTCAATAGATAATTTTATACTATTTTCTATGGTCTCCTTACTTTGTTTGGAGAAATACCAAAATCCAGCTACGGTAGCTACAAAAAGTAAAAATAAAAACCACAAACAAGAGCCTTTGCCTTTGGGGGCTTTTTGAAAAGTTTGATATTCTTTTGGCACTTCCCTTTCTTTTTTAGCCAAAGATGGTGCTTCGTAATTTTGTTTTCTAATTGGAGCTCTTTTAGCTGAATCCAACTCTCTTTTTTTTATTTTAGCCATAGGTAAATAGTTTTAAAGATTTAGAAGCTTGTTCAAATATTGATTGATAATATATTCTTGAAATCCTAAGCCATTCTTTGTTGAGCCGACTATCAACAGATAAATTTATGAGTTGTGGCCAATCGGATTGGATAATAAACTGCAAAAAATCAAATAACTCTCCACTGATGGGTACTGCTCGGCTATGATCATGTTCCATATACATTATACCATCACTATCAGAATTTTGTCTTGACTCAAAATGTGGTTGCCAACCAGCTACCGACAAATACTTCCATAAGAAAGCTCGCACTAACATCATTTTTTTATTCATCGTAATACCTTGATGATTCAAAATAGTAAAAATGTGCTCCAACAAAGAAAATTCCACAAATTTTTGCCCCATCGACTTGTCACTCAAAAATAATTCTATTACTGAAGAGGCCAGTGACATACTCTTTAGGTCTTTATGTAAATTACTGTAGGTCTCCAAAATTGACGCTCCAGCCATATGATCCATCTTACCACGACCAATCATTACTTTGACTTTATAAAAAGGCATGAGATGACCGGCTAATTTACTCTGCGATTTGGCAGCGGAACGAAGCACTACTGAAAGCACACCTTCTTGAGGAGTAAATAGATCATAAATTCTATCAGCCTCTCTAAAAGGCCTAGAGCGCAGTACAAATGCTTCGGTCTTAAAAGCCATGGGCTTACAATTTTAATCCTAAAGTAACTTCTGCTTCGTTTACTTTGACTGTATTATTAATCTTGGGATTTTCCTCTACTTCTAGCAAATCTCCAGCTGAAGTACCAGTCATCAATTCAGCTTTATATTTAACAATTACGGATTTTAAATAATCAGACTTAGTATTATAAGTTTCTACTGGACTGTCACTTGGTTTGAGACCAGCCTCTTTTCTCATAGCGTTGATAAATCTAATCAGTTCTCTGATTACACCTCTATCTTTAAGCTCGTCTGTCAGATTGGTATCCAAAGAAATTTTTGCCAAAGCAAAACCTGTATCATCAACTATCCAGCCAGCTGATTCATTTAATTTATTTACAATGGCAATGTTTTCAACATTTAATTCATCCTTTAATATTTCACTATAATTTTCTTCCAATTTTATATCTTTACCCAAAGTAATCTGTAAAGTGGCTAATGGTTGTCTAACTTTCATACCAGATTTGGCTCTTAGAGCATGTGCCCTCTCAGCAACTTGCTTAATAACATCCATCTGATTAAAAATTTTGCTATCAATCAATCTTTTCTCCAATACTTTCCACTTTTCCAAATGAACTGATTCTTGGTTATTTTCAAATTCCATATAAATTGCTTCCGCGGTCATCGGAGCAAAAGGAGCAATTATTTTTGATAGTTCTTTTAAGATAAAAGCCAAAGTAGTAATAGCCTGATTATCTCCGTCTTTGAATCTGTCGCGAGAGCGTCTGACATACCAAGTAGAAAGATCATCTACAAAATCAAATATTGGACGACTAGCTTTGACTAGATTATAAGCTTCCATTTCACTAGCTACTTCGTGCTGCAGACTAACCAGTTTACTAATAATCCATTTATCAAGATCGTTGTCTACTTTTTTGGGCAAAGCTCCAGATAATTTTTTCTCCCCCGAAAACATCAAATAAAAATTCAAAACATTTTGCAAGATGCCAGTAAAACGACGATAGGTAGTTTGTAAATCTTTTTCAGTAAAATTGAAATCTTCGGCCATCATTACTGGTGAAGATAATAGATACATTCTCAAGGCATCAGCTCCATATTGCTCCATTATCAAATCTGGTTCTGGATAATTTTTTAATCTCTTAGCCATCTTCTTACCATCTTCGGCCAGTACAATGCCATTTACTATACAATTTTCAAAAGCATGACTATCTTTGATACCACCAGCTATGACGTGTAGATAATAAAACCAAGCTCTAGTTTGATCAGCCCCTTCAGCAATAAACTTGGCTGGGAATTTTTTTTCAAAATCTTTTTTAGCTTCAAATGGATAATGTGATTGAGCATAAGGCATTGAGCCTGACTCAAACCAACAATCCAAAACATCAGGGATACGAGTCATGGTGCCGCTACAAGAACAAGCAAAACTTATTTTATCTACTACATGCTTGTGCAGATCAGTTACTTTCTCACCACTGAGATCATATAATTCATCCACTGAGCCCACTACTTTTTTTTCTCCACATTTATCACAAACCCAAATTGGTATAACTGAACCCCAAAATCTTTGTCTGGATATTGACCAATCACGAGCTCCTTCTAGCCATTTACCAAAACGGCCGTCTTTGATATGGTTTGGTACCCAATTTATATGTTTGGCGTTTTTAAGTAGCTCCGGTTTTATCTTGGTGACATTTACAAACCAAGATGAGGTAGCATAATTTAAGAGCGGTGTTTCACAACGCCAACAATGTGGATAGCTATGCTCATATTTTTCTTTAGCAAAAAGTAAGCCCTTAGCCGCTAGATATTTTATAATAGCTACATCAGTAGTAGTGTGATCATCTTTTGGTTTGACATTGAGTCCTGCAAAATCAGTGGCTTCAGTATTGATAGAACCATCCATAGCTACGTGTTGGATAAAAGGTAAATTATTTTCCTTACCCAATTTCATATCATCTTCACCAAAAGCTGGCGCCATATGAACCACACCTGTTCCTTCTTCAGTGGTGACAAAATCACCAGCGTATATTTGCCAGCCTCTTTCTCTATTAGCTAAATTTTTATCATTATAGTAATAATCAAATAAAGGTTTTACTTTTTTACCAAGTAAATCTTGACCTTTGAATTCCTCTATAATTTTTGGATTATCTCCTAGCTCTTTTTGATAATTTTTTATTAACTCTTTGGCTATAATATATTTTGAATCTTCTACTTCTACTTTTACATAATCAATATCTTTGCCCACTGCTAAAGCCACATTGCCTATCAATGTCCAAGGAGTAGTAGTCCAAGCCAATACAAATGTATTTGGCTCATCAATAAGCTCAAATTTAGCCGTGACGGACAAATCTTTAATATCTTTATAACCTTCAGTTACTTCTGATTGTGACAGAGTAGTTTCACATCTAGGGCAAATATGCATGGAGCGGTAGTCCTCATATATAAGACCCTTGTTCCAGAGTTCTTTGAAGACCCACCAAATAGTCTCCATATAGTTTAAATCCATGGTCTTGTAGTCATTTTCCATATCTACCCAGCGACCCAGACGACGAATAGTACCTTTCCAAGCATCAGCATATTCCATGACCCGACTACGACAACTTTCATTGAATTTATCAATGCCGTATTTTTCTATATCTTTTTTGGTAGCAAAGCCGAGCTCTTTTTCCACAATATTTTCAATCGGCAGACCATGCACATCCCAACCCCATTTTCTCTCTACTCTATAACCCTTCATAGTCCAATATCTAGGTACTACATCTTTCATAACAGAACCAACCAAATGACCATAGTGAGGCGTGCCAGTGGCAAAAGGCGGGCCATCATAAAAAAGATAGTCTCCTTGGGGAGCATTTTTATCTATTGATTTTTGAAAAATCTTATTTTTCTCCCAAAAATCCAGTATTTCTTTTTCTTTTTCCTTAAAATCTACCATATTCTAATTTTAATCTAGTTTGCTTATTCTAACCGAAAAAGCCCATTTTGACAACATTTCCAGTATTAACCACTATGCGGACTTAGAAAAACAAAGAATATAGAGTCTGCCAAAAACTTTTTTTGTGTTTTTTACCACATTTAGCTCGATAAACTTTATTTTGACCGCCAGTTGGTAAGCAAAATACCTTGTCCAATCTTTTTTTCATTTTTTGTTTTATTAATCATCCTATATATAAACTCTTAGGCCTTTAAGCATGAAAAAAGGCCTAAGAGGTTTATAACAACTTTTTGATTTCCTCTATGGTATATCTTTTTTTGCTTTGCAAAACTTCAATTTTTTTTAAAGCTTGCAAGGCTTTATGAGGATTATAAAGACGATAGCCACCCTGTGAACGGCTATCTTCTTTGATCAGTCCTTCTCTAGTATAAAAATTTATAGTCGACGGCAAAACAGAGAACATATTAGCTAGTTCTCCAATTTTGACCAGACCTGTATCCTTAATCCTCTTTTGCATAAAGGTGTCTATATTATAAACCATAAAGTAAAAAGTGTAAAGTAATTCTAGACACTTTATAGTTTGATTAAATAAACAAAAATCCAGCCCTTCGCGAAGGGCTGGATGGATGGATTAAATTACTAAAGAAAAATTATTGATTAATCCTTTGAATCTCAGTTAGTATTTGGGACTCAGCTCCGATTTCTTCAACCGCTACTAATTTTGATCTATTGATTTGCATCAAACCTTGTGGACGATGTAACTCCTGTCCTCTTTTAATCAGCACTGGTACATCAACTGTTTGTGCTTCGGCTCCTTCCTCAGTAGCCGGAATAGTTTGTTTTTCTATTTGAATATAATAGACCTCATCTAAATAAATATTTAAAGCATCCTCTTTGACTACTTTGGCATAATAAGTTTGCTCATTATCTAGATAAATAGCCTTAAACTTAAATTCTTTTTCCATAGTCTCTGTTCTAGATATAAATAACCAAACGGCTCCCAATAAAAAGATAATAATAATCAAAGTCAGAGCTAGCCAAGACTTACTCCTATTATACTTATTAGGTTTTTTGGAGATAAATTGTTCAAATTCCATCAAAGTATCTGCTTCTCCACTGGATAATAGTTTAGCAGTATTTTTGTTAGAGCTAGTTTTAGCTTTACTAGAAGTATTTATTTTTTTTATAGGCATAATAGAATGATTATTATTTATTCTTAATACTTAAATAATAACAATTAATTTTTATAAAGTAAAGTGTTATAATTTTACAAAATCAGAAACATATATTATTATAAGGAGCAGTTGAATACCAAAGAAAAAATATCAAGCCCCCGGCTAAATATTAATTTCTAAACAGATGAAAAGCGATTTATTTATTCCGTCTGAAGAAACGGATAAAAACAACTACTATTTATTTTTATTTTCCAGACTAAATGGTGTGGGCTCTAAAACTATAATAGCTCTTCTCCAAAAATTTGGCAGTCCGAGCAATTTGTATCAGGCCGTCCTTGACCAGAAACAAATATTAAATAATAAAATATATTATTTACTGCAAGACAAAAATTTTATCTTGGATAGTCAGAAGGCCTTTGAAGCTCTAGCTGAAGATTATATTACTATATTAAATCCGCTCTACCCATCAGACCTAAAAAATATTTATGATCCTCCTCTTTTCTTATTCTATAAAGGCAACATAGCTCTTTTAAAAAATAAATATCTATTGACTATCGTCGGCTCAAGAACTAGCACCAATTATCACTCTAGCACCGTCAAAAGTATATTTAATGACCTAAAACAAACACCACTAGTTATTGTCAGCGGTCTAGCTATTGGTATTGACGCCTTAAGCCACCGAGAAGCTCTAGCTAACAACTTGCCGACTATAGCGGTTTTAGGCTCTGGCCTAAGCAAAGAAATACTCTACCCCCAAGAAAATGTAGCTCTAGCCGAAGAGATAATAGCTAAAGGCGGCTTGCTAATTTCCGAACAAAGTTCTCAGACCAAAACTCAGCTTTATCATTTTCCTAAAAGAAACCGCATCCTAGCTGGCTTGTCCAAAGCCACCATAGTGATATCTGGTGCTTTAAAATCCGGCACGCTGATTACTGCTCAAGTAGCTCTAGATGAAGGCCGAGAAGTATTGGCTCTGCCTGGTAATGTCAATTTAAAACTGAGCCAAGGGCCAAATAAATTGATAAAAGAAGGAGCTAGCGTTATTGACTCTGCTCTAGATATTTTCAAAATCTACAATATAGACAAAAACATCCTAAGAGTAAGCCCAATCCTTGAAAACCCCGCGCAGGCCAAAATCTACACTCTATTACAAGCCGAAGCAACAAACCTAGTTGACTTGTCTAAGTCATTGTCTCTACCCCTAGCTAAAGTCAATGTCTTAATTTCTCAAATGGAGCTAGCTGGTATTGTCAGATACAATAATTTAAATCAATTGGAAATAATATCATAAATAATTACACTATGTTTGAAACATACAAACAAGATATTGCTTTTCTAGAAGGGCTGGCCAATATTCCTAGGACTGGTTATCTTCTGGGTCCCAAAGATAAAAGCATTTTTATAAAACGGGTCAAAAATTTTTTGACTTTGGTCGGTGATCCACAAAAGAATTTAAAATTTATTCATATCACTGGTACCAGTGGCAAAGGCAGTACAGTTAAGGTATTAGAAAGCCTAATCGCTGATGCTCATTTTAAAGTAGGTAGTTTTACATCACCTTTTGCTACTACTACTTTAGAAAAAATCAGCATCAATAACAAACTTATTTCCACTAATGATTTTCATAATATTTTGACTACACAAATCAAACCAGCTTTGGATAAATATATTTTAAAATTTCCTGATTCCTTGTCATATTTTGAAATTTGGTTAGTAATAGGCTTTTTGTATTTTAAAAAACAAAAATGTGATTGGGTAGTACTAGAAGCTGGCTTGGGTGGCTTACATGATGCTACCAACGTCATAGAGAAACCAAAGATAACAGCTATTACCAATGTTGGTTTAGACCACACCCATATCTTGGGTAAGACTAAAGCTGAAATTGCCACAGACAAAGCTGGTATTATAAAAAAGAACAGTATTTTCTTGACTAATGAAAAAAATAAAAAACTGCTAAAAATATTTGCCAGTACTTGTCGTCAAAAAAAAGCTTGGCTGATAAAAAATCAAAACTTGGTAAAAAATTATAAGACTGCTAATTATTTTTCTACCATTAAACAAAAAGAAAATCTAAATCTGGCTTTAAATATCTTGGAAATATTAAAAATTAATCCCCCTCATGTTCAAAATATTATTGATAACTTTGGACTGATTTGTCGTCAGGAAATAATGCAAAAAAATCCCCTAGTAATACTAGACGGCTCACATAATAAAGATAAATTGGACAATATAATAAATTTTGCTAAACTCCAGTCTTACCAAAAATTACACTTAGTTTTGGCCTTTGCTCAAAACAAAAATTATAAAATACCTTTGAAAAAACTTTTACAAATCAGTGATAATTTGTATCTAACTAGATTTATGACTAGCGTCAGAAAATCTGCCGAACTAAAAAAATTATACCAAGCTAGTAAAAAAATAAACGCTAAATTACCAATTTCCTTATACCATGACCCCTATCAAGCACTCGAGGCGGCTATGAGTAAAGCCAAAAAAGATGACTTAGTTTTGGTGACTGGTTCTTTCTTTTTGACCGGTGAACTAAGGAAGAAATGGATAGCTGAAGATTATATTCTAAAAAACCGAAAACTTGACAAAAAGTAGCTCTTCTTTTATAGTCCAAGCTACTTTGCAAAATTAAAATCCACCCCGTTAAATAAATTTGATTTCAAATTATGCTATTATTGGGGTGTTCATAATATATTAATGTATAAATTATTAGTATTATAATCAAATTTAATATTTGAGCTTAGCTCAAATATTATTTAACAGGGTAAATATTATGTCAAAATTAGTAATAGTGGAGTCACCAACCAAAGCCAAAACCATTCAAGGTTTCTTGGGCAAAGATTATGTTGTAGAATCATCATATGGTCATGTTAGAGATTTACCAAAAAGTAAATTAGGTGTTGATGTAGAAAATAATTTTGAGCCAAGCTATGCTGTGCCTCTTAAAGCCAAAAAACAAGTAGACAAACTCAAAAAACTAGCCAAAGGGGCTGAAATGGTCTACTTCGCTACTGATGAAGACCGAGAAGGAGAAGCTATATCTTGGCATTTGCAACAACTATTAAATGTAGCTGAAAATAAACAAAAAAGAATTGCTTTCCATGAAATAACCAAAAACGCTATTATGGAAGCTCTAGAGCATCCTAGAAAACTAGATATTAATCTTTTTCATGCTCAACAAGCTCGTCGCATACTAGATAGATTGGTGGGTTACAAGCTCTCTCCTCTCTTATGGAAAAAAGTTACTCGTGGCTTGTCTGCTGGAAGAGTACAATCTGTAGCGGTCCGACTAGTAGTAGAGCGCGAAGAGGAAAGAAGAAAATTTAAAACTGAAGAATATTGGACAGTTGAAGGTCAAGCTAGCAAAGACAAATCTCCAAAATTTGATATTGCGCTTTACAAAGAAAAAGATGAAATCTTGAAAAAGTTTGATATTGATGAAGCTAAAGCCAAACAAGCTGTCGCTGATATAAAAACTAGTAAGCTAATCGTCCGTGAAGTAAAAGCTAGCGAACAAAAAAAATCTCCTCTAGCTCCTTTTACTACTTCTACTTTACAACAAGATGCTAACCGCCGCTTTGGTTATAGTGCCAAACAAACTATGGTTATTGCCCAACAACTTTATGAAGGTATAAAATTGGGTTCAAAAGGCAGTCATGGTTTGATAACTTATATGAGAACTGATTCTCTGAATCTATCAGATAATTTCAAAAATGCCACTATAGAATATGTAAATGAAAAACTAGGTGCAGAATATATAGCCAAAGGTGGACGAGTTTTCAAAAAGAAAGCCAAATTTACTCAAGAAGCTCATGAAGCTATTAGACCAACTGAAGCCTATAATGATCCGGAAGCTGTCAAAAATTATTTGGATCCCAAACAGCTCAAAGTCTATACTCTGATTTGGCAAAGAGCCGTAGCTTCTCAAATGTCTGACGCCGTGACCGAAACTACTTCTGTAGTTATTGATGCTACAGACACTGACTGGACTTTAAAAGCAGTTGGTACTGTCACCAAATTTGCTGGTTGGAAATCAATCTACCATAATAATGGTGAAGAAAATGAACTACCAAGCCTAGCTAAAGATGATATACTACAATTAGATACTCTGGATGCCTTACAACATTTTACTACTCCTCCGGCTAGATACTCAGAAGCGGGGTTAGTCAAAGCCATGGAAGCTTTGGGAATTGGTCGGCCATCTACTTATGCCCCAACGATTGCTACTATCGTCGATAGACAATATGTCACCAAAGAAGAAAAGCGTCTGGCTCCCACGGAGATTGGTGAAATTGTCAATAAGTTACTGATGGAGCATTTTCATGATATAGTGTCTTATGACTTCACTGCTAAAATGGAAAATGACTTGGACGAAATAGCTGAAGGCAAAAAAGAATGGCAACCTATTATAAATGATTTTTATAAACCATTTGAAAAAAATCTAATGATCAAAGAAGAAGAATTAGACAAAAAAGAAATCACTGAGACTGCTACTAATGAAAAATGTGATAAATGTAAAAGCCCCATGGTCATCAAGTTGGGTCGCTTTGGAAAATTCATGGCTTGCTCAAATTATCCAGAGTGTAAAAATACCAAACCAATTGGTGATGATGGTAAACCAGAAGCAGTGGAAAAAATTGACGAGCCTTGTCCAACTTGTGGCAAAGATATGATCGTCAAAACTGGTCGCTTTGGAAAATTCATAGCTTGCAGTGATTATCCAAAATGTAAAACTACCAAAAACAAAAACCAAGGCACTGGAGTCAAATGTGGTTTGTGTGACGAAGGCGAGATGGTGGCTAAACGCAGCAAAAAAGGTAAAATATTTTATGGTTGCAATAACTACCCAAAATGTGAACACCTACTCTGGGGTAAACCCACTGGTGAAAAATGTCCTGACTGCAGTAAACTACTCTACCAAGCCAACCAGACTACTATCAAATGTGAAGCTTGTGATTTCTCAAAAAAGGAATAATAAATAAGAAATCATCCTACCATCGGCTCTGAGGCCTAGCGGCATCGCCGCTCAGGCTCGAAGAGAGCAAAGCCGCAGGGCGAATATAGCACTAAAGTTTAATAAAGAAAATCCCTCGGCCAACTGACTTAGGGATTTTTTGATTGTCACTTGCTATTTTAAAATCAAAATACTAAGATTAATAGTAAGATACTAATATCTGACTTAAATGAAAACCTTTGACGATTTGAAAAAAATATTAACCCTCAATTATCCTGAAGAAGATATAAAAATAGTCATCAGGGCTTTTCATTTTGCTTCCGAAGCTCACAAAGGTCAGAAAAGAAGAACTGGCGAAGATTATATCTACCACGCTATTGCTACGGCCTATAATCTAGCTCAAATGAAAATGGATATTCCTTCTATTGCCGCTGGACTCCTTCATGATGTACCAGAAGATACTGATTTTAGTTTTGAAGATATAAAAAATAATTTTGGCACTGAAATAGATTATCTAGTTAAAGGTGTTACTAAATTAGGTACCTTAAAATACAGAGGTATGGAGAGGTATGCTGAAAATTTGAGAAAAATGTTTTTGGCTATGAGCCAAGATCTTAGAGTTATTATTATCAAACTAGCTGACAGGATGCACAATATGGAAACGCTAGAAGGCGTTCGTCCAGAAAAAAGACTACGCATTGCTCAAGAAACTTTAGAAATTTATGCCCCTTTAGCCAATCGTCTAGGAATGTTTCGTATCAAAAGTCAATTGGAAGATTTGGCTTTCCCTTATGTTTATCCAGAAGAATATAAATGGACTATGAGTCTAGTAGAAGATAGATTAAAATCCGAATCAAAATATATAGAAAAAATCAAAAAATTAACCCAAAAAGAATTAGTCAAAAATTCTATTGAATTTAGTACCATCCATAGTCGAGTCAAAAATATCTATAGTATTTACCAGAAACTATTACGCAAAGGCAGAGATATAAATAAAATATATGATTTGATAGCTCTAAGGATTATTGTACATGATATCGCCGACTGTTATAGTGCCATAGGAGTACTGCATAAAAAATGGACTCCCCTAAAAGGACGAGTCAAAGATTATATTGCTCAACCCAAGCCCAATGGCTACAAGTCACTCCATACTTCTATTTTCACTGATTTTAGTAAAATAGTGGAAATTCAAATACGTACTATAGCTATGGATGAAGAAGCAGAATATGGTATCGCCGCCCATAGTAAATATAAAGAAGTCGGCATGCTGGGTAAAAGTAAAAAACAACTTAAATGGCTAGAACATTTGATAGAAATACAAAAAACTATCACCGACAATACTGAATTTATAAAACACATAAAAAATGATTTATTCCTCACTCAAATATTTGTCTTCACTCCCAAAGGCGATGTAGTAGAATTACCAGAAAATGCTACTCCACTAGATTTCGCTTATTACATTCATACCGCTATTGGTAACCAATGTGTCGGTGCTAAAATCAACCATCAAATGGTATCCTTAGACACTAGATTAAAATCTGGTGATGTAGTAGAAATAATGACTGACAAAAATCGAAAAAAACCAAACTCTGATTGGATAAATATGGTAGCCACTAGCATGGCTAAGAGTAAAATAAGATCTGAACTAAATAAAAAATAACACCCCCTCTATATCTCCCCCTAAATTAGGGGGAGATGTCCGAAGGACAAAGGGGGTGTTATTTTTCTAATTTATCCAAAATATTTTTAAGTTCTGAATGAGAGTGAAAATTTATTTTTACAAAACCTCTCTCACCTCTTTTTTGAATCATTACCTTAGCGCCGATATTTTTGGTTAATTTGTCTTCCCAAGAAGCCAAAACTGGATCACGAGGTTTAGCTTTATTCTCTTTAGCAGCAGATTTTTTTTGTAAATCCTGCAAATCAGTGACCGACATATCATTTTTGAGAATCTGCTTGAAAATTTTTATTTGTTCTTCTTTGCTCTGATAAGCCAAAATAATTTTGGCATGAGACATAGTAATGTCACCTTTAGCCATAGCCTCTTTGATAACCACTGGTAATTTTAA
>Ga0172379_10000642_pt1 | contig 84322 bp, 60 predicted proteins | sample GrowelOW334metaG_FD_119756 | JGI IMG/M metagenome (GOLD analysis project Ga0172379, IMG submission 119756) | Groundwater microbial communities from an aquifer near a municipal landfill in Southern Ontario, Canada - Groundwater well OW334 metaG | ecosystem: Environmental > Aquatic > Deep... | reverse complement strand
TGTCCTCAGGCGCAACGGACTCCGCCGGCACTGGCGATACGTCGGCCTTCACGCGAATGCCGGCTCCGATGCGCCTTGCGGATGCCCCTCCAGATGGGAGACGGAGCGTCCCTCGCCGTGTCTTGATCCCTATAATAAGGTCGGCCTGCGCTTTGGGCCGCAGCCTTCTGTAGAGGCGCCGAAGAACGGCGCCGGAGGCCTCGGTTCCCGTCTGGAGGGGCCTGCGCAGCGAGCCGCGAGGACGGCATTCGCGTAAAGGCCGACGTATCGCAAGTGCCGTCGGAGAGGGCGAGCGAGCACAGAGCGCGCGGCACACGGCCGCGCGCGTACCCGGAAGACGGGGACCGAGGCTTTCGGCGCGCTGATTTCACGGCTTACCAGAGGAGTTAGGTTCAGGACGCAGCTTGCACAGGTCCTGGGATAGCTACTATCATGGAGTCGTTCATGCGCGTATATACGGGTCTGTTGTTCTTCCTATTCTTGGGATGCTTCCCCTTGAACGCCGCCGGGGAGGAGAGGTCCCTCTCTTTGCGCGCCTTCCTCTCCGAAGTGTCTCGGAACAATCCCGAACTCCTCTCGGCCCATAGTCAGGCTCAAGCCGCAAGCGCGCGAGTAGCCCAGGCCTGGTCCCCGGGAAAGACTCGATTGGACATCGAGCGCATGTATTCGCCGGGGTTCGGGAGCATGGGGCGAGCAGGGGAGAAGAACGTCTCCCTGACGCAGGAACTCCGCTGGCCTTCTTCTCTCTGGCTTGAGGGTTCGCGAGCTTCGCTGCTGGCGGATGTCGCGGACGCCGCCGCGCAGGCCAAGGCTCGCGGAGTGCTCAGCCGCGCGCGAGCGGCCTACGCCGACTACTTCTACGCTTACGGCGGATTCGAGTCCCTTCGCTCCAGCATCGAGATCATGCGCCGCTTGGCGCGCGAGACCGAGGCCCGCTACGCGGCCGGCCGCACAGGCCAGACCGAGGCGCTCAAGGCGCAGGTGGAGCTCTCCAAGACGCTCAATGCCCAGCTCTTGATGGAGTCGGAACTCTCCCAGGCCCGCAGTCTCATGAACGCCTTGAGGGATCAGCCTTCCGGAACCGAGCTCGGCCGTCCGCAGGAACCCGCGGAGCCTCCGGAACTCGGAGACTATGAGTCCATGGAGAAGGCGGTCTTGGACTCTCTGCCGGAACTGCGCGCCGCGCGCTCGTCTTTGCGGGCCGAGGACAAGTCCCTCGCCTTGGCGCGTTCGCAATGGCTGCCGGACATGATGCTCCAGGTCCGCCAGAGGACGGCTCCCATGGACGGCGGCAACACTTGGGACGGGGTCGTGGGCTTCGGACTCCCTCTCTGGTTCTGGAGCCCTGCCGCGGCCGTGCGCGAAGCGCGCGCCAACCGGGAAGCCGCGCAAGCGGACCTGCGAGGGCTGCAGGCCTTCTCTCGCTATGAACTGCGGCGCGCCTACGATCGATTCTCTTCCGCGCGCAAAGCCGCGCAGCTCTGCGGCACGGGTCTCGTGCCGCAGGCTGAGCAGTATTCGAAGCTCGTGGAGGCCTCCTACCTGGGAGGACGGGCATCCTTCTCGGATTTCCTGGACGCGGAACGGACGCTCTTGGACGCGCGGCTCCAGCATCTTCAGGCCGTAGCGGACAGGGAAAGGGCTTTAGCCGAGCTCGAACGGATGCTCGGGAGGGATCTCTGATGCGCCTATCGAGACGTTTTTGGACGCCGGCTGCGGCGCTCTGCTTCCTGCTCGCGCTCGCCGCGGGCGTGGTCCTGCATCGCCGCCTCGGCGGGCACGGCCATTCCCTGGCCGCGGTCCTCCGCTACCATTGCCCCATGCACCCCAACTACACCGCGGACCGTCCAGGCTCCTGCCCGATCTGCGGCATGGATCTCGTGCAGGACCTCCCTCAGGGAGGGGTTCCCGCCGCGCCTTCGGTCGCGGGCCAAGCGCCGATCTTCATCCCGCAGGAAAGGCGGGAACTCATGGGCATGCGCTCTGAGCCCGTGCTCACGCGCTCGCTGTCGATCATGGTCCGCGCGGCCGGCAAGGTCGCCTATGACCCGGACCTCTACAGCGCGAGCATGGATTATCGGGAGGCCGTAAGCGGCCGCGGCAAGGTCCAAGACAGCCGGTGGCCCGAGGTCCGGGAGCAGGCTGATACTTTGGTGCGCATCTCAGCCTTCAGACTCCGCCAGATGGGGCTGACGCAGTCCCAACTCCAGGCTCTTGAACGCTCCACCGAGCCTCCGGTCGATCTCCTGGTGGCGCAGGGCGGCCGCGTCTGGGTCTACGCGCAGATCTACGAGCAGGAAGTCGGGCTCGTGCGGGCCGGACAGCCCGCGAAGATCACCGCGCCCGCGTATCCCGGCCGGGTGTTCCAAGGCAAGGTCCGCTCGCTGGACCCCATCCTCTCCGCCGAGACCCGCTCTCTGCGCGCGCGCATCGAGGTCCAGGATGCCGAGGGGGCGCTCCGGCTGGAGATGTTCGTCAATGCCGCCATCGAGGCCGAGCTCGGACGAAGGCTCTCCATCCCCTTGAACGCGGTCATGGATACCGGAGAGCGCAAGCTCGCGTTCATCGACAAGGGCGACGGCCATATAGAGCCCAGGGAGCTGCGCCTGGGCCGGCAAGCCGGGGAATTCTACGAAGTGCTCGGCGGACTCAAAGAGGGGGAGAAAGTCGTGAGCAGCGCGAACTTCCTGGTGGATTCAGAATCCCGCATCCGCTCCGCGCTGCAGTCCGCCTCGGAACCGGCACAAGGACATGCGGGACACTGAGTCCGTCTCCCGCGACGGCGTCGTCGAGCGGATCATCGCATGGTCCAGCCGCAATAAATTCCTCGTCCTCGCCTTGAGCGCGGCGGCCGTGCTCGGCTCACTGCACGCCCTGCGCCGCATCCCCTTGGACGCCATCCCCGACCTTTCGGACACGCAGGTCATCATCTACTCCCGCTGGGACCGTTCCCCGGACTTGGTCGAGGACCAGGTCACCTATCCCATCGTGGCCGCGCTCTCCGGAGCGCCCAAGGTCAAGGCCGTGCGCGGCTTCTCGGACTTCGGCTATTCCTTCGTCTACGTCGTCTTCGAGGACGGCACGGACCTCTACTGGGCGAGATCGCGGACCTTGGAGTATCTGAGCAAGATCCTTTCCCGCCTGCCCGAGGGCGTGCGCACGGAGCTCGGGCCCGACGCCACGGGCGTGGGCTGGGTGTTCCAGTACGCGCTCAAGGACGCGAGCGGACGTCTCGATCTCTCCCAGCTGCGCAGCCTGCAGGACTGGTTCCTGCGCTACCAGCTCCAGGCCGTGCCGGGCGTCGCCGAGGTCGCCGCGGTCGGAGGCTTTCAGAAGCAGTACCAGATACAGCTCGATCCCAACGCGCTCTCGTCGTACGGCATCCCTCTGCGCAAGGTCGTGGAGGCCGTGCGCGACGGCAACGACGACGTGGGCGGACGCATGCTGGAGTTCGCCGGCGCGGAATATATGGTCCGCGGAAGAGGCTACGCGCGCTCCGTCTCGGACATCGGCTCCATCGTGGTCTCCGCGGACCGCGCGGGCACGCCGGTGCTCGTGCGCCACCTGGGCACGGTCTCCCTGGGACCCGATATCCGCAGAGGCATCGCGGATCTCGACGGAGAGGGGGACGCCGTGGGCGCGATCGTCGTCATGCGCTCCGGAGAGAACGCCCTGGCCGTCATCGACCGCGTCAAGGCGCGCTTGCGTGAGCTCGAACCTTCCTTGCCGCCGGGCGTGCAGGTGCTCACGACCTACGACCGCTCGGACCTGATCCGCCGCGCCATCTCCACCCTGCGCAGCAAGCTCGTCGAGGAGATGATCATCGTCAGCCTCATCATCCTCCTTTTCCTGTGGCATATCCCTTCGGCCGTCATCCCCATCGTCACCATCCCGATCGCCGTGCTCCTCTCCTTCCTTCCCATGGCCTGGCTGGGGGTGAGTTCCAACATCATGTCGCTCTCAGGCATCGCCATCTCCATCGGCGTTCTCGTCGACGGCGCCATCGTGGAGGTGGAGAACGCCTACAAGAAGCTCCAGCTCTGGGACGCGCAGGGTCGGCCCGGCGATTTCCATGCGGTGCGGCTCAAGGCCCTGCAGGAAGTCGGGCCCTCGGTCTTCTTCTCCCTGGCCGTGGTCGCGGTCTCCTTCCTGCCCATCTTCGCGCTCGTGGACCAGGAGGGCCGCTTCTTCAAGCCTTTGGCCTTCACAAAGACCTTGGTCATCGGCATCGCCGCGGTCCTGGCCCTGACCCTGGACCCGGCCCTGCGCATGCTCTTCTCTCGCATGGATCCCTATTCGTTCCGACCGGCCTGGTTCTGCCGCCTGGCCAATGCGATGCTCGTCGGAACCTACCGCCCCGAAGAGGATCACCCGGTCAGCCGAAGGCTCTTCGCGGTCTACGACCCGGCCTGCCGCTGGGTGCTTCAGCGGCCTTGGCATGCGATCGGCTTGGCCGCGGCCCTTCTCGTCGCGACGATCCCGGTCTATTTGCGCCTGGGCTCGGAGTTCATGCCGCCTCTGCATGAGGGCACCATCCTCTATATGCCGACCACGCTGCCCGGCATCTCCGTGACCGAAGCCCAGCGGCTCCTGCAGATACAGGACCGCGTGCTGCGCTCCTTCCCGGAAGTCGAGCGGGTCTTCGGCAAGGCAGGCCGCGCGGACAGCTCCACCGACCCGGCGCCGCTCTCCATGTTCGAGACCACGGTGGTGCTCAAGCCCGAGGCGCAGTGGCGGGAGAAGAAGCGCTGGTACTCCCCGCTGCCCGGCTTCCTCAAAGCCCCTCTGCGCCGATTCGCCGACGACCGGATATCCTACGACGAGCTCATCGCCGAGATGGATGAGCGCCTGCGAATGCCCGGGGTTTCCAACGCCTGGACCATGCCCATCAAGGCGCGCGTGGACATGCTCAGCACGGGCGTGCGCACGCCCGTGGGCGTGAAGGTCTCCGGTGCGGACACGGCGGTCATCGAGTCCATCGGCGTGAAGATCGAGCGGCTCCTGGCCGACGTGCCGGGCACCCGCAGCGCCTACGCGGAGCGGACCGCGAGCGGCTACTACGCGGACTTCGACCTGCGCCGGGACGCTCTCGCGCGCTACGGCTTGAGCGTGCGGGAAGTCGAGAACGTCCTGCTCACGGCCGTGGGCGGAGAGCCGGTGACCACCACGGTGGAAGGACGAGAGCGCTACACGGTCAGCGTGCGCTACGCGCGGGAGTTCCGCGACGACCTTCAGAAGCTCAGGCGCGTGCTCGTGGCCGCGCCCTCCGGCGCGCAGGTCCCCTTGGGCGAACTGGCGGACGTCTCCCTTAAGCAGGGTCCGGCCATGCTCAGAGATGAGAACGGCATGCTCACGGGCTACGTCTACGTGGACGTAGCCGGACGCGACGTGGGCGGCTACGTGGAAGAGGCCAAGCGCCGAGTGCAGGAAGGACTCTCTCTGCCGCCGGGCTATGCCCTGCGCTGGAGCGGGCAATACGAGAACATGATGAGGGTGCGCGAGCGGCTCAAGCTCGTGCTGCCGCTCACGCTGGCGCTCATCTTCCTGCTCATCTACATGAACACGGGCTCGGCCGTGAAGACCGCGCTCGTGGCCCTGGCCGTGCCCTTCTCGCTCATCGGCGCAGTGGCCATCCTCTGGCTGCTCGACTACAACGTCTCCATCGCGGTCTGGGTGGGCATGATCGCGCTCATGGGCTTGGACGCGGAGACCGGAGTCTTCATGCTGCTCTTCCTCGACATGGCCTACGCGGAGGCCGCGGCCGCCGGGCGCTTGCGCACGCGCGCCGAGCTCGTGGAAGCGATCATCCACGGCGCCGTCAAGCGCGTGCGGCCCAAGATGATGACGGTCTGCGCCGCGTTCATGGGCCTTCTGCCCATCCTCTGGTCCATGGGCACGGGCGCGGACATGATGAAGCGCGTGGCCGCGCCCATGGTGGGGGGGCTCGTCAGCAGCTTCCTTCTCGAACTTTTCGTCTATCCGCCGCTCTATCTGCTCTGGAAGGGACGCGGCCTTCCAGACGAGTGACGATGGCCGGCTGGACCCCGGCTTTCGCCGGGGTGACGGGAGCAAAGATCTGTGACTAGGAGGGACGCATGAAAGCGCTGGTCAAGAAGTTCCCGAAGAAAGGATTGTGGCTCGACGATGTGCCGGAACCCGAGGTAAGAGAGAACGACGTCCTCATCAAGATCCATCGGACCGCCATCTGCGGCACGGACGTGCACATCTATCAATGGGACGCCTGGGCCCAGCAGACCATCCCGGTCCCCATGCACGTGGGCCACGAATTCGTGGGAGAGGTCGTCAAGATCGGCTCGGCCGTGGAAGGCGTCCGCCCGGGCATGAGAGTCTCCGGAGAAGGACATGTCGTCTGCGGCCACTGCCGCAACTGCCGCGCGGGCGCGCGGCACCTGTGCCCCAACACCAAAGGCGTGGGCGTCAACCGGCCCGGCTGCTTCGCCGAATATCTCTCCATCCCGGCCTCCAACGTCTTCCCGATCCCCGAAGGCGTCACCGACGACGAGGCATCCATCCTCGATCCGCTGGGCAACGCGGTGCACACCGCCCTTTCCTACGATCTCGTGGGCGAGGACGTCCTGGTCGCGGGCGCGGGCCCCATCGGCATCATGGGCGCCGTGGTCGCGCGGCACGTGGGCGCGCGGCATGTGGTCATCACCGACATCAACGAGTACCGCCTGGACTTGGCCCGCAAGCTCGGCGTCAAGAACGCCGTGAACGTGGGCAAGTCCAAGCTGCCGGAGGTCATGAAATCCCTGGGCATGACCGAGGGATTCGACGTGGGCCTGGAGATGTCCGGCAGCGGCGCGGCTTTCAACGACATGATCGGGAGCATGAAGAACGGCGGGAAGATCGCGCTCTTGGGCATCCTTCCCTTGGACACCAAGATCCCGTGGAACCAGGTCATCTTCAAAGGCCTGTTCCTGAAGGGGATCTACGGCCGGGAGATGTATGAGACTTGGTACAAGATGTGCTCCATGCTCCAGAGCGGCCTCAACATCAAGCCCGTGATCACGCACCGCTTCCCGATCGCGCGCTTCGAGGAAGGCTTCGAGATCATGAGCGCGGGAAAGTCCGGAAAGATCATCCTCGACTGGCAAGACTAAACAGCGTCATTCCGGCGGAAGCCGGAATCCAGGAATCTGCTGGGCCCCGGCTTCCGCCGGGGTGACGATCGTTGGACCAAGGCCGGGACTTGGATCGAGGAACGGAAGAAGGAACTCGTAGACGTTCCGGGCCGCACGGCGATACCCTTCCGAGTTAAGATGACCGTCCGCGGCGAAGAGCCGCGCGCGGTCCGGATAGGCGTCGAAGGGCTTCCATTGGTCGACGCAGGGGACTTTGTTCTCCTTGGCGAACGCGGAGATCGTCTCCGAGGCCCAGAATCCCCCGAAATAAGTCTGAAGGATCAGACGGACTTTGCGCCGCTCGCAAAGCCTGGCTATCCCGCGCAAGTCGTAGTTCAGGACTTTTTGGGCCGTGCGCAAATCGTCTTGGGCCGGGACCCCGTAATCGAGAAGTCTTTTCGAGTATTCGTCCGCGGGATCAGCCGCCTGCATGAAGCCCAGAGCTTCCCGGATGCAGGCCTCATCGGCCGTGCGGTGGCAGGTCATGAAGAGCGCGAGCGCGATGCCGTAATCGCGAGGGGCCTGGGCATGGGCGAATTGCAAAGTCTTCTTCGCTGAGGCGTCGTCGCCGGCTTCCATTTGGAGAAGGGCTAAAGGACGCAGGAGCCGAGGGTCCTCCGGATAGCGCGCCAAGGCTTTCTTGAGCGCGCGCTCGGCTGAAGAGAAATCAGCGGCCCTCTCGAAAGCCCCGGCCGCGTCCACGGCCTTCATGATATCCAGTTCCCTGGAAGTCCCGAAAGACTCCTGCGCCGCAGGAGGGAAGGCCGCCGTTCCTTTCCCCCGCGTCTCGCGCAGCGCGCGGCAGGCGTCCTTCAGCAATTTGTAGGTCCTCAGGCCGGAGAGCCGGGCATCCAGACGCGCAAGGACCGCGCGCCGGCCCCGCTGGAAGAGCGGGTAGCTGCTGCTCTCGAAGTTGGAGTTATCGTTGGCCCCCGTGAGCAGGACCACGATCGCGGGCGCATAGAGATCCAGGGAATCCTCGATGTCCCGCAGGACCATGGAGCTGTTTGAACCCGGGACTCCTCGATTGATCACGCGGACCTTTCCGGGGTGCTCCTTGTCGAAAAGGCGCTGCAGCTGTTCGGGATAGGAATCCCCTGCCGGCGCGCCGATCCCGAAGGTATAAGAATCTCCGAGACACAGCACGCGAACCCGCTCTTGGGTATCGAACGCCAGGTCTTGTCCGGGAAGACGCGATGCGGAGTACGCCGCCCCGGCGGCTCTCAGCAGGATCTCGGCCAGAAAGAGCCCCGCGGCCAATCCGGCCGTGACGGCGGCTGCGCGGAAATATCCGGGATGCCGAGGGGCCGTCGTCAACGGAGCTCCTTGAGCAGTTTCGGCGAGAGCCAGCCGGCGACGACTTCCTGTCCATAGGACGTCAGATGCATGGCGTCCCACCAAAGCGCCCCGCTGGAGTCCACGCGCGCGGAGAGGAGGAAATCATGCAGGGGATAGACCGGGACCGCGAACCTGCGTCCCAGCTCCCGCAAGGTCGAATGATTGACGCGGAGGCTGGAGGGCTCCTCCTGCTCCGAGCTGTTCGCCTCTTCCAGGAGCACGACCTTGACGCCTTGCGCGCGGACCATTCGCAGGAGCTCTTCCATGGAGCGCCCGAAGTCCTCATCGGAGTCGTTGTTCGAGAGGTTGATGACTGCCAGATCGGGCCTGAAGGGCCGGTAAAGTTCGGAATAGGCCCATGCGAGCCTGCCGGCATTCGACGCCGAGACCGCGATGTTCAAGGATTCCAGCGGCGCGCCCAGCGCCGAGCGCAGAGCCCGATGCGTGCGCGCGAAAAAACTGTGCTCGAGAAGCTCGGCGCCGGCGCCGATGGTTTGCGAGGTGCCGATGAACATCATCCTTCGGCAGGCCTTGCGCGGAAAGATCCGGGTCTCCAGCTCCTCATATCTGATCTTGGCGCACGCGGCGCCTCGATCCGGACCGCAATACATAGGGCCTTCCCAGATGCGATCGGGCGGATAGCCCTGCTCCGCCCCGCCGCCGGGGGAGGGCTGCTCCATGCCGGAGAGCCGGGCCCAGGATGAGAATATCCTGCGGCGCAGGGACTCGAAACGCTCCCGCGGCAGGGGCCGATGCTCGGAGGCAACGGTGCGCATCAGGATCTCGGAGGGACGTCCGGACCAATAGAAGAAATCGAAGGCGTAGAGCAAAGCCCCCAGCGCGGCTGCGGCGAGCAGGAATGCGCAAGAGCGCACGAGCGCCGCGCGCGGGGGGAGAGAGCGGCGGCGCATGCCTGCCGGGCCGAGAAGGATGAGCGCCAGGAAGCCCGCGAGCGTCAGGCAGAAGGCGCGCGGAGCTCCGCGAACGTTCGAGAAGTCTTCCCTGAACGCGCGCCCAGAAGCCGTCCGAATGCTCATGCCGAGGACAAGCGCTCCGCGCATCGCGCTCCGGAATCCGACCCTGCCCGGCTGGAAGACTCCGGGCGCCCGGACTTCCTCTTTGCCGTCGATGCGCAGCCGCAGGCCCGAGCCTTGGATGAACAAAGAAGCATGATGATTCCCTTCATCAAGCCCTGCGATCGATAGGGCCGAGGTGGAGAGGAACGCCCCCTGCGTCGTGCCTTCATAGGCGAAGGACGGCATGCCCTCGCGCCGGCTCAAGCGCAACCCCCGAAGAGTTCCATTGGAGCGCCCATGCGTCAGGTCGAGATAAGATCCCTGAGGGATCTGGAAGCTGAACTCGATCCGGGTCGGGAGGAAGTCCTCGCGCGAGAAGATCTCTTCAAAGCCGTTCCAAAAGGAGAGGTCCAAGCGGTTGCGGGCCAAGGGCGCGCGCATGATCAGGAACTCATCGCCCCCGGTGACGCCGACCTGCATCATGCGCTTGCCGACGATCCAGCGCCCGTTCGTGTAGAGCGTGTTCTGCGAATAAAGCAGAAGAGCGCTCCACACGATGGAACAGACGACGAGGAGCCCTGCCAAGAGGCCGGCCGCAGGCAGAAGCTCTTTTCTTGCGTTCATCGGTCGTGATCCAAGCCTTTCATTTGCCCCGTCATTCCGGCGCAGGCACCCACTTTTATTCAGCACACCCCGTGCCGGCGGTCCAGCGGATAAGCTGGGGCAGGAAGCGCGCGTAGGAGGAACCGACCTCGACTTCGTTGGCTCCCGGAGCGCGCGCCTTGACCCGCGCGCTTCCCCAATCCACGAGCGGACCCACCCAATGCGGGGCCGCGTCCACGGCCAGGGCCGCGGTCCTTCCCGCGCCGAAGCTGGAAACGACCAGGAGCGGCTGCGCCGAGGAGGGAGAAAGCACGGGCTTGCCTGAACTCAGATGCGCGCGGCAGGGAAGGACCTCCAGCAAGATCGAGGCGCCGGGCTTGGCGCGCACGCGATTGAAGCCGCCCACCACCGGCGGCCGCCGGTTCCACGGCAATCCCGCGAGAATGGGATGCCGCAGCGCCTTGGCCTGCGCGGGACGCACGAAAGCCGCCTGATCGAAATTAACGCGATCGTCCGAGGAGCCCATGCGCACCGGCAGCGCCTTTGCGATAGGACTGCGTTCCCAATGGCCGCAGAGGCCGCGGAAAGAAGCCCAGCCTCCGATCATGAGCAGGCCGCAGCCGCGGGAGACCTCCGCCAGCAAGGCCCGCGCCGCGGAGTCCGAGAACCCGTCGGCGGGAAAATCGCTCAAGATCACGAGCTTGCGGCCTCGCAGCATCGCCGCGGACCTCACCTTGGCGGAACTCGGGAGATAGTCGAACGCACAGCCTGCCCGGTGAAGCATGCCCGCAAGATAGGATGCCGCAGCGTCCAAACGCGTATCGCCCATATATAGGAAAGGTTTCATTGCACTAGTTTAGCGTCCCGCCGCCAGATTTACAAGCTGTCTCGAAGAGCCTATTCCGGCATAGGCCATTTGTTTGCTCCGAAGGGGCCACGATACCCAGGTTGATTGAAAGGGGGGTTGCTATATTGATCTAGGTCAATACATGCTTGGCCGCAAAAAAGGGGCTGGCTATGAATATTCAAGGGACTCTTAAGAAAATCTCCTCGACCGGGATTTGCGCGAGCATCGTCATGCTTTCTCCCGGACTCGGGACCTACGCGGCCGTGGCTCAGACCGTCGAAGTCCATCCGGCGGCGTCCATCACGGCAGTCCCCGCCGGCATCGTCCCGAATCTCGGACTCGGCAATGGCTCCGTGGTGCAGCTCGGCAGCCCTGATGCGGCTCCCCTGCCCGCGCCGACGGATGCGAAGCTCTCTCCTATCGGGTCCGCCGTTTCCGACGTCAAAGAGGCTCCTGTTCTTGCGGCATCGGAACCGTCCGAGAAGGAACTCACCGCCGCCGAGAAGGAGCGCCTGATCTACGGAGAGGATCCGATGATCACGGAGCTCAAGAAATTCGGCGGCTTCCTGCGCAAGCACGGCATCCTGGGCTCAAAGAAAGACAAGCCGACCGCCGCTCCAGTCCAGGAAGAAGAGCCGGCCAAGACCGCCGCGGCGCCCGTCGAGCAGACTCTCGTCGAAAAGCCGCAAGCCGCTTTGGCGCAGGCTAAAGCCGCCGAGACCCTTTCTGATGCCGACGCGATCTTCGACGGCGCAGCCGCCGCGGGCAAAGAGGATGTCCCTGTCGTTGCCGCGGCTGTTCCCGCCGAGGAGTCCGGGAAGCTCACTTGGAAGCAGAAGCTCTCTCCGGCGCGCATCTTCCGAACGAAGGTCACGGAGCCCATCGTCAATAAGCTCTCCTCCATGCTGCATCCAAAGGATGTCCCTGCAGTTCCCGCGGCCGCGGCTGCTCCTGCCGTGGAATCCGGAAAGCTCACGTGGAAGCAGAAGCTCTCGCCGGCCCGCATCTTCCGGACGAAGGTCACCGAACCCCTGGTCAACAAACTCGCTTCCGTGCAGCGTTCCGTGGAGCAGGCTCCCGCGCTCCAGTCCGGCCTGATGGGCGCCCTGCGCCAAGCCCTCGCTGGCAAAGGCGCATGGCTCCTGGCGGCTCTCACGGCCTCCATCTGGCTCGGCGCCGCCGCCGGCCTCCTGAGCATCAGCGCGCTGGCTCCCGCGATGGTCGAAGGCATGTCCGCCGCATCGGCCATGCCTTTGGCCGCGCTCTTCTCCTGGACCCTGGTGGAGACCGGCCTCCGCTACCTCTCCCAGTTCGTTCCCTCCGGCATCGCGACCACGGCCCGCGGCATCTGGGCCGTGCCCGCGGGGCTCCTGCATGCCTTCATCGCCTGGATGCAGAGGAGCTTCCCGGCCGACAGCCGCAAGCACGCGGCCTGGATGGTCGGCCTGAGCCTGCCCATAGCCGCGCTCGCGGCCGCGTCTTGGTTCATCCCCCAGCTCCTGCCGCTGCGATTCGGCTTGGCCTTGGCCGCGGGACTCCCGCTGCCCGCGTTCATCTTCCTGCGTCTTGTCGCAGGAGGACTGCGCGCCTTGCTCGACGGCATCCTCTATGCCCTGCGCAGGCCCGTCGGCGCGTCCGCCTCGTTCCTCGGCGAGTGGAAACTGCGCAGCTTCCCGCCGGCCTTGAGCCTCTTGGCTTGGGCGTCATCCCTTATCGCCGTGTTCGGAGGCGCCGCGTTCCTGCTCTCCAACGCGGCCTCGCTCAACATCTTGACCGCGTTGGCCGCCGGGAATCCGGGCATCCTGAACGCCCTGATAGCCTCTCCTATCCTCTCTGCGCTGGCGCCCGGACTAGCCTTCGCGTTCCTGCCCGCGGCGTTCTACCTCGCCATCCGGATCGGTTACGGCCTGCTGGCGACCCTCGCGGGACGCTTCATCGCCTTCGACAAGCCGGCCGTGGAGCTCGCCGAGCACCCCGTGCTCGACGGCATCCTGACCGCGCTCGGCTGGCTCGGCTTTGCCGCGGGCCTGGGAATGGCCGCACAGCTCGCGCTTGGGGATCTGATGCTCAGCCTCACGGTCGCGGGAATCCCGTTGGCCGTGCGCCTCTTCGCGCAGCTCTTGAAGCTGGTCCTGCCGGCGCGCATCGCGGCGAAGCTCGACGTCCGCGTCCCGGTGCTCGATGCGATGTTCCCTCAGAAATCCCATCGAAAGGCTTCCATGGCCTTCGCCGCCATGCTTCCTTTCGCGGGAGCCGCCGCGGCGGCGTTCTTCGTCCCCGCGCTCGCGTCCATGCAGGCCGGATTCCTCGCGGCAGGACTCCTGCCGGCCGCGGGACTCCTTCTGGAAGGGACCCTGCGGCTCCTGTTCGCCTCGATATCCGGCGTCCTCTCTCTCCCGAAGAGGGGCCTGAGCTTGATCGGAAACAAGCTCTACTCCAGCCAAGGCTCCTTCGGGACTTTGCTGAGAGCGAGCTCCAATGAGGAGACCGCGCATCCCGTGAAGCACACCGCCGAAGTGAGCGCCCTGCTGGCAGGTCTTGGAGGAGCGCTGCTCCTGCTTCCTCAAGCGCAGGCGTTCCTGGTTCCGCTCGTCGGCATCGTTGGGCCGGGATTGGCGTATGGAGTGCTCCTGGGAGCGGCCCTGCCGCTTCCCGTGCTGCTCCTCGGACTCCTGACGCTGGGCGCTCTGCGCCTTCTCTGGAGGGCCCTGCCGTCCTTGCTCCGCGGACCCATGCAGTTCACCGCGGACTGGGTGAAGGGGTTCTTCCCGCAGGACATGCTCGCGCGGACCGCGGCTATCGCCGCGCTCACGGGCGTGCCCGCCGCCGCGGCCGGGATCCTGAGCTTTTTCACCCCGGCTTCTCCCCTGATCTCCGGCTTGCTCTTGGCCGCGGCCTTGCCGCCGGCGCAGATCCTGGGGGAAAGCATCCTGACCGGGCTCTATGCGGCCGCGCGCAAGGCCATGGGGCCGTTGGATACCACGGAGAAGAAGCTCCAGTTCTACGGCGGCATGGCGGTGCTCGTCATGGGGATCATCAGCGGCGTCATCTTCTTCGCCATGTCCATGCCCACGACAGGGATCATCCTCGCAGGCTTGGGCACGGCAGCCGTCTCGTTCTTCCCGCTGACCGTGCGCGCGCTCGTGCGCGCCGCGCGCAAGACCGCACAGCGCCGGGCCGCCTCGGTCGCTCGCTGACCCAAACGGCAGGGCATCTCCCCGTCCGGCGATGCCCTGCCGTTTGGCATTTCGCACCTGGAAAAGATAAATTACTTTCTCCTGATGCATTCGACCCACGGCGCCGACCCGGACCGTACCGCGATCTCGATCTGCAGGGCCCGCCTGTTTTTTTCTGCCGGTCTCGCGGCCATGCTTTCCGCAACGGCTTTTGCGGCTTCAAGCCCTGCTCCCGCCGCGCCGGCGCATGAAGGCCGCATCACGGTCTGGGCCATGGGCGCGGAGGGAAAGCTCATCCGCAAGCTCGCGGACATGTTCGAGGCTGAGAATCCCGGCGCGAAGGTCCTCACGCAGGCCATCCCCTGGGACGCGGCGCACGAGAAACTTGTCACCGCGATCGTGGGCGGCATGGCGCCGGACGTGTCCCAGATGGGCAGCACCTGGATGCCGGAGTTCCAGGGCATCGACGCCTTGGCCCGGCTCGATGATTTCGCCGCGCTCTCGAAACCCGCGGCTCCCGCGAACTTCTTCTCGGGTTCTCTGACCCCGACCTGCTACAACGGCCGGCGCTACGGCATCCCTTGGTATGTCGATACCCGCGTCATGTTCTACCGAACCGACCTCGCGGCGCAGGCCGGCTTCAGTTCCTTCCCGACGACCTGGGAGGGCTTCCTCAAGCTCTCCCGCGAACTCGTGCGCCGCAACAGCCGGCCGGGCGACCCGAAGTACGCCTTCTCCCTGCCCACCAATGATTGGCAGTTCCTGCTCATGTTCCTCTGGCAGAACGGAGGGGAACTCCTGCCGCAGGGACGCCAAGGCCCGGTGTTCGCGTCCGGCGGGCTGGAAGGGGCGCTCTCCTACTTGAAGACCTTCTTCGACGAGAAGCTGGCTCCGCTGGAGCCCAGCCGCAACAGCGACCCGCTCGTGGCCTTCGAGACCGGCTACTTCCCGATCTTCCTGGCCGCTCCGTGGATGATCTACGAGCTTGAGCGCAGCAAGCCCCAGCTCGCGGGCAAGTGGGCCACCGCGCGCCTGCCCGGGAAGAAGGCCTCCATCTCCTTCATCGGCGGCAGCGACTTGGTGATCTTCAATCAGTCCAAGAACAAGGCCCTGGCCTGGAAGTTCGTGGAGTTCCTCTCCAGGCCCGACATCCAAGTCCGCTGGTATGAGATATCCAAGGACCTGCCTGCGGTCAAAGCCGCCTGGAAGCATCCTTCCTTGAACAGCAACCCTTTGCTCGCGCCCTTCAAAGCTCACTTGGACAGCGCCAAGAGCCCGCCTCCGGTGCCGGAATGGGAAAGCATGGCCAACGCGCTCAACGAGTCCATGGAAGAGGTCATGTTCGGCAAGACTTCCGTGGAGGAAGCGCGCGCGAAGCTTTCCGAGCGCATCCGCGGGCTCCTGAACCAGTCCGCGCCCAAGCAGAGCGTGTTCTTCCGTTTGGCCGTGACCGCGCTCCTCTTCCTTCTGCCCGTGCTCCTGGTCGCAGCGTACTTCGCGGCGGGCAGCGCGCCGCTCTCCCGCAAGAAGAAGCCCCAATACGCGGCCTTCGCGTTCCTGCTCCCGTCCTTGAGCATCCTGGCCGTCTTCCTCTTCCTGCCGGTGGTAGCTTCTTTCGCCGCGAGCCTGACCAATTGGAATCTCTCCGGCTTGAACGATCTCAGCCGCGTAGCCTATGTCGGCTTCGCCAACTACATCCGCCTCTTCCAGGACCCGGTGTTCCTCATCGGTCTGAGAAACACGCTCATCTTCGCCTTCATCGGCGTGCCCCTGAGCGTGTCGCTCTCGCTGTTCATGGCGCTCTGCGTCAACCGCCGCTTCCTGCGCTGGAAGGCGGCCTTCCGCATCGGCTACTTCATCCCGGTCATCACCACCATGGTGGCCGTGGCCATCATCTGGCGCTGGCTCTACAACCCCGTCTTCGGAGTCTTCAACCTCGCCCTGGCCAAGCTGCATCTGCCCATGCAGAACTGGCTCACGGACCCGCGACTGGCCCTGCCCTCTTTGATCCTCATGGCGCTCTGGAAAGGTTTCGGCTACAACACCATCATCTTCGTGGCGGCCCTGCAGTCCATCCCGGAATCGCTCTACGAATCCATCGAGATCGACGGGGCGAACACGCGCCAGCGCTTCTGGTACCTGACCTTGCCCATGCTCCAGCGCACGACCTTCTTCATCGTGATCATGACCACCATCGGCTACTTCCAGTTCTTCGCCGAGCCTTATATCATGACCGGCGGCGGGCCGCTCAACGCCACCATGTCGGTGGTGCTCTATATGTACCAGCACGGCTTCAAGTTCTACAACCTCGGCTACTCCTCGGCCATGGCCTACGTGCTCTTCGCCTGCATCTTCACCCTCACCCTGCTCCAGCGGCGGCTCCAGCGCAGCTTGGAGGGCGAGTGAGCGGACTCATCCTCCTGCTGGTCTGCAATCTGTTCTGGGCCGCCGCGCCCACCGCGGCCAAGGTCCTCATCAGCGAGGTCGGCGCGCCGGCCGCGGCCTGGCTCAAGTACGCCGGAGCCATGGCCGCGTTCCTGCTCTGCCTGCCCCTGATCCGCCGCGCATTTCCTGAGCCGGAGTCCCGTCCGCTTCGCCGCATCTCGCCGCGCGACCTGGGCATACTGGCGCTCATCGGCCTGGCGACCTGCACGCTCTCTCCGCTGGCGCAGATGCGCGGTCTGACCGCGTCCACCGCGGTCAATAATTCCATCCTGGTCTGCCTGGAACCCCTGATGACCCTGGTCCTGGCTTGGCTGCTATTGCGGGACCGCATCCGCAACATGGACGCCCTCGTGATCCTCATCGCCGCGACCGGAGCCCTCATCCTCTCGGGCCTGGCCTCGCGCGAGAGCCTGGCCGACCTGCCCGCGGCGCTCAAGGCGTGGTCGCGGGGGGACCTCCTGCTCGTCTTCGGCCTTTTCTGCGAGGCCTGCTGCTCCGTGCTCCCCAGGCTCCTCAAAGAGAAGCACTCGGGACTGCGCATCTACGGCGTGGCCTCGACCGTGGGACTCGCGCTCTTGAGCCTCATCCTCCTGCCGACCTATGGATTCCCGCGCATAGGCGCGTTGAGCCCGAGAGGCTGGCTGGCCTTCTTCTGGCTCGGCCCGATCACGGCCTTCTCCTATGTTGCTTGGCTGCACATCCTCCAGCGCGGAACCTCCCTGCCCGCGATGGTAGCCACGCTCTACTGCCAGCCGGTCTTCGGCGCCTTGGCCGGGCGCTTCGTCCTGGGGGAACCGCTCGGCTCGCGCCAGATCATCGGAGGCGCGCTCATCCTCGGCGCCGTGACCTGGCGCATGCTCCATGAGGGACGCGCGTCGCGCGCGCTCGAGCCCGTACTCCCCGCATGCGAGGCGGCCCCATGAAGCGCCGAGTCTCTCTCGCGCATAAGGCCGCTTTCTATCTTTTCCTGCTCGTGTCCACGGCCATCACGCTCTTCCCGTTCTTGTGGATGATCTCCACCTCGGTCAAGAGCCCGGGCGAGATCTTCACGCGAACGCCCACGCTCATCCCGCACGTCTGGACCTGGGAGCACTACCGCAACCTCTTCGCGGCCCTGGACATGACGCGCCACGTGCTCAACAGCCTCATCTTCTCCGTGGGCGTCACCGTGCTCTCCGTGCTCTTCAACGCCATGGCCGCCTACGCGTTCGCCAAGCTCCGCTTCCCGGGCCGAGAGAAGCTCTTCGCCCTGCTCTTGGCCACCATGATGATCCCGGGACAGGTGACCATGCTGCCCGTGTTCATCATCCTCAAGAGCCTGGGCCTGCTCAACACCTACGCGGGCCTCATCCTGCCCGGCAGCGCGGCCGTCTTCGCCATATTCATGCTCCGGCAGTTCATGATGGACATCCCCGAGGAGATCCTGGAGGCCGCCCGCGTGGACGGCTGTTCGGAGACCGCGATCTTCTTTAGGATCATGCTCCCGCTCTGCAGGCCCGTGATCGCCACGCTGGCCATCTTCAGCTTCATCGGCTCCTGGAACGAGTTCCTCTGGCCGCTCATCATCATGCTGCGCGAGGACCGCTACACCCTGCCCGTGGCGTTGGCCAACTTGAACGGCCAATACAACACCGACTGGGGCCTTCTGATGGCGGGCGCCGTGGTGGTGGTCATCCCCGCCATCCTCGTTTTCCTGCTGGCGCAGAAGCACTATATCCAGGGCATCGCCGCCGGAGCAGTCAAAGAATGAAGACGACGATGCCGGATTGGTCGTCGCCCCGACGAAAGAGACTGTGTCATAATGCCGTCTCCCCGGGCTTGACCCGGGGTCCAGGCTTACGGCTTAACAGCAGCTCCTGGGTCCCGGCTTTCGCCGGGATGACGAACACGTCGGCTTTCGCCGGGGTGACGAGATTTTGGCGCACGATACCAGGAGGATCGCCGCATGAACACGGTCATGGAGAGGGAATCTGAGATGAAGATTTTAGAGGGGCGCTACGGGCATTTCTCCGACAAGGGGGCTTCCTACACGATCACGGACTGGAAGACGCCGCGCCCGTGGATCAACGTGATCTCCAACGGGACCTGGGGACTCACCATCTCCCAGGCCGGCGGCGGCTACTCCTGGCTGGAGCACTCCATGCTCAACCGCATCACGCGCTGGAGCCAGGATATCCTACGCGACCAGACCGGGAAGTTCCTCTTCCTGCGCGACGAGGATACCGGCGAGTCCTGGTCCCTGACGCCCCAGCCTCTCAAGCCCAAGTTCGACGAATACCGCTGCGTGCACGGCATGGGCTTCACCACTTTCCTCACCCGCGCGCACGGCATCGAGGCGGAGTGGACGCTCTTCGTGCCCCAAGGCCTCTCCTGCGAAATCTGGCGCGTGAAGCTCACCAACCTCTCCCAGCGGCCCCGCCGTCTGGCCCTTCTGAGCTACTTCGAGTACCTGCTGGGCGCCTTTCCGGACTGGCACCGCGAGTTCCTCAATCTCTTCGTGAAGCCCCGCTTCGATAAGGACTCCAACGCCATGATCGCGGATTCCACGCTCTGGACCGCGCACATGCCCTCGGATCCGGGCTGGAACAAGGACTGGCCCTATACCTGCTTCTTCGCCTCGGACGCGCGTCCCTCCTCCTATACCTGCGACCGTGAAGAGGTCTTCGGCGCCTACAACGACTGGCCCCAGGCCGCGATGCTGCGCCCCGGCGCGCAGTTGAGCGGCCGGCAAGGCATGGGCTATGACCCGGTCTGCGCGATGCAGTTCGATATAAGCCTGGACCCCGGCCAGAGCCGCGAGCTCTCCTTCATGCTGGGCGCCCTGCCAAAAGACAAGTTCCGGCGCGAAGCTCCCAAGCACCTGAAAGCCTTGCGCGCGGGCACGCAGGTCCTCCTCGATGAGGTCAAGGCCCACTGGCAGGAGCTCTGCTCCCGCGTGAAAGTCGAGACCCCGGACCCGGCCGTGGACGCCATGCTCAACTACTGGCTCAAATATCAGACCATCGCGGCCAGGCTTTTGGGCCGCACAGCCTACTACCAGTGCGGCGGCGCCTTCGGTTTCCGCGACCAGCTTCAAGACAGCCAGATATATCTCAGCCTGGAACCCAAGAAGACCAAGGCGCAGATCCTCCTGCACGCGCGCCATCAGAACAAGGACGGCACCGTGCACCATTGGTGGCATCCCATCTCCGAAGAGGGACGGCTCACGGACATCTCGGATGATCTCCTCTGGCTGCCCTACGTGGTCTGCAACTATCTCGACGAGACAATGGACTACGGTTTGCTCAAGGAGAAGGCGCCCTGGCTTGACGGCGGACAGGGCACGATCTTCGACCACTGCCGCGCCTCCATCGAGAAGGCGCTCTCGCGCAGGAGCCGCCGCGGGCTCTCGCTCATAGGCGAGGGGGACTGGAACGACGGAATGAACGGCGTGGGCGTAAAGTGGAAGGGCGAGTCCGTCTGGCTCTCCGAGTTCTTCTGCGGAGTGCTGCGCTCGTTCGCCGCGGTCTGCCGCAAGAACGGCAAGGGCAAGGACGAGGCCCTGGCCAAGCGCTACGAGGCGCGCGCGGAGTCTCTCAAGCAGGCCGTGCTCAAGCACGCCTGGGAAAAGGACCGATTCATCGCGGCCACCAAGGACAACGGCGAGCCCCTGGGCTCCGCGAAGTGCAAGGAAGGCTCCATGCACCTCAATTCCCAGACCTGGGCCGTGATCAACGGCATCGTGGAAGGCCCACGCGCTCAAAAACTCATGGCCGCCGTGGAGAAGCATCTCTACCGCGACTACGGCATCCTGCTCTTCACCCCGGCGCACGCGACCGTGGATAAAGGCATCGGTTATCTCACGCGCTACGCCCCCGGCATCCGCGAGAACGGAGGGGTCTACACCCATGCCGCGACCTGGGCCATCATCGCGCAGGCCAAGGCCGGGAACTCCGAGAAGGTCTACGACACCTTCCGCCGCATCTGCCCGCCCCTGCTCTCCAATGCCGCGCCCGACACTTATCGGGGCGAGCCCTATGTCACGCCCGGCAACATCGAAGGCCCGGAGTCGCCGCACGAAGGCCAGGGCGCGTGGACATGGTACTCCGGCTCCTCAGGCTGGCTCTACAAGGCCGGCCTGGAGCAGCTATTGGGCGTGCAGGTCATCGAGGGAGAACTCGTGGTGCGGCCCAATCTGCCCTCAGCCTGGGACCATGCAAGCGTGGAGCGCATCGTGCGAGGCAAGCGCATGCGCGTGGACATCCGCAGGAAGAGCGGCCAGGACTACGACGTCCGTATCTCGGAGGTCCTGCGATGACCCGCGCCATCGCCGTTTCCAAGCGCCCCGCGGCCAAGAAGAGCGCGTCCACTATCCGCACCGCGACTTTGCCTGAGATGCGCGACGGAGCCTTCATCCTCGACGGGAAAGCGACGTTCCTCTATTCCGGAGAGCTCCATTACTTCCGCTCCGACCCCAAGGACTGGGATGAGCGCCTGAGCCAGGCCCGCAAGGCCGGGCTCAACTGCGTGGCCTCCTACATCCCTTGGCGCTGGCACGAGTCCGAGGAGGGGAAGTTCGACTTCACGGGCCGCACGCATCCGCGCCGGAACCTGCGCGAGTTCATCCGCCTCACGCGCAAGCACGGGCTCTACTTCATCCCGCGCGTGGGCCCCGTGTCCAACGGCGAGATGATGAACGAAGGCCTGCCGGACTGGCTCTCTCGCAAGTACCCGGACGCGTTCCTCTCAGGCAAGAAAGGCCAGACCATCCACCACCAATCGCCTCCTGCCTACAACAACCCGAAGTTCCTCTCCAAGGTCAAGGCTTGGTACGAGAAACTTCTCCCCGAGCTCACGGCCCATCAATATCCGCAGGCCAACATCCCGCTCTTCCAACTCTGCAACGAGATCGGCATGATCAACTGGCTGGGCAAGATCGGCGACTACGCGGACTACTCCGAGCGCATGTACCGCGACTTCCTCAAGGCGCGCTACGGCTCCATCGAGAAGCTCAATGCGGCCTACGGGACCGGCTACAAGAACCTCGCCCAAGTGCGCCAGCCCGAGAACACGCTCAAAGAGGGGAATCTCAAGGTCCTCCTTGATTGGGGCGAGTACTACCGGGAGTACTACGCGCAGTATTTCGCGAAGATCCATTCCTTCGCGCGAAAGCTCGGCGTGCGCACGCCCGTGCTGGCCAATATCCCGCAGTTCTACGACTTCGACCTGCGCGGACGCGGCATCTACTCCCCTGCCACCACGGCCATGTTCAGCCGATTCGCGGACCGGGTGCCTGAGACCGTGTTCGGCGGCGCCTACCAGATGCGCAGATTGGACTACGAGAACTTCCACGATATCCCGCTGACCTCCTCGGTGGTCAAGACCATCACGCCCAAGGGCTCCGCGGCCGTGTGCGCGGAGCTCCAGACCGGCATCTTAAGCGACAAGCCGCGCATCTATCCCGCGGACGTGGAGCTCAATCTCAAGACCTCGCTCATGAGCGGCTTGGACGGCGTCAACGGCTACATGTTCGCCGGCGGCACCAACGAGGGCGGCCTGGGCCAGTTCGGCCGCTACCATGAGTGGCAGGCGCCCGTGGCCTCCGATGGAAGCCTGCGGCCGCACTACGAGAGCCTGCGCAGGTTCGGCCGATTCGTCAACGGCCTGGGCAAGGACGTCGCGGGACTGCCCAATGCCGCGGACGTGTTCCTGGGCCACTATCCGGCTTATTACAACACCCTCTATTTGGAGGGGGACCGCGCGCAAGGGATGTACGGACACCGCAACGAATTCTACTTCGACGGCTTGGCCCGGCTCTGCTATCTGGCCGGCTACCAGGTCTCCGCCCTGGACTTGGAGAAAGACTCCTTGGGCGGTATTCCGGCGCTGGCCGTCTATTCCTCGCGCTTCATGTCCAAGGCCGTGCAGGAGAAGCTCTACGAATACGCGCGCAAGGGCGGACGTCTGCTCTTCATGGGCGACGTGCTCCTCACCGATGAGCAGGAGCGGCCCTGCCCCGCGTTCTTGGATCGCCTGGGCGTGAAGGCCGCGCCGGCTTCCAAGGTCCGCACGGTCGAGCTCTTCGGAAGGGAAGCCTTCATTCACCAGGACATCGCCGTATTCTCAGGACTCGCGGCTGAAGACAAGGTCCTGGCCAAGCATAAGGGCAAGCCCTGCGGATTCGCGCGCGCGGTGGGAGAGGGAAGCGTCTGCGTGTTCTCATTTAACTTCTCGGATAAGTTCGACTACTACAAGGAGTGCCTGGACCTTGCGTGGCAAGAGCTGGGAGTCGAGAAGACCGTGGATACCGGCAACTACGACCTCATCGCCCTTCTGCGCAAGGGCAAGGAGAGCGGCTTCCTGTTCCTGGCCAATTACCACGACGACGCAGTCTCCGGCAATGTGAAGTTGAGCCTCAACGGCCAGGACTCCGCGCAGCACGGGGAACAGCAGGCCGTTGAGTTCCCGATCCGCATGGAACGCCGCACAGGGCTCATCACCCCGGTGCTCCAGCCCTTGCCGGAAGGGGGACGCTTGGTCTGTTCCACGACCGAGGTCTTGCGCATCGAAAAAACAGACCGTGGACTGGACTTGGAACTCAACAGCGGAACAGAGCAAGAAGACCTCCTGGTCCTGGAAGGCCTTGAAGTGCTCTCAGCCCGCTGCGAGCGCGGCAGCCTGAGCATCGAGCGCGGCGAGGAATTCATTGTGCTCAAGCTCACGCACCCCAAAGGCGAGACGTGGAACCGCGTCAGCCTGGACGTTTCCCCCGTGCGCGCCGAGCCCCTTATCCAAGCTGAAATAGAGCCGGGGAAAGCCGTCCGCCCTGCCGCTCCCGGCATCGACGTCCAAGCGGAGTCCTGATATGGCAGAGGTCAAGATCGTCGACATCCAGAAAACATTCGAGGGCGCCCAGAAGCGCACGCTCCTGGACATCAACTTCACGGTCAAAGACACCGAGTTCGTCTCCCTGCTGGGCCCCTCGGGCTGCGGCAAGACCACGCTGCTTCGCATCATCGCGGGCCTGGAGGAACAGGACTCCGGACAGGTGCATATCGGCGGCAAGGACATGAGCCGGGTCAATCCGCGCGATAGGGACATGGCCTTCGTCTTCCAGAACTACGCGCTCTACCCTCACTTCACCGTCGAAGAGAACATCTCCCTGGGACTCAAGCTGCGCAAGGTGCCGGCTCCGGATATCCGCAAGCGCGTGGGAGAGACCGCGGCCATGCTGGGCCTTGAGAAATATCTGGAGCGCAGGCCCAAGGCCTTGAGCGGCGGCCAGCGCCAGCGCGTGGCCCTGGCGCGCGCCCTGGTAAGGAATCCGAAGGTCTTTTTGCTCGATGAACCCCTGAGCAATCTCGACGCCCGCCTGCGGGATAAGACCCGCGGGGAGCTCAAACTGCTCTTCAAGAAGGTCCGCGGCACGGTCATCTACGTCACGCACGACCAGATCGAGGCCATGACGCTCTCGGACCGCATCGTGATCTTGAGGGAGGGCGTCATCCAGCAGATCGGCACCCCTGATGAGATCTACACCCGTCCGGCCAACACCTTCGTGGCCACCTTCATCGGCACCCCGCCCATGAACCTGGTCCATAAGAAGGACTGCGAGGCCTCCGGCATCACGCCTCCCGCCTCGGCGTCCGCGCACGCGGACTTCATCTGCGGGGTGCGCCCCGAAAACGTCGCGGTCTCCCAAACACCCAAGGAAGGCTGGCGCAAGGCCGAGGTCCGGCTCAGCGAGCCCACCGGAGCCGTGACCCTGCTCACCCTGTCCTGCGGGGACGCGACCCTGCGCTGCTCAACCTCCGAGCGCTGGCCCGTCGACCAGAAGGACGCCTGGGTGCGCTCCGAGCCCTCGGCCGTGCACCTCTTCGACGCCGAGTCGGGCTCTCGCCTGACTCCCCAATAAGGCTCCGCAAAGGAATTGGCCGGAAAAATTCAGTTGCCTCAAATCTGTCCATGTCTGAATTTTTCCGAGGGGGTTTCAACACGGAGACAACCGCAGCGGAAATGCTGCATTGTCGTTCCCCAAAAAGACGGACCCCTGCCCGCGTCATTTCCACCGACACGACATTGACATATAATAATATGTCAGCTATACTATGCCTATGATTCCTCTGCGAGACGGCAGACGGCGGCTGGGCATCTCCCAACGGGAGTTCGCAGCCCGCTCGGATGTGGCGTTCAGGACAATCCAACTCATTGAGAAAGGCGAGCACGACGCCCGACTCTCTACGCTCACCAAGATCGCCCGGGCACTCGGCTGTCCCGGTACGGGAGTGAACAGCGCCGTAGAGCACGCTCTTGAACCGGCGGGGGATTCTCTTGCAAGCGCATCAGCCCTCATCGCGCAGGGTGAGGAGTCCCGGCGGGACTCCAAACGACCGCGCAGCGGGCTGGATGAGGAGTCCCGGCGGGACTCCAACTGGAAGCAACCGTTTTTCGATTTCGTAGACGCGTTCCGGCGCACTCCCGGACCCGGCCTCGTCGCTCAACCGCCTGAACCGGGTCTTTCGGACCGCATGCAGGCCCTGCTGGCCTGCGCGGCCGAGGAACTTTGCGCGGAACAGGGGATTGCGCCGCCTCTTTGGTGCGCGGGCGTGCGCCCGCTCGCTCAGCCGTGGTTCCTGGCCGGAATGGAAAGTCTGAAGGCATCGGCCCTGATGGAATCTCCCGCGCGTTTCCGTCGGAGAAACATCTTTGTTCTGGCGAATTTCCTAGAGAGAGCCTGATGCTCGATTCCAAGCTCATCCGCCGACTCTTCAAGGCCCTCAACGAGGAGCTGCGCAAGGCCGACGCGAAAGGCGAGATCGGCCTCTGCGGCGGGGCCGTCATGTGCCTGGTCTTTGAGGCGCGCAAGGCGACCAAGGACGTGGACGGCATATTCCATCCGACTCGCGAGATCCGCGCTGCCGCGCGGACCGTGGCCAAGAAGTTCTCCCTGCCCGAGGACTGGCTCAATGACGCAGCCAAGGGCTTCTTCCTGCGCGAACCTCCGAAAGACGAGGTGCTGGAGCTCTCCAATCTCCGGGTCTGGGCTCCGAGCGCGGACTACATGCTCGCCATGAAATGCGTCTCCGCCCGCTTCGACTCCCAGGATGGAGACGACGTGCGCTTCCTGATCCAATGGCTGGGCATCAAGAAGCCCGCGGAGGTCTTCTCGATCATCGAGAAGTATTATCCCCACGAGCGCATCCCCGCCCGCGCGCAGTTCTTCGTCGAAGAAATCCTGCAGGACCGCGGCTGAATCTATCGCGCCCGGCAGATATAGATCTGCTTGAGGGACTCGGACTGGAAGGGTTTCCTATCAAAGGAGCCGTATTTCTTGAGGACTTCAAATCCGTTGTATTTAAGCAGGGCGTCCATCTCCAAGGGATAGAAGCAGCGCATGTCCAATCGAGAGGAGAACGTCTTGCCGCCGACATGGTGGACCCAGGTCACACGACCTGTCTGTTGGGCCGCGTCATACCGATAATGCTCATCAATGCTCACACGCCGCCCGTCAGGAAGCCGGAATCGGATCCGTCCGCACTGGACCTTGCGTTCGGCCTTCACGATAAAGTCGAGACTGGGATTGAACACATCGAACACGAACCGCCCTCCAGGCGCCAGATGCCTGCGCACATTGGACAACACGCGCTCCAAGTCCGGAATAGAGTAGGTGTTCTGAAGAGAATTGAACGGGATGAAGACGAGCTTGAATCTCCGGCCCAGGAACGCTTTGCGCATATCTCCGCGAACGAGCGGGATATCCAAGCCCTGGCCGCGAGCCTTGGCCCGGGCCGCCTTCAGCATGGAGGGGGTGAAATCCAATCCTGTGATGGCGATGCCTGCCTTGGCGAGCGGGATGGTCAGCCGGCCCGAGCCGCAGCAGAACTCCAGCGCCGGCCCCCGCGCCGCGCGCGCGCAGGTCAGATAGAAGGGCAGATCGTCGTTGAAATAATTGAAGCCGTCATAAAGTTCCGCGTCATAGATCTCCGGATCCACTCCCAGCGGCCTCTTCGCCGCTTTCCTAGTATTCATGATTGCGCGATTCTATCAAGATCCAAGAAGCCAGCGGGAACCCCAGGCCCAGCAACGTTAAAAACTGGCGTTGCGGCTATGGGGGGAACCGAAAATGGATTGTTCTTGTTTTAGCCAGAGGGCTTTCACGATCTCAAAGGTTTCCTTGACCTGCGGGGTGAGGCCCAGAGGGTCGTAGCGATCTTTGAAATCGGTGGATAGGGCTTGGCGCAGTTCGCCGTTCACGTTGGTCAGGAAGATGGTCCCCCCGTCGATAGTCCGGTACGAGATCATGATGTCCGTGGCAGGCGTTTCGCTGACGATGTAAAGGGAGAAATATCTGTCGTTCTGGTCCGTTCTTAACGTCCTGTAGGTCTGGTCCGGCAAGCCAAAGACTTGCGTATACGCAGGCAATCGAGTTCCCGCTCCTCCCACCAAAGATGCGACCCGCGCCAGGCGTTGGAAGGCCATGGAACTTGCCGCGTCGTTGTGATGGAGATTCATTTTCGCAAGCCGGTCCAGCCAGAACTTTTTTTCCGCGTTGAAAACCTCTTCCGATTCTGGCGTGGGCTTCGCCCATTGGCCTAGCACTGTTTTTTTGTCAGGCGTCTCGCTCATGAACAGGATATCCTTCAGAAGGCCATCAGTTCCGGTGTGAAAGACCCAGCCCGTCCTTGACGTCGAATCGCTATACACAAGAATAATTTCTGTTGTCTCTCCATCATCAGACTGAGGAACATAGAGTTTGGAGACGCGCCCATTCCCCTGTGGGGCACTGAATCCCTTGACGTCCTTGGCCGGCAAGGCAAACATCTTAAAGTACCCTGGAGGAGAGCATTCAATCCCAACTCGAAGAGCAACCGCAGCCAACTCGGCAAGCTCTCCCTTGAAATGCAGATTGAGGTCCGGGCGATACTGCACTTTCTCGATCGTCCCGATGGCGGGCACCTCCAACTGATGGGCCGAAGGTGTCCAGCCCGAGTCGGCCACGGCTTCAAGATAGTTCTCAAGGTCCACGCTGCCCATACCTGCGAGTTGGATGCCTTGTCTTATGGAAAAAAAGGATGCGAGCATGCAGGTGCAAATGAAACTTCGAAGCACGGTCTGGAGTCGGTCCTGTTTCATTTGTTCATGGTCCTTATCATAGCGCTCTGAGATGCCGCCGACATTCGATACCTTCTTTGCGGTCTACTACTCAAAGGCTGGCGTTGCTGGGGGAATGGGAGCCGAAGATGGCGTCGGCTTGTTCGATCCAAAGGGACTTGGCGGATTGGAAGGCGGTCTGGACTTCAGGGGTGAGGTCCAGGAACTGGTTGCGGTTCTTGAAGTCGGTGTCGAGGGCTTTTCGCAGTTTGCCGTTCACGTCGGTCAGGAAGAGGGTGCCGCCTTCTGTGGTCAGGTACATGATGATGATGTCCGGCTTGGGCGTTTCGCTGACCACGAAGAAGGAGAAATGCCTCTCATCCTGATCCGTCCTGAATGTCCTGCAAGGAAGGTCCGCCAATCCCAGGAGCTGCCTTTGCGCGGGAAGCTGGTTGAATACCCCGCCGACCGAGAACGCGGCCTGCGTCAGGCGCTGGAAAGCCTCGGAACTTGCAGCATCGTCGCGGGTAAAGCTGGCCAGCTTGAGGCCGCTGAGCGTTGGGACCTCAACGTTCTGGATTACGGGGGACCAGCCTTGGCTTGCAACGGTCTTGATATACGCCCCAATATCGATGTTCCCGGCTGCGGCAAGCCGCGCGCCGGGGATCGCGGGCGCTGTCCCTGAAAAGATGACGGTAGAGAGAACGGCAAGGCTCATGATGATGGCATGGTGTTTTTTCATGGCACTCAGCTTTCTCCTTTGGACAGCATACTTAAAATCATCTTCAAAATCTTTAATCGCTTTCAAAATTCCCTATCGCGATCCCTTTATCGCGGCGAGCCTGTTCAGCCAGAACTGCTTCTCGGCTTTGAAAAACTCTTCCGATTCCGGCGTAGGGTTCACTAATTGACCTTGAAGTTTATTTCTATCCGCAACGGTGGCCGTCAGGAAAAGCGTTTGCCGCAGGCGACCATCCGCTGTTGTTCGGAATGCCCATCCTGTTCCTGATGCCTTGTCTGTGTAGGTGAGAATGATTTCCGTTGACATCCCATCATCAGACTGGATGACATACACCTTGGAGACTCGTCCATCCCCTCGTTTGGCATTCAAACCCTTGCCATCCTTGGCCGGCAAGGATTGAAACCCAGAAAAAAATTTAGGCATGTCATTTTCGAGCCCGATTCGAAGAGCAGTAGTAGCCAACCCAGCAAGCTCTCCCTCAAAATGCAAGTTGAGATTCGGACGATAGCGAACTTGCTGGAACCCGCTGACAGCAGGCACAGCCCCAGTCTGGACAGCAGGCATCCAGCCGGAGGCTGCAATGCCTTTGCGATATGAGTCGAGATTCACGTAGCCCATGCCCGCGAACCGAACGTTTTGTCCCAAGGGCAGGGAAGAAGCGATCATGCAGGTGCAGAAGAGACTTCGGAGCACGGTCTGGAGTCTGTCCTGTTTCATTTCTCGATGGTCCTTGTTGGCAGCGTTTCCCGCTGCCGACATTCCAAATATAGGCGCAAAGGAATCGAGTTGCCTGGGCCTATGGGGGTGGTCCCTGGCAGGCAAATGGCCCATGCCGCCACCCCCAAAAGGCCTAGCAACAATATGGGCCTTGACATGGCTACTGGCCGGGGCTAGACTCAAGATATGCTGTCAATGGGACGAGGCTCCATAATGCTTCTTGCCGGCGCGATGGTTTTCGCGCCGCATATGGCGTATGGCGCAGATTCCGACAGCGATTTCGGAGAGATGTCAGATCCCTTTGCTTCTAGACAATCAAACACTGAATCAGCAAATTCTGGCAGTTCCGCGTCCGCCTCGCCAAAGCGCTCTGCCTCCGAGCCTGCCGCACAAAGTGATAATTCCAATGACATATTCGGCATGCAAGCGGATTCTTGGGACCCTAATGCCTCCGCATCGAACAGCGACAGTTCAAAGGACCCCACCTCCGCTACGCAGGAGCCCTCCGGCGACAATGTCTTTGGGATGGAGAATGGTTCTTCTGAGGATGCCCAATCGAGTCCTTCCAGCGTAGTCTCTGCGGAGCAAGGCTCAGTCTCGACGGTAAAGAAGCCTGCGGCCGCTTCCGAGAATACCGCAAGCAAGGAAGACAGTCCTGTTTTCAACACTCCTACCGCGAAATCGAAACTCGCGCAGGAACCGGCTTCTGCCGACGATTCTTCCACTAAGCACAAGGCCGCTGCCCTGGCCTACATCCGGACCGGCGACGTGCCTTCGGCCTTGGCCGAGGTCCGTTCAGGGCTTGAGTCCGATCCTAATGACGAATCCCTGCAGGGTTTGGAGAAGCTCCTGGCCAAGCGCTTGGACGGTTCGCAGGATTTCTCAAAGGTCGCGGCCGGCGCCAAGCAGTGGCTGGACCAAGACATAGAGGAAGGCGGAGACAGCCGGTCAGATTCCCAGCGCCCGCCCCAGCCTGCCGAGGTCTCCTACGCTTCCCCTATCGCCTGGGGGCTCCCTTCCGCGGCCCAGGCCGCCGCGCCCTCTCTTGCCGCGCGCAAGGAGACCCAGTCCTGGGTCTCGCGCATGAACATGGGCGACTTCTCCGGCGCGGAGCGCTTCTTCTCACAGAAGCTCGAGCAGAATCCAAATGATCTAAATTCCCTGCGCTACCGCGCCCTCTCCCGCCGCAACCTCAATGACCCGGTCGGCGCATTGGCGGATATGGACCGGGCCGTGCGCATCGAGCCGGAGAACAGCGTGCTGCGCAGCGCACGCGCCATGACGCTCATGGACCTCAACCGGCCGCAAGAAGCCCTGCAGGAAGCCCAGAAGGCCGTGGACCTCAATCCCCGCAGCGGCGCGGCCTACAGAACCCGCGCCCTGGCCAATGAGAAGCTTGGCAAGACCGATGAGATGCTCGCCGATCTCAAGGCGGCGGCCGAGCTCGACAGCCAGTTCGAGTCCGCTTACAATCAAGCCCTGCGCGGCTATGGGAAACCCGCTGCCTTCTCGTTCCCGAAGATCGACAAGCAGTGGCTCTGGGGACTCGGGCTCCTCGCTTTCCTTATAATGCTCTGGCGCATCTTAGGCAGCCACATAAGCCGAACAGTGCGCAGACCTGCTCCTGGGGGGATACTTCCGCCCGCGGGCTTCCACATCGTGCGCAGGATCGGCGAGGGGGGCATGGGCGAGGTCTTCGAGGCCATCGACATCGCCCTGGGCCGCAAGGTGGCCATCAAGAAGATGCGGCCCGAGATCGCGGCGGATGCGCATGAGCGCAAGCGCTTCATCCGCGAGGCGCGCACCGTGGCCGGACTGCGGCATTCGAACATCGTGGAGATCCACTCGGTTCAGGATGATGCGGAGGGGGTCTTCCTGGTCTTCGAACTCGTCGAGGGCCGGACCCTCTATGACCAGATCCTTGAGAAGGGGAAGATGTCCCTGGACCAAGCTCTTCGCGTGATCCGGCCTGTGGCCGATGCCTTGGACTATGCCCACAAGAAGGGCGTCATGCATCGCGACCTCAAGCCTTCCAATATCATGCTCTCGGCCGACGGAGTCAAGGTCATGGATTTCGGCATCGCGCGAAGGGCGCAGGACTCGGTTTCCACCCTGAGCCGCGGAGAGATCGCCGGCACCCCGGCCTACATGTCGCCCGAGCAGGAAGTGGGCGAGCCTTGCCCGGCTTCCGACATCTACGCCCTGGCCGCATGCCTCTACGAGGTCATGGCCGGCGAGGCGGCCTTTCGCGGCGCCTCCCTGACCCAGAAAACCGAGAGGAACTATGTTCCGCTTTCCAAGATGACGACCCTGCCCCCAGCCGCGGACCAGGTCCTGTATAAAGCCCTGGACCCCAGGCCCGAGAACCGATACCAGTGCGCAATCGAGTTCATCTCCGCCTTCACCGCCGCAGCCTGCGAAAGCGCCCCCGCCGTCCACTGAAACAATCCGCCCTCTCCGTGCCGATGGAGCCAAGCAAGAGAAGATGCCGATACGTGGAATGAAGTTCGGCGCCGGGAATCAATCCGGCTTCCCGTTGTTGAATCGACCACCGCCGTACTTTGGACGCGGTCCGGTGTAGACGGGAGGATAGGACGGCGGAGTGTATTGCGGCTCCTGCGGCTCAGGCTTCGGAACAACCTTGATCCGCGGCGACACTTCTATGCGCGGCACGTAGCGCTGCAACAGGTCCCTCAATTTGAATCCGCTGGGACAGGCTCCGGCCAACTCTTTAAAGATGACATCCTCGCATCTGTTGCTCACAGGGAAAGCGATGGCGACATCACGGCAATTCAGGCCATTCCATTTGAAATCCCGGATATCCATGGAGGCAGGATTGGCGCACCAAGTCTTGGCCAACTGCGCGGCTTGTTTGCGCATCGCGCTGCAGGCATCCTCATGCGCCAGGCGGCGGTTGCGTGCGTCAAACTCGTCCATAGCTTTTGCAATCGCCTCCTCCTGGGTCATCGTGCCCGAATCGGAGGCCTCCTCCTCGGAACAGGAGTCCTGCTCATCGGAGGATGTTTGGGCACGATTCCGGCGAGCGGCCTCATTGCTCTCATGGATCGCCTTGGCCTTCGCGAGCAGAGCCGGAGCCTGCGCCATGGCATCATCCCAGATCGCGTTCCCTTCCTCCTCGATACGCTCGACCTGCTCTGCCTGAGCTTTTTTCAGGCTGCCCAGAGGCAGGATGCCGAGTTGGCGAAGGTAGTCGTAATAGTCCGTTTTCCAATGGTCAAGATCGATGGAGTGCTGGACAAAGCGTACCCCACTCTTCCCACGAGGGAATTCCGTCTTTGGATCGACATTCAGGTTATACCGGAACATATCGGGATCGAAAACCCGTTCATCGGAACAGAGGGAGGGAAGTTTTTTGCATTTCTCATCCCACATCTTGTCCAGCTCGGCAGGGTCCTCAGAAAGACGCTCGCCGCGCAAGAACCGCTCACGAAGATCGACATTGGCCATGCGCGCCTTGTCCCACTCAAAGCCCACGACGATGACCTCGATGCCGGTGTACTTCTGCAAGGCCTTCCACTTCTCCATGTTCGCATCCGGCGGCCCCACGATAATCAGGCGTTGCGGCGGGTAAATGTCACCATTGAGAATGGCGGTGTAGGCGATCTCGGAACCCCAGCTGTGCGCGACAAGTTCCTTGATGTTCGCGTACTCCAGGCCTTCCCGACCGAGAACATCCGCGCCGCGCTCGCTGAGTTCGGGGCCCATGCTTTTTGAGGCAAGAAAAAGATCCTTGCTTCCCTTAACAAAATTCCGGCCTTTTCGAATGACCGTGCCGATAGGGCCATCCTGCCGCGCCTCATCCATGAACGAGAAGGAAACTTTTTTGTCGAATTCGTCAGGATAAGGAGAAGAATCTCCCTCATTGGCCTCTACCAAGGACCATATCCCGCGGAATTCGACTCGTTGGTAATCGTAGAATTCCTCCTTGCTTCGCAGAGACTCCTTGCCGACATCATGGATATTGGTGGCCTCTGTCCCGCGGGCTTTCCGCAAATATTTCCACGCCACGTTCTGCACGGAATCCTGCATGGGGCCGACATTGATCTTGACCCCATCGACTTCTACCGGCTCCGGAACATCGAATTCCTGGGAGTGACCGCTCCCAATGCAGAGGAAGATGAGGCAGACTCCCAACATGGATTGAGACAGGCTTCCGCGAGAGCTGACATGCGTCAACGCGAAAACAACAGCGTAGCCCAGTGCAATCAGCATTTGGAACATCGCGACAACGGCGTAATATGCCGAGGAAACTTTCTCGCCATCCTCCATGATGCCGATAGTCGCCGCGAGGAAGAAAAGAGACAAAGGAACGCTTAAAAATAAGCAGGTCAAAAATACCCGTGCGGGCTTTATCCCACCTATCCGACAAGATGTCTCCCGGCACAGCCATGGCATGGCCATTGCCGTTAGTAATGAGGGAATCGGTATGGCGCCTCGAATGCCGAAATAATCGAGGAAAAAAAGAAGCGCCACTCCTATTATCGCCAGGAGATTCGAGAAAACCAGCATGAACCTACCGGCGATGACCATAGGCGCAAGCCATTTATTTTTTCGCGACAACAATGCGAATATAATGCAAATGAGGTTGCTTCCTCCAAAAATGAACCACAACAACCTATACGAGAACATCTGACGGGGATCCCTATCAACCCCCGCCCGCCGCGTCGAGATATAACGCTCCAAGCTCTTTAGAATCAGTTCCTTCGGACTGCTTTCGCGGATATTGCCCATGCTAAGGATGAAGAAATGGTCGTCGCTCTCCGTGTAGAACTGAATGAACCCATGTTCGCGGGATCCGATGTCCATGGTGAACGAGTTCTCGGGGAAATGGTAGTCCGTACAGTAGGCGCATGCTCCATTCCAAACGAAATACTTGACGCCCTCTTTCTTGTAGGCTTTTCCCTTGGCCCTGCGCATCGCTTCAAGGGACTTGAAGCCGGGAACATCTTTGGGAATGACCAGCAACTGCATCAGACGCTTGGCCGTGAGATTCTCCAGCGTATAGTCTTCACGCGCCGGACGATAGGGCCGGTCCTCCCAATAGGCTGTCCCCTGTCCCATGCGCTCGTATTTTTCGTGGAAGTAAACGACCTCCATGCGGGACTGAAGCTCCGCCTCTGCTGTCCACGCGACAGGGAGATTGATCATCTCCCCATAATGCCCGATGAACGCGTTCTCCACGACCTCCGGAGAGGGGGGCTCTCCGCGGAAAACGCCCCTCGGAGGTTCCGCAACCGCATAAACAGACACTCCCAGGACGATAACGCACATCCAAAAAAAGCGCGGCACGCTTGTTAAGCAAAATCCATTCTTCATATCACGAATCTTACTTTTTATCTGCATATCACGTATGTATCGAAAGGCCCAAGCTCGCGACAGATAAAGTCCCAGGTCCGAATAGGCCCTCAGCCCTGGACCCCAGGCCCGAGAACCGATACCAGTGCGCAATCGAGTTCATCTCCGCCTTCACCGCCGCAGCCTGCGAAAGCGCCCCTGCCGCGCACTAAACCTCATTCAGCAACTTCGTCCCTCCTAAAATAGGAGCTTTCTGATTGCGGCCACGCACAGTAATGATCCCCGGAGTCGCATAACCCTTATTAAACACGACGAGATATTTTCAATAAACGTCGGTGAGCGTGATCTTGCGGGAACGGACGCCCTTCGCGTCCTTGAGCCGCACGGTGACCGTGTCGCCGACCTTGTAGCGGTCCAGTACCGCGCTGAGGTCCGCGTATTCCTTGACCGGCTGCTCGTCGATGCCGACGATGATGTCGCCTAGCACCAGCCGCCCCGAGGAGTTGCGCCGGATGCCGCGCAGCCCGGCCTGCTCGGCCGGGGAGCCTTTCTGCACCTCGCGCACGACCACTCCCTCGACTTCCCCAAGCAGATACTCGGCCTGCTCGTCCTGTAGGAGAAAGACGCCCAGCCCAGGCTGAGAGGAGCGCCCATGCTTGATGAGCTGGGGCACGACCTTCTTGATGGTGTCCACCGGCACCGCGAAGCCGATGCCCGCGCTGGCGCCGCTGGGGGAGTAGATCATCATGTTCATGCCGATGAGGCTGCCCGAGGAATCGAGCAGCGGGCCGCCGGAATTGCCGGGATTGATGGCCGCGTCCGTTTGGATCACGTCGCGGATCACGCTGCCCACGGCGGCGCGCACCTGCCGGCCCAAGGCGCTGATGATGCCGGTAGTCATGGTGTTGTCCAAGCCGAAGGGGTTTCCGATGGCGATGGTCTTCTGCCCGACCTGCAGGGACGCGGAACTGCCCGGAGAGAGCGGCTGGATGTTCTTCGAGAGCCCCGAGACCTTGAGCACCGCGATGTCCTTCCTGGGCTCCACGCCGACCAAGCGGGCCTGAAGTTCGGTGCGGTCCTTGAAGGTGACCAGGAAGGCGTCCCCGCCGCGCACAACGTGGTAGTTGGTGACGATATGCCCCTCATGGTCCCAGAGGAAGCCCGAACCTCTGCCCTGCGGGATCGCGAACTCATCGAAGAACTCGTCCTGCGCCACGGCGATGTTGGTGACATAGACCACGGAGGGGGAAGCGTTCTTGAAGACCTGGATGGTGTTCTCTTCCTCGGGCAGGAGCGCGACAACCGAGACCGGCAGAGAGCCCGCGAGAACGGCATGCATGCACAGATACAGTGCGGCAAGAGCCCAGCGCTTAGACACGAACTTCGCATGGATCATCTTTTTGAACCTCCCTTAAAAAGGAAAGCCGCCCTCGGAACAGAGGCCGGCTTTCCTTTTGCAAAATGGTGGTTGGGGAAGGATTCGAACCTTCGTAGGGCGTAGCCCGCTGGTTTTACAGACCAGTCCATTTGACCGCTCTGGTACCCAACCAAACACCAAGAAACATCAACAAACAAACGACTTTTTCGCATCCCCGAAACCGACTGCGCGAATTCAGCCCTGATTTTTTGTCGAGATCTTTGTCGAGATAATCCAAACCCCGACCTCGGCAACCACATCAGGCCGGACGACTTCTCAATGAACTCGCTACAAGCCGCCGCCGAGTCGCAACAACGAAGACATTAAACCAAATCGCGCCTTGAATCTCAAATTCAAACCCAGCCGAGGCGGCTTTTAGGATATAATCACGAAGCAATGCCTACCCTGAACTGGATCGGCAAGGACGCGGTCGTAAACCACCATCACCACGTCCCCTTCCATCTTCTCAAGGACGTGCCCGGCCTCGCCTGCGGCGACCCCGGCAGCGGGAATCTCATCGTCGAAGGCGACAACCTCGTCGCGCTCAAGGCAATCCTGCCCTACTACGCTGGGCAGGTGAAGTGCATCTACATCGATCCTCCGTATAACACAGGGAATGAAGGCTGGGTCTATAACGATAATGTCGGGAGTCCAGCTATTACTGAGTGGCTTGGCAAAGTTGTCGGTGGTGAAGGCGAGACCCTGGATCGGCATGATCGCTGGCTCTGTCTGATGTATCCGAGGCTCGCGCTCTTGAAGCAGTTCCTTCACCGCGACGGCGCAATCTTCGTGAGCATCGACGATAACGAAGTTCAATCCCTGCGCTACCTAATGGACGAGATATTCGGGGCCAACAACTTCCTCACTAGTTTCATCTGGCGGAAAGTGGACAGCCCGAACGACAATAAAGTCGCCCTAACCCCAGACCATGAATACATCCTGGCTTATGCCAGGGACCGGGACTCCCTCGAACTCTCCCAGATGCCCGCACCGAGTATTGTCGAAGCCTACGGACGCATCGATGACGCCGGCCGACGGTATCGAGATCGCTTGCTCAAAAAAAACGGTCGGCACAGTTTACGCCGCGATCGGCCCACGATGTACTTTGCGCTGACGACACCCAATGGCTCGGAAGTTTTTCCAACTCACGACAACGGAGAGGAAGCCTGTTGGGCTATGGGCCGAGATGGGATTGCGCGTCATCAGGCCGCCGGGACCCTAATTTGGAAACAGCGTGAACGCGGCGGACGAACCGTCTGGGAACCCTATACGCGGGAGTTCGCACCCGAAAATCCGACTCGTCCTTACCCGTCAATCTGGGCCGACCTGCCGACGATGCGTCAAGCTAAAGCGACGCTTCGCGATGTATTCGCGACGGCAGACTTGTTCGATACCCCGAAACCGATCGAACTCATAGAGCGCATCTTAAGAATGTCTGCGGGGCCTGATGCGCTCATTCTTGACTCGTTTGCGGGATCAGGGTCAACAGCGCATGCGGTCCTGAACCTGAATAAAATCGACGGCGGCAATCGACGCTTCATTCTTGTCGAGATGGATGGGAAGATCGCACGCGACATCACCGCGAAGCGCGTCCGTATCGTAGCGCAAGGCTATGAGGACATTAAAGAAGAGAAAGTTGATGGATTGGGTGGCGGATTCCGGTTCTGCGAACTAGGTGAGTCCCTCTTCGACAAGGACGGAAAGATCCGCGACACCGTGAGCTTCGCGGACCTTGCTCGCCACGTCTACTTCACCGAGACCGGCGAGCCCCTACCTCGCGAGCGCGTGACGAAGTCTCCGCTTATTGGCGACTGTCGGGGCGTCGGCGTCTACCTCCTTTATAACGGCATCCTCGGCGATAAGAGCGTCAACGGCGGCAACATCCTGACTCGCGCCGTTCTCGCGAAGCTCCCCGAGTTCGACGGACAGAAGGTCATCTACTGCGCCGGCTGCCTCCTTGGACGCGACCGGCTGCGGGCGGAACGGATCATCGTCCGCCAGACTCCCTACGAGATCAAGGTGTCATGATAACGCTCAAGGACTACCAGGAACGGGTTCTCGACTCCCTGCGGGACTTTTTCCGCCAATGCTCCAAGGACGGGCGTCCCGAGGATGCGTTCAAGGCAGTCCAGTTGAAGAACGGCGTCCAGCCTGCGCCCTACCTCCCGGTCCAGGCAGACGGCCTGACGCCCGGAATGCCCTACATCTGTCTCCGCGTTCCCACCGGCGGGGGGAAGACCCTGCTCGCCTGCCATGCCGTGGGCATCACGCAGACTGAACTGCTGCACTCGGACCGCTCAGTCATCCTCTGGCTCGTTCCGAGCAATACGATCTTGGACCAGACGGCCAACGCTCTGCGGGATCCCCGCCATCCATACCGCCGAGCCCTGGAACTATCCTGCGGCGCTGTCGAGGTCTTGACCATCGAGGAGGCACTACGGCTCTCCCGGCCCGTTGTGGAAGGTCAGACCGTAGTCATTGTTTCCACAATCCAATGCTTCCGGGCCGAGGACACCACGGGCCGCAAGGTCTACGATCAGAACGGAGCATTTGCCGAGCACCTGCTGAACGTGCCGCCTGATCGGCTCAAGGACCTGCTCATGGGGCCGGACGGGAAGCCGAAGCCGTCTCTGGTGAACATGCTGAGGCTTCGGCGTCCCATCTTGGTCGTTGATGAGGCGCACAACGCCCGAACCGATCTCTCATTCGAGACATTGGGCAACGTCCTGCCCTCCTGCATCATCGAGTTCACGGCCACCCCTGCGCGAACCAAGCACCCCTCGAACGTTCTTCAGCATGTCTCCGCTGCGGAGTTGAAGGCCGCGGACATGGTGAAGCTGCCCCTGCGGGTCATCACACGGCATCCGAGCCAGAAGGATCAGCTCCTGGCCGAGGCCCTGACATTGCGGGGGGACTTGGAGAAGCTGGCTGCGGCAGAAGCCCAGCAGACCGGGGAATACCTGCGGCCCATCCTCCTGATCCAGGCCGAGCGCGTGGACCATTGCGAGGCCCTGCGTGATCGTCTGGTTTCCGAGTTCAAGATCGGCAAGGACGAAGTGAAGATCTCCGTCGGGAAATTGGACGAATTGAAGGACGTGAAAGACATCGGTTCTCCGAAGTGTCCGGTGCGCGTCATCATCACCGTGGAGAAGCTCCGCGAAGGTTGGGACTGTCCATTCGCCTATGTCCTATGCAGCATCAAGGAGACCCGTTCAGCTACGGCCATCGAGCAGATCGTGGGCCGCATCCTCAGGCTTCCCAATGCTCGGGCCAAGCAGCATCCTGATTTGAACTACGCCTATGCCTTCTCGGTCTCGGACAAGATCGAGGAGGTCCTGGCGGAACTGCGCGATGCGCTGGAAAGCAACGGCTTTACAAAGGCCGAGGCCGAGCGGATCGTGCTTCCCTTGCCCCAGGGAGTTCTGCCTCTCGGAGCCCATCCCCAGACGCTGAAACTTGCCCCAGCAGACATCGACAAGGCCGTGGCCAAGGTCCAGGTCGCGGCCCTTGGCGGCAAGGTCCGCGTAGACGCCGAGAAGGGCGAGATCACGGTACTCGTCCCCTTGGACAAGGGGGAAACGGAGAAGCTCACTTCTTGCGTGAAGACCCCGGATGCAAAGGCCAAGGTCGCGGAGGTTGCCGCCCTGGTCATTGCGGTGGAGAAGGCCTTCGGCGGCAGCGGAGAGACGAGGGTCGCAAGCCCCTACGAACAGCAACTGGACTTTACTGTTCCCTTGCTCTGCGTGCGCGATGGGGAGTGCTATTTCGAGTTCGAGAGCACCTTTCTGCTCGAACACCCGTGGAAGCTCAGCGCGAAGGATGCCTCGCTCTCAGCGAGCTACAACCCTTTGGTTCGCCCGTTCGGTCGAGCCGGGCTCATTGATGTCGGGTCCAAGGGAGATGTCACCGCCAGTGTATTTGGTGAGAGTGAGGGCGCGGACTTCGTGGCAACGCTGCATCAGCAGACCCTGGCGCTCGGGGCCTCGGTTGATTGGACGTTGGAAGCCCTGGTAGGGTGGTTGGATCGCAAGATCGATCACCGGGACATCCCGACGGGTGAGTCTGCGGAATTCTTGAGGAAGGTCATCCGCGGCCTAATGGCGAAACATGGCATCACCGATATCAGCGTACTCGCGCTCGACCGCTTCCGCCTTCGGGATGAAGTTGAAGCCCGGATCGAACAACACCGCGAAGAGGAACGGAAGACCGCCTTCCAGGCTTACCTGTTGCCGAAGTCGGCGCTGTCCCTGTCCGATGAGCATGTAGTCGATTTTAAAAAGATGGTCTATGAGCCGAGCTGGCTCTACGAGGGCGGCTTCCAATTCAAGCATCACTACTTCGGTCCCAAGGTCGGAGAACTCCGCGAAAAGACTCCATCCGGGCAGGTCACGGAAGAGTTCAAGTGCGCGCAGTTCATCGATGGCCTTGCCGGGATCAAGTTCTGGGTCCGCAACCTTGCCCGCAGGGCCACGTCGTTCCGGCTGCAGACCTCGCGTGATTGGTTCTATCCCGACTTTGTCTGTCTGCTCGAAGACGGCCGCATCCTGGCCGTCGAATACAAGGGCAGCCACCTCTCCACGGGCGATGATGCCGACGAGAAGCGCGCCGTCGGTGCCGTCTGGGCCTCGCGGAGCGGAGGGCGCTGTTTCTTCGTTATGCCTACCGGTGGGGACTTTTCGCCAATTACTAGCGCCATCAAATCTCTTGCGAGCACCTGCCAGAGGAGGTAGTGGCACACTGCACGCCCCTTTCATATGTGGTCCGATAACGAGACAGGTCGCGACTTTTTGAATTTCCAGATGATCGCCGATACCGCTGCCGAGATGATCGTGCAGGCGAACGGACAGCCGCTCTCTCTTGGAGTGTCTGGGAGCTGGGGTGTTGGCAAGTCCTCGATGATCAAGCTCATCCAGAAGTCCCTCCAGGCCCGCGAAGACGGAAAGTTCATTTTCGTCGACTTCAACGCCTGGCTCTATCAGGGTTACGATGATGCCCGTGCCGCTTTAATGGACGTGATTGCTAGGAAGTTGGTTAAGCACGCGGAAGAAAACAAGACTTCAGTCGATAAGGCTAAGGACCTATTAAAACGCGTCGCTTGGCTCCGGCTGGCAAAACTGGGAGCAAGTGGCGTCGCTATGGCGCATGGGATTCCGCCCGTGTGGCTTGCCGGCGATATCGCTGGTTTTTTTGAGCACCTCACGGCCGAGGGGGTAGCGAGCGCAACTGAGGCTGGGAAGCAGATCGTCGAAGGCGCGAAGACGGTTATCAAAGCCAAGCCGACTCCGGATTCTCCACCGAAGGAAATCCAAGAACTTCGGGACCACTTCGAGGAGACGCTGAGAGAGCTGGGCGTATCTGTCGTCGTCTTCGTCGACGACCTCGATCGATGTCTCCCGGCAACCGCTATATCGACGTTGGAGGCAATCAGGCTTTTCCTCTTTTTGCGCAACGCTGCGTTCGTCATTGCTGCCGATGACAAGATGATCCGCCATGCTGTGAGAGTCCACTTCGGGGACATCGACCGTGATCGGATTGACGATGAGCTGGTCACCAATTATTTCGATAAACTTATTCAGGTCCCGCTGCGCGTTCCACCGCTCGGCACTCAAGATGTGCGGGCGTATATGATGATGCTTTACATCGAGAACAGCGGCTTAGATCAAGGCGTCCGAGATAGCTTGCGGAAGGCCATCTGCAAGCAACTCGGCGAAAGCTGGCAAGGCAAGCGCGTAGACTCGAACTTCGTCATTCCTCTGATCAGGGATTGTCCGAAGCCTCTCATTGAGCAGCTCCACACCGCCGATCGGCTGGCACCGTTCATGGCCTCGGCCAAGCAGATATCTGGAAATCCGCGCCTAATCAAGCGGTTTCTGAACACGCTGTCCATCAGACTTTCGATCGCGCGCAATCAGAACGTGACGGTCGACGAAACCGTCCTCGCCAAGATGCTTTTGTTCGAGCGTTGTGGCGGCGAAAAACCCTATGCGGCGCTTATCGCAAAAATCAATGAGGACCCTGAGGGCAAGCCGCGATTCCTAAAGCCCTATGAAGAAAAAGTTGCGGCTGGGGCGGCACTAGAGAACGTGCCGCCAGAGTGGAGCCAAGATTTCACGGCCAAGTGGCTCGCTATGTCGCCGCTTCTCGCCGACCGCGATCTTCGTCCGGCAGTCCATGTCAGTCGGGAGCATCTCCCGATTATCACTGCAGCTGATTCGCTCTCGCCTGAGGCGGCTGAACTCGTCACCGGTCTTCTCAAGATGACGCAACCGAATAAAATCTTCAAGGATCGTCTCGGGAAGCTCAGCAAACCAGAGGCAGGTCTCGTCATGGAAAGACTTCTCGTCGAGGCGAAACAAGTCCAGGAATGGAGTCAGCCTGCCATCCTATGGGCCTGCATGGCTGTCGCTGATGCAGTACCCGAGCAAGGCGAGCGATTGGCGGACTTTCTTCACACTGTTCCAGTGACGCAACTGAAGCCTGCCATCGTGCCGACGATCCGAGAGGCTGCTTGGGCAGCGCCAGTCCTGAAGCGGTGGTCTGAATCAGCCAACACTCCAGGCCCGGTCAAGAAAGCAATCGAGAAGCCCGGAAAGGGATCAAGGTAGTGGGGACTTCCGCTTCGAGTCCGGGACCTGGACCAAACGTACCACTCGTTCCGCGTTGGGTGCCTCCCGTCCCGCAACCGGCCGACCAACCAGCACCAACTCCGCAAGCCGAACCTGATGCGCCATCACCACCGCGCAGCCCGAACGCACCTCCTGTCCCTGCCGTACCTCTGCCGCCGCCGTTGCCGCCCGGACAATCACCAGAAGTTCCTCTTGCACCGGCTCGCCGCTTTTTAGGAGCGAGTGTTTCTCTTGGTCGATTCGCCAGAACAGGCTCTCAGGACGATCTGCGCCGGGGTCTAGGACGCTATGTCCGCAATGGGCTCACCGGAAGCACATCTGGCGCTCGGCGAATGGGTGCAACAGCTCGAACTGCAGGGGCGCTCTACAACACACTCTCGGCACTCCAGACCGGTCGAGCCACGAGAGCCGATCTTGGAGTCGATCCTGCAAGTCTCTCGGGATGCACTGCAAAAGAAGTCATGGACGTCATCGTCGAGGCCATCAGGCCGATCGACGGCACGCAGGATGCGGAGGCGAATCGGCAATCGATCGCTATCGCAACGGCGGATCTTCTGGTCGAGTTCCCGAACGCGGATATCACGGCATTGGCTCCAGAGCAAATTGATTTCCTAATCGAGCGCTATGTCGCACATGATCTTTGTCAACGCGTGGAACTCGACGTCGGACGCAAGATTGAAACCGGGGCTCCGGACGCGGCGACTGTCGTTCGCCGACTCGAAGAGATGAAGGACTTCGTCGTGGCGGAGGTTCACTCCGTATTCCAAGCCCGGCGGGATAATGGAGAACGACTTCAACGCGACCACGTCGCAGAGCTGGTCTCGGCCACCCTGCAAGAAATCTTCCGCGTCTTCGAGGAGTACCTGCAATGAAGTTCCAATGTGGGCCAGCGTCGACATTAAGAAACCTTCCAAGGGGCATCGTGCCAATCGTCCTTTACGAACAGCCGGACAGGGCGAGTACGGGTTCAGCGGGTACAGCCGTCATCCCACAGTGTCGTAGGCTTGGACTCGCGCCAGCCACACGCGCTTGGGATTTTCTTTCTCTTGCCATCTCAGCAGTGACGGCAGATGCCGGCCAAAGTCGTGGAGGCAGTGCAGACGGATGGACTCGAGAACTGGAATTGACAGTCGCGGTATGCGATCCGGTTTTCTGGAACCTACAAGCGAAAACCATCAACAGCATTTTGAGCTTTCTCACGGGGGACATCTGGCATGTTGATTTTTCCACAGGGGGGATCGTTTGCCCTCCTCCCAGGAAACGACCAACGCGGCCAGAGGATGCTGTAACGCTTCTTTCAGGGGGGCTGGACAGCTTGATCGGTACGCTCGACCGCACGGCAGAGGGGGAGCGCCTCATCGCTGTCAGTCAAGTCTCCGCGGGAGACAAGGCTGGACAAGCAAGCCTTGCTCGTCAAATTGGGGAAGGCCTCTTTCATGTTCAACTGAATCACAACGCCCGCCCGCCTGATGCGGTCGACCGGTCGCAACGCGCCCGGTCCATCGCCTTCATCGCATTTGGGGTCTTGGCCGGGACGGCTCTTGATCGTTACCACTCCGGAGACACAATCACGCTCTATGTGCCAGAAAATGGGTTTATCAGTCTTAATATCCCCCTGACCCCTGCCCGTCTTGGCAGTCTAAGCACAAGGACCACTCATCCGTGTTATATCCGGCAGTTGCAGGCGTTGTTGGACTCTGCTGGGCTTCGCGTCAGGCTCGTAAACCCTTATCAATTTAAAACCAAAGGCGAAATGCTTCGTGAGTGCAAGGCCCAGGCTTTCCTCCGGCAACAGGCGGCGAGCACAACAAGCTGTGGGCGATTCGCCCGCAATGGATTTCAGCATTGCGGACGGTGTCTGCCGTGCTTGATTCGAAGGGCTGCTTTCCACCGCTGGGGCCAGCCCGATCAAACACAATATAGGTATGCAAATCTTTCGATACGAAATGCGAACCACAAGAATTTCATCGACGTCCGCGCGGCGGGCATCGCGGTTGAGCAAGTTCATCAGTTGGGGATCGAGCGCTGGATTGGAGGCGCTCTGAATACCGCACAACTGGGTAATATCTCCGAGTATCGGGATGTCTCCCAGCGAGGCCTGGATGAACTTGGCAGGTTCCTTACATCCGCTCGGGCTTTGTGATCGATTTCCACTGCCACGTCGACCTTTATCCTGATCCCGAAGCTGTTGTTATTCAGGTGCGTGAGAGAGATGTCGATGTCCTTGCTGTAACAACGACTCCGCGAGCATGGGAAGGGACCCGAATACTCGTTTCCAAAGCTCCACGTATTAAGGTCGCACTCGGTCTCCATCCCGAATTAGTTGCCGAACGTCATGTCGAGGTAGAGCTGTTGTGCTCTGCTATTGCAGAGGCGAAATACCTCGGTGAGATCGGCCTGGACGGATCTCCGCCACATCGCCATTCTCTTGACCTTCAGACCCGAGTCTTCAACCGCATACTACAGGTTTGCGCGACGCATGGTGGACGCATCATGACTGTGCACTCTCGAGGCGCAAGCTCGTTGGTTCTGGACGCCCTCGAGTCCCATCCGAAATCCGGAACGGCCGTTCTTCATTGGTTCTCGGGCACCCGCCGCGAGCTTAATCGTGCCATTGCACTCGGCTGTTGGTTCAGCGTCGGGCCTGTGATGCTCCGCGGGGCGAAAGGACGTAGCCTCGTAGCGGAGATGCCTCACGAGCGAGTGCTGACCGAAACCGACGGTCCCTTCGCGCAAACAGGGACTTGTCCGCTAATGCCCTGGGATGTCAATCAAGCGACAGTGCATCTAAGTCAATTGTGGAATATCTCAATACCTGACACTAACGTGATTGTTGAAAATAATTTCAAGAAACTTTTAATATCATAGGAAGAGTCGCACGCGGCCACTTCGGAGAATCACTGCCATGACTCGGATGACGTGCACCTGCATGGCATGCAGGAGGTCTGCGGTTCGATCCCGCACAGGTCCACCAGTTTAAAGACGTTTCTCGTCGAGAAGCCGGTCGAAGCGATTCTGAGTGCTTCGGCCGGCTTCTCTGCTTTTGTGTGGGATATGGACACTTTTTGGACACCAGCTCCCAGGCCGCCAAAGGCCGGGCAACAGCTTCCCGGCCCGATAGATCGTCCGAGGGTGAGCCGCAGAGGGTGGCGGGGGGGGCGATCGTTTGGAACGATGTGTGCTCGCGCCGTATTGGTCCGGCTGGATCCCGGCGGCGCGAGTTCAGCCCCTGTGAGGCTTGATGCGCGAGAAGAAACCATCTCTGTGCGCGGCCATGAACTCCTCGGGAGTCATGGTTTCGAGGATGTGGAGGTTCTTCCGGCCAAGCTCGTAGTCGGGGTTCACGCGCAGGGCCGTGCGCAGCATCTCTATGGCCTTCTTCCTGTCTCCCAGCATGGCATGTACCGTGCCGAGGTTTTCGAGTATTCGGAAGGCGTCCTCATGGCCCTTCATGAGCGAGTAGGCTTTCTGCAGGTGCTTTAGAGCGGTCTCGGCGTCGCCTTTGAGCATGCAGGCTCGCCCTCGTTCGAGGGCGCGGGCGCCTTCTTTCTCGTTGGAACTCCGTTCCAGCTCCATGGGAAGGACGAGGTAGCTGATGTCCTCGCGTGCGTTGCCCATGGCTTTGCGTTCTTCGAGGATGGCCTGCCTCGGAGTCTTGCCGTCCAGTTCCTTCTGGGGGGTATCCAGCCACGCCGCGGTCAGTTGACGGCTCATCGCAGTCAGCTTTTCCGGCTGCGTGAAGCTCCGCGCGGTCAGCTGGCTTGCCACGGCGCGCTGCAAGTCCGAGGCCAACATCCGCTCTTTGGGCCCCGTAAGCGGCGGCTTGTCCGGCAGGGTCAGGTTCCAGAGCGCGGTGAGCACTTCCATGGATTCCTCAAGGTCACTTGCCGAAGGAGCGCGCTTGGCGATCTCTTTTTGGAGGGGATTGCTCAGCGCACGCTGTTCGTGCGCCTTGAGAATGGCCTCCTCTGCCTGGGCCGCGGTGATGTCGGAGACGCCCCACCTTTGCAGGATCGCGGCAAGCCGCGCCCTGACGCTCGGGAGCCCTTCATCCTCCCAGCGCACCTTGGGCATGAAGAGCTTGAGGATATCGCGCGGCCGGGTCGGCTCCTCAGCCTTGCTCTTCGAAGCGGAAAGCCGCGAGAAGCTGCGGTCCATGGTGTAGCGGAGTTCATCAGGAAGGGCGCAGCAGAATGAACTCATGGCCCATTGGTCTTCAAAAGGGAAAAGGCGGGCGATGAGATAGGTTCCGATTTCAGCATCCAGAGAGCCTTGCTCCTCCGCAACGTGGAAGCGCTCCTGGGTCGGCACGAGGCTCAGCTCGAACCATTCGCCCAGGTCGCTGTCCACTACCTTGAATATGCCGAAGCGATTTCTCTGGGCGAAGCCGCGGTAGACCGCGAGTTCCGCCTTGTTGAGATGTCGTTCATTCTCCGCGGCGAAGAGTTCGAGCGGGGTCATGTGGCAGCGAGTGAGCTTTCGCTCCGAGAGGAACCAGTCCTCGAAGAGCAAGAGGACGAGCTGCCTGGAGGATTCCGGTATCCGCTGGGGGTTGATGAAGAATTCCTCCATCGCGCTGGGACGCTCGACCCCAATGATGCCTTGATGCCGAGCCCAGCCCGTGAAGTGGTTGAAGAACTTATGCCCCTTGGATTTCGCCATACGCCGAGGTTTCTATTCTCTCCCGTCGATGGTTATGCGGGTCACTTGCCGGCTTCTATCGACTCCACGAGCAGCAAAAGTTTTTTAGAGGAACCGCCGGAAAGGGCGGCTATCGCCTTTATCGGCACGGCCAATGCAGTGATTCTGACGTTTGCTCCTTGCCTTATGTCGAATATCGGAGTGCTTTTCTCTTTAGCGATGAGAACATCGTAGTAGGGATTGGAACACTGCGGCGGATTCGAGGATGAGCACAAGTGGATGCGAACCTGATCTTGATATTTCGACGGCAAATCCATCACCAGATTCATTGTGGCGAAGAATGCCGCATCGAATCTGACGCGCTTATTCGCGAAGTCGTTGGCGAATGCCGGCTGGATGAGCTGCTTATACGACACATCCTGGATTGGCGCCATGGGGTCCGGCTTTGAACTTCCCAAACTTGAGCAACCGCTGACCAGCGCATAGACAAGGGCCATCGCCAAATATCTCATGGTTCCTCCAGGCATGGAATATGTAGCCCTATATTACCAACTTTTTCCGAGCCTTCTATCTTATCTGGAATCCTGGGATGGAACAAAACCGACCCCTCAATCGTAGATTAGATATGGAAAACCAAACCACCTGCCGGACGGGGTCCTGCTGGAACCCCTGGCCGCTCATCCGTCTGCTCTCAGCCGTCGCCGTGATCGGGCTCTGGCTGCACTGGCGCTTCGACTGCCGTCTGCCCACGCTGCGCGAGTGCGGGAGCACGGGATTGGCCCTCTTCGAGGTCATGTCCCTCTGCGCCTTGTTCTCGTTCGCGCTCGCGCACGTGTTCCTGGTAGTCCTGAACTTCCCGTTCTACGCGATCGTGGTGCTCAATGACTGGTTCTATGAAGGAAGCCGCTGGGTGTTCCGGCTTCTGATGGGGCCGAGTTCTCCGCGCTTGACCGCGGGGCTCTCCCTGGCCGGAGAACTCGGCCTCTTCCTGGGAACCTGCCGTCTCATCGAGTTCCTACTGAAGAGATACTGCCTCTAAGGAACGTACCACGGCGCAACGGTTTCGGCAACAGGTGCGGACTGCATGAGGCGGTGGATACCGCCGCGTCCGTGGAAAGCGCCGGCCCACGGGTGGATCCCGGCGTCCGCCCGTCGGCCTTGGACAACCCCTGCGAGTTGACCACCCTTCCCACCGCCGCTTGGATTTCGGCCCCAATGGGGGCGGATCGGTCCGCAACGCTCCACCCCGCGCAAGGCAGCGGGGTCCGCCGAATTCCACCGTACCCACCGCCGCGGGGCGGCGGCTTTGCGCTGCGCTCTCCAACGACCCCTTCCCGTCCCTTCCTCCGCTCTTTTCGTTTTTCATTTTGTTCCTCACCGTAAGGCCCCAGGAGTGAAGCCCGCGGAGCCTGCGGCATAAACGGTCACCCCTTCCGGGAATCCGGCGATTCGGCCCAACCCCCGCCGTAGCCCCAAATCGCCGCACAGCCCGCTTGCAGCGGGGCCGCCGGCCCGGCTGCGCCGGGGGCGGTTCCCAGGTAGGGCCCCACCATTTATTCCTCGCATCCGCGCTCTTCCTCGGCGCCTTCCGCCCTCCGGGTGGCGTGGAGGAACAAAATGAAAAACGAAAAGAGCTGCATAATGGACGGGAAGGGAAACGGAGTACGCACGACATCCCAGGAGGGAACTCTCTCTCGGATGCTCGAAGAGAACAGGCCGTTCGCTTGGAATTTCGCTTATGGTTTGGCGAAAAACCCGGTGGATGCCGAGGAGCTGGTCCAGGAGGCAGCCTACCGAATCCTGCAAAACAAAGAGTGCTATGACCCGGTGCAGTCCTTCAAGAGCTGGTACCTGACCATCGTCAAGAACCTGTACCTGGACGGATGCAAACTCATGAGCCGAAGGGCGACCGCCTCACTGGATTCGACGGCGGGAGACGGCAAGCATTCCTTGATGGATGTTCTGCGGGACCCGGCCCCCGGACCTCTGGAGCAGTTGCTCCGTCAGGAACGCATCGAAGCCGTGCGGGCGTTGCTCGAGGATTTGAGCGTCCAGTATCGGGAAGTCCTGACTCTCTGCGATATCGAAGGTTTGGGCTATGAGGAGGCCGCGCGAAAGCTCCGGCTTCCGTGCGGAACCGTGCGCTCGCGTTTGTCCCGTGCGCGCGCATTGCTTCGGCGTGACTTGGTGCCGGCATGAACAAGGGGGATATCATGGAAACAGAAACCGGATGGGAAGACGTTGAAGTCATACACGCCTACACGCGAAAAGACGCAATGGACGACGGCGTGCTCGTGGACCTGAGCGGACTTGCGCGAGAAGCCGGGTTCCGGTGGCCGCTGGCCGTAACCCGTGCGGTCTATGAGATGTTGGAGCCTTCGGAGGAACTCAAGGCGCGAGGCCAGAGCGTCACGGGGCGCGCGTGGGACATGCTGTTCATCCTGCGCGTCGCAGCGCGTCGGGGAGACGGGCAGGAGATTTCCTTCTCGCCCTTGTTCTTGAACAAGCCCGGCGAGCCTCCGGAGCATAAGGGCCTGCGTGCAGTCACCGGGCCCGGTGACGATGGGGAACCAGTAATAACGGTGATGCTTCCCGGCGAGGACTGAGGTGCTGCGCCACGGAGGCCCCCGAGCGGGGGCCTCCGTGCGCCTGCGCGTAGGACTGCAAAGGCGGTGGATACCGCCGCGGCCGTGGACAGCGTGGACAACCCTGCCGGGTTGACGCACCCTGACCACTGCCGCTTGGACATCGCCCCTGCGGGCGCGGCTCGGTCCGCGAACGCTCCTCCCTGCCGACGGAGGCAGGGACCGCGATGCCCACTGTACCCACCGCCGAGGGCGGCGGTGCCTCTTCGGATCTTACCGGCTCCTTCCTTCCCGACTTCCCTTTTTCGCTTTCTCGGTTTTGGTCCAGTTCGTTCCTCCATTCAGGCCTTCCAGGAGCGAAGGCCGCCCTGCTCCGGCATAAACGGTCAGCCCCCTCCGGGAATCCGAAAATCCGGCCCAACCCCCGCCGTAGCCCCAGATTTTCGGACAGCTCGCTTGCAGCGAGGCCGCCAGCCCGGCTGCACCGGGAGCGGTTCCCAGGTGGGGCCCCACCATTTATTCCTCGCAGAACGGCCTTCCTCGGGGCCTTCAGCCCTCCGGGCAGGTTGGAGGAACTAACATGGAAAAACACTGCGAGAGCGTAAAACGGTTCGGGAAGGAAGGAAACGGCTGGCATCGAGGCGACATCGTCCGCGAGGCAAGAGAGTTCCTGCTTTGCGGCGGCAATGAGGCGAGGCGCGAGCTGGTGAGGACTACCCTGGAGCTTGACCGGCTTCTCCGGGAGGTGCGGTCATGAAGGTAAGGGTAATGCTGGTCCGCGAAGGACGGAAGGAAACGGAACCGCTGGAGGTCAGCAGTCCTAGCGCGGCGTTCTTGTTCCTTAAGCCGAAGGCGCGCAACCTCGACCGGGAACACTTCTGGAGGATCGACCTGGACTCCCATAATAAGATCGTGGGCTATGAGGTCGTTTCCATCGGGACATTGACGGCGTCCCTCGTCCATCCGCGCGAGGTGTTCACGGGCGCGCTGCTCAGCAAGGCGGCGGGCATCATCGTCGCGCACAACCACCCATCGGGCGAGACGGAGCCGAGCAGTGAAGACCGGGAGGCCACGCGCAGGCTGGTGAAGGCCGGGGAGATTCTCGGGATTCCGGTCCTTGACCACGTGGTCATTGGAGACGGAAAGTACTTCAGCTTCAGGGAAAAGGGGATGCTCTAATGGGAGGCATCATGTTCGGATTATTCAACGAGACGGATGAGGTGTTCGCTTCGCCCGACGAGTTCAAGACAAGGAAGGCCGCGCGAGCCTATGCGCGGGAGTTCCGGCAGCGCTACAAGGCGCAGGGCTACTATCTGACTGCGGGGGGAGACCGGATTCCCGTCGAGGCCTTGCGGCTTGTGGTAGTCGAGTTGGGAGGCGGCACGGGCTGATGCCGCCGCGCGAGGACGACCCGCCGGGTCGTCCTCGCGCCAAGGATGCGGGTCGGTCCGCAGCCGCTCCACCCCGCGCACGTCCGCGGGGTCCATAATATCCGATGAATGAACGACAGTAGCCCGGGAATCCCCAACAACGGTATACTTCCATCCATGAGTCGCCCTAAATCATCAGCGGGCAGCCGGACGAAGCGCCGCTCCCATCGGGAGCCCTTCGTTCCTCCTCGTTTTGAATCGCCGCAGGATTGCTTGGCGCGCATTGAGCAGTACGTACACCAAGCGGATTATTCCCAAGCCCTGACGACCTGTCTGCATGGTCGTCGAAAATGGCCCGAAGATTTCAAAATCCAAAGCGCTTATGCCTCGGTCCTGGGAGATCGAGCCGAAGATCTCCCGCCAGAAAGACGACAACGGTTGAAGCGCAAAGCCGCCGGTCTGCTGAAAGGATTACTGCCGCGGCTTCGAGAAGTCTCTGCGCTGGAGTCCCTGCGCACGCGCAACGAGTACTACTACCATTCGGAGCAGTTCCTCAAGCAGTACCAGCTGGGCCGCGCGTACGGCGTCCGCGGCCTTTACAGCCAAGGCGTGGGCGCTGCATGGCATGCGAAGCGCTTGGCTGAAGAAGGCCGGAAAATGAGCGCCCGCCGCTGGGCCGAGCGGTCAATCGAAGCCTGGGAGCGATACTTCAAAGTGCGCCCGGACTACTACAACGCCTATGTGCACTACGCCTTGGTGCTTGGGATACTGTCTCGACTGCCCGAGATGGAAAAAGCCCTCGAAAAATCCACAGCTCTTTCCGGACGACCTGCCTCCTATCGCGAGTTCCAAGAAGTCCGGGAAATCGTTGAGAAACTTGCGCCACAGCCTTCCGACAAGAGTCGAACAAGCCGGAGACGCTGATGGATATCACGCTGACGATGCCGGAGTGGGTCAAGACAAAGCTGGGGGGAGCACGGACGCATTTCTGCACCCTGGAGGACCGCATGGACTTGGTCCTCCGCTGCGCGCGGATGAACTTCGAGAAGGACACGGGCGGGCCTTTTGCCGCGGCGGTATTCGAGCGGGACTCAGGCAAGCTCGTTTCCATTGGGGTCAACCGCGTCGTCGCGAACAATTGCTCCTCGGCTCACGCCGAGATCATGGCGCTCTCCCTCGCGCAAAAGGCGCTGGGCACCTACGACCTGGGCGCGGCGCGCTTGCCGGTCCATCAACTGGTGGTCAATTGGCGTCCCTGCGCCATGTGCATGGGCGCGGTCCTCTGGTCGGGTGTCCGCTCCCTGGTGGTCGCGGGAGTGGGGGAAGAGCTGGAAGCGTTCACCGGATTCGACGAAGGGCCCGTGCATCCTGAATGGAGAGAGGAACTTCTTAAGCGCGGTATTCGAGTGCACGACAATGTCTTGCGGGAAGAGGCAGTCGCCATCTTCCGCAAATTCAGGGAAAGCGGAAAGATCGTCTATAACGCCGGGAAGGGCCGCCCGGCATCCGCGCATCCTGCAAAAGCTATCCCTGCATCCGTGTTGGCCATACGGCGCCGCGTCCAGAAGAAAACCAAGGCGCTCATGCAAGGCCCAAAGCTGAAACTGAATAACTTCCACGCAGTTCTCCCTGGCGGATATCGGCGGAGCTTCGATTCCATCGCCATGAACGAACTCTACGGCAATTCGAAATCAGGCAAGAAACTGCGGAAGGTGACGCTGGCGGAGTTCCTCCGGGAAGTCGATCGGACCATCGAGGAACTCGGGATGGACCCGATGGAGATCATCAGACTCCATGGCGGGCGCGACTACGATGCGATGTATAGGTATATCCTGCCGATCTACATCCGCCTACTGGAGAAAGGCTACAAGCACTACCCGGACCTGACCGCCTGACGCGAACCGTGTTCTTGCGCGTCTGCGGAAAACCGTGGCCAGGTTATTTCAGCCGCTCGATCCAGAAGGCCTTTTCCCTCTCGAAGTCTGCGCGGACTTCGTCGAGAGAAGGGTATTGAATCTGCTGATAGCTTTCAACATGGATTGCTTTCAGAAGCTGCCCTTTCGTTGATGTCAGGAAGAAGGTCGCCGCAGTATTGGTCCGATAAATAAGGATGATATCCAACCCATCCCGCCTGGCACCGGCCATGATAATTTCTTTGTATCGGTCTGAATTGACAGACAATGCATGCAGGGGGCAAGGCTCTTCACTCGTGGAAATGCCGAGCGCGATGCAAAAACGGGCAGGAAGTTTGCCTGCTTCTCCCGTTTCAAGGACCTTTTCCGCAATGCCCGTCAGTGGTCCGATTTCCGCGCTCTTCCCGGTGTTCGCAGTCTGGAATGCCACGGGGGTGACTTCTGGGACATCCGCATTGCCGGCATCGGCAGGGATCACCCACCCGCTATGCAGGAGTCCTTTCATAATGCGTGCTCCCTTTAGCTGAAACGGTATTGGAGCAGTGGCCGGGTTCGCCGCATGGAGCGATGCCGGGATGCTGGGGAGCAATAGAGCTGCCAATATTAGAGGAAGGAAACTGGGTGTTTCTGGGCGTCGCATCTGCTTGGGCATAAGGTATCCTCCAAACAATACTGCATTCGCGGCAAACTCCCGACCACAAACATATTTTACATGGGGCATCCTCCTCGGCCTGGGCACAATGGGCCATTCTTGCGAGGGGGAATACCCATGCAAAAACGGGACTTTTGCCCTATTGCGGATGGGGGTTGACAGCACAAGTGACAGGGGTTACACTTCCAAGAAGGAAGGAGGGACCCGGTATGTCGTTGGCCTGGTTTTTTCTGCTCCTGCTCGTTACTGCTCCTGGGATATGCGCCGAGGGGAATGAAGACTCTCGCAGCACCTGGGTAGATGATCTTCCGGCTCCGCCGACGTCCAATACTTCCCAAGCCGAAGAAGAACTGAAGAAAGCCGATCCTCGCCGCGACCATCTGGCGACTCTCGACGGAGAACTAGACAAGAAACCCGCCGGAAAGTCGTCGGACGAAAAACCTGCCGCCGACATCCCTGAAAAGCCGCAGGTCTGGCCGCCCCAACTCTCCGAAGCCATCCAGAAAAAGCTGGACTTCTCCTCCCAAGGAGAGAACCAGGCCGAGCTCAAGAGCAAGGGTATCGATCCCAAGACCATGGGGCACCGGGCAGCCATCGCGCAGATGGTCGAGGATCAAAATCCCGCTGGCCTCAAGCTGATGGTGGATGCCGCCATGCGGCGCTTTCCTGATGACCCGGTCTTCCAGGACCTGCACAAGCTCATCGAGCCGCACTTCGCGGCGGGACATTTCGACCACATCGCTAAACGCACTCTTGAGGAAAGCCGCAAGCTCTTCGGCGTCCAACTGATTCCTTCGGATACGATGGAAGGGGACGCCGGGGAGGTTCCCATCCGTACCGGGAAAAAGCAGGCCGCTCGCGCGACCACAGCTACAAGCGCGCAGGACGTTGTCGACCGCTCCTTCGACCTCATAGACAAAAACAATCCCGCCCTGGCCGACAAGCTGCTCACGCGGGAGATCCTGCGCAACAGGTCGGACCCCAACCTCTACGATGCCCGCGCCCTGGCGCGATACTATGACGGCGATCTGAAGGGTTCCGACGAGGATTCCCTCTCGGCGATCAAGCTCTGCCCCGGCAATTCCCAGGTTTATGCCAATAGAGCCTGGCTGATGCGTGAAATGGGACGTTGGTCCGAGTCCCAAGCCTGGGCGGAGCGCGCCCTGCAAGAGGACCCGACGAATGCCTGGGCTCGTTCACTGCGCGCGAAGTGTCTGTGGCGGGAGGGCAAGGGGAACTTGGCGCGCAAGGAATTCGAGCTGCTCGCGAAGTCGGACCCGGGTTTCCTGCCGCTCTATGAACAGTCCATGACAGAAAGTCCCGCAATTTTATCCGAACGCCGCCGCAAGGTCATGAAATTGATCCAGTCGGGGAACTACGCCGCGGCGATGCGCGAGACCGACCAGCTATTGGATCTTGATTCCCGTGATACCGTTTCCCATGGCCTGCGCGCGTCCATGTTTCTCAGACAGGGGAATCTGGACGCGGCCATTCAGGAGGCGAACATCTCCCTGAAAATCTATCCGGACAATGCGAGCGCCCTATGGAACAGGGCGCTGGCTTATCACACTCAAGGGAACAGGAAAGCCGCTGCCATGGACTTCGACCGCGCAGGCAAACTCGAACCGACATATCAGAAGCTATACAAGGAACTCATGGCACGGCAACCGCCCTCATGGCGGGACAAAGCCGCGGACGCGTTATCCGCGCTCGCGAGCGCGTTGCGCTGATCCGGTCGCTTGCGGACAGGCGCGTACTGCTCTGGCGGGGAATCGCATTTAGTCCAAATAGGCCTAAAGGCCTATCTTGTCATAATACTAACGTCCCTGGTTCATCTGGACTCCTCCCGATATCCTTTCAGTACCCCGGTAAAACCCCTGACCGTGTAGCCCGGAGGATTGGCTCCGGGGTATCCACGATCCCGCCTCAACGGGATGCGACCACGGGAAACGACAATAAATCGTTTCCTGTGCTTGCTTTTGGGGCCACCCAGCCTGAAGCATAGCAGGACGCGACAGGAGGGGGACATGAACGGCAAGATGATCGTGACCACGCAGGAGACAGGAGCAAGCGTTTCGCGGAGGTCGAGCAGCGGCGAAGCATTCGGCGCAAAGGAGATCGCAGATGAAGCCGTGCCTTGTCGGAGTTCTCGGGAGCGCTGGCTGAGCTTCATGAAACTCGTCTACGAAAAGTATCCGTTCTGCACCATGTACGGCGTCCATGTCGAGAACGGGATCATCATCTCCTGCAAGAACATTCAGCGGAGCCTGCTGTTCGGGGATTCAAACACCTCGCCCGTTGAGCCGGGCCCCGAGCTTTTCGACGCGAAGTGGCAGGCGCTTGAGACCTTGTGCACGCAGCTGGGCTCCGGCACCCTGGCTGAGCTGAAGTTCGGCGATGCCAAACCCCTGAGCGCCAAGATCGCCGAGGCCGGCCGCCGCTTCAAGCATTTCCATCGGCAGGAGGGATGAATCGCAAGACATTAACGGAATTGTTGTAAGAACTGTGTTAAAATTCACAAGAAGGCTTCCTTATCCCCGTGGGGATGATTATGGCGCCTTTTGGAAATGAAGCACACTGTGCGGTCATAATCGATCTGGACTGATAGGCAAAAGGAGCGGAAAGATATGACGACCGGGCAATACGAAATCCAAAAGATCGTTGAAGGTTCCAATAACCTCCAGCAAGCTGTTTTGGGTGCCGTGGACGTTCAAAAGGAACTGGCAATCTATGACCGATTCCAGCAGTCTGGGGAGAAAGTCGCATCCAGAGGACTCCTGATCTCGGGATATTCCTATGCCGACATCGTCCGATTCCTGCAAGGGGGCGGCTTTCTTCTTGTCGGTCGCAAAAACGACGAGCGCGTCGTGGGGTATCTATTAATGGACCCCGGAGAAAAATTCTCGCGGCAGTTGCTTGAAGCGAATATCCAATGGGTCCGTCCTGATGATCGCAAAAACATCGAACCTATTCTTGCCTCAGGAAAGTACGACTACCTCGATCAGATCGGTGTGCGTTTCGACTTCCACGGAAAAGGTTGCTCCAATGAGTTGCTCCGCGCAGCGGAGGCGGCTGTTCCGGGCCGAACCATCATCACGATGATCATGACACAACCGGTCGAGAATAAAGCATCCATCAGGTTTTTTGAAAAGAGCGGCTACGTGACCTTTGCCAAGGTTCATTTCAGCCGTTACGGGACCATGTCTCCTTTCGAGGGGATATTACTGACGAAAAAGGTCTAAGCTGATGGCATTCCGCTCAAAAGGGGTGAGAAGTAGATGATGATTTGGAGCCAGTTGCTCGCTGTCGTATTCTATTTCGCCTGTCTTTTCATCATCGCAATGCGCCAGCGGAACTCCGCCACCATCGGGGACTATCTGACCGCAGGCAAAAATGAGGGTGTATGGACGACTGCGTTTTCAGAACGAACAACCGGGGAAAGCGGGTGGCTGCTGTTGGGACTGACCGGGCTAGGGTTCTCACTGGGAGCGCAAAGCTGGTGGGTCGTCGCGGGAGAGACGATCTGCTGCGCCTTTTCCTGGATCGTTCTGGCTCCGCGCTTCAAGCGTCTCTCTGAGCGCATGCCGGATTGCCTGACGATGTTCGACTTCTTCGAATCAGCGACGCAGGACCGCAGCCGAACAATCCGGATCGTTGGTACGCTGATCGTGCTGATCCTCGTCCCGATGTACCTGTCCGCGCAGTTCACCGCCATCGGAAAGGCGGCCAAGATATTTTACGGACTGGACCCCGTCATCGGCAGCATCGCGGGCGGGATACTGGTCTGCGCCTACACTTCCCTGGGAGGATTCCGAGCCGTTGCCAGGACCGATATCGTCCAGGGGATATTCATGCTGGGCGGATTATTGGCTGCATTAGCCGGAGTGACGCTCGCTTTTGGACGACAAGGATTCCCTTGGCTCGAAATATCCGGCTTCTGGTCCGTTTGGGGCCCCAATGGCCTGACTATCGCCTCGGCATGCAAGTGCTTCTCTCTGTTTGCAATCGGATTCGGGTTCTTGGGGATGCCGCATCTATTCGTGAAGTTCCTTGCGGCGCGGGATGTCTCGGTCATCAAGAAGGGCGTTCCCATCGCGATCATGTTCACTCTGATTGCCGACAGCTCCGCAGTCCTTATCGGGATGGTTGGGCGGCAGGTATTCCCTCAACTCGCTGATGCGGAATTCATCTTCCCTCAGATCGCGCAGACTTATTTCCCGCCGTTCGTGTCTGGGCTACTGTTCTGTTCCGTCTTGGCCGCAACTATGTCTACAGCGGATTCCTTGCTCCTATTCCTTGCATCATCCGTGGTGCGCGATGTATACCAACAGCTTCTGAACAACAAGACATCCTCCCAGGCGGGCCTCATCCGAGCGTCGCAGCTCATTATGGTTGGCGCAACCATCCTGGGAGTGTGGACCAGCCTAGGTGACAGCCGGTTGGTTTTTTGGATGGTGCTTCTGGCCTGGTCGGGCTTGGGCGCCGCCTTCAACCCGTTGTTGATGATGATGGTTTTCAATAGGCCCCTGACGAGAACGAGCGCGGTGGCGGGAATCATCACGGGATTCACTGTCGCGATCGGATGGTATCTGTTCGCGGGGAGGATGGGCATCTACGAAATGATCCCCGGATTCTTGGCTGGCGGACTCGTTATGTTCCTGATCGGACGGACCGAGGCGCATGAAGCTATTTCATAAGATATTCCTGTCGTCTTGCTTGGGGCTAGGAATCGTCATCATCGCGCTCTCGTCGGCGGCTAACTTTTTTGCTCGACAATACGTGCAAGATGGGATACTGACAAGATTGCAGTCTTCCGCAGTTCCCGATGTAAGCGTGCTGGAGTTCGATTTCGATGCGCAAACCGGAAAGGCCTCCGCGGAATTGGGTGGCAATATTCAGAATGTCTATTCCGCACGGCTTTTATCCCCGGATGACCTGAAGGACCCCAAACGACTTTTGACGATCCGCATCAACGATTCGGTTTTCCAAGGCCTCTGCGTCACGCAGGGAGACAGGTGCCGATGCCGGATGCTGGATGGTGATGCCGTCGAGGAACGTTTTCGGAGATTCTTCCGCATCCTCATCTCCGTGACCTATACGGCCGCGCTGGCCGCAATCTTCCTGATCTTCAAGCTCAGCAAGAAGACCATCTCGCCTTTGGAAAAGTTGACGGAATATATCACGACTCTGAAAGAAGAGTCTCCCTTCGAGTTCAAGAATGTTTCTGAGGACGAGATCGGCATACTTACAGGGGAGATAAGGAAATATTTCGAAAAGATCGAGGCGTTCCGGATTGCCGAGCGCGAAACCACAAGAAAGGATGCGTTCGTGGCAATCGCGGCGCAGGTCGCCCACGACATTCGTTCTCCCTTGGCCGCTTTAGACTCTGTCCTAAAAGATATGCCGCAACTTCCAGAAGAAAAACGAACTATCGTCCGCAGCGCCGTGGCACGCATCCGCGACATCGCCAACCACCTCATCGAGAAGAACCGCGAGGCCCAGGCCTCGGCCAAGGGGCTTCCCCAATCCGCAGCCGCGACTACTGTCGAACCCTCTTCTATTGAACTTCTTTCCAGCCTCATTGACCCGCTAGTCACGGAGAAGCGCCTACAGTTCCGCTCCAAGATCGGCATCGAGATCGAATGTAGGCTGGATTCGTCGTCCTATGGCCTCTTTGCGAGCATCCAGCCGGTGGAATTCAAGCGCGTGCTCTCCAACTTGGTCAACAATAGCGTCGATGCCCTGGCCGAGAAGGGCTTGGTCACGGTCTCCCTGGCCTCCCAAGACGACAGCATCCTCATCAAAGTCCAGGATAACGGCAAAGGCATCCTGCCTGAGATTCTGGCCAAGCTGGGCCAGCGGGGAGAGACCCACGGGAAAGAGGGGGGCTCCGGCCTGGGCCTCTACCACGCGCGCACCAGCGTGGAGTCCTGGGGCGGCAGCCTGACTATCGAGTCCGAGGTGGGCAAAGGAACCACCCTGACCGTGAGCCTGCCCCAGGCCGATGCTCCAGACTGGTTTGTCTCCAAGCTGGAACTAGAACCTGGCGGCACGATCGTGGTCTTGGACGATGACAGCAGCATCCATCAGATATGGCAAGGCCGGTTCGACTCCTTGAAGGTCAAGGAACGCGATATAGAGGTCCTGCACTTCTCCACCCCCGAGGAACTGCGCGGCTTCCTGCGTCAAGACGCGGCCAAGACCAAGAGCGCGCTCTATCTGACTGATTACGAACTCTTGGGCTACAAGGAAACCGGCTTAAGCCTAGTCGAGGAATTGGGCCTTGGCGAACGCTCCATCCTGATCACGAGTCGCTTCGAGGAGAAGAACATCCTCTCCGAGTGTCGGCGCCTGAAGGTGCGCATGATTCCCAAGGGCTTGGCCGGGTTCGTGCCAGTCTCTGTCCGTGAAAAGCAGGCTCAGACTGAAACCCCGCGTATCCCGGACGCAACACCAAGCGTTGTACTGCTCGATGACGATGCCCTGGTTCGCATGAACTGGACCCTCGCGGCCAGGAATCAGGGCGTGAGCTTCGCCGCGTTCGCGGACCCGCCCAAGTTTTTCGCGGCCTTAAAGGATTGGCCCAAGGAAATCGAGATATACCTGGATTCCAGGCTCGGAGAGGGGATCAAGGGCGAGGACATCGGCAAGGACCTGCACGGCCAGGGCTTTAAGAACCTTTATCTGGCCACCGGCTTTGATCAAAAAGAGCTGCCGCCCCTGCCATGGATAAAAAAGATCGTGGGCAAGGAGCCGCCCTGGCTGTAGGAGAACGCTGTATGACACAAGAGTCCAAGTGGAATATATTGCGGCACGATATCAAGGCCAAGAGTTTGAGCCTGCGCTCCGCGGCAGACCTCATCAAAGACTGCCCGACCGAGGAGAAGCGACAAATCATCGCGCTCATGAGCGAGGCCGCTGAAGATCTCACTCGGTATGTGGCGGAGCTGGGAAAGGAGCTGGAGCGCGCGCCCTAGATGCCGCGGCTGAGCCTCTCCGCCTCCACTCGCACCGCAGCGGTCATCCAAGGCCGCATGAAGCTCGCCCGCCTCATGGAGATGCCTGAGTCCGAGCTGGAGGACTTGGCGCGGCGCATCGAATCCAACCCGTTTTTTACGCGCCTTTCCGTTGCCGGGATACTTGCCCCGGCCGAGTTCCCGGCGGCGCGCTTCGCGGCCAGGCGCTTCGCAGGCTTTGGCCTCAGGACTTCCGGCAGCGGCCTGCCTGAACTCACCGACGGGAACTGCGACCTGGTTCGCCTGATGCAGGGGCTGGGCCAGGAACGCTTCGAGGAATGGTTCCTTGGCGACAAGTCCATCTCGGATGCCGAGCGCGCGCAGGGTTGCGGCATAACGATCGAGGATGCCCGCAAGCTCCGCGAGTTCATGGACAGAGCCTTCATTAAAGGCGAGTTCGAAACTACGGCCCCGGCACCGGAAAAGATCTTTAGCGCCGTGGCTGGCATCGAGATCGAGGGGGGAAAGCCGGTGCTAGCCTTCTTCCATAGGGAAATCTGGAAGAAGCGCTATCACATCAACCGGGAGCGCCTGTCCGACTTCCTTGCGGCCCTGCCTCGCAAAGAAGCAGGCAAGGTCTCCAATCTTCTGCACCAGCTTGAGACCGTGGAACAGAGAAAGACCACCCTCTATCGCCTCTTGGAGGAGGTCCTGACTGCCCAGGCCGAATACCTTTGCACCGGCGAGCCTGAGCAGCGCCGCCCTCTGACGCAACGGAGCATGGCCGCGAAGCTGGAGGTGGACGCCAGCGTCCTCAACCGCCTGATCTCGAACAAATCCATCCAATTGCCCTGGAAAATGGAAGCGCCGCTCTCTGTGTTCTTTCCCAGCGCCAAGGACATCAATCGCGAGCGGCTATGCGAGCTGGCCTGCGCGAATCCGGACTGGAAAGACGAGGACCTGCGCCGAGAGATGGAACGCCTTTACGGCGTCCGCCTCTCCCGAAGGTCCATCACGCAGTACCGCAATGAAAGCAGGGCCCGCAGGTGAAAAACCACCGGCGTGATGACGATTCTGCTGACAAAGTCGGACAATTCCTGAATAAGTGCACGGCGCTCCTTATGGAAAAGAGAGTCGGTCGCACCATCATCGATTCGCCGGAGATATTCCAGGTCATCGACCCTGGGATGCCCATCGTGACATGCAACGCGGTATATCGGACGAATTTCGAGGAGAGCTGTGCAGAGGACAGGATATCCTCCGCCATAGAGACATTCCGATCTCGGGGATTGCCTTTCCGATGGGCCGTCAATTCCATGAGTCGGCCGATCGACTTGGCCGCCCGCCTGGCGGCAAGGAGCCCATCCGCCATTCTCGAAGGCACCGGTCCGCAGCCGCGATGACCGACGTCATCCCGGGTGGCAGGCGTTGATGAAGCCGCACAAGGGCTCGTCTTTTATCGCTCACAGGGTCAAAGTCCCCAACATCATACCCCGCGATGGTCCCAACTGGCTGTTGATTCCCGGCGGCCCTGGGATGGGACCAGAATATCTCTCTGACTTGTTCGGACGGTTGGATCTCAAAGGTTCCATATGGACTTTTGATGTTGTGAATACTGACCATAAGTCGCTTCCCGACGAAGAGGTAGTCGATGGCTGGAAACGCTCTTTGTTGGAGGCCGCCAGGAGACTGAAGCCGGTCCTGATATTCGGCCATTCCTTTGGCGGCATGCTGGCTCTCTCGACAAAAGGCCTGGAAAAGCACATAGCCGCACTGATCCTGGCGGACAGCGATCCTGTGGATTGGCTAAAGGATTGTGCCGAATCCCCTATCCCTAGATCGGAATTGGCAGCCTGGGGGAAGAAATTCGACGATGCACCATCCGATTCCCTGTACAAGGACTATTTCTCAGCGATAGCACCTTACTACTTCAGTAAGAAATATTTACGAGCAGGACGCGCGCTGATCGCTCAGAACTCCTATTCTTGTCGGACTTTCATGATCGGCAACGAACATTTTTTCTCGAACTACGAGATAGCGATCGATCTGCGGCCTATACCCGTGTTCTGCCTTGCCGGAGAGCACGACATCATCACGCCTATCGAAATTTATCAAAGAAGCACGCAGTTCAAAGAAAAAACCGACGTGCGATATTTCTCCATCCCAAGCGGGGGGCATTTCCCGTGGGTTGAGAATCTTCAAGACGTTTCGACTGTCCTTCAGCGAATCGAGAAGGCGGTTTTCTCCGCGCGAGCCGGTAATCGGGCTACAAGACGTCGAGGCTAAGACTGCACATGGGCAAGTCATCGTTCATTTTCCAGAGTAAGCTCCATGGCGGGCTTGTTATGGCGTGGATCGGGGGCTTTCTGTGGTTCATAGTGGACAAAACGCGGGCAGGGCAAGTTATTCCTCCGGGCGCTTGGACTGTCGTGCTTGTTGGCGTCGTTTAGAATCTCCCCAAAAAACGCCGGTCAGTAGTTCCTCATTCCCGCCGGTGACGCCGGTTTGAAATTCCCCAGTCCCGTCGGTCAGAACATCCCTACTCCTCGCGCGGCATTGATATTGCTCCGCAAGAGGTGCAAGCCATTTGGGCTTGGCACGAGGGAAAATGAAACGCACGACCATCTTGATCGCCATGCTTCTTCTCGCGGCTTGCCGCGAGAGCGCCTTTGCCGGCAGTGGGAATCTTTTCCTGCAGCCGCGCCTGTCCGATGCCGCTGAGACGACGGGCCGCTCGGCCTTGCTCGACTACTGCAAGTTCCACATGACCCTGCCGCTCGACGTCTGGAACATCCCGCTGGGCGCTTCCGCGAAGATCAGTATCCGCAAGCTCTCGGCGCAGGCCTCACCCGGGACCGGCTGGGCGCTCGACACGGTCTCCGGCAGGCTGGTCTGGAAGTTCTCTTGATGGACGCTGGACTCCCGAGGACGATGGAACAAAAACAGTACCTGCGTCGTATACATGCCATGAGACTATTCAAGACGGCGGCGATGCTCATGGCGCTCAGCCTGTCCGCAGGGGCGGCTTCGCTGCCCCTTCCGGACCAGGAACCGATTCCCGTGTCCGAAGAGGTCTCGGAGATCGTTCTGAACCTCAACGGCGTCGCGGATATCGAGTTCGTGGAAAGCGACGGGTTCCTCGGCGTCCAGGATCTGATCTGCTCTGCTGTATGCTCGGCGAAGACCCTCCGCGTGGAGCGCTCCGGCCCGCGACTGATTTTTACCCAGGATTCCAACCGCCTGTCGTGGACCCGTTGGGAAAGCCTTGAAGCCGCGAGCTACAGGCTGCTTTTGCCCAAAGGCCGCAAGGTCGTCGTGAATGGGGGCAATGCCGCGCTTTCCGGCAGCATCCAGGCCCGCAGCCTGAGCATGCATGTCTCGAACCTGAGCACGCATGACCTGAACGTTTCAGTTGACGATGACCTGGAGATATCAGGCGCGCTCGCTCACCTGGATATGCGGGTGAAGCGCGCTCGTCGCGTCTTCCTGCGCTTGGGCGTTCTTACCGGGAGACTCAGCGCGCCGACGGGAACGGAATTAAAGGATTCCTCGCGCAGGTCCACGCTAAGGGTTCGCCCAAACAAGGACTGAGCATCCTTTCCGTGTCTTCTGAAAAGCTCAGCTTTTAGCCGAGTCCTCGTTTTTCAGCGCGGAGTAGAGCAGTCTGTTGGATATCTTGAGGTCCGCCATGGTCTTGCTCTTTTTGCCGTGGTTTTCAGTCAGGTTCCTGCGGATGATCTCAGCGGTGAACAGGTCTACAGCCGTATTTAGCCCGTTATCCAAGGCATAGCGATACCAGTTTTCCTCGACTCGGACCGCACTGTGAGTCGCCGGGACCTTTCCCGCATCCTGTGTCAGGTGCTGACGTACTTGCTCCAGGGTCACCTGTCCTTCGGCTCCTGCGGCCAGGAGTTCGACGAACTTCTTAAGCTCCCGCGTGTTGCCCGGCCAAGCGTATTCCAGCAGGCGGGCCTTGGCCTCGGCCGAAAAAGAAAGACGCTTCCCGTCGCGGCAGAGGAACTTAATGAGGGGGAAGATATCGCAGCTTCTCTGCGCCAAAGGCTTGAGATTGATGGTCAGGCCGTGGATGCGCTGGAAGAAGTCAAAACGCATTCGGCCCTGCGCGATGAGCTGCTGCATGTCCTCCAAGGTGGCGCTGATGATGCGGAACTCCGAGGACTCGGGCTTGTCCGCGCCCACGGGATAAAAGGAGCGCTCCTCCACGGCTTTCAAGAGCTTGGTCTGCATGTTCAGGCTCATGGCGCCGATCTCATCAAGGAACAGGGTCCCTTGGTGCGCCTGCAGGAGCTTTCCCTTGCGGTTGTCCGCGGCGCCGGTGAAGGCACCTTTCTTGTAGCCGAAGAGTTCGGCCTCCAGAAGATCCTCGGTGTAAGCCGAGCAGTTGATGGCCACGAACGCGCCCGGCCTGCGGGAGTGGTCGTGGATGATCTTGCCCAGGCAGGTCTTGCCCGTGCCTGAGGGACCCAGGAGCAGGATGGGGAGGTTTGAGGGTGCGTACTTGGCTGCTTCCAGGATGCTGGCCTTGGTGGCGGGGTCTTCCGTGATGAACTGGTGGGTGAAGACATACTCGGCGTTGAAGCCGGCCTTCCGCTGACCGTATTTCAAGAGGACCGCGCCGACGTTGGCCTCCTCGTTGCCCTTGACGTAGAAGTCGTTGCAGCCGAGCGCGTAGGCCTGGCTGATGGCCTCCTCGGAGTCGCAGGCGGACATGACCACGGAATAGATGCCCTTCTTGACCGCGTGGGGGATGACCTTCAGGCCGGACTGCGCGTCGTTCTCTCCGAGGCGCAGGTCTATGAAGCAGATGTCCCAGGCCTTGGAGTCCAGGCTGTGGGCCGCGGCGCGCAAGTTCTCGACGAACTCCACACAGTGAGGGGCGAGGTGCTTGGACATAGCCTTCTGGGTGATCTTATCGTCTTCCACGACAAGGATGCGAAGCGGTTCCATAGTGACTCCTTTTCATTTGAAACGAAATCGTTTCAAATGAACTGCCTAGGGATTATAGCCCACTTTAGGTTGCGGAACTATGGCACGGAAAGCGTGGGAGAGAATCGCGGCATGGGAATTGCTCTGCGTAAGCGACGGGACAATCCGGGCTCCGAGGTGCGAAGATGCAGGACAGCCACATCGTAAGGACGTTGAACCTGACTGCAGGGGAAGTCTTGACTCTCGAAAAGGCGGATGACCGCATGGAATTCGAGGCCCTGCCCCTGCTTCTTCTTGCCGGAGACTGCACGTTCGATTGCACGTGCAAGAGCGGTACGAACTGCGGCTGCAACGACCACACCAGCTGCTCGGATTGTTCAAGCGACCGTCCGTTGCCCTGCCCGAGCGACAACGTCGGGTAAGACCCCGGAACGACGAAAATACCCGAAAGGGATATCGGAGGAAGATCCATGACGAAGAGCCACATCGTGAAGTCCGTGAACATGAGCGCCGGCGAGGTGCTCACGCTGGAAAAGGCCGGAGAGCGCATGGAGTTCGAGGCGCTTCCGCTGTTCTCGCTCGATGCGAGCGGCGACTGCACCTTCGACTGCTCGTGCAAGAACGGAACCAACTGCGGCACGAACAACAACTGACGGACGCCTTCCTCTCCCGCCTGTCCGGCGGACGCGTTCCGGGCAGGCGGGAGCAGGACGACCGAAAGAGGCATGGAATGATGAATCTCCTGACGTGCATCCTGGCCGTTATGCCGGTCTTCGCCGACGCCCAGACGAGAGCGCCCCAGGCCGCGTCCGCCATTGATGAACCCGGCCTGCATCGCTTTGAGGAGGACGTGGCCGAAGCCTCCGCGAGCATCCGGGACGAGTTGAGGCGCCGCAGGATCAGGAATATGACGCGCCAAGTGTTCCAGGCCGCGCGGCGCCAGGACGCGGTCTCCGCGCAGAAGGCCCTGGACCAATTGCTCAAAGAGGTCCCCTCACTTAAGGAAAAGCCGGGGACATGGCTCGCACAAGGGGAGATCCATTTTAGACGCGGCAACTTCGATGGAGCTTTCCAAGAAGCCGACAGAAGCATCCGCGAGATGGTCCTCAGATGCGGGGGGAATTCGCAGGTGTCGGATTCTCCGGAGAAGGGCTTCATCTCGGACGCGTATTTCAACCGCGGGGCGGCGCTCATGCACCTGGGCAGACTTGACGAGGCGATCGCGGACATGGACGCGGCCTACGCGCTCCTGCCCAGGCCGCACATCCAGCTCAACAAGTGCCGCGCGCTCATCGCGCGCAAGAAATACGAGGAAGCGGCCAAGGCCTACGAGTTGACCGCGTTCCTGGACGCCAAGACGGCGGAGTGTTCGGACAAGAAGCGAATCTGCGCGGCACTCTCTCAAAACGGACAGAGCGCCAAGGCTTGCCGGTAAAAGGGGGGATCATGAGCGACTATTTCATCAGCCGATACCTGAATGTGATCAACCTGGGTGAGACAGCCCTGCTCTTTAACGGAACCAACGGCTGCCTGGATGAGGTCTCCAAGGAACTCGGCGATATCCTGCGCCGAGGGAATGCGAATCTCGATTTCCTCAGCACCGACGACCTCCTCTTCCTGCGAAAGAGAGGGCATCTTACGCCGTTTCCGCCCGATGAGGAGCGTCGGCGCTTCCGCGAGTTCGCCGACGCCCTGCACCGCAAGAAGTCGTCCGCTCGCAGGCTGCGCGGCGGCCTGATGCTGCTCATGAGCTACAACTGCAACCTCGCCTGCAAGTACTGCTACCAGCAGCAGCACCGTCCAGCCAAATCCCGGGCAGTCATGGATGAGAATCTGGTGGCGGAGCTTTTCGAGAAGCATCTCGCTTCGATGTTCCCGGGAGTTCCCATGGAGAACATCGACATCTCCTTTTACGGCGGGGAGCCCTTCCTTCCGTCCAACGAAAAGACCATCCGCAAGGCGCTGGAATACGCCGCGCGCTACAAGATGAGTTCCAGCGCGATCACCAACGCCACCCAGGTGGATGTCATGGCGGACATCTTCGGCGAAGGCCCTGGGAAGGTCAACCGCGTCCAGGTGTCCCTGGACGGCAACCGCGCCGCGCACGACGCATCCCGTGTCCCATCTTCCGGGACTGGAACCTTCGACAAGATCATCGCCAACATCCGCCTCCTGCTCGACAAGGGCGCCCAGGTGAGCGTCCGGCTCAACCTGGACCGCAACAGCCTGCCCACGGTCCCGGCGCTGCTCCAATACCTCAAGGAACAGGGCATCGCCGGGCATCCCAGAGCCACGGTGTATGGCAATCCCCTGCATGACGGCATCGCGCGGGTGGACGACACGGACTTTGTGGACCTCACCGATCTCTCCGCCAAGATGCTGGGCATGGGCGTCGACCTGGAACATCCAGTCAGCCTCAAGGCCAATGACATGAAATACCTCTACAACCTTGAGAAAGGCCTCGGACTTTCAACGACCTGCTTCTGCATGCAGACCACGCAGAACGCGCTCATCGTGGACCCGTTCAAGGATATCTACGCTTGCTTCGAAGAGGCAGGCTACCCGGAGTTCCGCATGGGCAGCATCGGCGAGGGCGGCGTGGAATTCTTTCCTCTGCGCGAGACCTACATGAAACGTCACGTGGCGAACATGGAGGATTGCACCGCCTGCTCCGTGGCGCTGGCCTGCGGCGGACAGTGCGGAGTGCGCTGTAGGATGAAGACCGGAGATCTTTTTAAACCGCATTGCGCGGACTTCAAGGAAGTCGTTCTCAACGCGGTCAAGCACGCCTATCTCAAGAGGCAAAAGCAAACGGACTCCTGTGCGGCATCTATCCGTGAGGCGGCGGCTACATGAAGACGTCCTCCGAGGGATGCCCAGCGAAGGGGGGAGTTCCCCTGTCCGAAGCCGAACGGACATACGAGAACCATCTCAAGCGCGCATATCGAGTCGATCGGCCACAAGGAGCATTAATTATCACGGCTACCTCCTGTTACGGCATCGCGGAGGAGACCTCTTGGTTGGTCGACGCCCTGCCTGAAACGGGCCGCAGAGAGGATTACCTTGCCTCGTTGGGCGGGCTGGGCATCGAAGAGCCCGTGCGAGTCTTTGAAAAGCTCGTTGCAATCGATGTCCTGCGCGTCTTTGAGCGCGGAAACGCATGGAAGAAAGCCCTCAGACAGGTTTTTGCGCCCAAGATCAATCTTATTCCTGCCGCGCTTCAAGAGCGCTTCTTCAAATTCCTCGGCATCCAGCCGCAATCCGCTGGGAAATCTTCGGCCGCGCTGACAATGCTGCTTGCTGCTGCGGCGGCCGGCATGCTCTTTTCGTTGGGAATCGCATTGCTGGGGCCGAAGGATTTCGGCTTGCGTCCATTGCCGGGTGTTCCCAAAGGCGCGGCAGTATTCGCATTGGTCATGTTGGGAACGCTTTTGCATGAACTCGGCCACTCCTATGCCGCCGCGGCCGGCGGCATAGGCCTGCGGCCCATCGGCTTCTCGGTCTACCTGTTCTACCCGGTCTTCTATACGAATGTTTCCGGTATCGAGAAGCTGAACCTTGGTCGGAAGATGGCCGTGGACTGCGGCGGGATCATTCCCCAAACGGCTTACCTAGCGGCCCTGTTCCTTATCGGACGGATGACTCAGAGCGCGTCCTGCCTGGAGGCAGTCCGCTGGATCGCCTGGATCGTGGCCTTCAATCTGAACCCCTTGCTTCGGACCGACGGCTATTGGATATACCACGACCTGCGTGAAGAACTGCGGGATGCGCGTTGGATGCGATGCGTCCATCATGCCTATCTGATCGCGTTCGTAATGGCGACCGGGTATCTCTTGTGGCAGGTCGGGCTTCGCCTGGACTGGATTGCTCAGCGCGTCTGCGCAGCGGTTGCGGAGCCCAGGACTCTCCTGACGGAAGGATACAAGCTCATCCTGGGACTCTACTTCATTCTCATGGCTTTCGTCGGCGGTGTTGGGCGGCTGCGGGAAGGGACAAAGGAGTGGGCCGCGCTCAGGAAAGAGGGCGGGGACATCGAAACAGCGGCGAGAACGAACGCCGCTGAAGCAGTATGATACGTCGTACGATTGGGGGATAAGAATGAACGGATACATCTGCGGAGTGGCGGCTATTTTCGCGACGAGTCTTGCCATGGCGGCCGAAACGCCAAAGGAGACCAAATCGTTCCCATCGGCGGGTCTGCGCACGGTCCGCGTGGAAACCGAGATCGGGAACATCTCCGTGCAAGGTACGGACAAGGGTGATGTCAGCGTGGAGATTTCGGAAGCCGCTGCGGGAAAGTGCCGTCTGACGACGGAAGTCCGAGGAGACATCTTGATCCTCACAGCTCTGCGCCCGGACCAGCGCTCGCGCGTCAACTGCCAGGCCGGATTCCGCGTACTCGCGCCCTCCAGACTGGACTTCCGCGCGATCTCAGGCACAGGAGATATCGAGGTGTCGAGCATGAGCGGAGCCTTGCGCACCCGGTCAGGAACGGGGGACATCACGTTGAGGATGTTCTCCGGCGAATTGACCGCGGACCTAGGCTCAGGAACGCTCAAGGGAGATGTCGTCTCCCGAAAGGTGAAAGCCCAATCCGGCAGCGGCGCGATCGTGCTCAGCGGACTTCGCGGTTCCGCCAGGGTGCAGACAGGCAGCGGGGACATGAACATTTCGTGGGCAGAAGTCCCGGCCTCTGCGGACATCCATCTCCAGGCAGGCAACGGCAACATCTCCCTCGCCTTCCCGGTGAATGCCAAGCTCAAGACGACCTTCCAGGCGCCTCCCGATGCCGTGAGCAGCGAATTCGCTGATGAAGAAAGCGGCGCGAAGCTCTTCGCCCAGGTTGGCGGGGGAAAAGTCTCCATCCGCAAGGTAGCGCGGTGAAACTCGATTATCGTACCGCTATTCCGGGATAGCGGCACAATAATTGCTTCGGGAAGAGCATGCGGATGGAAGCGCCTACAGGTCCCTTGACAAAAAATAGTTCAGGGGTTAAATATTTAAAGTTGCCGGATGGTTGGATTGACGGACCCCCGGACGGTTGGGCGCAGGAGCAATCACGACGGAAGCGTGGCGCGAGCTGGGCGGCGCTGAGCAACAAATGTCGTAAGCCAATGCGGGGGGATTCCGTGTCAGCGCCGAGTGGCCTTGTGCCCGTGATGTCGTTATTTGTTGCCCCAGATGGCGAGTCCCTCTCGCTGAACGCCCTCCTTAATTTTCTTTGCCTGGGTTATCGGCATCTCTCAATATCCACAGTCACATTCCCTACGGCACACCTCGCTTCAGCCCATTCCACCCGCGCAACTCTTACACCTACTGCCTATCAAATGATGGAGGAACGATGCCTTACATGTCAACGCCGAAGATGATTTCCCAAATTACGTGCCTCAAGCTCAATCATGTAGCCATGAGAGTTGGGCTTGTCGTCACAATGCTGTGCAGCGTACCGTTTTTTATGGTTTCAAGCGCATGGGGCAATTCATATCTAGCGATGTCTGTGGATGAGATGACGGATAAAGCGGATCTTATCTTTACAGGCACGGTGATTAGCGTCAATGAAAATGTGGTTACTCCTGGACGAATGCCTACGAACTCTGTGAATTTAAGCGTAGTGGAATTGCTGAGGCATCGAACAGAAGTCCCGCTATCGTCGACATCGACGATCGCCGTAACGTTTGTAGGAAAACTGAACAACTTTGATCCCGGGGACCGGGTTGTACTTTTCTGTGTATACAAACCCTATTTGGGAGGATATCGACTGATTAATAGCCCTTTCAGCATGTTTAGAATGCAATCAGATCGCGGGCGTGGATATGCCGTCTATTCCAATTGGCACCCGTCTGCTCAGAATCACGCACACTCAAAAGATGGCGGGCCAGATCCATTGGTCACTATCGAGTCTGGGCACGCGAAATTCGGGAGACATGATGCCACTCCAATGTCAGAAAAAAATTTCCTGAAAGTGATAAAAAAGCGCATTCAAAGAAAATGAGCTGCCGCTATCTGAAAACTATTTTGAGGTGGAAGCTGATTTTCGGGGCAATCCTATTTGCCCCGCTGATCAGCGCTTTCGGTTATCAGCAATTTGGCCAGTGGCAAACTAATAGCCGCCAGAACCCTGTCTATTATTACATCAATACAAGCGGAGCACCGTCGGGATTTCAACAGGCAGTTATTAATGCGTTCAATACATGGAATGCTGTGAATTCCGCAGATATTTCTTTTGTCTTTAACGGCACAACTTCTGCGGGAGGCTTCTCTCAGGATGGGGCTAATACGATTTCGTGGAGTCAAACTGGTAGCGAGGTGGATGAGATACTCGCTGGCACTATAAATTTCCCATCGCAAGGCGATTTCGTCGAGGCTGATATCGTGTTCAATGGGACATATCAATGGTCAGTAACAGGAAGCAGTTCTGCGTGTGATATACAGACGATTGCCCTTCACGAAATAGGTCATTTTCTGGGTCTCGACGATTTGAATAATCAAACACCACGAGGAAGTATTATGGAACAGCGATTTAATTACGGGGACAGCTTCCATCATCTCTACCAGGATGATATTGATGGGATAACGTATATTTACGATGGGCTTCCACCAAATCTAGATATCCATGATGATCTCGGCGTTTTGATTCCAAACAATGGGTTTACAAGTCGGAATAGCATTACTGCCAATGCCCAGGATAGCCAAAGGGGAATGGCGCAAATTGCCCTTGTTCAATTGCCTTCTGGCACGACGATTCAGTCCCAAACTTTTACAGGCCAAACTTCTTCTGTGTCGGCCAGCTTCCCCAGCATTATGAGCAGCCAATATAAAGTTGTAGCACTTGATAACCGAGGGAACGAGATTTCAGTGCGTTTCACGGTTGGCGAACTGCGCCCATACCTATCTTTCGTGCGGGCATCGCAGGGGGGCTCCGCCGTTTATACAGCAAGCTGGACGAATGACGGCGCCGGGATGAAACTCGGTCCGGGTGGGTCTTCCGGGCTGATGTATCCGAAAGATGCCTCCTCTACCGGCGGCGGGTTGGCTGTCTATTTGGGATTCAGCAAGCCCATGAGTCCTCCTGAAGAGGTTTCCTTAGATGGGGTGTCGGCTTCGTCCGTTTACACCATCGATCCATCGGGCAAAGAGTGGCGCGCGATCTTCTCCGCGACCTCGCTTTCCGGGCTCACCATGAATGCACCGCTGCGATTGAAAGTGCGCGGTAAGGACCTATCCGGCAACGATTTGTTCCGCACCGTGGAGGATCGCTCTATCCTGGATCGGTCTGCTTTGGCGGCCAACATCCCGGCCAACGGCGGCGCTGACGAGGTCCACCGGCTACGCGCGCCATACTACGTGAGCGTGCTCCCTCCGTTGCAGTCCGTAGAGACCGACCAGCGCGCCGACTATTCCCTGCCCGTGACCAACCGCTGGCTCCCCGCGAGCGCCGACTTCATCGTGACCGCGGCCCTGCATGCTGATTCAGGCTGGGAAAGCGATATCCCCGCGCTCAACAACAGGATGTTCCAGCTTCCACCCGGCGAGAACCGCGCGCTCGCGTTCTACTTCGAGAACCGCAGCGCCCTGGACTCCGCGCAGGCCGACTTCAAGGTGAGCGCGCGCGGCACCGGTGCTCAATCCTGGGTGACGGATATCTCCGCCGGTATCGGCGAGGCAGCCGCGGCCGGAACTTGCACGAAGCCCCCGAACAGGGACCACCCTGACGACAACTACTCCGTGGCGAGTCCGAACTATCCGACTCCGTGGCAGGTGGACACTCTTTCAGAGGTCGGCATCCTCCTGCGCGGCTGGGGCGCGGGCGTGGGCCATTTGCTTGGAAGGTACGGCATCAAGGCCGCGCCCGTAGGCGAGGACTTCGCGGTGCTCGGCGAGCACAGCCGCAAGCTCGAAGACCTCAAGGTCCTGGTGATCGGTTCCGCGGGGCTTGAGGGCATGCGTTCCCAGGTCTGGCGCGAACGCCTCAAGTCTTTCGTAGCCAACGGCGGAACCCTTGTCGCATTCACCCAGCCCACCGGCGAGGACTTCGCGGCCCTGCCGGGCGCGAGCGCGACTGGAGCCGCCGCGGTCGAAGGCTACGGCTGGAACGAGGACCAATCCTGCTTCGCCAACTCCGTCTATACCGCCGACGCATCCCCTGTTTTCGCAGGACAGACCAACAGCAACCTCGATGTGAACATGGACGGGTACTTCACGAAATATCCCTCAGAGACCAAAGTCCTCCTTCGGCGCACGGCCACCAGCATGCCCGCCCTCATCGAATACCCCTACGGCGCGGGGAGGGTGATCGCCGGCGCCATGTTCAGCGACTTCGGCTACGGCGTCGGCCAGAGCGCGCAGGATGAGCAGAAGCTCGTACGCGATATCGTGAGCTACGCGGCCGCGCCCAAGCCCATGCAGGAATATCCCGTCGGCGCCGACGTGAGCGCGGCGATCGCCGTGCGCTATGACGCGGCTGCGGCGAACGGTTTTTGCGGCGATAACGCGAACGGAACAAGCGAGACAGACCCGTTCTGCGCGCCCATGCGGGCCGTGAAAGCCGTTGTCACAGTGTACGATCCCGCCGGGTCCATCGCCAAGACGCAGGAAGCGATCGTTTCCCTGCAGCCCGGCGAATCCGCGAACATCCCTCTTTCATTGTCCGCGTCCCAAGCCGGCGTCTACCGCACCGAATACGCGATCCTCGATGCCGACGGCATGGCGGTCCAGCCTTCGCACAGCGCAGCCTCTTTCGCGGCAAAGAGCCCTATCGAGGTGAACGGCTACGCGCCCGGCACGCTTCAACTCTGGGCCACGACGCCGGGCGACAACTTCCCGAAAGGCAGCGTGGTCTCGGTAACCCTGCACGTAAGGAACAACAGCGCGGCGGATTTCACCGGGAACCTTTGGCAGACGGATGAGGGGAACATATCGCATGACTACAGGACGATCCTCATCGCGTCGACGGTGACCATCCCCGCCGGCCAGAGCGTGGATGTCCCGTATCCGTACACGCCGCATTCTTCGGGCGCAGGAATGTTCAGACTGTTCTTCAGCCTCTCGCGCATGGGCGAGGATGCCCGCTCCGGAAGCGTGAGTTTCGCGGACCGCGCTTTCATGTTGTTCCAAGCCGTTGCGGCAAGCACGGCCCGCTTCGACCAGGAAGTCTACCTCTGGGGCTCCACGGCGAACCTGCATATCGCGCTCGACAACGTTACGGGGGCCTCTTTCGAGGGGATACTTTCCGTCGATTCCCTCTCTCCGGCGGGGACGTCCTCGCGCGTGAGCGAATCTCCCGTCAGCATAAACCCCCATTCCAGCATAGCGCGGGACATCTCCTTTGCCGTGTCCACCGGCACGGCCCGAGGGCGCTGGCTGGCGATCGTGCATGTGCGAAGCGCGCAGGGCACGGTGGACAATGTCGCGACCAGTGCGGGCTTCGACGTGGCCTCGGCCCTATTATCCTTGACCCCGAGCCTGCCCAAGCATTTGCGCGTCGGCACGGACGCATTGGCCCTGACCCTTACGGCCAAAGGCGAGGCCTCGGTTTCCTCTGGAACGCTCTCGGTGCGCTGGCTCGCGCCCGACGGAAGCATCAACTGGACGGATACTCGCCCTATCGGCGAGATCGCGGCGCACGGCAGCGCGAGCTTCGACTTCTCGCCCGCAGGCTTCCAAATCCAAGAGGGAGTCCACACGCTGGAGTTCGCCGCGAACTACGACGGCAGGTCCACGACCCTCAAATTGCCCGTGCGGGCGCAGGCGACCGCCGAGTTCCTTTTCGATAGGCCCGCCTACCGCGTGCGCGAAAGCATGGGCATGACGCTCAAAGTGACGAACACCGGGGACCTTGCCCTAGGAAATGTGCCCGTGAGCGTGAACATCCCGGATGCCGGTTTCGACTGGTCCGGGGAGCTGGACCTCTCTCCCGGGGCCGCGAGCGTGCCCTTGTCCGCGGTTCTTTTGCCCGAACTCGAACCGGGCCTGCCGGCAGTCGAAGTCTCGATGCCGTTCATGGACGAGCCCGAGAAGGACTTCATCTTCGTAGTGCTTACCCCGGAGCTGGATGCCGCGATCTTGACCCCGCAGGTCGCCGCGGGCGAGACCGCGCGAGTCAAACTCAAGAACGTAGGCGGGGTGGATGCTCGCTTCACCGGCTCCTTGACGCTCACGGACGCACAGGGCATACAGGTTTCCGAACACAGCATCGAGACCGGCGTCATCATCGCGGGAACCGGCGAGGAAGAGATCGATTTCAACCTGCCTTATGAACTCGCCGCCGGGAACTATACGCTCATGTTCGACGGCTGGGACAGCGTTGAAGGGGCGAGCCAGCAAAAGTGGCTCAAGCTCTCAGTCACGGCCGAGGCGCCCGTGGTTTCCGTGGGCTCCGATAAGGAATCCTATCGTCCCGGCGAGACCATCCTCGCCACCGGCACGGCGCGGACCTCTGAGGACGTGATGACTCTGGAACTCAAGGCCTACGGCGCCGCGCCCGGCTGGAAGGGCTACTCGGCCGCGGGCGTCATCAACGACATCTACGACGACGGCGAGAACGTCTGGTTCGCGACCGCCGACGGGGTCAAACGCTACGAGAAGGCCTCGGACACATGGCGCGTCTATCGCTCAAGCGAGACGGGCGGCGCCCTGGCGAACACGGACGTGGTCGCGATATCCACCGCAGGCAGCGAGCTTTGGTTCCTGCACAGGAGCCATGAACTTCCCGGCGTGCAGGCGCGCGCGGGCCTGGCCGTGTTCGACAAGTCCGCCGGGTCATGGTCGGCGATCGCAGTCCCTGAAGGCGCGATTCCCATGACCCTGGCCGCCTCGACGGGATATGTCTGGGTCGCGGGATTGCACGGTGATCTTCACCGATACGAGAAGGCCGCCGGAACATGGACGCTCGTCCGAGAGGCGGAGGAGGGTTCCACAACGGCCAAGCCGCTCTTGGCGGATGAAGGCGGCGTCTGGATGGGACTGCGCGGTCCCAATAACGTCGAACATTATCCCAATCTCGCCAACGAGCCGGACCGGTCTATCGAGCCGGGCGGGAATGCATTGGCGGGCGTCCTCGCGCAGAGCGGCACGGAACTGTTCATCGGCGTCGACGACATCGTCGTCCGCTACGACAAATCCTCCGGGGCGCGCCTATCCGAGATCGAGCAGCCTTTCGGCTCCATGGTCTCCATGAGAGCCTTGCACTGGGACGGAACCTTCTTATGGATCGGGGCCGACGGCGGCGTGGCTGCCTGGGATAAGGCGACCGAAGCCGTCTCCGCGTATACTGAAAACGAAGGGCTTCTCTCGAACGACGTTCGGGCCGTCGGCGGCAACGGCGGAGTTCTGTGGTTCGGTCACGGGATCGGGCTCACGCGCTTCGAGCCCGCCAGCGCATGGGAAAACTTCCCGGACGCGGGAATCGGCGGAAGCGCGGTCTTCAGCGTGGCCGCGGGCGAGGACGCCGTGGCCGCGGGGCACGAGCGCCACGGCGGCTACGGCCTGAGCGCGTTGGACAAGCGCACGGGCGCGTGGAAGCAGGGTCTCTCGGCCGGGGACGTGGGCTCCGTGCAAGTCCTGAGCGGCAACGTCTGGTACGCGACCGATCTCGACGGCGCGGGATTATTGTGCGGCAACGGCACGGACTGCCCTTATCTTGAGCCCGGACCTCCGATGGGGCCGCGACTGGATCCTCCTGAGGGCTCTTCGATGCGCGCCATGAGCGTGATGAGCGCGGTGGGCGGGGATTCTTATAAGGCCTCGGGCGCGCTGGCCGATGGCGCGTATGTGTGGTACATCAACCCCGGGAAGAGCGACGAGTATTCCTATTATCCGCCCTCTTTATGGCTCTATGATCCGGAATCCGGGGAATGGCGCGGGCACGGTCAGATTCCGGACAGCGAGAATGAATGGGAGCCCTGGCCGTTCTGGAGCAACGCGCCGGCCGTGCGGATGGCCGACGACGGAGACGGACTGTGGGCCGCGGCACGGCAGACGCGCACGGGCTGGGCGGACCCGGGCATCGGCCGATTAGACAAATCCAAGGGGACCTGGACGACCTACGGCATCCAGGACGGCCTCCCGAGCGCGGACGTCAATGATGTGGCCGTCGACGGGAACGTCGTCTGGGCAGCCACGGACCGCGGGGCCGCGCGCTGGGAGCGCGCCACCGGGCACTGGAGCGTTTTCGCCTCGACCTTGCCGGGCCTGCGCGTCAACGCAGTGCTGCCTGCCGAGGACGCGGTGTGGTTCGGCACGGAGAAGGGACTCAGCCGTTGGTCTCGCCTGAATGGACATTGGACGCATTACACTCCGGCCGACGGCTTGGCTAATGAAAAAGTGCTTTCCCTGGCCACGGATGAGAATTACCTCTGGGTGGGAACGGCCGGAGGGCTCTGCCGCCTGACCTTGCGCGCGGGCCAGGATGCCGTCTGGAGCAAGGTAATGCCGCTACCCGGAGAGACCCTCTTTGAATTCTCGGAACCCGTGACCGGGGCCTCTTTGTTCGGGAAATACCGCTTGGAGGGGGTAGTCAAGAATCCGTTCGGGCAGAAGCTCTCTCAGGCGAACAACGTTTTCTATGTGACTCCCGGCAATATCCTTCTAAGTTTCAACGCGGAGAAGAAGAGCTACAAGCCCGGAGAGAACATCCGCATCCTCGGGACCCTGCGCAACATGGGCGCCCTGGCCGAGGGCGGAACGCTGAGCCTGGAGAAGGACGGCGTCGCGCTCCTGAGCGAGAGCGTGACTCTTGCACCCGGAGAGTCCAGACCCTTCTCCGTGGAGACCGAAGCGGAAGAATCCTTCCAGCTCAAGGGCAAGTTCCAGTCCCTGGAAGTGCGGGATCTCGTGGAGGTCGCGACTCCGAAGGTGTCCCTGCGCCTGCTCGGGCCCGATTCAGTCGGCATCAAGCCCTTCTCCGTGACCGCGCTCATCGCCAACGACGGGGACTCTTTCGCGGAGCTTTCCCTGGACTTCGCGGACTCGGTCTCCACCTTCTCCCTAGCCGCGGGCGAGTCCATGATCCTGCAAGGGGATTTCTCCGTCACGTCGAGCACGGACATCGCCGCGGTCTTGGGCGGAGACGTCTCGCGCATCGTCAAGAAGCCCGTACGCATGATCGCTTCCGGCCGCTTGAGCGTGGAGCCGGATTTCACTTATCCGGAGGGCGCGGTCACCGTGGCGTACTCCCTGGAAAACGACGGCGATATCCCCTGGGAGCTGGAGCTTCGATTCTTCATCGATGGGACCACGATCACCCGGCGCCATGCCGTGCAGCCATGCGACACTCTCCGCGTTCCTCTCGTGCTGGAGAACATGGCCGAAGGCGAACACATCCTTCGCTATGAGTCCGCCCTGTTCTCGGGCACGGCCTTGATCAGCGTGAACAAGTACGGCGCTTTACGGATAGATGAGTTTGCGGTGGACGCGCAAAGCCTGACCCCGGAGGGGAAGGTCCATGCCTCGGGCCGCGTGAGCAACCCTGGCAAGTACGCTTTTGAAGGAGAATTGCGCATAGAGTCGCCGATGTGGGATCAGAGCGAACAGATAAGCTTGGCTCCAGGCGCGGAAAAAGCTCTTTCCTGGGACCTGCCCGCCGGTGCGGTTGCCGGGGACTATGCGGCAGCTCTGCAAGTCTATTGCGGGGGGAACTTTGTATCCGAGAAGAAGGCTGCGTTCCGGCTGGAGCCGCGTTTCACGGTGGAATCCTCATCCGCGGCTGCGGCCTATCCCGCAGGCGAGACGCGGCCTTTGAGCTTCACAATACGGAACAGCGGTTCCGCCGAAGGCACGGCAAAGCTGCTCGTGAGCGCCGGGGAGATCCTCGGCTTGGAGCAAGGGTCCTGGCTCGGCATCGGAGAATCCAAGCAATTCTCCTTCGATGTCGCGCTGCCGGAAGACCTGGAGAGCAAGTCCTATGCCGGGACATTGTCCCTATCGAGTCCGCAAACCTCGCGCGTGGTCGTGGAACCCTTTGTCCTGAACGTGGAAGGCTTCGCGCTGGAGGCCTCGGCAACCTTCGATAAGCCGGTCTATGATGCGGGAGAAGTCGCGCATCTGAGCGTGAGCGCGCGCAGCGTCAACGCGAGGACCCCCGCGATATTCATGAAGGTCAACGGCGCGAGCTATGAAAGCATCTCTTCGACTTTCACGGCCGGGCCGTCTGTCGAGACGCGCAGCTTCGACATCCCGGTCCTGTCCTCGGGCGGGCCGTCGTATCTGATCGCCTGGGGAGTGCACTTGTCGAGCGGTCGGGCCGTGAAGCTCGATACGCTCTACCTTAATAAACGCATGGACGGGCTCTCCGTGGTCTTGGACAAACCTCGCTACGGGATGGGGGAGAGCGTCTCTGCTTCAGTGACCGTGGAATCCACCGGGACCTTGGTGCTCTCGGCGCCGGGCTGGACCGAGACCATCCCCGTGGAATCCACCGGGACCCTGGTCCGGGAATTCCCGCTCCCGGGAGAGATGCTTTCCGGCACAGCCTATATTCACGCCTCATTGGACGGACATGGAGCGGATTGGCCCTTGGACGTGGACGGCTACAAGGTCCGGCTCGTTTCCATGAAGCTGGATAAGGCGCTCTATGCCGCCGACGAGGACTTCAACGTCGAACTGAAGATCGACTCCAATCGCGCCGCAAGCGGCGTGCTGCTCAGCGGCAACGTACGCGGCCAGGAGGAAGACTCTCCCTCTTATTTCGAGAGCCGCATCGACATCCCGCAAGGCCTCTCGGTCTGGAACATGCACGGGAAGCTCCCCGCGGGCTTGAGCGGGAGCGCGACGTTGGATGCCCGCTTCGAGAAGGAGTTCTCCTCGGGTCGGACGACGCTGGCCGCGGGCAGCGCGAGTTTCGATATCCGCAAGGCAGGGGAGCTTGCGCCGCATATCACCCTGCGGTTGTCTTCTCCGGCGCAGGGCGCGATGGTCAAGCCGCCCGTGCCGTTCTTGCTTGAGGGAACAGGACTTGATGGCCTCCAGAGAGTCGAGTTCCTGCTGGACGGCTCCACAGTCCCTATCGCCGCGCTTGCAGGCGGTGCCACGAGCTACGCCTGGACCTGGGAAGCCGCGGGCGCGAGCCAGGATGCGCATACCGTCCAGGCCGCAGGTTATGACTCGGGCGGGCGCGGGCTCTCGAACAGCGTGGGCTTCATGCTGGACAGCGTTCCGCCGCAGACGAGCTTGCTGGTCAATGGCTTGGAGACCCAGGCAACGGCCCTGGTCCTGGTTCCCGCGGATATCCTGTCCTTGGTTTCCACGGATACGCTCTCAGGCGTTGCCGAGATAGCGTACTCCCTGGACAGCGGACCGGAGCAGGTCTATTCCTCGACGTTCACCCTGCCCGCCGGGACTCTGCAACTCGCGTTCCACGCGAAGGACCATGCAGGCAACGTGGAGCCGCAACGCATTGTCTCCGTGGCCTTGGCTTCGCTGGACACCACGCCGCCACAGACGAGCTTGCTGCTCAACGGTTTGGCCGTATCCGCGACAAGCCTTGTCCTGACGAGCACGGACTCCTTGGGATTCTCCGCTGTTGACGCGGAAAGTGGGGTGCGGGAGACACGGTATTCGGTGGATGGGACGACCGAGGCGGTCTTTGTCTCCACATTCAGCCTGAGCGCAGGCCAGTATACGCTGGCGTTCCACAGCATAGACCAAGCCGGGAACATCGAGCTTTCCCGGAACGCGGCGATTGATGTGCTCCTTTATGACGTTACTGCGCCCGCGCTCGCGCTCTCTCCGGTCAGCAACAGCACGATCGCGATAACGCTGCCCGTGCTCTTGGCGAGTTATAACGACGCAGGCCGCGGGATCGACGCGGCCTCCGTGCGCCTATGGCTCGACGATGTTGACGTGACGAGCATGTCCCTCGTCAACCTTTCCTCTGCGACCTTCATCCCCGCGGTCGGACTCGCGCAAGGCGCGCACATGTTCGCAGCCGAGGTCGCAGACCTTCCCGGCAACCGCGCTAACGCCTCATCCAGCTTCTTCCTAGATTCCCTGCCGCCCTTGACCGCGCTACTGGTCAACGGTGCGGCGGTGTCATCGAACAACGCAGTCATCGTCTCAACGGATATCCTAGCCTTCGTCGCCGTGGACGCAGGCGTCGGCGTGCAGGAGACGCGCTACAGTCTGGACGGCTCCAGCAATGAGGTTGTGTTCACCTCAACCTTCAGCCTGCCTTCGGGTGATCATTCACTCGCCTTCCGCAGTCTCGATCTCGTAGGCAACGCTGAACCTGCGAAGGGAATCCTCCTGACCATCCTCTCCTACGATGTGACGCCGCCTGCGTTGGCGCTTCTGCCGGTCAACGGGAGCACGATTGCGGCGACCATCCCGCTGCTCTCAGCCGCGTACAGCGACGCGGACAGGGGCATGGACTTGGCCTCAGTCCGCCTATTGCTCGACGAAGTGGATGTAACGAACGCGACGACCATCAGCGCATCCTCAGCCGCGTTCATCCCTGCCGCTGCGCTCGCGCAAGGCGCGCACATGTTCGCGGCCGAGGTCGCAGACTTGGCAGGAAACCGCGCAGCGGCATCCTCGCGCTTCTTCATCGACTCTTTGCCGCCGCTGACGACGCTGCTGGTCAACGGTATCCCTGTCTCGTCGAACAGCGCAGTCATCGTCTCGACGGACATCCTAGCCTTCGTCGCCGTGGACACGGGCGTCGGCGTGCAAGAGACGCGCTACAGCCTCGACAGCTCAACGGACGAGGTCATCTTCGCTTCGACATTCAGCTTGGCTGCGGGCATGCATACGCTTGCGTTCCACAGCAATGACCACGCCGGGAACATGGAGCCTAGCCGCAGTACGACGCTTAACGTCCTCCTTTATGACGTGGATGCCCCTTCTCTCGCCCTTTCGCCGGTCAACGGGAGCACGATCACTCTTTCCGCGCCTCTTATCACCGCAGCCTACAGCGATGCCGGACGAGGTATCGATCCGGGTTCGGTCCGGCTGCTGCTTGATGCCGTGGACGTGACCGCGCAATCTGTCGTGAGCGCGTCATCTGCAAGCTTCATCCCGGCCATGCCGCTCTCGCAGGGCACACACGCAGTCTCAGCCGAGGTCGCGGACTTGGCAGGAAACCGTGCGACGGCCTCCTTGCGCTTCTTCATCGACTCTTTGTCGCCGCTGACGACGCTGCTGGTCAACGGTGCGGCGGTGTCGTCGAGCAGCGCGGTCATCGTCTCGACGGATGCGCTGGGTTTTGCGGCGTCCGATGCGGGTGTTGGCGTGGGAGAAATCCGCTACAGCCTGGATGGCTCCACGGTTGAGATCGTCTTTACCTCGACATTCAGCCTGACCGCAGGTGTTCATGCGCTTGCCTTCCACAGCGCTGACCGGGCAGGCAATGTCGAATCCATTCATACGGTCAGCCTCACTATCCAGTCATATGACGTGACTCCGCCCGCCTTATCTCTCTTGCCGGTCAACGGCAGCACGATCACCGTGACCCGCCCCGCCATGGTCGCAGCCTACTCCGATTCCGGCCGTGGCATGGATTTGGCATCCGTGCGGCTCTCCGTGGACGGCGTGGACGTGACCGCCCAGGCCTTTGTCTGGGCGTCTTCCGCGGTCTATGTGCCTGCGACGGCGCTCAGCCAGGGAACCCATACCGCAACCGCCTTCGCGGCCGACTTGGCAGGCAATGGAACTTCGATCTCAACGGAATTCCTGCTGGACTCCCTGCCGCCTATCACTACCCTGCTCGTGGATGCTCTGCCGTCTTCAGCCACGACGCTGACGCTCGTTTCGACCGATACCCTGGGCTTCACTGCCTCGGACTCGGGAGTGGGCGTGCAGGAGACGCGCTATCGCCTTGACGGCGCGGCTGAAACGGTCTTCAGCACGGCTTTCAGCTTGGCTGCGGGCACGCACACCTTGGCTTTCTACAGCCTCGACAGGGCAGGGAACACGGAGGGACAGCGCGCGATAGGCATAACCGTCTTGAGTCCGCCCACGCCCTCCGGCCTTCTTGTGCGGCTGGACTATCCCTGGCCCGGCGCGCTCGAAGTCGAGCAGGCCGTGGGCGGAAAGGTGGATGTGCGCGGTGCAATACAAGGCGCGGGCCTGCGTACGTGGAAGCTCTCGGTCGCGCCGGGTGTTGCGGCCAATACCGGCTTTACGACCTTGGCATCAGGCACGGCGCCTGTGACCGGACGCATTGCAACGTGGGATGCGACCCGGCTCTCCGGCCGCTTCACCCTGAAGCTGGAGGCAACAGATTCCATCGGAAGCGTATCCTTGAGCACCGCCGCCGTCTACGTTGGGAATCCCGAAGCAGTATTCACCGTGGGCTCTCGCGGTTCAGATGAATTCATATCTTTGCTCAAGGACCCGGAAGGCCTTGTCGTACGGCCCGACGGCAAGATCTGGGTTGGCGTAGACGGCACGGACAAGCTCCTGCTCATCAGCCCGGAAGGGGAACTGCTGGCCAGCGTAGGCTCACACGGCAGAGGACCGCTCAAGTTCCAGAATCCGCGCGGCATGAGCCTGGACGCGGGAGGAAACCTCTACGTGGCGGACCGGGGCAATGACCGCGTGGCCAAGCTCTCGCCGGACGGCTCTCAGCTGCTCAAGGAATTCGACGCGGACCTGCAAGGCCCCAATGACGCGGTGGTGGACGCGGACGGTTCCGTGTATGTCGCAGACACCGGGCATGGACGGGTGCGCGTGTTCTCTCCTGTCGGAACGGTGCTGCGGGATATTTCCTTGGGCCGCCACAGCCGACCTTGGGGCGTGGCCCTGACGAGCGCCGGACTGTGGGTCTCGGATCGGCAGGACCGGACGGTTAGGCTTTATAGCCGCGG
>Ga0172379_10000641_pt1 | contig 84404 bp, 102 predicted proteins | sample GrowelOW334metaG_FD_119756 | JGI IMG/M metagenome (GOLD analysis project Ga0172379, IMG submission 119756) | Groundwater microbial communities from an aquifer near a municipal landfill in Southern Ontario, Canada - Groundwater well OW334 metaG | ecosystem: Environmental > Aquatic > Deep... | reverse complement strand
TTTGTCATTACGAAGCGAACGACAAAGGTCAATCCCCTCACCATCAGGTAATAACCAATCGAGAACGAGGAGATCATATTCATTGTCGGCCAGTTTTTGAGAGGCTTGTTCCAAGTTTTCGGCCGTGTCAACGGCAAAATCAGATCGGCGCAATATTTCCTGAAGGTTTGATTGAAGAACCGGATCGTCTTCGACCAGTAAAAGTCTCATTTAGATTTTATAGTTTTGAAGGCGTAATAAGTAACTTTGGTTGTGTTGTTGGTAAAATATGCTCGTCATATCGGTACCGCATTGGAAGATGTCGCCCCCCGAATGGACATTACGAAATTGAGTCATATCGTAACGTTGGCCATCGATAGTGACAATACAGCGATTATCTGGGGTTGGTGGTGGTAATGTAGGTTGAACACCGGTAATTTGATTGTTTTTGGTCGGTAATGGAGTAACTTTGATAGTTGACGGTGTGGCCAGAGCAATGGTGTTTGAGGCAATGAGAACGGGGGTAGTTTTGGGGGATAAACCCAGGAATACAAATAAGCTTAGATTTAATAGGGAGATGATAAAAACAATTTTTAAAAGATTCATTTTAAACTAAAATCTTCAAAAATAATTGATCTTTGGGGAATACCTAATTTCATTAGCTGATCACGTAAACTAATCATCATGGCGTAGGGCCCACAAAGATAAAAAACACTTTCCTTAAACTCGGGAACCTGATCCTTAATATCGGCGGCGGATAAACGACTTTTCTGATCGCCCATCCAGGGATGATAAATAAAACGGCTTAATTTTGACTGAAGAAAAAATTGATTATCTATAGCCAAAGATTCGTTTTTAGCCGAATAATAAAAATGATAATTGACCAAATTATCCTTTGGAACTGATTTGAACAAACTTATAAATGGGGTTATACCGACACCACCTGCGATGGCTACAATATTTTGATTTTGATAAAAACTTTGACCAAATTGACCAAATGGTCCTTGAATAATTACAGTATCATTTAGTTTTAAATTTTTTAGATTGGAGGTAAAATCACCCAGATTTTTTATGCAAATTCTTAATAATTTCTCGGACGGATCGGAAGCAAAGGAAAAAGGATGTGATTCGGTTTTTGTGGCAGGAGAATAAAAGGTAAAAAATCCAAATTGACCGGGGGTAAATTTCATTGGAACCGAGGTGGGTTTTAAATAAATATCAACAAATTCACCAAAAGGAGAAATTGATTCTACCAGATAATCATAATGAGGGACAAAATAACGGTATAAGAATTTTCTTATTATAAAAGAAATTGCTGCTGTCCCCAGCCAAAATAACATCCATAAACGAAGCGGCCAATATCGGGAGACATCACTGTCAATAAAATAAACATGAAGCGTGGCAAACAGTAGACTTAACCCCATAAATTGGTGGGTTAAAAGCCAGAGCTGATAAGGTAAGTTGATCAAAAAGGTAAAAATTAATAGCAGTATTAGTAAATACAAGGCAATTATTCCGGAGTTGTAAATTAAATTGCTACCTAAAAAAACATAGGTGGGTGTTGAGGGTAGATAACGGAGGGCCAACAAAAGCGGATGAAGTAGTAGTACAAATGATATTCCGCCTAAAAGATGATGGAGTTTGTATACTTTATCCAGAGGTCCAAAGATTTTTTCAACGAATTGAAGCCGACTACTAAGGATGAACGTGATTGATAATAAAACGGTACCCACCAAAGAAAGGATTTGACTTAGACTTAAAAGTGGGTTTTGAGCAACTATGAGAACATTTGTTTTTGACAACAGAAATAAATTGAGAGTAATGGCAATAACAATGGGAAGCATGAGAATATTTTAACAAATACTAGTCGTCAAAGTAGCGATCCTCATGTTCTTCGTCTTCCCGATCATCTTCATATTCATCTTCGTCTTTATCTTTATTGGTGTTTTTCGTTGTAGGTGTGGGGTTTTGATTTGAAATAGTAACTGTTCCGGAATTATAAAGATATGACTGCATTCGAACCAGAGAAATGCCATGTTTACCCTGATAAACTGCGGTCATGTCAGTACCACATTTAAAGATATCCCCTCCGGAATGAGTTGATCGGAGAGAAGTAACATTGTATTGTTGGCCCTGGAGAGTAATGATACATAAATTAGAGTTGCTGATTGGGGCAGAGGTTGGTTTTGGAGTAATGACGGCGGTTGGAACCGCGGAAGGACGTGGAGTGGAGGTGGCTCTGGCTATGGGAATTGATGTTGGGATTTTAGTAGGAACTGAGGTTGGCTCCAGAACTTCTACTTCCTGAATGTTGGTTCTGGAATCAGTGGCCGTTAATAAACCATTCCTGGCTAGCACTTTACTGATAGTAGCCACTGAGGTAAGGCTGCTAAGAATAATGAGGACAATAAGGATAGCTTTGGTTTTGATCATAAGCCCATTTTAGGCTATCAAGATTAAGAGATGATTAAAGTGGTGGTATGATAATTGAGCAATGAGTGCGTCATTATACAATTCGTGGTTGACCGGCTGGATTTTAAAAAAAGTTGACAAAGATATTAAAGCCAACGGGATGGTTGAAGCGATGCATCGGTTAATAAGGTCAATGGTGAAATTAACGGTAAAAAACAGAGATAAGATAAAATCCGTTTTAAAAAGTGAACCGGTAATTTTAATTTCTAATCATCCGTCACAAGCTGAGGTGTTAATTTTGTTGGGTTTGTTGGAAAAAAGAAATGATGCTTATCTAGTTGCGGATCATAGTTTTTTGGATATTTTACCAAGTATTAATAAAAATATTATTCCGGTTTATATTAATCATCGACTGGAATGCAAACAAAAAGATAATTGGAAATTTAAATTGTTGACCAGATTTCACCAATCTGAATCTTTTTGTCAGGAAGTTGCCCACCAAAAAAATATTGAAAGTATTAGTATAGCAACGGAGAAGGTAAACCAGGGAGGTTTAGTGATGATTTTTCCGGCCGCCGGAGAGTTGGGTGGTAAATTTTTGTCAGGTCTGGGATATATGGTTAAAAATTTAAAAAATCCCAAAAAAGTTAAAATAATAATGGCCTATGTCAGCGGAACTTCGACTCTGGACTATTTGAGAATAATTCCGATAATAAGAAATTTTTTGCCAAAGGTTTATATTACTTTTGCCGATCCGATATCGACTGATGAGTTTTTTGGAGTAGATGCTAAAATAATTGCTAAAAACATGGAGAATAAATATTATGATTGGGCGAAAAGAATAGTTTGACAATAAATATTTTAAATAAGGTAGAATATACGGGTAGAGAAAAATTCGTCAAGTAAAGTTGAAAGGAAGTCGCTACAGATTATAAGTTTGCATAAAAATGGCAAAAAAATTGTATGTCGGTGGCTTGTCTTTTAACACAACCAACGACACCTTAGCTGCGGCATTCGCCCAGGCTGGAACCGTGGTTTCTGCGGTAGTTATTATTGATAAATTTTCTGGTAAGTCCAAAGGATTCGGATTTGTAGAAATGTCTTCCGATGAAGAAGCGTCAGCCGCTATCGAAATGTGGAATGAGAAAGAACTTGACGGTCGAACCGTAAAAGTTAACGAAGCTCGTCCGATGGAAGAGAGACCTCCACGAAACGACAATTACTCCCGTGGCCCCTCACAGGGTGGTTATGGTGGTGGATCAAGATATTAAGTAATTAATAACTTAAACTTTAAACCCCCTCTTAATCAAGGGGGTTTTTGTTAACGACGGACAAATAAGATACCAAAAGGAGTGTTTCGGCCGGGACCGGCAAGATATTTACCATTGGACCAGAGAGCAGTGGAGCCGCCGGAGTCAAGATTTAAAGCGTTTTTAATACCCATTTTAGCCAAAACCTGGGCAGTTTCAGCGACGGACGCATTATGGACTACCCCAATATAGACAGTGTTATCGGAAGCACCAATAAAACTGCGATTGCCCTTACCGGATTTTTTAATATCACCATCTCCGCCAAAGCGGGACTGGCCGTTAAAAACTAACAGCGGCTGGCCGGCAATAACCGAATCAACTGAGGTGTCTCGGCCCCATTGAGATGATTGCTCAATAAAGCGGGAGGATGTGGAAAATATAGCGGCTGGAACGGAACTGTAAATATTATTATCGGAATTAAAATATATTTTATTTTTATTCATTAGCAAAGTGTCAAAAGAATTGGTTTTGCCAGCGCAGGCGGGATAGGATTCGGGACAGAAGTAGGGGCCATTGATACCGGCAAAGGCACCGGAGCGGGTAGCGAAAGCACCGAGACTGTCAACCGGGCAATTATTAGTACAAGTGGAATCGGAAGCGGTGTCGACGATGACTTTGGTATTGGATAAATCGGCAGAGATGATATCAACTAAATATTTACCACTATCAATTTCGACGGTTTGACGATTAGAACCGGGGCCAGAAGGGGCAGAATTATTTACCGGAACATTGGCAGGAATTGCCGGGACAGCTACCAAAGCGGTAGTTTTCTTTTGAATATCAGCTGATAACAATTTTAATTTATCTGATGCTTCGGTGTATTTAAATTGACCTAATAAATTAAGGATTTCGGCTAAACGTTTATCAAAATCAGAGGTTTTAACATTTTGAGCCCGTAGATCGGTAATTAATTCGTAGGTGGTTTCAAGAGATTTATAGAGTGATTTTATTTGAGTAATTTCGGCTTGTAACTGCTGGTTTTTAACGATTTGATCAGTTTGAGACAGAATTTGGTATTGGTTAATTTGATCGGCGAGTTGTTTTTGAGTATTAGTATATTTATCATGTAATTCTGTATTTTTAGTATTTAGTAAATTATTTTTTTGAATTAGAGGAATAATTAACAGGGACAAAATAATAGTAATAATGGGAAAAACAATTAAAAATGGGAAGTGCGTTGGGGTTGATTTGATAGTCAAAGATAGCAGATTTAATCATCGATCACAAACTGTTCGAGTTCTTTGACACCACCGAAAGAGATGCGGTCGGGAACTAATTCTTTGACCGAGAGCATCATGGCGGGAGTGATGACAAAACTGCCATAGGTTCGATTTATTTTGTCGATAGCGGAAACTAAATTATTTTTTTTGATGATATTACTAAAAAAATCTAATTGACAAGAATTTGTTTTGATAAGATCAAAGAGGGAAACGGCAAGGTTGGCCACCGGCTTTTGATAAGGAGAGCTGGAAAGAATATGAAAGGCGTGTTTATAAATATCACTGGGACTGGAATGATAGGAAGAGACACTCCCATGATGCCAAAAAGAATGATCACGATATAGCAAAGCTACGTGAACACCGCGAGCCAAAAAACCAGCCGAGCGAAGGCGAAAGCTACATTTTTCAATTAATTTGTGGAGAATTGGAGACAACTCCTCGGGAGTAGTTAAAGGCTTTGGCAAGGAAAACATATTGCCAAAACTTTTACGCCCAAAATCAACATCATCAATTTCCCAGCCGTGAAGACGAAGGTGCCAATAGTAACCGTTAATAGAATGGAAGGCGGATCTCAGTTTAGAGATATCAGATCTGAAAAAATCCAGGACAGTATAAATACCGTATAAGTTTAACCGCGAGGTGTTGGCAAGTTTTATTCCTGAAAGATCAGTTAATTTCAGATGGGAATATATTTTCTGGTAGTTGGCATAATTTATTTCTTCCAAACCGTCGGGTTTTTTTAAATTTGAGGCTTGTTTGGCCAAAAACCGATTGGAGCTAAGGCCAATGGAAACGGTCAACCAGTCCCCTATTTCAGATTTAATTTTAGATTTAATTTGGCGACCGGCTTCAAACAGACCAATTTTAAATGAGGGATAACCTTCAAAATTTAAAACGAATTCATCGATGGATTTGGGGGTAATATCACTAGTATATTCGGATAATAATTTTTTCAATTTTAAATGAATGTGGCGGTATTTTTGAGCATCAGGGGCTAAAATTTTTAAATCAGGACAAATTAATTTACCTTCACGAACCCGCATACCAACTTTGACACCTAATTTTTTAGCCTCGATTGACGGGGCTAAAATACAGCCGGCGGGTGAGGCGTAGGCGGCGACAGCAATAGGTAAACCACGTAACAAGGGATTGGCTTGTTGTTCAATAGTAGCAAAACAAGAATTGAGATCGATATGCATTAAGGTCGATGGCTTGGAATTGAAAGGCAAATCATTCATCGATTTCTTCGAGCCGCCATAATAAGTTGTCAGTGTTTAGGCTAAGACGGAAGAAGGTATTGTCACAAACAACGGAAAAGACATGAAACAAAGTCCGGCCAGAATAGTAATGGTGGTGAAGGCCAATTTTAGTGACTTTGTAGTCGCGATTATCCCAATGAATATTAAAAGGACCAATGGAATGAGTTTTCGGGTTAGAAATAAAGGCAACAGAAACCGGAACATCAAGTTTGAGGGTCATAAATAATTTTACCCGAATAAAACCCGAAGTCAAGAGATAATTAACTCGATGATTTATACTACTAGTATTTTGATACGAGTTAATGGTATATTTTATTATGGCGGAGATTAATGGGTCGATCACACCAGTTAAGCAGGGACGAATTGTAGTACCGCCAGTGGAGTATTTTTTAAGTGAAAACCCCGGTGTTTTTTATCTAAATAATTATATTTCGCCAAGAAATACTTATGAACTGTTGTCTATTTCAGGAGTGTTGATGGTTGTCGGCTTATTGGTTATTAAATTTAGCCGAAAATGAAAAAGTATTTGGGGGTAATTTTATTTGCAATTGGTTTGGGTATAACAATCGGAGTGATTTATGCCAATAGTAGATTTGTAAAAAAGACCAGGACATTTTCACCTTATACACTGCTAACCTCTTCATGGGAAAAATATAAAATCCGATTTATTAACAATGACGGTAGAGTAATTGATTATTCTCAAGATGGAATCACTACCTCCGAAGGACAAAGTTATGCAATGCTTCAAGCGGTGTGGATGGACGATAGAGAAATATTTGACCTGGTGTGGAGCTGGACAAAGAATACCCTCAAAAGACCGGATGATAATTTGTTTGGCTGGCGGTGGGGAAATAAAGGTCAGGACGAATATGGACTGTTACCAAACGGCGGTGATAATTCAGCATCAGACGCGGATACCGATGTGGCTTTGGCATTAATATTGGCGGCAAAGAGGTGGAACAATTCAAAATATTTGGATGAAGCGAAGTTGATAATTGCCGATATATGGAAATTGGAAGTGTACGAAGCTGGTACTGATAATTATTTGATAGCCGGTAATTGGGCGTCGGGGGGCGACAAAATTATAGTTAATCCGTCGTATTTTTCACCGTATGCATGGCGGTTATTTGCACAAGTGGACAAAAACAATTGGAATAGTTTGATTGACCCGGGATACAGATTATTAAGCCGGATATCAGAAAATAACTTGGACAAAAGTACAACCAGCGGATTACCGCCAGATTGGGTGGCGGTTTACAAAAATGACGGTCGGGCAGAAGCAACAAATATGAACGGACTGACAACCAACTATGGCTACGATGCCATCAGAATTCCTTGGAGAATTGCAATTGATTATTTATGGAATAAGGAGAGTAAGGCAAAAAGTTATTTGAGCAGTTTGAGCTATATGAAAAAATATTACCAGGACAATAAAAAATTACCGGGAACATTTAGTCATGATGGAGGGGTGGTGAACGGCAATGAAAATCCGGCGATGTATGGAACGGCGTTGGGATATTTTATGGTGGTTGATCCTGAGTTGGCAGAAGAAATTTATCAAGAAAAAGTGATTCAACAATATGTTAATGACACCAATTCATTTAGTGATGACTTGCCTTATTATGAAGTGAATTGGCTGTGGTTTGGGACAGCTTTGTATTTACATTATTTAATCCCTTTTTAAACGATGAGAAAATATATCCCTTATCACCGTGTTGGAAAATTATTGTTGTTGACTAATTTTGTGGCGGCGGTGTCATATTTTTCATGGTGGTTTGACCCATCCAGAGCCAACAATTATTGGTTATACTATTTACTTTTTGTCGGAGAAATTTACCACATATTTATGGCTTTCACTTTTTGGTTTACTATTTGGCCGGAAGATGTGGTGATTGAGGACAAACGACATTATTACTTTTATCCTAAGGTAGACGTGTTTATAACTGTAGCCGGAGAACCGGTGGAAATAGTCAGAAAGACAGTAGTGGCGGCGAAAAATATGAATTATCTTTATAAAAAAATATACATTTTAAATGATGGTTTGGTGGCTAAAAAAGATAATTGGAAAGATATTGAAAGACTGGCTAAAAAATTGGGGGTAAATTGCATTACCAGAGAAATTCCCGGGGGTGCTAAGGCCGGAAATATAAATAACGCCCTAAGACAAACAAACAGCGAGATGGTATTAATTTTTGACGCCGATATGGTGCCGAATAGAAATTTTTTGACTAAGACTATCCCCTATTTTGTCGATCCAAATGTGGGCTTTGTCCAGACACCACAATATTATGAGAATTTTGGTGAAAACGCCATTACTTCCGGAGCCTGGGACCAACAAAAATTCTTTTTTGGCCCGATTATGAGGGGTAAAGATAAAAGTAACGCGGCGTTTGTATGCGGGACTAATGTAGTCTTGAGACGGACGGCGTTGGAAGGTGTGGGAGGAATGGTGGAAAACAATATCGCTGAAGATTTTTTGACTTCATTGTTTATTCACCAACAGGGGTGGGTATCGCATTATTATCCGGGAGTTTTAGCCAAAGGACTGGCACCGCTTGATTTGTTGTCTTACTATAAACAACAGTTTCGATGGGCCAGAGGATCACTTCAGGTTTTACTGGGGGATAACCCACTACTGAAAAAAGGTTTGACTTGGGGACAAAAAATTCAATATTTATCGTCGACTCTGTATTATTTTAACGGACTAATCGTATTGATTGATATTAGTATGCCCCTGTTATATTTGTATTTTGGAATTCAGCCAGTGGCGGTATCAACAGCCTCGTTTGCAGTCTATTTTCTGCCGTTTATGCTGTTAAATTTGTACACTTTAAATTTGGCGTCGGCGGCCGACATCAGTTTTAAAACATTTTCATTTTCCTACTCCTCATGGTATCTGCAGTTGACGGCCTTGATTTCGGTTCTGACCGGTAAAAAGGTAGGCTTTTCGATTACCCCAAAACAAGCCCAGGGAGGAAATTTTATAGGACTAGCTATACCCCACATCACCTATATTGTATTGGCATTTTTAGGTACTATTGTAGCCATAGATAGGGAAAGATTCAATCCGTCGGTGGCAACAAACTTGGCATGGGTACTATTCAATTCGGCACTATTTATGCCCTATATCTTAGCGGCGATAAACTTTAAACCAATTTTTAGCAAAGCAGAGGAGGTTATAACAGAAGTTACACTGGCAGAGGTTAAAGAGTCATGAAAATATTAGCGCCTTGGTTTTTAGCTGGGTCGTTGATATCGTCCGTGGCTTTAAACTTGTACTATCTTTTTTCCCAGTCAATCAGACTGGATGAGGCTCAATCAATTTGGGTGGCGACAAAGTCAGTGGTGGGCATTTTAAAAATCAGTGGACAGGATGTACAAACTCCACTGTATCCGATTTTGCTTCATTTTTGGATGCAGGTACTGGGAACTGATATTGTCGTGGCGAGATTTTTGTCATTGATATTTTTTATCGGAACATTGCCATTTCTGTATTGGTTATTACGGGAGGTAATTACCAAAGATGTGGCTATTCTGGGAGTAGCTTTGTTTGCTTTGTCACCGTTTGTACTGTGGTATAGCCATGAAGCGAGAACATATACGTTGATTACCTTACTGGCAGCGGCAAACAATTTATATTTTTTAAGAATGCTTAACAGTCGGGGTAAAACAAATAAATTTTTTTATTTGATAACAGCAATTTTGGGCGTATATAGCCATTATTTTTTTGTGTTTCAACTAATATCTCAGGCGGTTTATATGGTAGCGTTTACAGTTAAAAGAGTTTTCAAGAAACGCCATCCCCGACCGGAACATTGGCGGTTTCTGGTGGCTTACCTTGGAGTGGGAGTGAGTATTTTGGTGTTGTTTTTACCATGGCTGTGGTTTGTTTATGGATTGGGGTTGGCGGCAAATACACAGCCGATAATACCCAAGGCAACATCATTTGACTTAATCCAAATATATATAAACTTTATTTTTGGATTTCAACAACAAGGGACTCAGTCGTTGGCGGTATCGGTATGGCCACTATTTCTGATGTTAATGTTTTTTGTATTTACCAGAAAGATGTTAATAAAACTGGACAGACTGGATTATTTTGTAGTGGTAAGTTTTCTGCCGGTAGTATTGGTTTATTTGGTGTCGTTTTATAAACCGATTTTTTTGCCCAGATATTTGATTTTTGTTACTCCGGCAGTGTTTGTACTGTTGGCGTGGCTATTAGTTAATTTTGGGAAAAAAGTGTTGTCGGGATTGTCAACAGGAATGGCAATGGTAATGCTAGTGTCACTGAACTTTCAAAGCAAGTCGATACTGACTCCAGTAAAGGAAGATTATCGAGACGTTATAAACTTAATAGAAACTCAGACCACCCCCCAAGATATAATTGTGGCCAGCGCTCCGTTTACTATTTATCCTCTTGAATATTATTATAGTGGGACAGTTAGGATTGATACAATTCCCCATTGGAACCGCTATGTGGTTGGATCAATTCCACAATTTAGTCAGGAACTACTAAAGACACAAATTGATAACTATGCTTTAACTTATAATCGAATATATTTGGTGTTGTCCTACGACCAAGGATACCAAAGTGAAATTGTTGACTATATGGATCATAGTTATCAGCTTTTGGATAACGATTTGTTTCCGGCGAACCTCAACTTAAGGGTATATCAACTAAGATATGACCCTCAGCTTCAATTAGGCACGAAATAATGGCATAATTTTAAATCATGTTATTTTACCTAACTATAGGCTTTTTTATATTTTGTAACTCAACATACATTTAGTTTCTCCGGATAATTACTACAATTATAGTAATTCCTAAAATTGTGCCAAAATTTGCATTTGAAAATTCGGCCATGGTAGGATCTTGGCCAAATGAAGAACACAATAATCGCTCTGTTGGGAGTTATGTTTTTTTTGATAAATCCAAGTCAAAGCTTAGCCGTCGGTGACGGCTACTGGCATACTAATGGAAGCCAAATACTTGATAGCAACAATCAGCCGGTAAAAATCGCCGGAATAAACTGGTTTGGAATTGAAACCGCATCCTACGCTCCTCATGGATTATGGAGTCGGGGTTATCAGGAAATGATGGACCAAATAAAAACTCTTGGGTTTAATACCATTCGATTACCCTACTCAAATGAAGCGCTGAAGGCCGGGGTAATGCCCAATGGAATAGACTACGCCAAGAACCCTGATTTGAAAGATTTAAACCCGTTGCAAGTAATGGATAAAATTGTTGATTATGCCGGTAAAATTGGCTTGAAAATAATTTTAGACAGACACCGACCGGACAGTACCGGACAATCGTCTTTGTGGTACTCGGGGTCTGTACCCGAAAGTAAATGGATTTCCGACTGGGAAATGTTGGCTAAACATTACACAGGCAATACCACAATAATCGGAGCTGATTTGCACAATGAACCTCATGATAATGCTTGCTGGGGATGTGGTGATACTAATACTGATTGGAAATTGGCGGCAGAAAAAGCTGGAAATGCAGTGTTGGCCGTTAACCCTAATTGGTTAATCATTGTTGAAGGTGTTCAGGCGGTTAATAATAATTATTATTGGTGGGGAGGAAATTTATCGGGAGTGAAAACGACACCAATTAATTTGAGTGTGGCCAATAGAGTAGTTTACTCACCTCATGATTACCCATCATCAGTCAGCGGACAGCCTTGGTTTAATGAAGCTAATTATCCTAACAACTTAGCTACTATTTGGGATAGTAACTGGGGATATATTCAAAAAAATAATATTGCACCGGTAATGCTGGGTGAATTTGGAACAAAATTGACAACAGCTTCTGACCAGCAATGGCTGGATACGTTAATCGGCTATTTGGGAGAAAACAATATTAACTGGACATATTGGTCATTTAACCCAAACTCGGGTGATACCGGAGGAATTTTAAACGACGATTGGACGACAGTTAATCAAGACAAAATGAATCGGTTAACGAAAATTCTAGGTGTGGTGGTACAACCTGTGGCCCAAGTGACAGCAGTACCGACACCAACGCAAACTGTAATATCATCAAGTGCTGAGGTCAAGGCAGATTATGTTGTAAAAGATAATTGGACCAATGGATTTTTAGCTGAAATAAAATTAACCAATACCACCAATAAACCGGTAAATAACTGGACATTGAAATGGAATTGGGACAGTGATCAACAAGTTTTAGACATTATTAATGGCTTATATTCACAGAATGGAAAAAGCGTGGATATTACAAGTGCACCTTGGAACAGCACTATTAACGCCAATAGTTCGATAACTATCGTTATTCAGGGAACCTATGGCGCAAGTAACCCAACACCAACTTGTGTGGTCCAATGTGCGGCAAGCTCAGGACAGGTAATTGGAAGTAATGCCAATGCAATGATAAATATTTGGTGGCCAAGTAATGGCAGTAGTGTGAGTGGTGTGCAACCATTTAAAGCCGAGGTAGGAAATATGGCTTTGAATAATTACTCGATGTATTGGCAAGTTGATGGAGGCCAATTAAATCAAATGGCTGACAATGTTGACCATAAAGAAGCCAGCGTTGACTTGAGCGGATGGTCATGGAAAGGTAGTGGACCATATACTATCAACTTTGTAGCCAAAGATAATAGTGGAAATACGTTATCCACTAACAGTTCAAATATTACGGTAAGTCAATAGTTGCTGGAGCTGGGAAGAAGTAGCATTGGGGTTGAAAGCATAGCGGCCGCACATATGTATATTTTACCTCTTGACAGAATAGTTAGACAGATCTAACATATATTTGTTAGAACTACCTAACACGTATGCAAACTAAAATTAAAGAACTTAGGGCAAAATACAGCTTAACCCAAGAACAGCTAGCGGATATGGTTGGGGTTCGAAGGGAAACTATAGTATTTTTAGAACAAGGGAAATATATGCCTTCTTTAAAGTTGGCAGCCGATGTGGCTAAAGCGCTTAAAACAAAAATAGATTATTTATTTACCTTATAAGAAATGATTGCAAAAGCAAGTTGGTTTTCACAAAGAAAGTTTGGCGGTTGGGGCTTGTCCCCTAACTGCTGGCAGGGCTGGGCATATATTGCCCTGATTGCTTTACCAATTATTTTAATTCAGTATTTAAATCTACCCGGATTCACCGGGACAGCGTTGATGCTGGCTTGGAGCTTGTTTTTCTCAATTGATTTTTTGATGGTATTTTTTCATATTAAAAAAGATGAGAGAGATATACTCCATGAAGCCCTGGCCGAGAGAAATGCAATGTGGTTTATGATTATGGCGTTAATAGTCGGAGTAGCTTATCAAACTGCCAGCAGTGGCGTTGTCGATCCGGTAATCTTGGTGGCTTTAATTGGAGCGATGATTGTCAAAGCCATCACGCATTTTTATTTGAGAAACAGGTAATTACTAGGGCTGAAATCGGCCGACGATAGGATACTTGGCTTTGATAATTCCCCCACCGACCATATTTAATTCATCGCTGGAATCGCGGCCGGCTAGATAGTGGTAACTTCCGCCGGTTTGATAAAATTCTTTACCGGCAGTGACATCATAGACCAGACCATTCATGGCAATATAAATTGGCAAAGAAGGATCGGTTCCGTCGTATTTTTTTAGGTCTTTAGCAGTAAATGTTTGTGGTTGATTTTGGGCAGTAACGACACGGACGGTTGAGCGGGCCTGATAAAGTGAACGAGAAACTATTTTGGCGGCTAAAATAAGGAAAATCAGAGACATAATTGCAAAAGTGTATCGAGGTAGACGTATTTTGGTTTTAGTCATGGTTTAATTATATGAAGCGAAGATTAAGATAGAATTAAAAGATGAGGGAAAAAATCAAAAAATATGAATGGTGGTTGATTACGGCATTGGTAGCTTTAGGATTGTCGTTGTTTTTTTTGATGTTAGCTGATAATTATCTGGACAAAGATGGTTTAACTGGTTTGGATATAGTCGTTTATGGAATAGTAATGCAAATAAGAACTCCGATACTTGACTCACTAATGCGCTTGGTGACTCTGACAGCTAATTGGCAAATAATTATTTGGGGATTGGTTTTGGGAGTAATACTTTTAGGAGTTGCCAATAAATGGCGTTATGCCTGGGCGATGCAAATTAGTGTTTTTGTAGGTATTTTGTTTACCGAGTTAACAAAATCATTTGTGGCCAGGCCGCGGCCACCAGTAATGGATGCATTAGTGATGGAACGGGGCATGTCTTTCCCCAGTGGACATAGTTATTTTGCCATTGTTTTTTACGGGTTGATTACATATTTTTGGGTAAAACATTTTCAAAAAAAATATTTGAAAATAATTATCGGGGTTTTGGGAGTTGGTTTGTGTTTACTAATCGGGATTTCGCGGATTTATTTGGGAGTTCATTGGGCGACGGACGTTCTGGCCGGATTTTCATCAAGTTTAGCTTGGTTAGTACTAACAATTCTTTATTTGGAATATAAGGATAAATATATAAAGGAAGGAACAAGTAAATTTTCATCTAAAACAATTTGGCGGGGATTTTGGTTATTTACTGAATTGTGGCTGATGGGATTAGGAGTATTATTTTTGGCACAAAAATAACTAAGCCGATTAGGGCGGCGGCGGCGGACACTATTAAGACGGCGGCGGCGGCGAGATTACGGGGGTTCCAGGTATCGTAATAATCAAGTTTAAGTTTGGCGTTGAGCAAATTACAAATTTCTTCAACGGCTGTGTTAAATAATTCGGCGGATATTACCATAGATATACAGAGAACAATAATTAGCCATTCGATGGGGGAAAGGGCCAAAATTGAACCAAAAAAAACAACCAGAAAGGCAACAAACAGATGGATTTTAAGGTTGCGCTGGGATAAGCCGGTGCTAAATCCGTGAAAAGCGTAGTAAAAGCTTTTAAAAAAATTTTTTACCGACGACATGCTTAATGTTACTATAATTATTAAATTATGTTGAATAACGCATCCTTGTTAGCGATCGATATTATCCCGGTTTAACAGATATCCCCCATCAGCGGAGATTATTTGGCCGGTAATGTAAGAGGCAGCATCACTCAAAAGAAAAACAATGGTATTGGCAATTTCTGAAGGTTCGGCCAATCTTTTTAACAGAACATTATTTTCCATGAATTTTATACCGGCTTCATTGTAATCATCCATGACCATTTTTGTCTTTGTCCAACCAGGAGCAACACCATTAACTCTAACATTCGGAGCAAATTGGACAGCTAAATTTTCGGTTAATTTTGCCAAAGCAGACTTGGAAACACTATAGCTAGCAACTGAAGGTTTGGCCTGTCCCGGAACTCCCCAAAGAGATATGGTATTAACGACCGATCCTAATTTTTGTTTTTGCATATGGGGAAGAACATAACGACAAAGATGAACGGCTCCCATAATGTCTAGGTCAAAAGACTTTTGCCATTCACTGTCGGGATCAGTAATCGAGGCCCAACCACCGCCGCCGGCGTTGTTGACCAAGCCGTCAATATGGCCGTATTTTTTGACAATAGATTCAATCATTAATTTAACTGAGTCATCTTGGGTGATATCACAGAGATAATAGTCAGAATTGGGAATTGATTGCGAGGCTGTTTTTAGTTCCTCTTCTGATTTGGCTGAGTTTAGAATGACGGTAGAGCCAAGAGAAGACAGAATTTGGGCAGTGGCAAAACCAATGCCTCGGGACGAACCGGTAATGAGAATGACTTTGTTTTTTAGATTTTCAAACATGATTAATTATACATATTTATTAAATTAGGTTTGGCACGAACGACTATCTGGAAAAAAGTCGAAAAAGTGATAAAACTATATTAGTTAATAATCAATAAAGCTATGAGAAAGAGAAAATGGGTGCTGGCGTTGGTTATTAGTTTGGTTGGGATATCATGGTTGACACCTAAAGTATGGGCAGTACTGCAATTACCACAGATTACGACTGCTTGTGAGTTAAAAACCGGAGGGTTGTATTCGGTAGGTGACGGTTTTAGTCTGTTAAACAAATGTCCACCAAATGCCGGCAGAATGGTAACTTTGGGCCAGTCAGCAACTGGTGGAGGGTCAGCTTCGATGAAAGTGTACGATAAAAATAATACTTTAATGGGAACTTTGGTTAGTTTACCAACTCAGGCTGACGGGGTGGTGTTTTACCACCAGCCATTGGGAGTAATAATAAAAACTGCTTCGGGACTTCCGGAGTTAATGCCGATTGGGGAACAGATGTTAAGGGTGGGTTTTGCCAGCAGTGACTGTAGCGGCACCGCATATGTAATGGGCGATGATAGTGAGGCGATTGTCGAAGATGCAAGTTTCTTAATGACTGTCGGTAGAGACTATTATTATACGTTGCAAATGGGTGTCAAAGCTCAAGCGGTAACTTTTCAGTCGAACTTAATCTGGGATCAAAATAGTAACTTAGCCAGTTGTCAGGCAACTGATGACACTGTCAGCAAATACGGTACAGTTTTGATTAATGTGCCCACTGCCAGTCTTGGTTTTCAGGTTCCACTGGCAGTACCGGTGCATTATAAGTACGAGTAATTCTGAGTTTGGACCGAACAGCTAATTCGGAAACAACTAGTTGAATAAGTTTTTTGGCCTCAGTTTCATTTTTAGTAAGTGCTACATTCCAGTCAAGACCCGGGCTGGTGTTGCCTTCCAAGAGATAAGCATTGTTACTGCCACTAACAATAAAGTCAAGAGCAAAGAGGGAATGTTTTTTATTTATAATATTGGCAATTAAAGCTGATTTGGCCACTAGTGATGGGGACATGTCTTTTAAGGGTAAATAAGTGAGCAAACCACCAAGATGCTCATTACAACGAAATTCACCTGATTTAGCAACGCGAATATATGATTGGACAATTTTGCCATTAAGATAGATGAAGCGAATATCGGTCGGAGTTGAAATGGAGTTAACGAAAGGTTGGATTATAAATGAAATATGGGGGTTTTTATTGACAATGGCCAACATATCTTTAGACTTGTTTGATTTAAATTTAAAAACATATCGGCCACCGGCGCCGAAACGATCTTTCATGACTATATCGGAATTAAAATCGGTTAAACCTTGGTGTTGATGTATTAATTTAGTTAAATTTTTACAGGCACTATTGATACTTTTAAGGGTGTTGGTCTTGACTGAGACAGTCGGAATGGCATAAGTTGATAAATTGTCATAAGTTTTTTGCTTGTCAAAAAATATATTAAACAGATCAGGATCATTGAATGGTTTGACTGATGTTTCGGAGAATAAGAGTTGACGACGAGATTTGATCATTCTCTGAGTTGGGGAAAATTTATCAAAAATTAAAGAAGAATAACAGGGGGAATGGACTTTTTGCCATTTATTATTTTTAAATATCCAAAAACATTGACAGGTTCCCGGTCCGATAATATCAAGAGAGGTAGTAAAGCCGGCATTTAGTTTGAGCTGATAACATTTTTTTAAAAAATAGCCGTAAACGGTGTTGTAGAAAGTATTGCTAGGACCAAATGGAAGAAGAGCAGTTGAGGTGGAAGCACTGGTAGCGATTTTTTCACTATAAACAATAAGAACGTCGAGGGAGATTATCCTATATTATATCATACTATCTTTTACCAATAAATGCGGTATAATTTGATGGTAGGGATTATTTTTGGTTGTAAGAGAGGTCGCTACACATTATAAATTTGCATAAAAATGGCAAAAAAATTGTATGTCGGCGGCTTGTCTTATCAAACCACTGATGATAGTTTAGGAGCGGCATTCGCTCAGGCTGGTACAGTCGTATCGGCAGTAGTTATTAAAGATAAATTTTCCGGTCAATCCAAAGGTTTCGGTTTTGTCGAAATGTCTTCTGATGAAGAAGCCAATGCGGCTATCGAAATGTGGAATGAGAAAGAACTTGACGGTCGAACCGTTAAAGTAAATGAAGCTCGTCCGATGGAAGAAAGACCCCCACGAAGAGATAATTACTCCAGAGGTCCATCACGCGGTGGATTTGGTGGTAATGACCGTGGTGGTTATGGCGGTGGATCAAGATATTAAGCAATTAATAACTTAGCAATTAAAACCCGCCGATAAGGCGGGTTTTTTGATGGAGTTAATTGTTATTTGCTTGATTTTTAGGTATAATGAGTGATAATTTCATGATAAAAATAGATAAGGGGGGTGTAATTTTAGAAAGTCGACCGGGGTTTGAATTTGAAAGTGAAGGAGTTCTTAATCCGGCCTGTGTGGAAAAAGACGGAATAACACACATGTTTTACAGAGCAGTAGGAAAGGGAAATTTCTCAACTATTGGGTATTGTCAGATAAAAGACGACAAAGTAATAAATCGGTTAGATAAACCATTATTGGTACCGGAGTTTGATTATGAAAGTCAGGGAATGGAAGACCCAAGAATAACCTGTCTTGATGATAAATACTATATGCTCTATACAGCTTATGACGGCAAAAATGCCGTAGTAGCTTATGCTATTAGCCGAGATTTGAAATTGTGGGAGAAAAAAGGTGTTATCTCATCACAGATGACTTACAATCTGGCAGAAGATTTGTTTAGCAAAAATAAATTAGATCATCGGTATAGCATTTTTGAACGCTGGTACCGATTTGCAATCGGGGATGATGTGAAATTGTGGGAAAAGGATGCCGCACTTTTTCCTAAAAGGATCAATGGAAAAATGGCCATGATACATCGAGTTTTACCGGGAATTCAGATTTGTTATTTTGATAGTTTTACTGATTTAAATAATGAATATTGGGAAAAATATTTAGCCGATTTAGATAAATACATAATTCTTGATCCGCAAGATAAATTTGAAAGTGGTTATGTGGGCGGCGGGTGCGTCCCAATCGAGACTAATGAAGGTTGGCTCTTGATTTATCATGGAGTTGACTTTGAAAACAACCAAAGAATATATAGTGCAGGAGCAATGCTATTAGAAAAAAATAATCCTCTGAAAATTATTGGCAAAACGAAACTACCATTGTTTTCGTCTCAAGAGAGCTGGGGAAAAGAATCGATGGGAAATGTGATAGTGGTGTTCCCGACCGGGACAATTATAGACAAAGGGATTTTAAAAATCTATTACGGTGCTGGAGACAAGAGAATTGCCTATAAGAAAATTGATATGAAAGAATTAATTAGTCTTTTAAAAGGTAGTAAAAATGAATAGTGTTTTAAGAAAATTGGGTCATAAAAGAAAATCGACAAGGGTTATTTATATTTCGACATATATTCCTCAAAAATGCGGTATAGCCACATTTACTAAAGATGTAACTAATGCTATTAACATGTTGAATCCTTATGCGTTGGCAGAGATTATGGCGATAGTTAAGCCGGGAGAAAATCCGGATTTCCCTTGGGAGGTCAAGTATAGAATTGAAAAAGACAATTTAAACAGCTATTCGGAGGCAGCCAAATATATTAATAATTCCTGTGCCGACGTAGTAATGATTGAATTTGAATTTGGAATTTTTGGTGGAAATTGCGGTGAATATGTGATTCCTTTTGTGAAAGAAATAAATAAACCAGTAGTGGTTACCTGCCATACTATTCCTGAAGATGCGGAAAGTAATTATGGAAAAGTGTTAAAAAAATTATGTCAGTTGGTTTCAGGAATTACAGTGATGATGGATAAAAGTGTCAAAAAGTTAGTGGCCGACTATCAGGTGGAAAGGAGAAAAATTGTGGCCATTCCACATGGTACGCCAGATTTACCTTATACAATTTCTGATAGTTTCAAAAAATATAAGGATCTTAAGGGTAGATTTGTGTTAGGTAATATTAATTTGGTGTCAGAAAATAAAGGTTTGGAATATACGATAGAAGCGGTAGCTCAGATAGTTAAAAAAATACCAGAGGTGTTGTATCTGGCTATCGGACAAACACACCCGGGAATATTGGCTGATGTCGGAGAAAAATATCGGAATTGGCTTAAACAAAAAGTGAAAGATTTAGGTATCCAGAAAAATGTGAGATTTGTAAATAAATATGTGTCACTTGAAGATTTAATTATTTGGTTGAAGACTATGGATGTGTACATAACTCCGTATCTTGATCCGCAACAGTCGTCATCGGGAGCATTGGCGTACGCCTTAGGAGCCGGAAAATCATGTATATCAACACCTTATAGTTATGCTAAGGAGGTACTGGCAAAAGGCAGGGGCGTTTTGGTGCCTTTTAGGGACAGTAAAGCTATAGCTAAGGCAGTTGTCAGATTATATGAAAATAAAGACAGAAGGATACTAATGCAAAAAAGAGCTTATGAATACGGACGTTTTATGACCTGGTCGGCGGTGGCTTTACAACATTTGGATTTGTTTGAAATAGTTATAAAGAAACACAAAAAGGGTGATTAATAGCAATGGTATTGATAAGTTAAAAAAGTTAAGACAGCTAACTAATGCCTGGGGTATTTACCAACATGGTGAATTGGATGTGCCGAGTCCTAAATTTGGATATGCGCTGGATGATCAGGCGAGAGCGTTGTTGGTGGCCAAAGGGTTTAATGATAAAAATTTAGAAAAAATTTATTTACAATTCTTGTTGAATGCCGGAAAGGGTGATACTTTTTATCATTATTTTTATGATAGCGGTGATGGGATTGCTCCCGATATTACCAATTTGGCCAGTCAGGACGCGTTGGGAATGATGGTTTGGGTATTAATGGAAACTCAAAATACAAAAAATGAAGCCAAAATTATGATTGAGGCGGTTTTGAAAAGAGCTGAGTCTTGGACACATTTGAGATCGAAAGCATATTTGATTTTGGGATTAGTAAATGGAGAGAGAAGCAGTTTGGAAGATAAACTGACTGATGAAATCTTAAAGACTTACAGGGAGGATGGTGACTGGCATTGGTTTGAGGATAAATTGACTTACGGAAACGCTTTGATCCCCTGGGCTTTATGGAAAAGAGGCAGAATCAGACAAGACAAAAAAAGTTTGGAGATTGCCAAGAAAACGACAGATTTTTTATTGAAAATATATTCCAAAGATGGTGTCCCGATGCCGGTGGCACACAACGGATTGGATAAAGGTGAAGCAAATAGAATATATTATGATCAACAACCGATAGAAGCCGGTTACATAGTGATGTGTTTAGAAGAGGCGTATATGGCAACAAATGATAATTATTTTAGGGAAATGGCGGAAAAATGGTGGGGGTGGTTTTGGGGAAATAATATTAACAAGGCAAAATTAATTGATGATAATTTTGCCTGTTATGATGGACTAACGGTTAAAACAGATAAAGTGAATTTAAATCAGGGAGCGGAATCGAATATTTGTTTTTTGATGGCGTATTTAGCGGTCAGGAGATTGGGGTTGGTTGAGTGATCGATATTCAGAGTCGAGATAATCTAAGGTTCCTTTGAGATTGCCGAGGAGAGAAAGTGACATTTGGTGTTCATGATGGTTTGGATCCATACCGTATTTGGCCAGATACATCGAGCCATATACAGCAACCGAATAGGCGACCTGATATCTGGTTTGAAGATCATCAAAACAGTCGGACTTCAAAATGGTAGATAATACCTGATGTTGTTTTTCCGGATCTACCCAACAACGGCCAAACATATTACTTAGGTCCGTTAACTGGGCTAAAAACCAATTATGAGTGGCGGCAGCTGTTTCCCAATCGATAAGGATGGCTTCACCATTATTTTTAATAAACATGTTGTTAAGATCGGCATCGCCATGGGAAAGATATTCATGAGAATCGTCTTGCCCTTTGACAATAAGATCATCCAAGAAACCTCGAGCCGCTTCAACTGTTTGACGAAGATTATTTACTCCATCGTTAGTGTCCGGTGCAGTTTGACAGAGAGTGGCAACTGTTTCTCGATTCTTCGGACTAAAGATAATTTCGTTTTGATTTTGCCAAGTGGCGGAAAAAGCTTCCGGACTAGCGTTTCTTTCGTGTTGGCGGTCAAGCATTGAGGTATCAATTTCCCGGGGGATTTCTTTACGGTTAAGAGAAAGAATGGCAGTTGTACCTTGAGCAGCGACTTCCAGTGGAGCGGCAGCGTGCATTTCTTTTCCCGTATAAGCGACACCATCGTTTGGACTGAGAACTTGAAGCTGAATTAAAAGATATTCATTTCCTATAAGGGTAGGGGGAGTTAGACAGTTAATGGCGGATATTCCTAACTCTTGGGCATGTTGAGCTACAAAGACTTCCCGTCCTAAATTTTGAACTAGTTTAGGTTCTTGGGCATGAGCGATTTTAATGAAACCAGTTTCAGCACCGGCTGGGCCATTAATAAGACAACAATAACGGCCACCTTCAAATAAAAAATGCTCGGCACTTTTTATAGACCGGCCAAGATTTTCGGATTGGGTGCCAACAGTATCAGCAACTTGTTGACGAAAGTCTGCCAATACTTGCTGTCGATTGATACTTTCCTTATTATCGTCTACTGACATCTTATGAATGAATTTTTTGCCAACCTTTCAGGAATAAATTATAGAGCTGTTGTTCTTCCGGTGAGGACGGTTGGGGCGGAACAATGCCTTTAGAAAGATATTCTTCGTTTATTTTTTCCCGAAATTCTTCAATAGTAGGAGGTTGATTTTGATCAGACATTAGTGTGGTTAATTAAATCAAGAAATTTTTGGGCGATAACTGCAGGCGAGAAATTGGCATGGGCGTGGGTAAGGGCATTTTGACCCATTTTTCGACGAAGGGTATGGTCGGTAATTAGGGTGTATAGATGGGAAGATAAATCATCAATGTCAGCCTTAACAAAGGCTTTTTCAGAAAAATCACGCTTGGCATGAAAGCCGGTTTGTTGATCAACTACTGTTTCTTCGGTGGCGGTGGTGGCCAGAGAGATTACCGGTTTACTGCACATTTGAGCTTCGACATGAGGAAGGCCAAAACCTTCAATTCGGGACGGGGCGGCATAAATATCACAAATATTCATCAAAGCCCGCATATATTCAATAGAATATTCGGCGGCGATATAACGAATCCTATCAATAATGCCTAGTTTTTTGGCTAGATCTAATTCTTCAATTGATCTTTTAAAAACGACAGAACCGGGCCAACTCTTAATTATATAAACCCAAGGAAGTGATCGGTCTAATTTAGCTAAGGCTTGGATAACTTCTTGGGCACCTTTTTTGGTGGCATCACCGCCGGTAGTGTAAACAACCGGAATTTGTTGTTGATGAATTTTGATCATATCCCATTGATTAAGTGCGTTGGGGTTACAAATAGGAATTGACATAAATCCGAGGAAAGGGAGTAAATCAGTATCATTCATTGGGTACCAAGTTTTGGGATTAACAGCTTCAGGGATAACGTGAATAATTTCTTTGTTGATACCACTTTGGGCAAGATTATTCTGGCAATGGATACTGGGAGTGGCGATGAGTCCAAATTGGTTATATTCAGCTACATGTTCGGTGATAAAATCCTCATCAGAAACAATCCACGGGATTGTCCGACAACCCAGTGATTGCGGTGTTTTGACAAAAAGGCCATATTCAGTCCAATTGCCGACGCCAATGCAAATATCCGGCTGAAATGTTTGAATTTTTGTTTTAAGTTCATCGGGATTGTTGGCTTTGATCACTTGACAGTCGTGTTGAAGTTCGAGAAAACCTGCGGCTAAGGCTTCGGCCTGATTAACATAGCTATAGGCTAAATAGGCGGGAACGATAAGAAGGATTTTCATTTTTGGTATTAAGTTGATTATACAGAAAAATAATTTAACTCTTTGTGATATATTAAGACAAATGACATTAATTGATAGGGATGTTAATAGAACGGTTTTTGATAGGGAAAAATCGAAATCAGGAAGAGAATCTTTTCATCCTGAGCAACATCCAAAACAAGATTGCACAATTCCTGACAATAGACAAATTTTTTCGGTTTTAGAACATGAGTTTGCCAGGGTAAAAGGAACCAGAGACGATGTTTAAAAGCTTATAAAGAACAGCCGTTGTCGGTAAAGAATTTTTTAATATCGGGCGATGAGGCGGAACTTTGCCAAATAATTTTGGCAACCTGGTTTTCGGAGGTCAGTTTATTTTTATAAATGTTTTGGTAAAGAGTTTGGAGAAACGATGGTCCCTGTGATTTAATATTGCGGGCAACTTGAATAAAAATGGCTTGGCGGCATTGATTATCTTCGGCAAGATGGACCAGTCGGGAGGATATGGGTTTTTCCAAATCAAAATCAGAGGGTATGATAGGGGTAGACAAAGGTTGAGGAGTAACCGAAGGACCGTCCTGACGGGTCATTTGAGTCAGGGTTAATCCAGGAGGACAAAGAGAGGTTCTCATAGTTTCTGCCATCAAAGTGATCATGCCTTCTTCAAACCAAGTGGGCATAAAACTGAGATAATCGCGGCTTAAAAGATGAACAATTTCGTGAAGATCATAGGCATAGCAACCAATAGGCACGTTGGCTTTGGCTTTGTAAGTTATTGGATAAGGATCCTGAGTAGAATTTCTTTCAAAAAAACTTAGTATGTGACTGGAGAGGAAGTAAGAGTGATTAATTCCATTGAGGGGCATATAAACCTGATTGGTGTTGTATATGGCACAAGCTTGAGTATTGGGACTAGTAGTCATTTTTTGAGAGCAGAGGGCTTGAGCCTGATCTATAGAAACCGTGGCATAATAATATATTTTTTTGGTTGGCGGCTGAACTCCCAAGATTTGAGCCATTTTTTCTATTTGATAATTATCGAGGAACTTAGCCAACTGGTAACATTCTTTTATAGGTTCGCTTGATTCTGGGGTGGTGATGGGACAATCTAAATAAATATATTGACCATAGAGAAATAGTCTTTGGGGGTTAGCGGTAGTGACCTGGGCAGTAATTGAATTTTCATCAGTTTGGTAAATGTTTTGGCAATAGTAATCTTGGTTTTTATAGGGAATGAGTGCGAAGTTTTTACAATCAAAAGACAAATTTTTTACTGGTGAGGATACTTCGTGATAAGGAATATTAACGGAGGGACGGTCGAGAATATAAGAATTATCCCGAGTTATTTTGTCGAAAACTTGGTCTGACTTAGAGGAATCACGAAAACCGGTAATTAGTGATGGCCCAAAAAAAGTTAGGGTATCCAAGATAAATTTAAGGACAAGCAATAGGACAATAATTTTGAATATTTTAATCCACGACCATCTTTTAGTAGGTGTTGGTGAAGTAGCGGATGGTGTGGGGGTTTTGTTTTTTTTCTTGAGGAAGATAATTAAAAGTAAGACGATTAGTAGAATAGCAATTATCAGTAATAAAGCTGGGTTTGTATTTGATTGCTTGGGATTGATCAAAGAGGTAAAAAGTGAAGGAAGGGGTGAGGAATTTTTATCGGAACCAATTTCCGATGAGGCGGAGTCTGATAAATCGGTAGGGTCGGGCTGAACGCCTTTGGTTTCATCGTAGACCGAAGTAGGAACGGGAGTAACAGAATCAGATTGATTATCTTCAGGAGATGAGGAAAAGTCCTGACCACCGTCGACATTATTGTCCAGGTCAATCAGGGGTATCGTGGGTGTTGGTTGGTCGGGACTAAGCAAGTCGTCTCCGCCAACGGCAGCCGGAGTGGAGAATTGTATCAATGGGGTAAACGTTTCGTTATTATTACGATCGCGGCCATAAACACGATAGCGGTAAAGTGTACCTGCCAATAGTGGATTCATAGGTATTGAATGGCTACTGGCCATAATATGGTTGCCAAAATTACGGTCAAACGAGGCCAATTCAGTCTGTTCGGTGGCATTGGGGTCGGCATAGATCCAACTGGTGGTTTCATGATCGATAAAACCGACACCATTTGGATTACAAATACGGGTATTCCAGGCTAAGCGGGCAGCGGTGGAGGTAAAAATTTCGAAATGTAAATTCTGGATAAATATTTTGGGTTGACCATTAGAAGAACAGTTGCTGGTATTGGGAGTGGGGGTAGCAGAAATATTTCTAATATTGATGAGTGGAGTGGTAAATTCGTATAAAGGGGAGACGCTGCTATTACGATTTTGATCTTCCCCAAAAATACGGTATTTATATCTTGTGCCCGGAGATAGGGAATTCAACTGGACCGAATGGTCGGAAGTTTGAACTTGATCGGTGACGATACGATCAAAGGTAGAAAAGGCGGTATTTTCGTTGGCATTAGGATCAGCGTAAACCAAGCTATTGGTATTATGGTTAATATAACCGGTACGGGAAGTGTTGCAGATACGTGAATTCCAGACCACACGAACACCAGTACTTGTCAGGTTTTCAAGATGAAGGTTTTGCATCAGGATTCGCGGTTGGCCATTGTTAGTAGTACAGTAAAGATCCGGGGTAGGAGTAGGAGTATTGGTTATTAATCTGGCTATTCGAATTGTAGGAGTAGGAGTATTGGTTATTAATCTGGTTATTCGAATTGTAGGAGTAGGAGTCGGAGTATTGGGAGGATTGAACTCGATAACTAATTTTGGTCTTTGTGAGGAATTGGCTTCGCTGGAAGCGATGTCACCAAGAACACCTTTGGTGCTACTACCGTCGGTAAGAAAAAACCCGTAATTGTGCCAACCATGTCTGACCCAATCTTCAACAAGATCCTTGACATCGACCAGACCCCAATTGTTTACCAAAGAGATAAAGCCGGAATCATCAATAGCTTCTGATGATGGTTTGTTTTTCCAGGTAATCCCCGACTCAGTCCAAGCACCAGAAAGGCGGCGAACATTAATTGGTATAATAAAATTGGTGGAATTATAGATACTATATATACTTAGTTTGGCTGATATAATATGAGAATCACGAGGAACGGTGGACAGATCAAACATAAAAGCTGACCAGCGGCGGTTGGAAGAGAGATTGTTAAGCCGGCCAATGGTTAAGCCGGAGTCGTTATAATTAGCATCGATAAAGTGTTCGTCAATGGCAGCATCGGCGGTGGGATATAGGGTGACTTTTTCGGCAAGAGCAACACCGGGGAGAACAAACCACAAAAAAAAGAAAGCTAACCAGAATAAATAACGTTTCATAAAATACTTATATTAATAATTCGTCATTTTTGGGAAGATGTCAAGGCCGATGTTGGAGGAGGTTATTTAATGAACAGTTTAGTGGCCCAACTAAATAAACTAAATTTACTTTCGTTTTGAGTAATAAAATTATTAATTTTGTTTGATTGCATAATTCAGTTTAGCAAAAACAATAGTGCAATACTGATTACTCAATTAACAAACTTTTTCCTACAGGGAGATATATGATAGTTATTTCTTTGTCTTGGGGAGATCTTGGCAAGCGACGCCATCTTTATTACCATCGAGCCGATAAGTGTCGTTTTTGACACCGCCAACTTTTTCGAAAAAAGCTTGAGCTTCCGGTTGGGTAGAGAAATCGTCGCAGTTGTAATCACTGGCTTTTTTGCCTTTGGCGGCGTCAGTGGTGACATTACCTAATTTGTCAAAAAGGATATTACCGCTACTGTCGGTAGCAACTTTTGATTCCTGAAGAGATGATCCACCTAAAAGTTTACCCAGATCAAAATCAGTATTGGTAGCAGTGAGGCCAAAAGCTCCAAGCAGGAGGGCGATTACTACCAATAAAATTGGTTTGGCAATTTTTTTAGTGCTTTCAGAGGCATTGGCGAGAGGTTTAAATTTAGGGATAGCCATAGATTAGGTTAAAGAATAAAACATATAAACGGCAATAAGAATAAGAACACCGATGATAATAAGACGGAAGATTTTGTTACCTCTTAGTTTGTTCATACTATGATTGTACATTTAATTAATGGGTTTTTGGTCATAGTAATATTATAAACCTATTGAGTCAACCGGAAGCATTAGTATAAAATGGAGTGTTTAGCCAAAAATATAATGGACTTAAAATTATACATCCGTGAAGTTCCAAATTGGCCTATTAATGGGGTTAATTTTAAGGACATTACCACTTTGCTGCAGGATGCCAAACTTTTCAGGTATGTGGTCGATAAGATGACAGAACCTTTTCTTAAAAAACATATCGACAAGATTGTGGCGATTGATGCCAGGGGATTTTTATTGGCAACTCCAATTGCTTATAAGTTGGGTTGCGGGGTAAGTCTGATAAGGAAAAAAGGTAAACTTCCTTTTAAAACGATCGAAAAAAGCTATCAAAAAGAATATGGTCCCGACACTTTGACCATGCATAAAGATACAATTAAGCAGGGTGAAAAAGTGCTGATTGTTGACGATCTTTTGGCTACCGGAGGTACGGTGGTGGCGGCGGCAAGTATGGTGGAGGAATTGGGCGGACAAATTGTGGGGATGACTTTTATTGTTGATCTACCGTTTTTGGGCGGCAGTAAAAAACTACAAAAATACAATTTAAATTGGCTGGTAAGTTATGACTCAGAGTAAACCGGTAATCGGGATTATCGGCGGTAGTGGTTTGGATGATCCGAAAATTTTGCTTAAACCACGACAAAAAGAGGTTGATACCCCTTATGGTAAACCATCATCGATACTGACCGAAGGAGAAATTAAAGGGAAACGGGTGGTAATATTAGCCAGACACGGTAAACAACATAGTGTTCCCCCTTCATTGGTACCTTATAGAGCTAACATATGGGCTTTGAGATCAGCAGGTTGCACCCATATTTTGGCGACAACTGCCTGTGGCTCGCTGCAGGAATCAATGAAACCGGGAGATTTGGTTTTTTTGGATCAATTTATTGATTTTACTAAACAGAGAAAATCAACTTTTTTCGAAGACAATGTGGTTCATACCCCTATGGCTCAACCATTTGATTTGAAATTAAGACAACTGTTGATAAACTGTGCCAAACAATTGAAGTTGTCGTATCATCCTGCCGGAACTATAGTGACAATCGAAGGACCCAGATTTTCCACTAAAGCCGAATCTTTAATGTATCGACTGTGGGGAGCTGATTTAATCAATATGTCAACTGTTCCCGAAGTAGTTTTGGCCAATGAATTGCAAATCCCATATCAGGCAATCGCCATGGTGACCGACTATGATTGCTGGCGGGAAAATGAGGAATCGGTAACTTTCGAATTAATTCTCAAAAGAATGAAGGATAACTCGCAAAAAGTAAAAAATTTACTTATCAGGGCAGTGGAAAAGTTGGTTTAGTGAGAATAGTCAGCTTCTTCCCATTCTAACCAATCGAGGGGAGTGGTATCATCTGGTTCACCGTTATAATTGACAGTTATTTCTTCGCCTTTTTTAATCGGCTTAATGGCTTTATAGACCATAGTATATGTTTTAAAATTTTGTTTCCAATCGGCATTGGGAGTGAAGGAATGGTTGTAAATAGAGCCATAACCTAAAACTATAGAACCGCTTTTGGTACTCCGCCAGGGGTAAATGTAATAGTTAAGGATGGTTTTTTCGCAATGTTTTCTCTCGGCAGGAGAGACGTTGATTATGGGACAACTTTCAATAATTTCTCCGGAAGTGAAATCCTTAAGAGCAAAAACTCCCCGGCCTTTGTGGGGTGTTTTTCTGATTTCGATAGCTATTTTCAATGAGTGTTTGTGTTTCATTCTTTATGATAACAAAATTAGGTTTGGCTTTTTGAGTTTGAAGGGTGCCACCATACCAATACTGACTGCTTTACTTAATAGAGTAATTGTCTGAAATAAGGGACGTATGACATATACTAGAGATAAGTAATGATTGACCAAAATTGCCAAAATCTGGATGACGAAGAATTGGTGGCGCTATCAATTGACGATAGCCAATACTTTTATTGTTTAATGAAACGATATGAGGAAAAATTATTCCGATATGTTAATCGGTTTACCTATTTAACAGATGAAGATATTGCCGATGTTGTGCAAGAATCATTTATCAATGCTTACCAACACTTAAATGATTGCGACTGCGACTTGAAATTTAGTAGTTGGTTGTACCGAATCGTTCATAATCAGGCCATAAATTTTATGAAGAAGAATAAACAAGCAATAAAGATCGATGTCGAAAATGATGATGAGTTTGTAGAATGGTTGATAGCTGATACAGACATAGAGAAAGAAACTATTGCCAAACATTTTAACGATTTCATTAAAACAGTTTTGGATAAACTAAAGCCGGATTACAAAGAGGTATTGGTGCTAAAGTTTTTTGAGGACAAAGATTATTCTGAAATTAGTGATATTTTACAAAAGCCAATGGGAACAGTGGCGACACTACTCTCTAGGGCTAAAATACAATTTAAAGGAATCTATGAAAAAGAAAACAAATATTAGCGATAAAGCTTTAAAACTGATAAATCAGGAACAAATTAAACTAATTCCCAAATGGGAATTTGTAGCCAAAAACTGGGGACTATGGCTGGGATTTATCATAAGTCTGGGATTATTAATTTTAGGGACAGGTGTTTTATGGTTTGGTATGGTTGATAATATTATTACGCCATACTTATGGTTATTTATAGTTGTGATATTTTTGATCTTATCGTTTGTCTTGTTTGAAAAAACAAAACGGGCTTATCGTTTTGATCCGAAAATAATAGTATTGGCAATTGTAATTACCGGATTAATTGCTGGTGGTATTCTATTTAAAATCGGTTTGGCCTCACAAGTTGACAGAACTCTAGAATCGAGAGTTTCTTTTTACCGACAAATGGTACCAATGAGAATGGTGGTGTGGAGCAATCCGCAAAATGGTTACTTGTCGGGGGTAATAACAGAAATTAATCAAAATTATTTTAAACTAAAAGATTTTAATGGGAAAATGTGGAAAATAATTGGTGAACCATTGATTAGAAATAAGGTGAAGATGGCGGTAGGTGAGGAAATTAAAATTATCGGAGAAATTGAAAATAATGATTTTAGAGCTGAAGAAATAAGACCATGGAACGGTATGGGTCAAAACGTGATGAAAGAAAATTAAGGATTTGATTGTATTACTAATAGACTGCGCAAGTCTGAACTAATTAATAATTAATAATGGATAATGAATAATAAAATTGCATTAGGAATAGCTGCTTTAGCCTTGGGCTTGGTGGCAATTAAATCATTTACCCCAGTTTTAGCGGTAGGTCAAAACTATTCGGAGGCAAGGCATACAACCAATGTAGCTGCTTTTGAAAAAGGTGATTACATGGCTTGGGTGGGAAACATGGCCGGGCGCGGGGCAACCAGATTTGTAAATGAAGCAAATTTCAAAGAATTTGCAGCCGCCCAGTTGGCTTCACAAAAAGGTGATCCTACCTTATTAAATGCTTTTAGAGCTAAATATGGAATGGGACAAGGTAATGGCCAAGGTTGTGGAATGGGAATGCACAATAATCAGTAATTTTAAAAATTACTATTATTAATACCCCCAGAAATGGGGGTATTTTTTATTTGTTAAACAAATTTACCAACCAACCAAATAGACCGTTTGATTTATTTTCTTTATTAACTTTGTCCTGTAATGAGGTGTTTTGATAAGTCATTAAATCAATAGTTTCTTGGAGTTGTTGCAGGTCGCTCGTGTTTTTGGTTTGGAGTTTAAGTTGCTCTAGTTGTTGGATCATCAACTGGTTTTGCTCTATTTTTTGTTCCGTTGATCTAATTAGCTTTTTGTCTGAACCAACCAATAATTTGGTTAATGTTCCACGAGAATTTAATTCTCCGAGGTTTAACTTAATTTCATCTTGTAATTTTATTTGGCTTTGGGCAATTACTTTAACCTGTTGACCAATCCCCCCTTTAGCTCCGACCGTTTCAATTAATTCATGAACTTGATCGGATACTTTGGTCAAACTCTCGTCAATCGTTTGATTTAGTTGTTCACTTTCTTGGGTTTTGATATTTAATTGTTGGTCTTCACCCTGATTTTGGGTTTGAACTGAATTTTGGTTTTGTACTTGATTACCGGTCGGAGATATAACTGCTTTTTTGGTTGGAGTGACAGTGTTAACCGACTTAGAAGCAGGTTCCGATGAATTTTTGGCAATGGCTGGCATAACAGCTAACAAAAACAACAAGGAGAGGAATATGTATTTTTTCATAATTAATAATAGCATTTTGAGGAAGACGCAACTGCTTGACACCCCTAGGGGGTGTGTTGTATTATTGATTGTGAAATCAATCAAACAGAAATTAAATAATATTACCGGCCAAATTGATGGAGTTAAAAAGATGGTGGATTCGAAATGTGACTGCGAAAAAGTATTGATCCAGTTAAAAGCGATTAGGTCAGCTGTCGGCGGGATTATGGACGAGGTAGTTGAATCACAATTTTGCAATGATAAAAATTTACTAATTAAGTTAAAAAAATATGTCAAGTCCAATTAATGTGAACGGAGCTCAAAACTTTAAAGATGAAGTGTTAACTTCAGAATTACCAGTATTAGTTGATTTTTGGGCACCATGGTGCGGACCGTGCCAAATGATGGCGCCAGTTTTAGAGGAATTAGCTAAAAAGTTTGAGAGTAAGTTGAAAGTAGTTAAGGTCGATACTGAACAGCCAGAAAATCAACCGTTGGTCGTAGAGTATCAAATTAGTAGTATTCCCAATATGAAATTGTTCCAAAAAGGAATAATGGTAAAAGATTTTATTGGCTATAGACCAGAATCAACTTTCTCAGAAGAACTAAAATCGTTTATCGAATAATTTGGACTTCGTGAGAAATTTTTAAGGGTGTTCCGGATACTTTTAAGATTAAATATAGTGCTACTTAGGAAAACCATTTGGTAAGAAGCCAATAGCTTATCCCAGCGACAGCTCCAGAGACAAATGTGCCCCAGATTAAATCAACGATAGTTACTAGTAATGGCCAATCCTTAATGGTGGCTAAATTAGTTAGATCATATGTGGCATAGCCACATAATCCAAACAATGCGCCGGTAAAAATTGCTGTCATGATAGAACCTTTTTGAAGAGACGGGGAAATAACTAAGACCACCATACCTAAAATATATATTAAATAAAATATCCCGGCTGCGGCTAAATTGGGGGTCTTTGACATCAGATAACCCAAGTATTTAGCATAGAAATTCTTGGCAATTACCGTTAGCCAGACACCATCTATTACTAAAAAGGTGACCAGGGCGACAAAATATTGTTTGATCATAAGTAATTATATGCTTACTAAATAGCAATATAGAAATAGTTCTCGTCCTAGATTTAATTATGAATGTGGCGGGCTCTCGATTACTTAACTGCAGAAAAAGTAATACTTAATCCGTATTCCGGTAAAAACGCTGGGGTTTCTTTATGGATTTCTATATCAGTAAATCCGGTTTGTTTTAACAGATTTAAATAATCATCTTTTAAAATCGCTCCACTGACACAACCGATTAAAAGATCTTTGTCATTTTTTAAATCTTGGGGTAACGGTTTAATTAAAACAACGTCGGAAACCATTAGTCTGCCACCGTTTTTTAACACCCGGAAGGTTTCTTTAAAAACTTTTAATTTGTCCGGTGCTAAATTGATGACACAGTTGGAAATAACCACATCAATAGAATTATCATCAAGTGGTAAGTTTTCAATATCCCCTTTTTTGAACTCAACATTGGTGTAGCTACCCTTTTTCGCATTTTCATTGGCTTTTGCTAACATTTCATCAGTCATATCAACCCCAATCGCTTTGCCTGTTGGACCAATTTTTTTAGCAGCTAAAAAAACATCAAAACCAGCGCCAGAACCTAAATCTAAAACAACATCTCCCTCTTTTAATGAGGCAATAGCAGTAGGATTGCCACAGCCCAGACCGAGATTAGAGCCGTCGGGGACAGCCGTCATTTCATCTTCTGAATAACCCATTTCACCAGATTGTTTTTGGACAGTCATATTAGAGCTACAACCACAACTGCCACAACCGCAAAGAGCGCTAGTTTTGGCTATTTGTCCATATTCTTCTTTAACAATTTTTTTAATGGCTGTCGGGTTTTTCATACTTTTATCTTGAATATTAAATTGGTAATTTCAATACCTTTGGGAGTGAGGGAATAATAGGACCATTTACCCTGTTTTCTGTCAGAAACTAAACCATAATTTTTAAGATCTTTAAGATGATGAGAAATTAAACTTTGAGATAATTTGGTTTTTTCTATCAACTCACAAACGCAATGTTCATCTTTTTGGAGAATACATAGAATCTGAAGTCGGCTGTTATCAGAAATTAATTTAAGTAAGATGGCTAATTCTTTGGTGTTATATGAACGCATGTTCATATATAATATGTTCAGGTGAACTAATTAGCAACGACTAGTTTGGGAAACTCTCTGTTTAACCATAACATAAAAGCATATGTTGCGTTTCTTTAGGTATTATTTGTGTTGCTCGCTGGGTGGAACGAACATCGAACCAAGATAAAATTTAGATGGTTCCAGTAATAATTTGGAGTTTTGTAATAAAATTTTAATAATTATAGTATGATGTAAATGTGAGATTTAGATTCACGATATGTTGAATAATAATTGGGAGGCTCAAATAGATAGGATCAATGTTTACTGGCTGGGATTAATTCTACTGTTGCTGATTATCATAAATATTGGTCTTGGTTATCTTAATTTCTCGAGGGACAATGCAAGAAAAATAAACCAGAGAAAAAGAGATTTGCCAGAAGCAATTCCGACAAAGGTGGTAGCGCTTTTATTGCCCACGCCAACATCTTTACCTTCTGCTTCACCAACACCCATAGCAACTCAAACTCCTCATCCAACCCAAACTACAACCCGTAGTTCAATAATTATTAACCATAACTCATTAACCAATTTTGAAGTAATTCCGGACAATATATTGGTGAAAGCAGCGACAAAGCGATTGGTGGTGCGACACGCTTCGGTGGGAGAAAATATTAACAGCGGTCTTAATAGTCTTCAGGCAAATAATAAAAAATATAACCGATCTAACTGGATTTTTCAAAATCGGGGTAATCCGGGTTGGAAGGCAAAGATTGACGATTTAGTAAATCAAACAGACATTCAGACGAATGAACGAGATGTGTTGACAATGAAGTTGTGTTATATCGACACTGACGCTAATTGGGATTATTACCGAATAGCGATGGAGGGTTTGATGAAGCAGTACCCAAACAAGATTTTTGTGTGGTGGACCATGCCGATTATGACCACCACCGATACAAACCGGAATAAATTTAATGCCAACGTCCGGGCATATGCGCAATCACACCAGATAATCCTATTTGACATTGCTGACATTGAATCTCATGATCCAACCGGAAGGACAAGTGGTACAGGTGATAATGAAGCGATGTATGGAGGTTATTCTGTTGACGGGGGACATTTAAACTCAGAGGGGAGTTTACGGGTGGCTAAGGGAATATGGGTGTTGATGACAAAAATTAGCGGCTAATCCAGAAGCCAATACTAGATATTCAACGATGGCTAATGTTTTTGATATTGCATTAACGACAACAGTTAATATGAAGTGCTCGCTTTGTGGAACAATTTCAGAACTAACCTATTATTTTAGCCAAACAAAATCATTTCCAAAATTAACGTCTTGTTTCTGTGAATTACCACTGTCTAAATCGACGAGAGTGTAATCGCTGAAGTCATAATAATTTTTGTTCGAAAGTGGTAATAGGATAAATTTTTCATCTGGTGATACCGCCAGACGGTTGGAAATGTATTGTGATTGTCTAGGATCGGTAAATTTCAAGATACTTTTTTCTTTGTATATAGCTGGTCCATTATTAATATTGGCTACATATTCGGCGTAATTTGATTCAGGTAATAAAACTAATTGAGATTCGGAAACTTTTATACCATATGACCGATCTTCGGTTGAACGAATTGCCAATATTTGTTGAGATGAAGGCAAATATGACACGTAAATATAGGAATCGGAGTTATTGGGGTTAAGTTTTTTAAAAGTACTGCCACTATCAGTAAGAAAGACATCTTTTTTACCACCGCTATTAATTTCGATTAAATAAATATTCGAGTTTCGAATAGGAATAGCTTTGGTTATTTCTTTGAAATCACGGGCGACAATGGGAAATTTTATAAAGGGGATACCGTATGAGTTTGAACCTTTGTCTAAGCTACTATTTACTAGGTTTGGACGTTTAAAATCATCAAAAATACTTTGATAGTTTGTATCAATGGTTTCACTAAACCAGAGATAGTGGTTGCCAGTAAAACTGGGATAGATAATATTTGAAGTAAGTTTTGTTAATTTTGATTGTCTAAGAGTAGAGGTATCAATTACTGTTTTGTCTCCAATAAACAAATTTTGATTATCACTAAACCAAATTGGATTCTGAAGATATGGGTATGGGGTAGACTTACTGATTAATTTTGGGATATTTTTATTTGTTGTATAGTCGGCTACAAAGGCGAGATTAACAAAATCGTCTGGGGTGGTCATACCGTACTTTTCACCACTTCCGCCGTAAACATCTATAACTAATTTGTTGCCATCTGGAGACGGAAAAATATAATTCACGTCACAATACGAATCGGTTTTGGGAGTAGGAAGACAATCTTTTAGGGTAAATACAATCGTAGTTTCCTCGGATGTTGTTAAATTTTTTCTGATGATTTCTTTTTGGTCTTTAATAACAAATAGAAAACCATTTGAATACTTCCAAGAACTACCAGCGTTTTCAATGTTTTCAATTATCTTTGATTCTGTTCTGGTAGCAAAATCATATATATTTATAGAATTATTCGTAGCAAAAAGTATTTTGCCTGTTGGACTGAGGTTTTTATTTGACTGAACGTTTTCTTGCTGATTTAAATTGACGTTATTTTGGCGACGATTTAAAGATAATGTAAGCACAAAGAACCCGATTGAAACTGCAAATGCTACAAAGGCGATCTTTAAAGAAATTCTCATTAAATAAAGTATATCCTAAAGAAAAATTATGTTCCTATTTTACCATACCATAAAAGCGTTTTCGGCGTATCTTTCCGTATTTTCTTGATGTTTGCTCCCCCGCTGGGATACAACTCGGATAGAAAAGTGGGTGAGGGAGTACCTAAATTCTAGTCTACAAAGAAACTTTATATCTGTTCCAGTTACTAGTGGGACATTTCAGAATTGAGTTATCTTTTGATAAATATTAGGACTACAAAAAATATGACGATAAATAATGAGAAAAATTCTTCGGCGTTTTTTTGGATTCTTTTTTGGTCAAAATCTTTAAAATTATAACCAATTAATTTATTAACAAACACTGACCTAACAATTTCGGCAATAATAAATACTGAAGCTTGGAATAATTGAGTTTTAACAATCGGATTAATATTGTTCACCTGAAAAATGATTAACAGCAAACTTATCCAGAAATACTCTTCGGGAAAAGTAACAATCTCGTAAATATATTGCCAAATTTTATTTTTCTTTTTTCGAAGTAATCTGATGATTGGCAATAGAATTGTGGTACTGAGAATGCCGATTAGTCCCCAACAAAATATTTTTACAACTAATGCGGCTTCATGAGTTGGCCCAACCCAATGATCTAGATTAATATTGGAATCAAGATATTTGAAAGAGACAAAAAGTACGACTCTAAGGACCGAACCGAAGCATTTCTTCATTAAGAAATAATACCAAAGTTCGAATCTTAAAAGAGGTAATGAGATATATTGATGTTTGCTCGCAGAGTGGAACGATTTCAGAACTAATCACCAAACTCTTTAATTAAAATATTTGGAGTACAAGGTTGAGTAAAAACTGTTTTTATTAGATCGTCTTTATTTTTAGTCTTTAGAAAAAGATTGCTGATAAAATTGTATGCTGAAAAGTAAATGGGTGAATATTTTCCGTAAAGGGTATCTGTAGAAAAACCTAAAATACCTTCTCTAGTTTTATCGGAAACATAATATTTTTTAAGAATTACATCAATTTCCTCTTTAGTAAGTTTATCTTCGAAAAATAAAAAAGCGGCTAGATTTTGGAGGGCAAAAGATAAACGGTTATATTGCCAAGCAATTATCTTATCTGGGTCATTTTTTTCAATAATATCTAGTATTGTTAACATCCCTTCAGCGATACCTTCACTAATGAATGCCTGAGGGCTATAGGTTAAAACAAATCCGTGCTCTCCTCTGCCTTCGTCTGTTAATAAAATATCTTTATTAGAAAGTTCAGTGTGATGACCACCGTAGGCTTCGTGTGAGGCGAGACTAAAAAAATCTAGCTGCGTAAAAGAGGTATCTAAATTTATCGTGAGTTTAGATGCAAACGGTTTGGTATGAGTATTGAAAGCTCCCCAGGGTTTTTGGGTAGTGGTTTCAAATATAAATCCGGCGTCGGGAAATTCTAATAAATATTTAGGAATATTATTTTTAACCTTATCTACTTCAGCAGTAAATGTAGATAAATAGTTTTCTTTTTTTATAGAATATTTTTTAAAAATTTCTTCACGTTTTAAGCCAATTTGATTTTCTAGTTCAGTAATACTATTTTCGATAGATTTTATTTCAGTTTCAGTTACGCGATCAATCTTGTATCCAAATACATTTTCAGAAAAATCCAAATAATTAGATGTGGGGTTGTCTAGTTGGTGAGTCAATGAATGTAATATTTCTGTCAGATAGTCTTTTCTTCTGGTGTCGGTAATCGAGTTAATCTGTTTAGAGGTGAGTTTTATTAATTCGTTTTTATTAGAATCGCTCGGAAATTCGGTTTTTAATTTGTTAACAAGAGATTCGTCGATCCAGATTTCAGAAACTAGTCCCGGAGTTTTTGAATTTAGATATAAGGCTAGTTTAACGAGGTTTTCGCTAACCGAATCAATTTTCATATAGCCAATTCTACCAAAAGTTCGGAAATCGTTCTTATCTAATATCAGAAAGGAACGGTGCTCGCAGGGTGGAACGACTTAAGAACTAAAGTGATTCCAAATAGTGTTTAAAAGAAATGGTAAAACCTTCAGTAAATGGCTGTCCAGCACTAATCATTTCTTGAATTTTTTGACTTGAGATAAATTCAACTGATTCTAATTCGATTGGGTCAAATTTAATTGGACCTTCGGAGTGACACTGAAATAATCGGCGATTTTCTCGTTGGCGGGCGGAATACGACTTGTAGTCACAAATTTTTGTTAATGACTCGGGCGCAAATCCGAGTTCTTCTTTGGTTTCCCTAGCAGCAGCATCTTCATATGATTCCCCACTTTGAACTTGGGCACCAACGGAAGCATCATAATAACCCGGGTAATAAGATTTATTAGGAGATCTTTTTTGGATTAATATTTCACCTTGTGAGTTGATAACTAAAACATGAATCCCACGGTGAATTTGAAAATTTTTATGAACGTTATCACGAGTATCTTTTCCAATAACATTATCATTCTCGTCGACAATATCTAGATATTCTTCGGCCATAAGTAGATAATACCACTATCGAAGATGACTAAATTAATGGCGGTTTTGTTTGATATGGATGGGTTAATGGTTGATTCCGAGTTGACCAGAGCTGAATCGTTTAAGATAATTATTCGAAATCATGGTGGGGTTGTAAAAGAAAAAATACCGCAAGTTATTGGAATAAGAGTGATGGACAACTGGATTTTGATGAAAGAACGTTATGGGCTGAAAGAAGATCCCAAAGAACTAATGGCCGAGGGAGAAAAAAAATATACCAAATTGATCGAGAAAAAAATGCCAATAGCTATGCCGGGATTATTTAAATTAATTGACAGCATTAGAAAAACATCATTAAAAAGAGCAGTAGTATCTTCGGCGGGAATGGAACATGTTAAGTTGAAATTAGATAGATTAAAACTAAATGATTTTTTTGAAGTGATAGTATCGGGTGATATGCTGACCAAAGGGAAACCTGATCCGGAGGGATATTTATTAGTTGCAAGTAAGTTGGGAATAGATCCAAAAAATTGTTTAGTATTGGAAGATGCCCCGTCGGGGGTGCAAGCAGCCAAAGCAGCTGGGATGAAATGTGCTGCAATTCCGAGTATCTATACTAAAGATGGAGATTTTTCCAAAGCGGATTTAGTTTTGAAGAACCTGGAAGAGGTGATACCAATTTTAAGTTAAAAGTTCGGAAATCGTTCTGATTTAATACTAGGATAGGATAGGTGCTCGCCGGGTGGCCACCTTCGTTAAAACTGCGGACGGCTAAAAGAATGATTTTAGAACCTTAATCTTTGTCAAAAAAATCTGAAACTGATTTCATCACTTCACCAAATTGTAAAAAATAGGTCATGTGACCGGTACCATGAAAGATTCTTCTTTGGGCATTTGGATAAAGATTCAATAAATTATTATCGACACCAACGAGCGGATCGTTACCAGTATTTATAAGCGATACTTTTCCTGGCCAAACTTTTAATTTCTCTCGAGTGAAACCGACATCTAAATTACACCAAGTTTGTAATAATCTTTTATTTAAATATTTGTCTAACCATTCATAGTAAAAATAATTATTCATTTCTCGGTTTCTGGAATCTTGATTCCATTCGTCACGATACTGACTAGGTTTATGGACTCCTTGGATTCTTCCGGCTAGATTTCTGGCAAAAAATTTAATCAAATTGTCAGGGATAATCGGCAATACTTTTTCCAGAGCAAGGAGTGGCAAAACTGCATTTCTTCGGAATGTTTGGCTATTGGGAGTACAAGCGTGATTTAAAACTACTTTATCAATCCTATTTGGATTTCTTAAAATTAAAGATTGGGCCATTAATCCACCAACTGATAATCCGTGAATATTGAATCTATCAACTCCTTCGTGATTAAGAAGGTTAATGGTCGCATTACAAAACTGGTCAACTGAATCAAAATCATCAATCATTGGACAAATAACCCGATACCCTGATCCCAAGACTTCAATCATTCCAAAATTACTCTGAGGTGTTTGACCAGCACCGAGAAGACATAAAACTGTTGAGTCACCAGAACCTGATGAAATATAGCTTATTTGTTTATTTCTAAAGTTTAAAGTTTGAGTCGGGTGCTTGGTAAGAAAATAGTTGACCGATTCCGGGATCATGTTATTATTGTACCATATCTAAGGGTATATTTGTATTGGCCCCACGTCCTTGAGTCAATCAGGACTACTGTGTGTGGAAATTAAACCCTATTTCAGAAATTCAATAAAATCATCCGAGTATGGGTAGTAGTGGTCGTCTCTGGGTTTTGAAATTATTTCAATACTTGGATTTATTAAATGAACGAACGATTCGGCTTTGGCAAATGATCCGTAGTTATCTTGATCATTTTGAATACATAAAATATTGTCTGGTAAGAAATCTTTTAGTAATTCGTATCTTTTTTCATCATTTGGTAGGAAATCCTTAAAAGGTATTCCACACAAAATAATTTTATTTACTAATTCTGGTCGCAATTTTAGAATAGCCATACTTACCATTGTTCCGATAGATTTGGCGACGATATCTACTTTTTCATTATTTGAGTCATTTATGATTCTTTGGGCTTCTTCTTCAATCCAACCATTTATTGTCGGACTGCCGTCCCAATGTTTCCAATATATTCCAGATGCGGAAATGACTGGTGCCATTTTTTCAACGGTTTCGTCAATCCAAGATTTATTTTTGTCAGAGTATCCAGGGAGAATATATGTTTTCATTGGCTAATTTTACCAAAAGTTCCAGAGTCCAAGATGGGGTATGAAAAGCTAGGACCTAGATTAGTTGTATTTTAATAGTCTCTAGAAAGGCAACTTCCTCTGGAACCATTAGGGGTATAGCATCTTTGATAGTTAACCAGACAGTTTCTTCTTCTGGCTGTGACTTAGAATCACCCGTAATTTTTATAAGAAACAGGTGAATATCTTTGGTAACTTTTGTACCATCTCTTTCAATTGACGGTCTAGTAACTATGCCAAGTTTATTGATGATCTTAATATCTTTATATCCTGTTTCCTCGGTAAATTCTCTTAGAGCAGCTGCTTTTGGGGTTTCACCAATTTCAATATGACCTTTGGGAAAGGTAACCATACCGACATGGGTAAGTTTGGTAAAAAGTATTTTACCGTTTTTAAAAACAATACCTCCAGCAGAGACTGCTTTCTTCATTGCATAGTTTATAAGATTAAATTTCTTTTGTCGATTCCAACCCATTCCCCCCGTCGAGAACTCCTCGGGATAAACTGACTACACGAGTGGGTTGAATTTATAGTGAGAAAAAACATAATAATCGGTATTATCCGGAATTTTTGGTTTCCTCGCTGGGTGGAACGATTTCAGAACCAGATCTATACTTCTTCAGTCGTCACACCCCACCTTTCTAAAGTAATGGTTTCTACTTTTTTAAAGACAAAAGTTTCAACTAAAAGGCCAATAATGGCGATTAAAAAAATGCCGACAAATATTTTGTCAAAATCAAATGCGAATTGGGCATTAATCATAAAGTTTCCCAATCCGCCGGCTCCACCAACGAGCATTTCTGCCCCAATTACCGACCTCCAGACTGAGCCAAAACCAATTCTCAAACCAGTGATTATATTTGGTAAAGCGCCGGGAATAATTATCTTTAGGATCAACTGGGTTTTATTCAAGCCTAAGTTTTTGCCAACTAATATCCATACTGGGTTTAGATTGCGTACACCATTAACCATGTTGTAGATCATTCTAAGAAAACTAGATATAAAAAGTAATGTCCAAACGGATTGTCTATTGAAACCGATCAAAATAATAATAAATGGTAGCCAAGCTAAAGATGGTATTGGATAAAGTGCAGAAATAAAAGGAAAAATAATTTTTCTTACTAACGAACTGGTACCAATAATTATTCCTAGGACTATGGAACTTACTGCGGCTAAAAGATAAGGAGGAATTAAGTTTAGAGTACTATCAGCTAATATCTTAAGAATGATCCCTTTTTTAGCAAGATCTCCAAAAGAAACGACTACCTGAATAGGGTTAGGTAAAAACCATTTCGGCATCAAGTTGAAACGAGCGGCTAATTGCCAAATGATTAAAAGTAATAGAAAAGGAATTGTTCCTAATAAAAACTCTTTAGTTCTTAATAGAACCGTAAATCTCATTTTGAGCAGACTCTAGTAAATCTTTAAACCTGAGATCGTACAGATCGTTTAAAGTCAGTGAGCGTTTGGTTTGTCCTAATTCGTAGCTTACACCCGCCATTTGAATAATCGGGGCAGTATTCTCCCAGAGATCATAGGTAACACGGCCGCTACTGACTAGTTCTTTAAAATTGTTAGGGTCAACAACCATTGAACCATTAGTATTATCTTTAAAAAACTGGGCACTAATGTTGGCGGAGTCGTCTATATTCGATTTTAAGTAGCCGTTTGCTTTAACGATGGCTTTAAAAAAACTTTCAACGTTAGTGGAATGATTATTTAGAAAATCAGCATTGGCGGCAACAACTAAACCGGTAGAAACTTTACGATAGCCCTTGGTTTGCCATTCGGGTAAAATTGTGGCACCTAGTTTTTGGGCTTGATCAACGTAATTGGCGTCAGAAATCAAGACAACATCAACAGCTTTTTTATCCATCAAGGCAACCGGTAAGTAAGTATTGTCGACAGTTATGAAATTGATTTTTTTTATGTCAACATTTTCGTTTTTCAAAATACTTTTGAAAAAGAGTTCTTTAGCACCACCAGCCGGACCGAATGAGACTTTTTTACCTTCTAAATCTTTGAGAGTCTTTATGTTTGAGTTAGGGCGGACAAAAACTTCTGAATTGGTATTGCTCATTGGCGATAACATTTTTATTGGAGCACCTTTATCTATTGGCCCATAAAGACGGGGGGCAGAGACTATGACCATATCGACCTGGCCACTACTGGCAGCAACGGCGCCATCGGAACCGGTTACTTGAGTAAGGTCAACCTCGATACCATTCTCTTTAAAATACCCCTTCTGAAGTGCGATGATAAGCGGGACAGTATCGAGAGAGTTGATATTGTAGGCTAGTTTAATTTTCGGAAGTTCAGTGGCTATTTTTTCGACAGGTTTATTATTGACTAGTTTAAAACCAATAATAGTTACCACTACTAACAAAACGACCACTAGCCACGATTTTTTGATTTGATTTATCATGAATTGATTATAATACTATTAATATTTAACTGTCGGTTATCTTGGTTTTTATCGTCAAAATCCGTTTCGATGTCTTTCTCAAGTTTTTTAAGTAATTTAACAAAAGCCGGATCTGACATATCACGCGGTCGAGAAAGGTTGATGGGGTATGATTTTTTTATTGATGTTGGTCTGGAACCTAAAACATAAACAGTATCTGCCAGATATATGGCTTCGTCCATGCTATGAGTTACAAACAAAGTTGTCTTTTTTGTTTTTTGCCATATTTCTATTAGGTTTTTTCTCAATCGTCTACGAGTAAGGGAGTCTAAAGCAGAAAAGGGTTCGTCCATAAGTAGTATTTTGGGATCTGTAACCAAAGCTCTGGCAAAGGAAACTCTTTGTTTCATACCGCCGGATAATTTATGAATCGGCCAATCTTTAAAATCCGAGAGACCAACCATATTTATATAATGTTCCGCTAATGAATTTCTTTCAGAATCCTTTAGTTTGGAGTTTGACAGACCAAATAGTACATTTCCCCGTACTGTTTTCCATGGAAAAAGCATGTTGTCCTGAAAAACCATAACCCGATCAGGGCTAATTGAATTAATCTCCTTTCCGTCCATTAATATTCTACCTAATGATATTGGTAAAAATCCGGCAATAGAATACAAAAGTACGGTTTTTCCGCAACCGGAAGGGCCAACAAAACAGACAAATTCCCCTTTTTTAACTTTTAGACTAATGTTGTTAATGACCTCAAAATTATGACCAAAACTTTTACTGACATTTTCCAATTCTAAAATATATTTAGATGTAACCATGCAGCATATTGTATCATTGAAAAAGTTCTGAAATCGTTCCTTTCTAATACCTGGATAGGACAGGTGCTCCCCCTCTAAGATTCGAACTTAGGACCAATCGCTTAACAGGCGAGCGCTCTACCACTGAGCTAAGGGGGAATGTGGTTTATTTGTTTTCTTATAAACAATCTACCTTGGTAGCTTTTTAACTGTTTTTCTCTTACTAAAGCCTGGCTTCTTGTTAGTTGTTCTTCCGAATAGATCAGCCTCCACCCGACGCCAACTTTCTTAGTGTAAGTGTGTCGCTGACATTCAACATCATTGTGTTCACTTAGCCGTTTTGTCAGATCGTTAGTCTGGCCAATGTATATTTTGTCTGTTTGTTGATGATAAATAGCGTAGACAGTGAACACTATCTAAAGTTTAACAGGCGAGGCTCTACCTCCGCCAGCTGGCGGAGAGCTAAGGGGGAACGGATTGTAAAGGAACACGGTCAAGCTAGATTATATCATCAGCAAGCTAGGTTTTGATTATTTCGTAAGTTTTTATCGTATAATAGCGAAAATGAATAAAAGTGAGGTTGGAAGTGAAGAACTATGTGAATTGACCGCCCAAGGCGGGATTGTCAAAAAAGCATTAACTATTGTAGTGTGTGATACGTGCAGAATAGTGATTGCTCAATTGGGCAAGGATCCTCTTGACGGAGTAATGGACTTATTGAATATAAGAGATCATATGGGGCATGATTTTATTACTTTAAATAGGACTAGTGGTAGATATCGGAAGAGATGTGGATTACACCTAAGAACTGAATATATTCAATAAAGTTTGATAAAATATTTCCTATGAAATTAATTTTGGTTCGTCATGGCGAATATTTTGAAGATGATTTAACCATTAAAGGCGTAAAACAAGCAGTAGATGCCGGGGCAGTGCTAGCACCCAAAAAAGTTGATGCGATTTATTGTTCACCGGCGACAAGATGTGTCCAGACGTTGGATGAAATTTTAAGGGTGAGGGATGATAGCTTTGGAATTCATCTAACCAGATTGGTAGGTCCTAAATTAAAAAAAGAACGTTATGAAAAGTTGAAAGCCAGAGTGGAATTGTTTTTGGATGATTTAAAATATGATCACAAAAAAACGGAAACGATAGTAGTTGTCAGTCATCAATTGGTATTAGCAATGATGATTTTGTTGTTGACAAAAAAGACGAAGAAATTAGCTAACGGCGAGTTGTTCGAGTTAACTTCGTAGTTTTCGACGGCTGATAAAACCGTACATAACACGCTCTTTGCCTTCATCAACTATTTTACCGATTTGAATAGTGGAGTTTGCCAGGTTAAATTTAAGAACATTTGTTCTGTCTTGGGGAAGCATGGTAAAAACCAGAATGGTTCCGCCCTTACCATCATTACCAGCACTTCGAGAAATAAATTCGATAAGATGCCGTTTTGACATAAGGTTTTACTCCAAATAATCTTGCAATTTTTTTCGGCGGCTGGGGTGACGAAGTTTGCGGAGGGCTTTGGCTTCGATTTGACGAATACGTTCACGAGTGACATTAAATATTTTGCCAACTTCTTCAAGGGTTTTGGGAGTTTCCCCCATCAAACCAAAACGAAGAGATAGGACTTTGGCCTCGCGTTCATCAAGAGAACCCAAAACTTCTTCGATTGATTCGCGAAGTAGTTCGGCGCTGGTTTCTTCATACGGTGAGGGCTGGGTAGTATCTTCGATAAAATCACCAAGAAATGAATCTTCGTCATCCCCAACCGGGGTAGCTAAAGAAGTAGTATCCTGAGAAATACGGTAAATTTCCTCGACTTTTTCGATAGTAATACCGACTTCGCCGGCGATTTGATCGATATTTGGTTCGTGACCTAAGCGCTGAGTTAACGCCCGAGTGGCTTTATAAACTTTATTAATGGTTTCAACCATATGAACGGGAATACGGATGGTTTTGGCCTGATCGGCAATAGCCCGGGTAATGGCCTGACGAATCCACCAGGTAGCATAAGTAGAAAATTTAAAACCACGGCGCCAATCAAATTTTTCAACAGCCCTCATTAAACCCTGGTTGCCTTCCTGAACTAAATCAAGAAAGGAAAGACCACGACCGATATATTTTTTGGCAATAGAAACAACCAAACGTAAATTGGCATTGATTAATTGTTCACGGGCGGAGCCGGAACCGTGTTCGATGGCTTTGGCCAATTCGACTTCCAGGTCGAAATTTAAAAGGTCAATTTTGCCGATTTCTTTAAGATACATCCGGACAGAATCAACACTGCCTTTTTGAGTTAGTAAAGCCAACAGATCGGCACTTTCGAGTTTATTCTTTTTGGTATCAAGAAGACTTTGTTGAGATTCGACCCGGTCAAAAACATTAATACCCTTGTCAAAAAGGTAATCAAAGAGATTGTCGATATCGTCAATGTACTTTTCCGGCTCGGGAACAACTGCGAGAATTTCGTCTTGAGTAAGGTAGTGTAATTTTTTGGCCTGAGCTACCAGTTTTTGTTTTACTTTGGAGAAATCAAGAGTAGAGGCCATCGGGTTATATTTTATTGGTCTGAAGACGAGAAAGACCAGCCAATAACTGGTTATATTTAGTTTCTAATTCTTCTATTTTAGCACTATCTTCGATTTTTTCAGCTAGGGAAAGTTCACGACTGATGGATTCGAGCTCTTTTTTGAGATTTTGAGACAAAATTAAATTGATGATTTTAGTAATTTCCAAGCGACGGCGAAGGGGTTCAAGGTTCAGACCGGAGGCAGTGATGTAGATGTCCTGGAAAATTGATTGGAGTTCAGGAGGGAGTTTGGAGGTAAAAGTATTTAATTGATAATTTTTTTGTTTTAATAGCAGAGTAAAGATGGAGAGAAAACGGGGGGTGGAAAAGGTGTATTTTTTCTTAATCCGGCGGGCCAATATCGAGGGTTTATTGGCAGAAAATATAAGACTGAGTAAATGTTGTTCCAAACGATCGAGACGACTGTCGGGAGTAATAACCGGAGGAGCCAGGGCATCAACCGCTGGAGCGGTTCGCCCTGGTGATATTTTCTTGGATTCGTCGAGAACCGATTCAACAGTAGAGCCAATGGCATCGGCCAGTTTGTGGATATAATCAGAGCGGATAACCGAGTTGGTGATTTTGGAAATAAAAGGAAGAACGGTATTTAAAATTTGTTTTTTACCCTTAATCGATGAAGGATCAGTGACAGCTACAGCTGAATCGATGAGATAATCCCAAATGGAAACGGTATGTTCTAATTGTTTTTTAAAAAAGGCAGGATTTTTTTGAACAGCTTCGTCGGGATCTTTGTAATCTTTACCCAAAATGAGAACCTGAATATCAAAATCAAAAGAATCGGCCAATTCAATACTTTTGCGGGCAGCGTTGTTGCCGGCAAAATCGGAATCAAGGGCCAAAATCAGGGTGTCGGCATACCGACGAAGAAGTTGGAGTTGATCGGTAGTAAAAGCGGTGCCTTTGATGGCGACAATGTTTTTAAAATCGGATTGATAGGGGGAAATCATATCGAATTCACCTTCAGTGACAATAACTACCGAGTTTTTCTTAATATATTCTTTGCTGAGATTGAGGCCAAAAACTGTCTGGCTTTTGTGATAGATATCGGTTTCAGGAGAGTTGATATATTTAGCCATTTCCGTCTTGGCTCCCGGTAAGACACGGCCGGAGAAACCAAGAATCCGGTCGCGGAAATCGGCCAAAGGAAAAATCAAACGGTCACGAAAGCGATCATAAAGCTCCCGACGGCCGTAAGTGCTTTGGCCAAAAGTACCGGAGGCAATCAGCTCGGGAACGGTAAAACCTTTTTTGGTTAAATAGGTAGTAATTAATTGGGGATAGGGTGGGGAAAAACCGATTTTAAAAAGGTTAATGGTTTCCAGTTTTATCCCCCGGTTGAGAACATAATCGAGAGCACTTTTGCCCAAAGGATGTTCAGTAAGAATGTAGTGATAGAATTTGGCGACTTCGTGGTTTAATAAAAATAATCGCTGGCGTTTTGATTCACCCTGAGCAAAGCGGGCGTCGTGTTTAAGTTCAATACCAGCCATTTTGGCTAATTCTTCCAGGGCTTCTTTAAAATCAACCCGTTCAAAATCCTCTATAAAAGTAAAAACATCGCCGGCCTTACCACAACCAAAACATTTAAAAATCTGCAGCTCGGGAGAAACAATAAATGAAGGGGTTTTTTCCTGATGAAAAGGGCAACAGGCTAAATAATGATGACCCCGTTTTTTGAGGGGGGTAAAACGATTAATTACATCGACAATATCAAGCTTTTTTTTAATTTCTTCAACTTGGGATTCCACAAGGTAGTTTAACATCAAACTCTTGGCTAGTTTTTAGACTTTTGTTCGAATTTCTTGAAATAATTTCTTAATTTTTCAGCAAAGGGAAGCCGATCTTCGGGATTACTTTTTTGCCTTAGTCCTGCAATTTGATTGATATTGTCATTAATATATCTGGGAAATATATGAAGATGATAATGCCAAACATCTTGATCTCCAGGAGATTCATTATTTTGACGAATTGTAATGCCATCACATCTGTAAATTTCTTTTAAGGCTATAGCCACTTTTTTGGCAAATGAATTTATTTTGGCTAGTAAATTTTCATCGATATCAAAAATATTTTCTTGATGAACATTCGGAAATATTAAAACGTGACCTTGGTTGGTGGGCCACCAATGGGAGGCAATAATGGCAGTTAAATATTCATCTTTATAAAAGATATCTGCTTGCTTAGTGTATGGAAAATCGCCCTCAATACCATCTCTGATTGCACATAGCGGACATTTATAGTCGTTTGGTTCGTGATTATACATTGATTATTGTATCAAACTTATCCAAACACGTATTCTCCCTCATCGATGGAGAACGACATTGATATGTTTGGGAGTAATTAAAATTAACATTAAAACAACAAAAACGCTGCCGACACCCAAGGCCATAAAAACATTTTGATTACCAATCAGGTCGGCCATTAATCCGGCGGTAATCGGACCAATAATATAGCCAAGATTGCAGGTAAAATCGGTAAGACTAATAATTTCTTTTTGATAGGAACGACTTTCGGAAATATAATCGGCATAGGCGCCGTCAATGGCCGGCCAAGCCAGAGAATTGAATAATGATGAAATGAAAGTAAGACAAATAATTAATAACGGTTCTTTGATAAAACCAATGGGTATCAGAAGAACACAACCCAAGAGAAAAGAAATATAGGCGGTTTTCTTTTTACCGAATTTGTTGGTAATCGGGTTGACAAACCAATTAACTAAGAGAACCGGTAAAGTGTAGGCAGCCATAAAAAGACCGCCAAAATTACGGAAATTACTGAATGATTCAGAAAAAAGAGGACCAATTGTCCAAAAAGTAGCATCAAAAATATAAAGAGTGATATTAAAAATCAGAACCGGAAAAAGGATTTGGGCGACTTTACGGAGAAGAGTGAACTCTTTAAAAAAGTTAAAGTGACGATAACGGGCTTTGTGATCGTATTCCGGTGAATCTTTTTTGGGGGAAAATTGGAGGAGGATTAAAAGAAAAAAAACAGATACAAGAACAAATGAAAGAGACAAAGAGTATGGGAAAAAATCAATAGTTTCGGCGATTATCAGGCCGGCGATAATGGGGGCAATTAAATAACCAAGGCTTCTGAATATGCCGATAACTCCGAAACTTTTACAATGATCCTGGGGTTTACTGCGGCGGCTGACAAAATCGAAAGTGGCAGAGATTGAGATCGCCATAAAGACCCCAGACGGCCATGGAAATCATAAATAAAGGAATAGTTTTACTGGACCAGAGAAGTAATGGATAGACAAAACAGAGACCAAAGACAATTAAATAAAGACGACGATAGCTAGTGTTGGTGATAAATTTGGCCAGGACAAAATCAAAAAGGGCACCGAAAATATTTGATGAACCGATAATCAGACCCATTTGTGATTTGGAAAAACCAAGAGAAGTTATTTGGATTGGGAGAATGAAGGCTAATAGGCCATCGAATAGGGCATAAAAAAAAAGCATGGTAGCAGTGAGTGGTAAAAGACGGGAACGAAGCATTAGTTAAGATTAACAAATTTATTTTGTTTTTAATTTATAATGAATTAAAGAAATGGTAATTGGATTTACATACAATTTAAAACCAAAAAAGGTAAAACGTGGGGATAAAGAAGCGGAGTTTTACGCTGAGTTTGATACACCGGAGACAATTAAAGCCATAGAAGAGGCGATTAGAGCCAACGGACACCAGGTAATTCGGATTGAAGCAAATGAATTAGCATATAATAAATTACGTAGATTAAGGCATAAAATTGATTTGGTTTTTAATTTTGCCGAGGCGGTATCCAAAAGTGCTGACAGGGAAGCCCATATACCGATGTTCTGCGAAATACTGAAAATCCCCTACACCGGACCGGGGCCACTATCGGCGGCTTTAATTTTAAATAAAGCCAGAGCCAAGGAAATTTGGGATTATTACGGAGTACCAACAGCACCTTTTCAGGTATTTTATACTCCGACAGAAAAAATCGATCCGAATCTGAAATTTCCTTTAATTGCCAAAACAAACGGACAAGGATCAAGCTCAGGAGTGAGAAACAAATCGGTAGTAAGAAATAAAAAGGAATTAAAAGAGACGGTAGTTGAATTAATCAAACAATTTAACGAGCCGGTGTTGGTGGAAAAATTTTTGACAGGGAGAGAATTTACGGTGCCGATTTTGGGAAATGACGGGGAACTAGAGGTGTTGCCGATTGCTGAATCTAATTTTAAAGCACTGCCGAAGGGAGTTAACAGAATTGACAGCTATGAAGCAAAATGGATTTGGGATAATCCGGAAAATCCAATTGAAGCCATAATTTGTCCGGCGAAAATTAGTAACGAACTAAAAAATAAGATAATAAATATGGCTAAACAGGCGTTTATTACTATTGGTTGTCGGGATTGGGGAAGAATTGATTTAAGAATGGACAGCAAGGGTAATTTGTATGTATTGGAAATTAACTGTCCAGTGGGACTGTTGTCCGACCCAAAAGAAAATTCAAAGTTACCCAGATGCGCCCGGGAGGCAGGGTTGAGTTTTGAACAATTAGTAGGGAGAATTATTGAGATTGCGAAGAGGAGATGGGGAATCAGTGGTCGCGGGTGACGACAAACTCAATGGCAGAATAAAGTTGTTGGCGGTACGGTTCAATTTTTATAAAGGACATTTCTTGATCTAATATTTGTTTCGCATTTTGAGAAAATTTTATTGCCAGTGATTTGGCGTAATCGATAGTATTGTATTTTTTCATTAAGTCAATGATAGCTAATACTTCGTCGGCTGATTTCTGATACCTATCTTTTGACAATATGGTAGTAATATCTTTTAGTTCGGAGGGGTTGACTGATCTGATAAGATGAGCTAAGGGAATAGTTCGTTTACCTTCGTAAATATCGTTATATTGTTGTTTTTTGAGACCGGAAAAATCGGAAGTGATATCTAAAACATCGTCAATGATTTGGAATGAACGACCAAGATTAGTACCAAATTTATATATGGTGGTGAGATCGTCTTCGGTAGCACCGGCTAAAATGGCCCCCAGTCGCATAGGTCCGGAGATGGTGTAATAACAGGTTTTGCTTTCCAGAATTAGAAAAACATCTTCATCGGTAATATCCAGCTTATTTTCTGAAGTCCATTTGATGTCAATCGTTTGACCTAAAGTAGTACGGTTTAGAAGTTGATAAAATTCTTCGAAGATTTTTTTATTATTAATATCTCCAATCGCTTTCCACATGATGACGTGAAGGGCATCACCGGCGTTGATGGCTAGTGCCGGAGAATAGAGTTTTGGTAAAGCAGGCAGACCGCGTCGTTGCTCAGAATCATCTTCAATATCATCATGGATCAAAATCCACTCTTCTGAAAGTTGCATGGCAGCTGCAACCGGTAGAGATAATTCGAGAGAACTACCCATGCCAAGAGCGGTATTCAAAACAAGAGTCGGTCGGAGATATTTACCTTTTCGTAACGGGTAATCGCTGACTAGTTGGGAGTGAAATTCTAATTCAGAGCGATATTTTTCAGGAATCCGGCAATAATCGGGAAAAATAAATGCATTATGAAGATATTCCTCGATAATCGGCCAAACAAGCTCCTTGGTACGGGAAAGGTTTTCAAGAAAAGCGGAATCATTCATGCCCGGTGCTTGGAACGGGGAATAATTAAATCAAAAGTAATCGGAGAAGTGACATAGAGAGCCTCAAAAGCGAGGACGGAAAGATCGTGGCTACAGGGCATGAGCCGGGTAATCCAAAGGGCAAAAAGGCCCAGTACAAGGCCGTTTCTAATACTATTTCTCAGTGTATTTCTGGCGACTTGAGCAATTATGGCTTCAGAGATACCGGCTTTTCTGGCTTCGGCGGATTCCTCCTTGTTGTGTTGAAAACCGGAATAGATGGCTGCAAAAAAGGTGCAAATAGCAGTAATAATATTAAATGGAGTGTTTTGAAGAGAGAGATCGGCGGAAACAAATTGAAAATGGGCTGAGGTAGGAAAGTGGCGTAATATAAAAGTGGAAACAATTATTAAAGTACCTAGGAACCCTCCAACAATTATGACCAGGCGATTGTAACCAATTCGATAACGAAGTAGGGTTTTACTTTTAGCCAGAAGAGGTTTTAAAACTCGCCAAAGCAGTCGAAAAGCGACTAAAACACCAATAGGTATGGCCCAAATTAAAAATATATAATACCAACTGACGGCGGTGGTAGAGGTGATGTCGATAAAAGGGAAATGAAAGATAACTCCTTTGAGGGGGTAATCAGGATAGGGAATAAAAGAATAGAGAAACGATTTATCAATGGGACTGCGGTAAAACTCCAGCAGAAATACCCGTCCGGCTGAAGTGAAAGCAATGAACAGAAAAACAAAATTAATAATGTAAAAAATGACTGAGGTATTCCCCTGCCTGACGTTAGTATTAAGCAAAAAAGATTGTTCATCAGCTTTGGTTTTTTTAAGGGCGTGTTCAAATGCTTTGAGATCAACGTAAAAGCGTTCATAGAGAAAGCGAAAGGGCAGAAAAAATATATTTTGGACGACAGACACCAGGATAATGGAGAGCCAGGATAATTTGGTGAGATAGTAAAGGCCAAAAAAAAGACTGGCGTAAAGGCGAAAAGAACCGCCGCGTAAAAACCAAACAGCGACGACGATTAACAGAGCAATAAACAAAATAGTGATCCAAGGTACGGGAACACGGGTATTGTCGATTTTCCGGATATCGCTTAGACTACTCATTCTGTTGGAATTATACCAGCTATAGCTTATACTTTTTAAGACACCTGACAATAATGGCAGAAAATAAAGAAATATTAACTGAGTCATTAAAATATACCCCAGAATCGGTTGAAAATAAGCCGGAGGTTCTGACTGATCTACAGGCAAGGGAAGAGAAACTATCAAAGGAACTTGATAGTTGGATAAAAATAATTGAGAAAGCTCCGAAACAACAGGTAATTAATGATGCCAATAACCAGCCATTGATGCAGGCAACAACAACAGCAACGCCAAAAATTATCCTGCCGGTTACCAGACAGAAATTTGTGGCCGGATTTAAGAAAAAGGTGAATGAGGCTGGAAAATGGCTGTCAACGTTTATATTAAAATTAATCAAGGTTAAAGAAGGGGAAGTAGAATTTAAAAAAGACGAATGACGATTGAAACCATACAGCAACAATTAGTGAATCTGGGGGTATTGTTAGTAGGATTGGTACTGGTGGGAATATTGTTGGGATTTTTGGGTTGGATGTTTATATTGTGGTACAAGTGGAAGGATAGGGAAAAGAAATCTTTAGAGATGATAACTTTGAGTGTAGCGGTGCCGGAGGACAATGAAGTTAAGGTAGATGCTACTGAACAAATTATTAATTCGTTTGCCAGTCTTTACAAAGGAGCGAAGTTCAAATTTTTGCAAAGATTTGTAGCTCAACCGAGTTTATCTCTAGAAATTTTGGGGACAAACGATGATATCAGATTTTATATTTGTACTCCGAAAAAGTATCGTGATTTGGTGGAAAAACAAATTTACAGTGTTTATGCCGGGGCGGATGTCCGGCTGGTAGAAGAACCGAATATTTACCCGGAAGAGGGCAGCGTGGAATATGTGTGGTTAGGGCTGAATAAAACACCGTTTTATCCGTTAAAAACATACAAAGAAATACCGACTGACCCCTTGGCGGCGATAACATCGGCATTATCGAAATTAAGCTTAGGGGAAAGTGTGGCGATACAGTTGGTATTATCGCCAACCGATGGTAAGTGGGCTAAAGGGGGCAAGGGTTTTGTCTCAAGTACAAAAAAAAGTGAGGCAAATCCGGAAAAGGCCAGTTACAAAGTTGACGCCAGACAATTGGAGGCAATTGACAGCAAATGCAGTCATCCGGGGTTTGAAACAGCAATTAGAATTGTATCGTTTGCACCATCAACAGAATTGGCTAAAACAAATATTTCCAATGTTAAGGCGGCTTTTGGCCAGTTTGAATCACCGTGGAATAAATTGTCGGGGAGAAAAATAAGATTTAAGGCCTGGTTTATGGATGATTTCATTTATAAATATCCGGTGATTCATTGGCAAAAAAATAAAACAATATTGTCCTCAGACGAAATTGCTTCAATCTTCCATTTACCTAATAAAACAATTGAAACACCAAATATTTATTGGCTGAAATCAAAGAAAGCACCGGTGCCGTCAGATAGCCCGACTGAGGGGATTTATATTGGAGAAAATGCGTATCGGGGAGTGGATAAAAAGTTTTTTATTACCACTAAGGACCGGCAAAGGCATTTTTATATTGTGGGACAAACGGGTGTGGGTAAATCGTGGCTTTTGGCCAATATGGCGATCCAGGATATTAAGGCAGGTAAGGGAGTATGTTTTATAGATCCGCATGATACTTATGAAATGATTTTGGAGAGGATTCCGCCAGAAAGAGTGGAGGATGTAATTTATTTTGACCCGGGAATGACTGACCGGCCGATGGGCTTTAATGTGATGGAGTGTGAGCGGGATGATCAGAAGGATTTTGTAACATCGTCAATCATCAATTTGATGTACAAGTTGTACGATCCGTATAAAACCGGTATTGTCGGCCCCCGGTTTGAACATGCAATTCGCAATATTATGTTGACAGTAATGACTGAGCCGGGAGCAACATTTATTGAAATTGTCCGCTGTTTAACTGATCCGTCTTATGTTCAGGCGTTATTACCCAACGTCAAAGATCCAATGGTGAAACGGTATTGGACTGATCAAATTGCCAATACTAATGAATTCCATAAATCAGAGGTGTTGGATTATATTGTGTCGAAATTCGGACGGTTTATTACCAACACGATGATGAGAAATATTATCGGTCAATCAACCAGTTCTTTTAATTTCAGAAGAGCGATGGATGAGGGAAAAATATTGATTATAAATTTGGCTAAAGGAAGTATTGGGGAGGAAAATTCGGCGTTTTTGGGACTGGTGTTAATTCCGAAGATTTTGATGGCGGCGATGAGCCGACAGGATACACCGGAGCCGGAGAGAAAAGATTTTTACCTGTATGTGGATGAATTTCAAAACTTTGCTACCCAGGATTTTGCCGTGATTATGTCGGAAGCCAGAAAATATCATTTAAATTTAATTGTGGGTAATCAGTTTATTTCCCAAATGGATGATGAAATTAAAAATGCCGTGTTTGGAAATGTGGGTTCAATTTGCTCATTCAGAGTAGGAATATCGGATGCGGGATTTTTGGTTAATCAATTCAGGCCGGAATTTAATGAACATGATTTGTTGAATTTACCGATAGGAAACACTTATTTGAAAACGATGATTAATGGGGTACCTCAGTCCCCTTTCTCTTTAAATATTACGGCTGATGAGGTAAAAAAGCCGGGAAATAGGGAACTAGCGGAGATGGTTAAAAAACTGTCGAGTTTGAAATACGGGCGACCAAAGGAATTGATTGAGGCAGAGATTGCCAAGAGAGCGAGACTTTAATTGCGAATTTTTATTGGAGAGTAAGTATTGAAAACTAAAGTGGCTTGGTCAAGGAGAGCACGGGGAACAATTTCATCTTGGGTTAATCGATGAGGCTGGCCATTGTGATCATTGATAAAAGGTCTGGTAATAATTTGACCATCTCGACGTATAAAGCAACCTGGGGTAATTTCAACTGCTTGAGTAGAAGGATATATGTATCGAATAAAATTAACCAGTGTTTTTCGCGTTTTCTTTTCTTGGGATTTTTCAAACCCAGGCTTTATAGATTTTCTATCAAGATCTTTAACCAGCCCAACAACAACTTTGTTGTGAAGTAGTAAAACTTCACCGAGAGCGAACGCTCGGAAAAAATTAGTTTCGTGATTTGGAGCCATATTTTATAATTCTTTTAATTTAATCCCTTAATCCTAAATCTTTTTTGGAATCAGGGTATATTTCAGTTTCTGTTGATGATTGGATGAGTCTTAGAACAGCGTCTGTCTGGTCGGAATCTGGAAGTCGATTAATAAGGTCAATTATGTCGTTACCTAATTCATCGGCGCTGCCACGGATATGGGCCGAATTTCGAAAATAGATTAAATTGTTGTTGGCACTAAAGGTTTCCCATAATTTGGAGGTGGTTTTTGGACCAATAAATTCAATAAAAGCAGTTCTGACACTTCTGAAAACTTCGACTCTTTTTGGACTTAAAAGCAGTGTTCTAAGTTTTTCAGTCATTTTGATTAAAGTTCTTTTAATTTAATTCCCTTTGATTCTTCTTTGTTGTCGATCAATTCGAGGTATTTTTCGGTGGTGGAGATGCGTTTGTGACCGACGACTTGAGAAACAACATCAATAGGGACACCGGATTTAAGCTGGTAAACGATAAAAGTATTGCGTAAATCGTTGACTTTGACACCTTTGATATCGGCTTTATCAAAATAACGGTTTAATAAACTACGAATATTACGAGCTAACAAACGACGACCCGTTTTGGTAATAAACACATTTTTAGTTTTGGTAGCAATACGAACTTCTTCCAAATAATGGTTGAGAGCTGATTTGGCGGAATTGTTGAGCGGAACTGTCCGAGCAGGGTGACTTTCGTAACTCTCAATAAAAATTTCGCCATCGCTGATGTTTTCCATTTTAAGATTTTCAATTTCTTTGATACGCAGACCAGCCTGAAGCATCAATTCAACAATACCGGTAGCCCGGATATCGTTGCGGCAAGCATCACGAAGAGAACGGTATTCAATGGGTTTAAGAATTTTAGGAAGATCATTTTCATATTTGGGATGTTTAATTTCAGATGAAGGATCGGCAGTAATGGTACCAGTAGTAGCGAGGTGAGAGAAAAAGTTTTTAATAGAATTGAGCTTACGGGAGACCGACTTGGCAGTGTAGTTGTTTTTAATCAGGTCCTTTTTGAAGTCTTCAAGTTGAGGTCCATTAACCGCGTTAATTTCGGTAATATTTCTGGATTTAAGAAAATTTATTAATTGGTTTATGTCGCCTTTGTAGGCTACAATGGTATTGGTTGACTTACCTTTAAGGGTAAGCGCATCCGTAAATGAAGTTAAAGCTAGTTCAAGTGATGTGTCAGGCATAAATTTTATTAGACTAAAATATGACTTATAGTAACACAAAGAAGGCCAATGTTCAAGCTAATTGGAAAGTTAGAGTAAAAAACGGTTTTATGGCTGGGGTGATGCTGGTGATAATTATTTCTTCGCTGTCAAACGTAATAAATCAATACAAAACTCTGGTTGATGCTCAGAAAGTTAATAATGATTTAGAGTTAAAAAATGCCAAAATTAGCCAGGAAATTAGTGATTTGAAGCAGAAAATTGAATACGCTACCAGCAGTGCCTATAGACAAAGACGGGCACGACAATTTTTAGGTCTAGGAAACAGCACGGATAGATGGATTATTTTGCCGAAATTTGACGGCAATATTAATATAGGACAAGAGGTTAACGAATCTAAAACTTTGCCTAAATATATCCAATGGTGGGAACGGTTTACTAAATAATTACCTCGTGGTAGAATCCAAAAGTCTTAGATAGACGATCAGCCACAGGCTGGCAGGCATGCGGGGTAGTGTACGGCTGCACGTGAGGCTCATAATCTCACAGGCCGGGTTCAACTCCCGGCCCCGCAACATAATAAAAGCTCCTAGAAGTAGGAGCTTTTTTATTAAAAACCCTTTGTCCTGCGGACATTTCCCTTGAAAAGGGCAATTTTTATAGAAATAATTCGAAGTTTATTGGTATAATTGGCCTAGCTTGGGTAGCCTTCGCACAAGGCTCCGGCATACCGAGGCAGGGTAGCTCAGTTGGTTAGAGCATAGCATTCATAACGCTAAGGTCGCGGGTTCAAGTCCCGCCCCTGCTACCAGGGCATGTAGCTCAGTTGGTTAGAGCATCGATCTTATAAGTCGAGGGTCCATGGTCCGAGTCCATGCATGCCCACAATTTGAGAAAGTGTTGTTTTAGTGGATTTTCATGGCTGTTAAAACTTCATCGAGGGTTTTTTGGGCTTCGAGGCGAGCTTTTTGGGAACCTGAGTCGATAATTTGTTCAATCAGATCATTTTTACCTTCAAATTCGGCACGTTTAGCACGAATGGGAGACAAAAATTTGTTGATAGCCAGAGATAACTTGGTTTTAACTTCGACATCACCGACAGTACCTTTGATGTATCTATCCTTAAGATCGGCAACTTCTTCTGGGTTATCGTTAAAAGCGTCGTGATAGACAAAAACAGGATTACCTTCGATGTGGCCGGGATCAGTGGGTTTAAGGCGGGTGGGATCGGTATACATACCTTTGACTTTTTTATCGACAGTGGCTTCGTCGTCTGATAAATAGATACAATTACCGATTGATTTGCTCATTTTGGCTTGGCCATCGGTGCCGATCAAAGAACCAACATCACCAATTAAGGCCTTGGGTTCGGGAAAGACTTGGCCAAATATTCGGTTAAAATCGCGGGCGATTTCACGGGTGACTTCGACATGGGATTCCTGATCACGACCGACGGGGACCAAATCGGCTTTGACCATCAAAATGTCGGCGGCCTGGAGAATGGGGTAAGTTAACAAACCGACAGTCGGTTGTTCAATATGGAGATCATGCATGACATCTTTGAGAGTGGGAACACGTTGGGCCCGGGGGACAGTCACTAAATTGGTAAATAAGGTGGATAAATAGGTAACTTCCGGAACCCGTGATTGTTGGTAAATAACTGATTTTTGAGGGTCGATACCGACGGATAAGTAGTCGAGAACTAATCCCCTGACACGATCAGGGATGGTTGAAGTTTTTTCCAAAGTGGCGGCGGTGGTTAAGGTGTGAAGGTCGGCCATAATAAAATAGCAGTCGTATTGATCTTGCAACTTGACTCGATTGGCTAAAGTGCCGACATAATGACCAAGATGGAGCGGACCGGTAGGCCGGTCACCAGTGAGGATACGAGGTTTAGTTTGATTCATAGATATGATGAAATTTTAACATTTAATAACTGGGTCTTTGAGCTTTGTAAAATACTTGGCAACTGATTTGGGATTGTAGCCACCAATAAGCTGGTCCTCAAAACCGCGGGAATCAATTACCAGAAGAGGTGTTGTCGGAAATGATTCGAATATTACTGACAGAGCCAGGACGTTGGCAATTTGCCTGATGGCAGTATATCGGGCAAGATTTCGGGAATAATTGGGGAACATTTCAGAATAATGTTCATATTGGCCATTGACGCGCATTTCAAGAATTTTTTCACTGACGTGCTGACCACCGCCGCCATCGCCTTGGAATCTTAGAACATTAAATAGATTTTCATATTTTTCATCAATTCCTTTGACGCGCAAAAAATCGGTTAAAGTATAAATATTGGATAGCTCCGGGTGTTTATATTTTAGAAAATTAATGTATTTATCAATAGACTTACGAGCATTAGTCACATCAGCTTCCGGAACAATTTTTTGATTGGAGGGAAAACAATAGTCTAGGTCATGATCGGAGACTATTAGAGTGGAGTTCACCTTTAACCCATTATTTTCAAATGTTTTTACCAAAGATAGTAACCGTTGAAAAATAGCCTCCTCACTAGGGTAAATTCTTGACTGGATAACTTGGTCGGTATCTTCAATAACCTGTAGGTTTTTTCCATCGGGATAGGTAAACCGAATGCTTTTAATATGAACAAGTTCTAATGGTGTACCATTTTTAAGACTTTCAAGAATTACTTGTTGCAAATTTCCGACAGGTTCAGCTGTTTTTATTTTATCGAGTTCATAAATAATGGATAAAAACTGAAGACATCTTTCTGGAGATAAATCATGATTTATCCCATAAAACATAATTCTGGCGGTTTGCTGGATAGATTCCCGGAAATGTTTTCTGATTAGAAATTCTTTAACTTGGGGAATATCGACAGCAGAGGATATAGAGCCAGTTACCAAGCTTTCAGCTTTTTTATGTTCACCGGGAAATGTTGGTGGCAGTATGGGCGATTTACCAACAAGAATTTGATGAGCGATTGGGGAGTTGATAACCTCTAGAACTAATTGCTCGTATTGGCCAGATTTTTTTAACTGTTCCAAAAAGAAGTTTCGGGCTTGAGGTAAAAAATCTGTTAAGTTTGAATTTTCTTGAGGAACATTCTGGGATCGGTCGATAATTTCTTCGATACGCGGACGGATAAAGTCGCGCAATATCTGACGCTCATTATCTCGTTTGGAGATATCGTTTAATAAAGTTTCTAGATATTGACCCTCTTTAATTTGGGGAGCCTCGACAGAAATACCAAATAAGTTGATCATATTTTTAGTCCGCCCAAAGATACCCCCGATGAACAGGAGTAATAACAAGATCTGCCTTTTGAGGCAGGGATACCAAATGAGTTGGTTTGATATATTTTTCTCTCATAGTAGGAGTGGCGGGGATCGAACCCGAATCGCCTGTTTTGGAGACAAGCATGCTTCCCTTGCACCACACTCCCAAATAAAAAACTCCCGACTAGCGGGAGTAAAGAGTTTTTTGGAAAAAGGTTTTTAGGACCGATTAAAATCTCCCGCTTGGGCTAGAAAGGAGCACCACCAAGTTGTAGAGATATTAATAGTCATTGACGGCATTATAACACCAATTTGATTAAATTTGTATTATAGGGTAAAATTTGGAATGAAGGTTTTTGTTGAAACACCATCAGGACTTGGAATTCAAGAGAGAACAAATGTTTTAGGAATTGGGGTCAAGCTACAACCTAGACTTATAGCAGAAGTTTCTACTAATGATTTGATGAAAATAAGGGATAAATTGGTTAATAGTAGAGCATTGGGCGATGGTTATTATTGGGTACAAGAAGAGTTGGATATCAGAGATGGTTTAATACCGAGGTTGTGATATACTAGCCAAAGTTATTAAGGCCGAACGTTGTAGAGAAATCGATGATAATTAGGCAAAAAGGTAGATATGGCAAAGACAAATCCAAAATTAGAAGCACAAGCTAGAACTGTTTTAGGCCGCAAGGTGAAGAAATTGCGACGTGAAGGATTGATTCCGGCAACAATTTACGGACATAAATTTGATTCGATTTCGGTTCAAGTTGACGGTAAAAGTTTTAATAAATTATTTGCCCATGTAGGCGAATCGGGTTTAGTTGATTTGGTTGTAGGCGAAAACACTTACCCGGTTATTTTTAGAAATCCACAATATCACCCAGTTTGGGGCGATTTAATTCACATTGATTGTTATAAAGTTAACTTGAAAGAGAAAATTACCACCACTGTACCGATTGAATTTGTGGGTGAGTCACTGGCGGTTAAAGCAGGTAATATTTTGGTGCCGGTAACTGAAGAAATTGAAGTAGAAGCATTGCCGGGTGATTTACCCGAAAAAATTGTGGTAGATTTGGCCGTGCTGGAAACTTTGGAGTCAATGGTAACAGTGGCTGATTTGGTATACGATAAGGATTTGGTAGAAATAAAAACTGCTTTAGACCAGGTAGTCATTAAGGTTGAAGAACCGAAAGTCGAAGAAGAACCAGTAGTAGAATCGACTGAACCGGTTGAAGTACCGGCAACAGAACAGAAGACCGAAGAAGAAAAAGCAGCTGACGATGCAGCTAAAAAGGCTGAGAAAGAAGCTGATAATAAAGCTTAGAGATATCGTCGCGGATGGGATCGGCTTGGTAAGCTTTAGTAATTGAATCGATGGCTTCTTTGTTTTTGCCTAATATTAGGTTTATTCTGGTAATTTCTAATAAGTCATCGGTGGTTTTGGCAGATTTACCAATAAGGTTGTTTAATTGGTTTTTGAGACTGGCGGGTTCCAATTGGGATTTAAGATAAATTAGGTCGACTTGGTCGAGTTTTGGTTCTAAGGCGGCAGCGGCCGCCCAATTACCTTTGAGAGCAAAAAAATGCCAAAGCTGTAAGCGATTGTGGTATTGATCCCCTTTGGAGAGAACGACAGACCGGGGAAGAAAAAAAATAAAAGCTAATAATAAGAGCAAAAATAGCCAGCGATTCACAAGAAATTCTATCATGATAAAATGTTGACTGTGGAAATGATCAAAAAAGCAGCGAAGGTAATTAAAAACGGAGGGTTGGTGATATTCCCGACAGATACGGTGTATATTTTGGCAGTTGATCCGACTAATCAAAAAGCGGTTGATAAATTAATTGCATTTAAAGACAGATGGCCGGGAAAAGCAATTTCAGTGGCGGTAAACAGTGTGAAAATGGCAGAAAAATATGTCGTATTGAACAAAAGAACAACTGATTTAATGACAAATTTATTACCAGGCCCGTTTACACTAGTTATCGGCGGGAAACATAAAATGGCTAAGGGAATCGAGGCAGAGAACGGGACATTGGGAATTCGAATACCAGATAATCCAATGATAATGGAGCTGGTTTCCGAAATTGGCGGACCGATTACGGCAACTTCGGCTAATTTGTCGGGAAGAACACCACATTATTTAGTAGAAAGTTTAATGAAAACACTGTCTCAGAAGAAAAAACATATGATTGATTTGGTGGTTGATGCAGGTAAACTGCCGAGGAATAAACCGTCGACGGTTATTGATTTGACCGAACCGGAAATAAAAATTTTGAGAAGAGGAGATTTGATTGTCGGAAAAAGTAAAACGTTAATATCAAAATCAGAGAAAGAAACAGAAAGAATTGCGAGATTTATTCTCAGAAGGGCGCAGGCAAGCTGCGCCCCTACAGTCTTTGGATTGAGTGGGGATTTGGGATGCGGGAAGACAGTATTTTCTAGAGCAATAGGGAAATATTTAGGGGTGGAAGGAAAAATTACTAGTCCGACGTTTGTGATTTATAACGAATATAAAATTAAGGATGGCTTATTTTTACATTTTGATTTGTACAGAATCACAATGGAACAAGAACTTGAGGAAATAGAATTTTTAGAGCAATTTACTCAAAATACGATCAGTTGTATTGAATGGCCGGAAATTATGGGAAAAGAGAATATGAAAAAATTAAAAAGGGTAGCTAATTATGTCCCGGTAAATTTTAGATATGTGAACGAAGAAACTAGGGAGATTGAATTTTAAAATCTTTTAAGAACTGATCGCATTCTTCGATCAAAGGTTGCCGGGCATTGTGAACACATTGGATAGTGTACTTGGTCTGGCCGGCTTCGACGTCAACAATTCTTTGGGTGGAAATACCGTAGACGAAAGTGGGAAGCCCTGAAACTAAAAAGTCGGAAGAAAATTGGCGATTGGGATTGATCCAGGACCATTGAGTACCAACATGGACAGCAATATTGCCAGAGGTTAGGTAAAATGTATAGCGGTTGCCGGAGGCTTCGGTATCCTGATATAGTTTACGAAGGGATTGGTAAACTACAGAGAATTTGTCGGTATCACTAGTGTAATTTAATGTGGCTGGCGTTGGTGAGGCAGATGTTTTGGCGGTCGGAACAGTGGGAACAATGGAAGGATTAGCCGATTCGGTAGAAACAGAGGTGGGAGTGATTATTTCTTCAATAGTAGGTTCCGGGACAATGGTTGGGACAACACTTTGTTCGACAACAACCGGGGTTGAATCTGGTTTTTTAAGTCGAAAGAGAAGATAAAGACCGGCAAGTGATAAAATAACCAGAATTATAGTTAAAATTAGATAACTAGTGGTGGACGCGGGACGGTCAAGATCCGTTCTAGATGAAGCCATAAATAAATAATACAGTAATGTTAATACTGGCGATAGAAACAAGTTGTGATGATACCTGTGCGGCTGTTTTAGATAACGACCGGGTATTAGGTAATGTAATTTCATCACAAACAAATTTATATAAAGAATGGGGCGGAGTTGTACCGGATATTGCCAAAAGAGCACATCAGAAAAGAATCGGGCCGGTGATAAATAGAGCGCTAAAAAAAGCTAAAAAAAAGATTGAGGACATCGAAATCATTGTGGTAACTCAAGGACCGGGGTTGGCGCCGGCATTAGGAGTCGGGGTAAATTTTGCTAAAGAACTGGCAATAAAATATGATAAAAAACTGGTAGCAGTTAACCATATTGAAGGTCATATTTTATCTAATTGGGTAAAAAATATGTACGGTAAACCTACTCGAAAAGTAGAGTATCCGGTACTATCACTTACTGTATCAGGAGGACATACTAAGATTATTTTGGTGAATGAAATCGGTAATTATGAAGTGGTTGGAGAAACACTGGATGATGCCGGGGGAGAGGCGTTGGATAAGGCGGCGAAATTATTGGGATTAGGATATCCCGGCGGGCCGGTGATGGAAATATTAGCCAAAAAAGGTAATTCACAATATCTTGATTTACCAAAACCACTGGCTGATAAAAAAATATTGGATTATAGTTTTTCCGGATTAAAAACGTCGTTTTATTACAAAATCAAGAATTGGCCAAGGGAAAAAGTTAATAAACATTTAGCGGATTTGGCGGCATCTTTTCAAAATGCGGTATTTGAGACATTGTTGAGGAAATATAAATTGGCGATTGAAAAATATCAACCGAAAACGCTATTGGCGGCAGGAGGGGTAATGGCTAATCAGGAATTGAGGAAGAGATTGCAGAAATTGGCGAGGGAGGAAAAGTTGCCGATTTTGATGCCGGTGAAAAAATGGCTGAACACTGATAACGCGGCGATGATTGGGGTGGCAGGGTATTTTAAAGCGATGAGGGGTGAGTTTGTGGTAAATATCGAGAAGTTGGATAGAGATCCGAGACTTCAGATTTAATTACTAATTACACATTATATCGAAGGTCCCCTTCGATACACGGCGGCCCAGGGAACGAAATTTGAGGTAAAGGTTTTTTGATTGATGACAACGCCCTCACGGGTAACTTTCCAATCGAAAGCAGTTTTTAAACCAGGAATAGCGTGTTCATCCTGGATAACTTTGCCCGGAGGTAAGGTAGGATCGTCAATGTAAACCGCCGGAGGTGCGGGAGAAGCGTCCCACTTACGATAATTAGCAATCTCAACTTGACGGCCGTCAGAAGTGCCGTAGAAATCGTAACTTAATTTCTTTTTAACACCGTCGTAGGTGCTTTGAATGAGAATGTGATGACCGGTATCGTTGGTGAATTTTAAATCGGGACTAGGAATAAAAACGGTTGCATCGTAACCTGGCGGCATATCTTCTTCGTAATACTGAACCCGATAAGCGTGATTGCGGCGTTCGGTAATGTTTAGTCCGGCATTGAGAAGGGCGCGAAAAAAAGTGGTTGACACCTGGCAAATCCCGCCACCGACATCAAGCTCGGTTTTGCCGGCCCGAATGATATAGGCTTTTTTAAATCCAGCATCAAGGGTAACCTCCCCCAGGGCTTTGACAAAAGAAAATGTTTCACCGGGAGCAACTAAAATTCGATTGATAATTTCAGCACCTTTTTGAACATTGAAATTGCGAATGGCGGTACTGTGGGAAAAAGTTGATTCGCCATGACCGATTAATTCTTTGATACCTAAATTGTTGGCTTCGGAATTGGTGATTTTCGGACTTTGAAAAATTAAGGGTAAAGACAGAGAGATGGTTTTCTCGGGTTGATTGACTAAGGTCTCAATTTGAGGGCAAAGAGAAGCTTCAAGTTCGACTAAATTTAAAGTGTAACCATCAGCGGCAGTTTTAAATTCGAGAACTTTATTGTTTTCAAACTTAAAAACAGCATCGACGGGATCTTTTTTGACACTGTTTTCCAAACTTAAAACATAATCATGAATGGCATTTGACCGACAGGCCGAATCAAAACCGAGCCAAGAAATTAAGGTTTTGTCATCAATTAATATAGGATCATTGTGACCGGTAAGAGTAATATTTTTACCAATCAAAGCTTGGGCTTTTTGAATGGCGATGGCAACTAATGATTCTGAGGGTAATTGGCCGACAGAAAGGGTGGGAATGGAAATGGGGTCAGAGTTAAAATCAGTCAGAGCTGTTTTAATTTGAGATTCAAGACCGACTTGATCGACGGTCAAACCAATTTCACCAATTTTGTTTTCGATTTGTTTTTGGTCGGTAAGAATCAATTGGGAAGGAACGAAGGGGCGATCGATTTGGGAGGCAATTAAGTCAATTTGTTGAATTAATTCTTCCGGGTGGTAAGTGGTAACTAAAGTGAAATTTTTTGGTTGAAAAAAGGCAGAAAAATAATTTATTAAACCTTGATTAAGGCGACGGTAAAGTAAATTACTGGCGGTTTGGGAATAATTAATTTGGGCGGAAATGGAGGCTGAGTTGATTATAAACTGACGAGAATTATAGGTAAGAGTGAAATCTGGTATTGTAGGAAACTCCGTCTGAAGACGAGAAACAATCTCTTTTTTATTTAATAAGGAAAAATCACGACCGAGGACAGTGGTGTTTTTACCGGTTTTACCAAAGCCGAACACAACAGGAAGAATTGGCAATAATATTATTAAGATAACTAAAATTAGAATGATTGGAAATAAATGGCGTTTTTTCATAGTTTATCCATGGCCTGATTGGCTAATTTATCGGCGTCAGTATTTAACTCCCGGGGAATATTTTTAAATTCGTAGGGTAAATATAACCGGGATAAAAGTGAAGTAACTTGGTCTAATAACGGTTTTAAATTTTGGGCTTTCATTTTATAAATTCGCTGAACTTGTCGGATAACCAATTCGGAATCGGAGTGAAAAATAATTTTTTCGGCCGAAGGTTTTTCCTGAACAATCCAGGATAAAGCAGATATCAGAGCATAATATTCGGCTTCATTGTTAGTTTTAATACCCAAAGCCTTGGATTCACGGTAGATGGTTTTTTGATCCGATTTGACGATAACACCGTAACCGGAAAGTCCGGGATTGCCGCGTGAACCTCCATCAGTGAAAACATTTAAAATCATAATGTATATGATAACAAATTGAAACCCAACCTACATTTATTCAACAAGAAGTAACAAGGCCATGAGAGAGAAGCCGAGAATGACGGTGATGATTTGGAGAAGGGAATGTTTAATTTGTGGCTGGTGGCGATGGAGCTCGGGAATGAGATCGGAGGAAGCCAGATAGATAAAACCGCCGGCAGTCATCGGTAAAACATATTGTGAAAAATCAAAAATATTGTTAAAGATTAAAACTAGAAGACAACCAAAAATAGCAAAAAGAGCGGAAATAAAATTTAAAGACAAAGCTTTTTTGAGTCCCAGACCTTGGTGAAAATATATGCCAAAATTGCCGATTTCTTGGGGTATTTCATGTAAAATAACTGCTAAGGTGGTGGTTAATCCCAGACGATAATCAACTAAAAACGAAGAAGAAATTATCATCCCGTCGATAAAATTGTGGACTGAATCACCGACAACAGAGAGTGAAACTACGTGGCTATTGTCATGACAGTCCGGATCGTGACAATGGCGCCAGCGGATAATTTTCTCGACAGAAAAGAAAAGCATTATACCGACAAAAATAAGGATTGAGGATAATAACGGCGAAAGTGACTGAAAACTGGAAGGAAGAAGATGAATAAAGGCATCACCTAAAAGGGCACCGACGGCAAAACTGACTAAAACGAAACTAAAACGACGAAAAGAATAGAGGAAGACACCGACGAGAGAGATAAGACTGACAATGGCGGTAGCAGTTAATGATAAAATGGCTGGTTCCATTGAAGTTTAGTTTAGCAAAATTACCAAAATTTAGGTATGATTAAGTTGATGGATAATAACGATATACAATCACCTTTGCCACCAAGGCAAACAACTGTGGAGGAGACGGTGACGGAAACAGTTAAACCGGAAGTAAATCAGACTGAGGCACCAACGACTGTGACAACTGTATCTGAGGTTAAGCCTAAATTTCCGGTAAAAATACTGGGTGTGGTTGGGCTGATAGCGTTGGTGATGGCGGTGGGAATACTGGGAATGAAATTAATTAAAGGTGGTGGCGGGGGCGGAGAGGTAACACTAACTTACTGGGGACTATGGGAGGACTCGGCAATTTTGGAAGGTATTATTGCTGATTTTGAGACAAAAAATCCGGGGATAAAAATAAATTATGTTAAAAATCAAAAGGACGATTACCGAACCAGATTGGCCGGCAGACTGGAAAAAGATCCGAGTTCGGGTGACGTACCGGATATTTTTCGACTGCATTCGAGCTGGTGGCCAATGTTTAGTGACAAATTGGCGATGGTTCCGGAAACAACATCAGCAAATATCGGGTTAAATACTGATTATTATGATGTTTATAAAAATACATTAAAGCAAAAGGGTCAGTTTTGGGCAATACCGTTGATGTATGACGGATTGGCGATGTTTTACAATAAAGATTTATTGGAATCGGCGTCAGTTCAAATACCAAAATCATGGTGGGAATTGGAATCGGCAGCCAATAAGCTGACGGTTCGGGATGATACAGGAAGGATTAAAATTGCCGGAGCGGCTTTGGGATTGGTGGACAATGTGGATCAATGGAGTGATATTTTGGGATTGATGATGATGCAAGGCGGAGTTAACCCGTTGCTGTCAGACCCGACTAACACGAAAAAATTGCAGGATGTACTGACTTTCTATACTTTGTTTTACACCAAAGATAAAGTGTGGGATGAAAGTTTGCCTAATTCAACTGAATTGTTTGCTAACGGAAAGTTGGCATTTTATTTTGGACCGTCGTGGAGAGCTTTTAATATCAATGATATAAATCCAAATTTGGATTACGAAATTGCCGCAGTGCCTCAATTGCCCACAACTACCGATTTGTCGTCAAACACCACCAATGAGACAGATTTAACCAATATTAATTGGTCAACATTTTGGGTAGAAGGTGTAAACAAGAACAGTAAGAAGCAAAAACAGGCGTGGCTGTTTTTGGAGTTTTTGTCGCAAAAAGACAATTTGGAAAAGTTGTACAAGGCGGCAGCGGAGACCAGGGCTTTTGGAGAAATATACCCCAGAGTGTCGATGCAGGAGATGATGTTGCAAAATCCAAAAACAGCGCCGTTTGTCAAAGCGGCCAACACAGCTAATTCATGGTATTTGTGTTCGAGGACTTTTGACGGTGCCAGTGGGATTAATGATGATATGACAAAATATTTTGGAGATGCAATTAACTCGATAGTGATTAAGAATATGACACCGGAGAGTGTAATGGTAGATTTAAGGAACGGAATTGATCAGTTAAAAACAAGATATAAATTATAAAATATGATTTTAGTAAACTTTAAAATTTACAAAGAAACATTTGGCAATAAAGCCATTGAATTGGCAAAGGTATGCAAAGATGTGGCTATTAAAACAAAAATAAAAATTGTTCCGGTGGTGTCACCATTTGATGTTTACCGAATTAAAAATGAGGTCGGAATAGAAGTATGGGTGCAAAATGTAGATGAGTACACGGATGGGGCTAAGACAGGGAAAATATCCCCGATTCAGGCTCGCGACGTCGGTGCCAGCGGAGCAATAATTAACCATTCAGAATGCAGAAAGAGCCCGGGAAACATTAAAAAAATATTAAGTCAGTGGCCGGAAAACTTTATCTCTTTAGTATGTCTAAGATCGCTGGGTCAGGCTGCGGGTTGGGCAAAAAACATTAAAACGGATTTTGTAGCTTATGAACCGAGCTATTTAGTCGGCAGTAAAACTAAGTCAGTTTCCAGTGAAAAACCCGAAGTAATTAAAAAAATGGCCGATTTGTTTAAGGGCAAGCTGTTGGTAGGGGCCGGGGTTCATTCAGGGGAAGACGTGAAAACGGCGTTAGGTTTGGGCGCAGTGGGGATATTATTGGCCACTGATGTGGTTAAAGCTAATGATCCGGAAAAGGAGTTATTGGAGTTGGCTAAAGCTTTTTAGTGTATAATCAAAACAGCTTATGGCATCGATTGACAACCTATTAGTCTCATTGTTCGTTGACGAAGTAGTCGGCGGTTTTTTGGTGACAGTACCTCCGGGCCATGTGGGATGTATTTACAGTATTTTTAGTGGGGTAATGAAAAATGTATGGTACCCGGGAATGCATTTTAAACTACCAATAATTCACAGAGTGAAACTATTTAATGCTCAATTGATTGAATATACAGTAGCCAAGGACGTTACTCTTAAAGATAATAAAGAAATTATGGGTGACGAAATAATTAATTCAGTAACGGCAGACAATAAATTTGTGGCAGTGGAAGCTACCGTATTAATAAAACTCGATACAGAAAGATTGCCGGAAATATGGCAAAATATTGGAGAGAATTTTGTTTCAAAAGTGGTTCGGCCGGTAACCCGAAGCCGGATTCGGAGGGTGTTGACCAATCATACTTTGGTAAATGCCTTGTCAACAGAACGTAGTGCGATTGAGGAAGAAATTAAAAATGAATTGAGGGAATCGTTGGAGTCGCACGGGTTGAATGTGGAAAATTTTTATTTAAGTTCATTAACCCCAATTGAGGGGACAGTTTATGGTGAACCGATAAAACCAGAAGAGTTTTTGGAATTACCGAAAGATGCGGCAGAAATTAAAAATCAGAGATTAATATCCGGAGAAACTACCCAGCTATAGATAGTCCCCATAAATGACAGGTTGGTGGTAAAACAGAAGCTAATGAAGAAATAGTCGAACCGGAAGTGATAACGTCGTCAAAAATGATTAAATTGGGTGGAATCAAAGCCGAATTGAGGGTAAAAGAGTGCAAAAGATTGGTTTTACGAAGAGATTTGTTGATAATGTTGGCCTGAGGTGGAGTGTAATGCCGACGAATTACCAGATCGCGATAGTATTTAAGTGACAGCTTTTGAGCTAAGGCTGAAGCCAATAAGTCAGATTGGTTAAACCCGCGCCAATTTTGGCGGTAAGAATGAAGTGGCACCGGGACAAGGCAGAAATTTTGTTGACGCCAATAGTTGACTAAATTGGGAAAATTGGTATTGAGAGCAGACACCGATAAGTTGACAAGTTCCGGGATTAAGTCAGTAACAAAATTGTATTTGAGGTCATGAAGAATATTTTTAATCGGAAAATGATAAGGAAAGAGCGATAGAAGTCCTTCAAACCCAGGGAATTGACGGATAGACTTGATTTTAGCGATTGAGTAATAGTCTTGAAAATAATCGCGGGGATAAAGTAAATCCAGAATAAGGCTCACTATAGTAGAATATACTAATGGAATATATTACAAAGCTGATAGAAAAGATTGCCTATAAAAGGGGGGTTAATTTTAATTATTACAATACCGATGCGGTTATTTCAAAGTTGAGGGAGTCGGCTCCTAAAAGTTTTTTTGGCAGGAAAATCAGTGATATCGGTTGTGGGGATGGAGTAAATACGATTAAAATCGCCAAGGTCTTGAAGGCCATAGATGTATGTGGATACGATATATCAATGAGTTTGGTCGACAAGGCTAAAGATAGGGGGTTGAAGGTGGTAGTGGTGAACAGAGATGAGAAAATTACGGGTGATTTAGGGGTGTTGTGGGGGGTGGTACACCATTTTGCCGATCCGGTGGAGGATATGGTTAAAATTGTGAAGAATTTTAAGTCTTTTTTGATTAGGGAACCGACTGACCGGTGGCGGATATTGGAAGCGGGTAAAAGAATTCCTGAACCTAAAATGACTAATATGGTGGAGTTAGTGGCTAAAAAGTGTGGTAAAAAAGTGGTTAAAGTATTGGCTAACGAGAACCAGGGTAAATCGGTTTTGTATTTTATAGGATAGTTCAAACCCCACCGCCCTTCAGGCACCTCCCCTTGACAAGGGAGGCACAAAACTAGTTTTTAGCCTATAATTATGATATAATGAGCTGTACTTAACATGGAGATGTATTGAATTGACGGAAGTTGTACTTTAAAAAACTGCAAGCCGGCTTTGATCCATTGAGCCGTAAAACAGGGTCAAAAACAAACATGCCAAAAATACTTTTGGTGTCAAATTAAATGAAGTTGCAACTAACGTTGCCAACTCATTAAATTTCGCTTTTGGAACTCCAGCGCAAGCTGTTGCTTACAACTGCTAAGACCATTGGCTGATCCCCTATTCTGTCGGAGATTAGTCAGTGTAAATTAAATCAGAATGCTATCTTTTAGATCTCGATTTTTAAAAGATTTAAGCGAGGGGTAATGCCCTCACCAATCGACACTTCAACACTTTTTGTTGGTTTTAGTTGTTGGAGGTGTAGGATAAGACTAATTAAGCTTGTAGACGTTTTTTAATTTCACTTTCGGACCTCGGTTCATTGCCGAGCATCTCCTCAACGTACAAAAAATCCGCATTTGCGGATTTTTTTACGTTGCTAGAACGTAAAATTTGCTTCGCAAATTTGTACGTTCTCGCCATATTATTAATATGTGTTTTATTACACATATGTATTGAAAAGTATTAAAGATGGTGAGTTATATATTGGCTATACTTCAAATTTAAAGAAAAGAATTAATAGACATAATAAAGGTCTGAATATTGCAACAAAGCCGCATATACCATATCGGTTAATTCATTTTGAAGGATTTTTAGATAGGACTGATGCAAAAAATAGGGAGGAATACTTAAAATCAGGTTGGGGTTTTAGAAGCATTAAGAAAATGTTGAAAAGATATTTATCTTAAACTTTTTTTCATTTCCTCTTTTTTGATCTTTTCCCTTTTTTCGTATTTGCGGAGCTTGTGGCCGATGCCAAGGTCCATTTTGAACCAACGACCTTTGGTAAAAATGGAGATAGGAATAATCATGTACTTTTGATTGCGGAAACTGAGAAGCTCAGCTATTTCTTTTTGGGTCAAAAGTAATTTTCGTTCAGTAGTAGTATCAACAGCGACACTTTGGGCAAATTTGTAAGGAGAGATATGTAAATTAAAAATTGTGGGAATACCGTTGACCACCTCAACTTTGGCACCTTTAAATTGGACTCCTTGGGTGCGCAGTGATTTGACGTCGGAGCCGGAAAGAACTAATCCGGCTTCAAGCTTGGCTTTGAACTCGTAGTCAAGTGAATCTTTATTAAAATAGCGCATACTAATGGATTATCTCACAAAGATAACTTTAGGTCTGTTGTTTACTAACAGCAATTTGGAGAGAATCTCCGGAAATTTGCGGATGAAAATCGAGTCGTTGTGGAACTTGACGTTGTTCTAAAAGGTGATTAACTCGTTGGTCTAAAACTTTACCAATAGTAGTATTACCGATAAGATTTGATAATAGTTCCTGTAGGTTAAATCCGGGAATTTTTGATGGATTTATGTTTAAATTTGAAAGTGAGATATCGTTTAATATTAGTTCGTTTCTAAGGATAAACGACAAAGAAACAGGAAAGGAAATAACTTTGATGGCATTAGCCGAAATTTTACAGGCGACACCTTGCTTAGTTGGAGTAAGGTCAATATCTTTAATGCCTATTTTTATTCCGTGAGGTAATTTGTTTTGATATTGTTCTAATAGCTGACGAATAATACCATCGATGCTAGAAATCGGTGCTTCGAGAGTAACTTCTTGACTTGCTGATAACTTTGTAAGTAACTCGGGTACTAATTGACCAAAATCGGGTAGCTTAGTTATTTTAATAACTGTAGGTTTAACTTCTACTTTAGGCTCGGAAATTGGAGCTTGAACAACAACATTCTTGGCCTCATCTAAATACCGTAAGGCAGCAGCTAATGAGGCCCAATGATGTAAAGCCGTAGTGATTTCGGGCTTTTCTTTGGCGATAACTAGAGCAGCAGCAAATCTATCGACATACATTTGTAAAATTGTATCTTTATCCTTTCCTTGGAAATAGTTTTGGCCATTTGGACCGTACAAAATGTTATTAACATCATAGGAGTGCGTCCAATTGTCGGGTATTGTTGAGTCAAGTGCACGACCAAGTAAGGCTTCGACTTCATCAGTAGAAGGTAGTGGTCTATCTGTTACATTAGCCCATTTTAATAGCTTGTTCCCCGATTCTGTCCAGCTTGCCTGTCCCTTTCTAAATCGATCTAAACGGGCGTTCACTAAATTAGCAGCAGAATCGGCATAAGTGTACCCAGTATTGGATTCATGTTTACCGAGTGAGTCAACGGCGAATTGAAAATAAAGTGGTTTTTCGGCATTAGCTGTAGTCATAATGGATTTTACAACACTATTTTATATATTTTCTGATCGGAGCTGAGGACAAAGATGATTACTTGATGAATCTTTGACTGGTCGGTAAACGCTGTCTTTGATTATTACGAGGCGAGGGCAGATTGTTATGTTCGAAAACAATTTTATTGATAGCTAGGTCATTTATTTCGATAACTTGGGCAATAGTAAGCCCAGGGAGAAAGTCATGGGCAATTTTTTTTTCAAGTCCATTATTGCTTTGATTACATTTTTCGATATAGGCTAAGACACACACAACCAGGCGTCTATCCCAAAGCTGGTGCCTTTGTTTCGGTTCGGCGATTAACGGTTTGACCTCGTATCTTTCTGATAGGTGTCTGACGACGTCGGCCCAAAAAACACTGTCGGCGTCACGTCGTTTATCCATGTCTTTTCGGACAATACATTTTTTAAGAACGTCGACAAGCAAAAAATCCAGGCTGAATTGTGTAGTCCAAAGCTCAGTCGTAGCCAAAATCTCTTTAGCGATTGGCTGAAGAACAACCCTGGTTAATTCCGGGGGAACGGGATTCTTATAACGGAGTCGACCGATATTTTTTTCCTCACAACGGAATTTGACAAACCCAGGAAACTCGGCTTTATCCATTTAGAGCCTGATTGTAACATAGGCTATAGACTGACCTTGTAGATTTTCTGATCGGAGCTGAGGACGAAGATGATTTTCTGGTCAGGATCGTAAGCAATATCCAGAACTTTTTTGTCACCAAAGTTATATTTGGATAATCCCCCGCCATCTTTTTGGAAGACATAAATAAGGCTGTCGCCATCGATGAATGCCAAACTGTCCTGAGTAGCGGTGGTAACTAAATTATGGACTTTGTTAAAGTTGGGAACATAATCGGTTTTAAAATTTTCTTTAGTACCAAGATTGTAGGGAGCCAATTGACCGGTTCCGTTTAAGACCCAAATGCGGCCGTTAATGGCTAAAGAAACCGGATTTTGGGGTAAAGGTTGGTTATCTTTGAGCCAAGCCCGGGGAGCAGAAAAACCTTCGGGAGTCAGTGCCAGTTTGTAAATATTGTCAGAAGAAAGCAGATAAAAGCTACCGTTCCAGACAGCGACATCATTGACCGTAAAATTATTTTTCGAATTGTTGAATTCGATTGTCTTAATAACACCACTACCGGAAATTTGACTTAACTGGTTATCGGTTAAAATAAACAGATTATTTTGATCAACAACTAACTTTTTGGCTGATTTTAAAGCATCGGACTGAGATAAATTGTGAATGCTTTTTTGAATAACATCCAGCTGGTCAATACGACCTTTTTGGGTGTCCAGTAAATAGAGCTTGGAATCTAAAAGATAAATTCGGGAATAACTAGGAGATTTAGAAATTAGAGCCGTATCATAAGGATCTTTGCCGGGGAAATATTCACCGGAACCGGATTGACTAAGAAGCTGTTGGATTTGATTGTCAAATGGTTGAATTAATTCAGAGTGAATTTTAAGAGCGGTTAGTTGTTGGTAAATAGCTTTGGCTTCTTCACCGGCTTTAAGGGAGGCGTCAAGATTAAGATTTTTAACGATTTTTGCGTCGTTAATTTTTTGTTCAAGAGAGGTTTTTAGTGATTGAAATTGATTTTCTAACTGAAGTTGACGATTGCGACGAAAGCCATAAAGAACGCTTCCGGTGAGCAAGAAAAGGATAATTATGGCGATAATAAGGCTAATCTTTTTACGTTTTACTACCTGATTGATGTCTGAGTGTTGGAGGTATTGAGGTTCCGTTTTTGGGGTAAAAATGGGAATAGTTGGAAGTGGTTGTGGTGACGGAGTAGACTCAATTTGGCCGACATCGGGCTGGATTTGAAGAAAGAGAGCCGAGAAACCATCTTGGTTGGGAACAGCCATTAAGTGGGAAGAAATATTTTCTTCAAGATTATTGACCGGTAAGTTGAGATAATTTTTTATATTATCCACGGTTAATGAGTCGTTAAATTGATTGGAAATAAGTAAAAATTTGTCGTTGATTTCGGCCTGACCGGTGACGACGGTGACAGTGGAACTACTAATAAGGCGGGAAAACTGGTTTTGGCGAAGTAAGTAAACATAATCCGAACCAAAACTATAAAGATAAACTTGGGGAAATTTAATGACACAAATGAGCAGGGTGGCCAATGGCGGTAGATTGACGGCTTTGACCGCTTCAAGGATAGAATCGGGGACATTAGCGGCTGAAGAGTAATAGGTAGTGGTAAGGTCTTCGATAATGGTTCGGCCAAGATCTGATTGGAGGCCGATCAGACCAAAAAGATGACCTTTGGAGGAGGCGACGGAAGGATCATCCGGTTCGTTTTCCCAATATTGAGACCAGAAACTGGGATTAGTTTTGCCAATAAATGATCGGCAAGTGAAATGCATTAAGTAATAATACAATGAACAAACCCACTTTTTCTAAAGTATCACTAAAGTTAAAAATACAAGAAAAATAGCGAAGGCAAAATGAATATAGGAAAAGGCAATCAAAATATTATTAAATTTGTCATAAACGTTTTTGGTCATTGATCCAACTTGTTTGACAACAACCAGGGCAAAAATCAAATAAAGGATGGATCCTAAAACAAAAGAGGCTTTTTCAACAATTTGAAGGTAGAGATTGATTTGGGGGAACATGTTAGTTGATTCTGCCTTCGAGAGCTTCCAGCTCTTCCTCTTGGCGGAGTTGTTGTAAAACTTTAATAACTTTTTCGGGATTGGGAACATTTTCAAATTCAATTTCGGGGACTTCAGCGGCAGTCTGAATATAAACCGAACCGTAATTAAACATAGTGGGGAAAAGTCCAATAACTTTGGAGGTGACATCCTGAATCATATTAATTTTGGCTTCAGAAAATTTTTTGACCAAGAGATTGTTAAAATCAATGTCGACGACCCGTTCGTCGGTGATAATAAAAACATTAAAATACCAGGAGAGAAATTTTTCAAAAGCAAAAACGAAGGTAACAAGAAAATAAAAGAGAACCGTGACAAAGCGATAGTTGGGGGCAAACCCGGAAAGAGCCGGAAATAAAAAAATAGGAATAATCAGCAAAATAATGGTGGTTAAAATCCAAGAACTATTGGTAAACCAATGAGGGCGGAGGACAAGAAGAATGCTTTCGTCGGGGTCTTTTTCTTCAAAACTAAAAACTTTGGGATTAATTAAAAAGGCAGAGAAGGGATTGGTAGTATGGCCCAGAATTTCGTTTATTTTATCGCGATATTTGGCATTAGGGTTGGTGCTGACAGCTATCTTAATTTTCTTTTTTAATGGTTTAGGAGTAAGAGGAATGGGAGTGACAACTGGGTCATCAGGGGCAACAGTGTCGAGATTAGAAGATCTTGGCATAGTGTATTTTATCATTCAAATTCGTATAATACCCACATGAAGCGGGTGGAAAGATTGGTAGGAGTGTCGAATATTGAGAGAGAATTGTTGTTTCGTAAATGGTTGGAGAAAAAACAGGTTGACGAATTGATTTTTGATTTAGATGGCACAATAAGTAACACTTATCCACCGTTTTTAGGAATTTATAGAATGGCAATGGAAATTTTTGCTGTTGAGTACGGTAATAAACATGATACCGCGATTGAGGCGCTGGAAAGATTAAATAAAGAGTCATTTAATATTAAGGGAGTAAACCCAAACCGCTGGGAATGGATTTTAGATCAGACTGAGTTGGAATTGGGGTCAGTTAATAAAGAGGTCAAAAAGTGTGCCTTGGAAAAATTTGGGGAGATGTACAAAGTGCCATTAGAAATGATCCCCGGAGCCGAAGAAACGTTACTTTTTGTCAGAAAAACGGAGCATAAACCTAGAATTGTGACTTTGGCTAATGAACCTTGGTCTCGGAAAAAATATAATTGGATGTTAAGGGAAATTATGCCGTGGGAAGATGTTTATATTGTTGATGAAAACGGTAGAAAAGGACCGGAACAATGGATGAGATCTATGGAATACTTCAGAGTAGAGCCAGAAAGGGTGATGGTGGTCGGAGATAGTTATAGCTCTGACATAGCTCCATGTGAGAAAATCGGAGTGAGGACAAGAGTGTTGGTCAGAAACCAGTACTCTGACTGGGGATCGCTTCAGGAGAGCGAGAAAGATTCGGATACATATTTAATAAATGACATTAAGCAGTTAATGGATTTAGGCGGAGAATTATTAAGACACAAGACTGTTTTCAGATAAAAATTTGACAATATTGACAGCCAAATCGTGGGCGTTGGATTTTTGGGGTAAGTGTAAAAATAAATGTTTGGTTTCGGGAGAATGCTGGTTTAGATATAGTTGGGTTTTGTAAGCAAGGTAATTGCAATTATAAGTGCCCATGTTGGCACTTATTTGAAAATAGTTACTATCATAGATATCGATATTGGGAAGATTTAAATCTAAAAATATAGGAGAGAAGGGATAAATTTCTTTATCGTTATAGGCATTTTTGGCCTGAGTTTCGATGTGGATTTTATTGGCGAATTTAGAACCGTCACCGAGTCCGATGATTAAGGACAAACCCCTCCGGCCTTCGGCCACCTCCCCTTGACAAGGGAGGCATCCTTGAATGTGTTTTCGAAAAAATTCTTGGGGATAGGAATTTACCGGTAAAAATAAAATATCAGAATTTTTTATTGCTTTTTGGAGTTCGGATAGGACCAAACGTGAAATGTTGGTGCTCCAGCGATTAGAAAAGGCATAGATGAGGATCATTTTTTCTCAATATTGAAAAGACTCGATTTGATGGTTAAAGCACCCGGGGCGCGGAGGGTGAAAATATCTTTGAAGTCGGAACCGTTAAAGGTATAATCACCTTTGTCGGTGGAAACACGGACGGATTGAGTGTAACCACCGGTAGAATAATCGACACTAATCGAATTGATGGAACTGATTGGACCATTTTTATCGCTGACTTGACGTTTTAGTTCGTCGCGGGACCAGGCGTTGGAGTCGCAAGAGCCAAGACAATTTTGAATTTGAGAAAGATGAGATGAATCGTTGGTTTTGGAAAAATAAAGCACGGCGTTGATAATATCAGAAAACTCATCGTTGGTCAGCCAGGGGTGACTGCGGCCAGCAGAGACATTGCTACGGGTTTTGTACCAGCCTTTATAAAACCAAGGGGAACCGGATGATTTTTCATAAGCATCATTAGGCCAGCAGGAAAGGGAGCCACATTTAGTATCCCAGAGAACCTGGGTGGAATGACCGGAGGAAGAGTAACCTAAAATAGCACCACCGGAGGTAGACGCATACATGGTCGAGAAAATATTACCGGATTGGTTACTTTTAATGACGATACCACGGGTATCTTCAACGGCTTGTTTCCAGCGACCAGGGGAATTTAGACGTGATTTACTATAAACCTGACAGGCCTCGGTGACGCAAATGGTACCGGATAAATTGTTAGTGGAATTGAGGGCATAAGTTCTGGCGGCAATGGCCTGAGCTTTAAGAGCTTCATAACCACCTTTATCACCCCAACCAGCAGGCATTTCAGCGATACCAACCAGATAATTAGATTCAAAAGGCAGGGTACCGATAGTAGTTTTGATGGAACCATCAGTGTTAATTTTTTCTAATTTAATATCACCATAATAAGCTTTGAGAATGGTTTCGTAGTTTTGACCGTTTTGGGAGCGGGCATAAGCGCCGTACTGACTCATACCTTTGCGATGAGGGGCACCAAAAGAAAAAGCCGCAAAGGCAGGAGCAAAGCCGGGATCATAATCGGAACGAGAAGCGGGGTCATCAGATGAAGAGACATCGCCAACTGAAGTATTGAACATGGCATTTTTTTCGGCAATTAAGGACTGCTGCTTGGCACTTAGTTCCTGTTTGTAGGTTTCAGCTTTTTTGATTTCACCGGCTAAAAAGCCAAAACGGGATTCCATATTTTTTTTAACGGCGGCTAGTTTTACTTTTTCGGCTTCAAGTTTGGCTTTGTTGGTGTTTAAGGTATTAATATCGTTAACGTAGGCAATGATAGAAACCCTGTCCTGGCTGATAACCGATTGGTACCAGGTAAATTGGCGGAGTAAAGATGAACTTTCGGCACTGGCCAGGAAAATCATCAGAGGGTTAAATTTTTTAGTGTTGATATAGTATTGGCGGACACGTTGAGAAAGAAGAGTTTTCTGGACTTCAAGATCAGATTCGCGGTCAATTAATTTTTTGCCTAAATCAACTATTTGGGCTTCGAATTTAGTTATTTGTGATTTAGCTACGGTAATTTTTGATTGAAGATTGCCGGATTCTTTTTGAAGGGGAGCCATGGATGCTTCGAGGTCCGCGATTTGTTTGGTAAGGGCGGCAATTTCATCGTCGATAGAGGCAGTAATAATTTTTGGGGCAAGACAGATGAGTGAAGTTAATATCAAAAATACTAGGAGGAATTTTTTTAGCACATTTAAGTTTAGCATCTGTTATAATTCTCCTATGAAATGGGGTTGTGTATTAAGCGTAATGACGGGGATATTTTTGGTATTACCGACTAAAGTATTAGCTTATGATCCAAGTTGCACACCGGGTATAGGCTCCGGTCCCGGAGTACAAACTGCTTTAGGGTGTATACCGGTGGTAACAGGCGATTTTGTCCAATGGTTGTTGCCATATTTATTCGGAATAGCTGGGGGGATTTCGTTTTTATTAATGGTTTCGGGGTTTATTCAGATGACGATGTCCAGCGGTGATCCAAAAGCGGTGCAGGCGGCTCAAGAAACGGTAACGTCGGCAATCATCGGGCTGATTGTTTCAATTTTTGCCTTATTCTTGCTAAGATTAATTGCAGTGCAAATATTACATATTCCGGGGATAAATGCATAATATGGCAGCAATAGATTTGCCAACATATACAGGTACAAATTTTAAATTTGCGAACGGAACGGTGGGTGGTGTGGTTTCAAGCTTATTGCAATATATTTATGTAATTGCCGGGTTAATTTTGTTGATAATGTTGATTATGGGCGGCATAACTTTGATGACGGCGGCCGGAGACCAAAATAAAACCAAACAGGGTTATGGGATGATTAGTTCAGGGTTGATTGGATTTTTAATTATATTTATATCGTATTTTGTGGCTCAAATTGTTCAGGTGGCGTTGGGAGTGAAGTTTTTATAGACTTACTTACCTAATCTTCGGGAGCGTTGTTGATACCAAAAGAGGGCTTTTTCCATTTGTTTAGGGCCAAAATCAGGCCAGAGAATATCGGTAAAAAAAAGTTCAGCATAGGACATCTGCCATAAAAGAAAATTTGATAATCTAAATTCGCCACCGGGACGGATAACCAGATCGGGGTCAGGTTGACCTTTGGTGTAAAGATAGCTAGTAATTAGCTCTTCATTGATTTTATTGGCAGGGACTTCGTCTTTGATAATGTTTTTTAAAGCATTGACAATTTCGTCACGACCGCCGTAATTTAGGGCAATATTGAATTGTATTTTTTCATCAACAATTACTAAAGAAAGGATTTTTTTGATAGCATCTTTGACTTTGAGAGGAAAGGCCTGAAAGTTACCCAAGACAAAAAATTTGATACCGGATTTACGATATTCTTCGGCTTTGGTTTTGACAATTCTGACTAATAAATCAAAAAGGCCTTTGACTTCTAATGGGGGACGTTTGCGCCAGTTTTCAGTGGATAGGGCATAGACGGTTAAATGTTTAATGCCGACATCACGGCAATATTCAACTATTTTTTGGAGGTTTTCGGAACCAGCTTCATGACCCTTGGAGGGATCAACACCGTGTTTGGCAGCCCAACGACGATTGCCATCCATGATGATGGCAATATGTTTGGGAAGATTTTCTTTATCGATTTTTAATTTAGTGACAAAAGGCGACATAAAGGTTTAGTCGAGAGATTTGCTAAAAGACTTCGAATTATATCATTTTGACCAGTGATATAATTTGATATTATTAATTAAATTAATAATGACAATAAATAAAGGTGAAATTGTATTGGATAATAGAGGCTTAAAAAACCCGGTTAATTCGATTTTGGAAATATTTCCATTTATTACGAGAAAAAGATTTCGAGCGGTTGTTACTGGTGAATGGATTGCCGATTTTCCGGCAAAAAGAGCCGTTGGTTTTGTAACTAAAGAAGAGGCAGAGAAACAAGCAAGTAAATAACAAAAAATCCCCCAATTAGGGGGATTTTTTTATTTACTTTAATTCAACATTCACTTAATAAGCCACTTTGTTAGTACCAAAGAGTTTGAAGTGCCAGGTACTTATGTCGATAAATCGACATCTACCTGGTAAATCCTCAAAGGAGGTGATCCATCCGCACCTTCCAGTACGGATACCTTGTTACGACTTAACCCTCATCGCTGGATTTACCTTAGTCCCAGAATTAAATCTGAGCCTTTGGGTACCCCCAACTTTGCTGATTTGACGGGCAGTGTGTGCAAGAGGCGAGAACGTATTCACCGCAATCTGCTGATTTGCGATTACTACCAATTCCGGGTTCATACAGGCAGGTTTCAGCCTGTAATCCCAACTGAGGGCTCTTTTAGGGATTAGCTCCGCCTTGCGGTTTCGCGACCCTCTGTAAAGCCCATTGTAGGATGTGTGTAGCCCTGGACATAAGCATCATGATGACTTGACGTCGTCCCCTCCTTCCTCCCAACAAAATAATGCTGGGCAGTCTTCTGTGACACAGTAACACAGAATGGGGGTTGCGCTCGTTACCTCACTTAAGAGAACAACTCACGTCACGAGCTGACGACAGCCATGCAACAGCTGTGTATCACCCTCGAAGGGGGCCCGACTTTCATCGGGCTTGCAGATACATTTCAAACCCAGGTAAGGTTCATCGCTTCGTATCGAATTGAACCACATGCTCCACTGGTTGTGCGCCTCCCCGCCAATTCGTTTGAGTTTCGGCCTTGCGGCTATACTCCCCAGGCGGT